>ERZ1048686.907-NODE-907-length-25594-cov-39.825561_pt1 | contig 25594 bp, 20 predicted proteins | sample MGYA00383099_ERZ1048686 | MGnify/ENA primary metagenome ERZ1048686 (study PRJEB29581, sample SAMEA5548369) | metagenome | biome: marine; feature: coastal; material: water | depth 25 m | study: Short-term variability in the microbial, nano- and picoplankton... | reverse complement strand
TTTTTCAACCATTCCAGTATCACATATTAATGCAATATCTGCTTTTAGTTCATCTACATGTTTTTTCATATATGGAACTAATGACGGTGACCCGCTTTCTTCTTCACCTTCAAAGAAAATAGAAATTTTATTTGGTAGACTACCTGTAACCTCTTTAAATGCTCTACATGCTTCAATGAAAGTCATTAGTTGACCTTTGTCATCTGATGCTCCACGTCCACGAATTACAGGGCCATTTTTTGTTTCTTCTAATTTAGGTTCAAATGGGTGGTTTTCCCATAATTCGATTGGATCAATAGGTTGTACGTCATAATGGCCATAGAATAACGTATGAATACCACCTTCGCCACCTTTTGCCATGACCATAGGGTGACCAGGAGTTTCTCTAATCTCTGCATTAAACCCAATCGACATCAAATCATCTACGAGCCATTCTGCGGCTGAAATACATTCATCAGAATATTTTGGATCAGTGGAGATACTTTCAATGCGCATTAAATCCATTAATCTCGCTATCGAATTTTCAAGATCACCATCAACATGGTCTAAAATTGTATCTAATGACATTTCGTGTCTCCATTTTTCTCTCTTTTGGTCATTTTTATAATTTTGATCAAGATTAAAGTAATAGATTTCAATTTAAATGTTGCATTATCTGTTAAAAAGAGTAGCGGGAGCCAATCTAATAACTTTGGTATCTAAATGTTTCATATTAATTATTTCCCAGCAAGAAACTGGCTAAATAAAGTTAATGGTCAGACTATACAATCTGATGCATTCGCAGGTTTCACTAACGCTGCGATTGTATTGCCTCAAGGTGTAGCCTTCGCAACGATTGCTGGTTTGCCGCCTGAGTATGGATTGTACACAGCAATGATTACAGCTATCATTGCTGCCCTATTTGGTTCATCTATGATAATGATATCTGGACCTACTACTGCAATATCCGCAGTTTTATTTGCTACACTTAATGATGTAGCTAATCCTGGATCTGCTCGATATGTTGAGTTAGCTCTTATGGTTACTGTCATGGTGGGTATATTCCAAATGGCAGGGGGTATAGGTAAGCTAGGTGGCATTGTTTCATTTGTATCACATTCTGTGATGACTGCATTTACTGCTGCTGCGGCATTATTAATTATGGTTAGCCAACTCTCAGGTGCACTTGGGGTGAGTGTTGAAAGAGGTGGAAATGTTATTGAAAGAATATTAAGACTTAGTGAACATTTTGTAGAAGTGAACCCATCTGCTGTTATTATTTCAAGTATAACACTGCTCACCGCAATTTTTTTAGCAAAAGTATTTCCTAAATTACCTGGTTTTTTATTGGCGCTGATAATTGGTTCTGGAATTGCTTATTTCTTAGATTCTGAAAATGCTGGTGTTGCAATGGTTGGAGCAATTCCTGATGAATTACCATCTTTACATATACCTAAAGTTAGTTTTGGTGATATAGGAGCCCTTGCTCCAGGAGCTGCTGCTATTGCATTGGTAGGTTTGTTAGAAGCAATATCAATTGGTCGTGCCTTTGCTGTTCGGAGGAAAGAAGATTTTGATGCAAATCAAGAGATGGTTGGCCAAGGATTGTCTAATGCAATTGGTGGCCTTTTCCAGTGTTATGCTGGCTCTGGTTCATTTACCCGCAGTGGAGTGAATTTTACCGCTGGTGCTGTGACACCTCTTTCTGGTTTGTTTGCAAGTTTATTTCTTGCTCTTATTCTTGTATTTATTGGTTCATGGGTAGCCTATATTCCTGTTCCCGCTATGTCGGGCCTCATTTTATTTGTCGCTTGGAAATTAATCGATATTAAGGAATTAAAACATATTTTAGGAACGCGATGTGCTGAAACTGTTATATTATGTCTTACTTTAGCAGCAGGCCTATTTATTGAATTAGATTTTGCTATTTATATTGGTGTTATATCTTCGTTGTGTGTTTTTATCTACGACAGTGCCACGCCTCAAATACCCATAATTGCTCCTATTGAGCAAGGTAACGGGCAAAGAAAATTTCGTGATATTGGTACCCTGGCACCTGACCTATGTCCACAAGTACTTATTATGAGATTGGATGGGCCACTTTTTTTTGGTTCAGTTGAACATGTGGAAAAGCGACTAAAAGAAATTCATAAACAAAATAGTAAACAAAAACATTGGGTTTTAGCGTTAAAAGCTGTTGGGAAAATTGATTTAGCAGGCGCTGATTTACTTATAAAAACTATTCGTGAGGTTAAAGCGCGGGGTGGAACCTTCAGAATTGTTGCGCATTTTGAACCATTAATTAAATCACTAGAAAGATTACATGTTTTAGATGAGCTTGGTAAAGATAAAATGTATAGTTCAAAGTTTGAAGCAGTAAATGCAGCAACAAAAGATTTTGATGAACATATTTGTAAGGGATGTTTGCGTGAAATGTTTGTAGAATGCGATAGATTAAGAGAAGCTGAATAAAACTTTAATTATTAGTAATCCAACCCCCACCATATATTCTGGTGCCTTCAATATCATAAAATACACATGCCTGGCCTGGCGCAATGCCTTCCTCTGCCATTACTAACTCTACAGTCGCAGTTGTTTCAGATATTGGCTTTATAATTGCTTCTTTTGGTGATCGCGTAGATCGAACGCGAACCGCTAAAGTACGTTCTTTTGAATCTAAAAAATTGTCTTCGCCAAGCCAATTTATTTCTTTAATTAAAACTGTTCTAGTGGCTAATGCTTCTTTTGGCCCGACAATAACTTCTCGACTATCTGCATCAAGCTTTATGACATACAGTGGATCTCCACCCCCAATTCCAAGTCCTCGACGCTGTCCTACTGTATAATTTATTATACCTTTATGTTCACCTAATACGGCACCATCTTGACTAACAATTTGTCCAGGGTTGGCAGCCTCGGGGCGCAATTTTTCTATAACAGCTGCATATGATCCGTTTGGTACAAAGCAAATGTCTTGGCTGTCAGGCTTATCAGCTACAGGTAAGCCATATTTGTGTGCTAATTCACGTGTATCTTTTTTTGATTTAAGGTGTCCTAGAGGAAAGCGCAAATAATCTAGTTGTTCCTGCTTGGTCGAAAATAAAAAATAACTTTGATCGCGATCTTGATCTGCTGCTTTATGCAACTCTGCTTTTCCATTTTCAACAAATCTTTGTATGTAATGTCCAGTGGCCATGCAATCTGCATCAAGGTCTTTTGCTGTTTCCAACAAATCTCTAAATTTTACACGCTCATTACAACGTATACATGGAACTGGTGTTGCTCCTGCTAAGTAAGCATCTGCAAACTCATCTATTACACTTTCTTTAAATTTATTTTCATAATCAAGTACATAGTGAGGAAAGCCCATTTCTTCAGCAACTCTGCGTGCGTCCTGAATATCTCTTCCCGCACAACAAGCACCTTTTTTGGCTAATGCTGCACCATGGTCATAAAGTTGTAGAGTTACGCCTACAACATCATATCCTTCTTCAGATAACATAGCAGCAACAACAGAGCTATCTACTCCTCCAGACATAGCTACAAGCACACGGGTATCCTTAGGATCTTTAGCAAAGCCCATTGAATTGAGAGCTTTTGTGTTTTGTATCATAATTTTGTCCATTTTTTTTGCTTATAGTAAAATCTTTATTACTCTCAAGCTATAAATAGTTTTTTATTAAATAAAATCTCTAAAAATAAATATCCTTTTTTTTAGTTTATCCTTTACGCTTAGCTGTCTAGACTTTAAATTTTGTAATATAATATGTACATAGGTTTGCTAATGTCAGAAAATCATCCTGTAGAAAAATTAGACAAAATGCAGGCAGAAAAAGAGCTTATTCGCTTAAATGAAATATTAGATAGAGCTAATAGTGACTATTATTCTAATGATGCGCCTAACTTGTCTGACGCAGAATATGATACTTTAAAAAAAAGAAATTTAGATATTGAATCAAGATTTCCAAATTTAAAACTAAAAAATAGTGTAAGTGATAAAATAGGCTCAAAACCTTCAAGCACATTTAAAAAGATAAAACACACAGTAAAAATGCTATCTTTAGCAAATGGTTTCGATGAACAAGATATAATTGATTTTGATCATAGGGTTAAAAAAATCCTTGGTTTTGAAGATAGAGTTATATCATATGTTGCAGAACCAAAAATTGATGGGCTATCACTATCGTTAAAATACATTGATGGTAAGTTATTTCAAGCCACGACACGTGGAGATGGTGAAGTTGGTGAAAACGTAACAGAGAATGCTATTACAATTCAAAATATTCCAAAATATATTCATAATGCACCCAGTATTTTAGAAATTAGGGGTGAGGTTTATATGAGTCTCAACGACTTTAATGAATTAAATATAAAGCAAAAAAATATTGATGCTAAAATATTTTCTAACCCAAGAAACGCTGCTGCTGGATCATTACGACAACTTGATAGTAAGGTTACAGCATCAAGACCTCTAAAATTTTATGCATATGCATGGGGAGAAGTATCTACACCAATTTCTGATACACAATATAATGCAATCGATAGACTGAGGAAATTTGGATTTTCAACAAACGACTTAACCAAAAAATGTTATGGGCCAAAAGAGCTTATAAGCCATTATGATAACATATCTAATAAAAGAGCTGATCTTGGATATGATATAGATGGCGTTGTGTACAAAGTTGATGATCTATCATATCAAGATAGACTAGGTTTCAGATCTACTACACCTAGGTGGGCTATAGCTCATAAATTTCCAGCTGAAATCGCCCAAACTTGGTTGGAATCTATTGAAATCCAAGTTGGCAGAACTGGCGCATTATCCCCAGTTGCTCGTCTAAAGCCTGTAAATGTAGGTGGGGTTATAGTTTCAAATGCAACCCTTCATAATGAAGACTATATAAAAGGAAAAGATTCCAAAGGTAATATTATAAGGGGTGGTAATGATATTCGTGAAGGTGATTGGGTTTATGTATATCGAGCCGGTGATGTTATTCCAAAGATAAGTGATGTTGATGTTTCTAAGCGAATATCGACGAGTAAGTCTTATACATTTCCATCCTTTTGTCCCGAATGTAATAGCCCAAGTGAACGCATTGAAGGTGACAGTGTTGCAAGATGTATCGGTGGAATAACCTGTCCTGCGCAAGCGGTTCAAGGATTAGCACATTTTGTTTCTAGAGGTGCTTTTGATATAGATGGACTAGGAAATAAACAAATAGAACAATTTTATCAATTGGGATGGGTGAAAGAGCCTGCTGATATTTTTAAATTAAAGTTGCGGTATGAGAATGGGATTAAACGTCTAGAAAACAGGGATGGTTGGGGCCAAAAATCAGCCAATAACTTATTTAATGCAATTGAATCTAAACGTACAATACCATTAAATAAAATGCTTTATGCTCTTGGAATACGCCATGTTGGTGAAACTTCTGCTACGCTTTTATCTAAACATTATAAATCATTTGATAACTTAAAAAAATCGATGAATGAGGCTAAAAGTTTAGAAGGCTCAAGTTGGTCTGACTTGATGTCTATTGATGGCGTGGGTGAAATATTAGCTAAAGCTGTTGTGCAGATTTTTAATAATCCAGCTCAACGTCAGATAATAGATAATTTAGTTGAAGAACTTATAATTGAAGATGAAATAGAAAATATAGTTTCAGGTAGTCCTCTTGAAGGTATGGTTGTTGTATTCACAGGAAGTTTAGAGCTTATGTCACGATCTGAGGCTAAAATTTCTGCTGAAAAATTTGGAGCTAAAGTTTCAGGTTCAGTTTCTAAAAAAACAGATCTTGTTGTTTCAGGTCCCGGTGCTGGCTCTAAAGAAAAAAAAGCAATCGAATTGGGAGTAAAAGTGTTATCTGAATCCGAATGGTTGAAGCTAATAAATTTGAATAATCTTTCAGATGCCCAGTAGACCTGAGATACTTTTCCCATTATTTGGGCAATTAACGCAATTTACAGGAATAGGGCCAAAAATTGCAATCAATCTGTCTAAATTAAATATAAATTCACCACGCGACCTTTTATTTACTTTGCCGCATTCACTTTTAATAAGAAATAGAATTGAAACAGTGCTTGACGCAATTAATAATGATATAATTATTATTGAAATAATTGTTGATGAACATCTTGAAAATCAACAAAAAAATAGGCCTTATAAAATAAATGTGAGTGATGCTAAAACATCATTTCAGTTAGTTTTCTTCCATGCAAGAAAAAATTGGTTGTGGGATTTATTCCCTATTGGAGAAAAGGTACTTATTTCAGGTAAATTAGAGTATTTTGATGGAAAAGCACAAATTACGCATCCAGATTATGTATTTAAACCCGGTAATGAAGGGCAAATTCCTACTTTAGAGCCAATTTATTCTTTATCTGCAGGGGTTACTCAAAAAACGTTATCAAAAGCGACTAGGCAAGCTTTAAATCTGCTTCCGATGATAAATGAATGGATAAGTCCATCTATCATTAATAAGTTTGCGTGGCCAACTTGGGTTAATGCTTTGCAGGATGCACATAAGCCAAAAAACATAAATCAAATAACTTTTGATTCACCAAATCGATTAAGATTAGCATATGATGAAATGTTGGCACACCAACTAACTCTTGCAATAGCAAGGGAAAATTATAGAAAATCTGAAGGCATTAAAAATATAGGAAATAAATCTTTATCCAAAAAAGTAATGGAATTTATACCATTTGAATTAACCAATGCACAGAAAAGAGTTATTGAGGAAATTCGAAATGATATGTCTCAACCTTTTCGTATGAATAGGCTTTTACAAGGTGATGTTGGTTCCGGTAAAACTCTTATAGCTTTTTTATGTATGGTCACTGCGATTGAAGCAGGTGGTCAAGCGGTCATAATGGCGCCAACTGAGATTTTAACAAAGCAGCATGAAGATACATTAAAGCCATTAGCTGAAAAGGCAGGTATCGTTCTTGAAAGTTTATCAGGTCGTGATAAAGGCAAGGAACGTAAATCTAAAATTGAAGCAATAGCTGCTGGAAAAATACAGATTATTGTAGGTACGCATGCTGTCTTTCAAGAAAGTATAAAATATAATGATCTTAGATTAGCAATTATAGATGAACAGCATCGCTTTGGTGTTCGACAACGTATGGATCTTGGTAATAAGGGAGATGCAGTTGACATTTTAATAATGACAGCAACTCCTATTCCTCGATCATTAGCATTGACAAATTATGGTGATATGGAACTGTCTGAAGTGGATGAAAAGCCGATTGGGCGAAAGCCAATCAACACTGTTATGGTTTCAAGTTCAAGAATTCTGGAAGTAATCGATCGCCTAAAAGTAGCTATTGAAACTGGCAATCAAATATATTGGGTCTGCCCATTGGTTGAGGAGAGTGAATTTCTTGAATTAACATCAGCTGAAGACCGAGCAAATAATCTTTCAAAAGTATTAGGAAAAAATAATATTGGTTTAGTACATGGCAAAATGTCTGGTGAAGAAAAAGATAGAGTGATGTCAGATTTTGTTGACAATAAAATTAAAATCCTGGTGGCTACAACTGTAATAGAAGTTGGCGTTGATGTCCCAAATGCCACAATAATTGTCATCGAACACTCAGAAAGATTTGGTTTGAGTCAATTACATCAATTACGTGGGCGTGTGGGAAGGGGAGCTGATGCTTCTACTTGTTTGATGATATATGAGCCTCCACTGGGTAAAACTGCTAAGAAAAGGTTAGAGGCAATTCGTGAAACTAATGATGGATTTAAAATTGCTAATGTTGACCTCAAGTTACGAGGAGCAGGTGATGTTTTAGGTGTTTCTCAATCTGGTTTGCCTAAATTTAGAATGGCTGATATTGAAACTCAGTCACATTTAATGGAAATGGCAAAAGATGAAGCACGACTAATTATGACAAATGACCCATCATTAAATAGTCAACAAGGAAAAGCATTACGTAATTTATTATATATAATGGGAGCAGATGAATATATTAAATTACTATCAGTAGGTTAAGCCATTAAATTAATGTAGAAAAACTTGGAAATTTAAATATTTTTTATATTTGAAAATGCATCTATAATAGCTTCAAAACTAAGCATAATTGATGCGTGTCTGTTTTTATAAGTTATAGCAGGTATCAATACCTCTAAATTTTCAAATGGTTTTTGAGGTATTGGTCCATTTTTAGTCAGCATATTATATAATTGATCGCGGCCGAGTTTAACTTGATCAATACCTAATCCTATAATTTTTTCTGCTATTATTGAAGATGAAGCTTGGCCTAATGCACATGTTTTTACATCGTGGCTAAAGTCAGTAATTTTACCTTCATTTACATTAATCCAAACTTGTAAATTTGAACCACACATAGGTGAACGTCTTGATGCAGTCCCTGAATATATTTCTAGGGGGGTTGTAAATGGAATATTTCCTGCAAATTCCAGGATTCTTTTTGAATAAAGGTCTATCATTTCAGAATTATCAGACATATTACTTAACATTCATTACTACAATTTATATATTATTAGATCATGTAAATTAAAGATAAAAGGCAAAGGAACTACAAATGGCTAAATTTGATATTTCGTCACTTAAATTTGACGATAATGGTTTAATTCCGGCAGTTGTGCAGGACACAACAACACTTGAAGTTCTTATGGTTGCATGGATGAATAAATTATCATTAGAAAAAACATTTGAAACAGATTTAGCAACTTTTTGGTCAAGATCAAGAAAGTGTCTTTGGGTAAAAGGTTTGACTTCAGGAAATACACAGAAAGTAGATAAAGTGCGATTTGACTGCGATCGAGACTGTATTTTGTTGTTAGTTACTCCTGAGGGACCAGCTTGTCATACCAATAGGAGAAATTGCTTCTACACTGAATTAGAAGAAGGTTCAGAAAATATTATATTAAATCCTGAAACTTAATTTAGCATTTTAGATATTTGTTTAAGTAAGTATCCGGATTCTCTATAACTTTTTATGGATCTTGCGTCATCTCGTTTAGCAAGTCTCTTACCAAATTCATCTTTAATGAGTTTATGGTGATGATAAACCGGGGTAGGTAACTTTAATATATGTTGTAAGATGACATGAATCTTTGTTGCATCTAATAAATCTTCGCCACGAGTGACATGAGTTATACCCTGAAAAGCATCGTCTAAAACTACAGAAAGATGGTAGGATATGCCAATATCTTTTCGCGCCAAAATAACTGATCCTATTTGGTTAATTGCTTCTTCTTTTGTAAATGATATTTTTCCATAAGCCTCATCAAAAAAAGAAAAGTTATCTTTATCCAAATTATATAAATTTAATCTAAGTGCCGTTTCAGGCATTTTTTTTGTTTTAAGTTTATTCAAGCATGTATTTGGATAAATGATACCATCTGGGCCAAACAATGGCGTTTCGTTAGGAGCCGAAGCAATATTTATATCTTTTCTGGAGCAATCACATGAAAATAAATAGTTTTCGTTCCATAAGCTTTGAAGTGTTTTTTCATAATCAGGAAATCTTGACGATTGTTTCAATATTGGTGTTTCATATGTAATTCCAAGCCATTTCAAATCATCTAATATTTGATCAACATATATTTCTTTACATCGGACTTGATCTATATCTTCAATTCGCAATAGGAATTTACCGCCTGATTGAATTGCAGAATTATAGGCGAGTAATGCAGAATAAGCATGTCCAAGATGCAATAATCCAGTGGGAGACGGAGCAAATCTTTCTATTTTCATTCTTTATTCATTTCCATGATAATAATTTATGTATTATTTAACCATGAAGTCCAATCATTCTTCGCTCGATCAGTATAAGCTTTATAACGATCTTTACGATTGCGACGACCACCTTTCACATTTTCAACAGGGGGAAACAATCCAAAATTAACATTCATTGGCTGAAAAGTTTTTGCGTCTGCGCCACCTGTAATGTGATTAATTAAAGCACCCATTGCAGTCGTATTGGGTGGGCTTTTAATGTTTTTACCTGAACTTTCGGCGACTGCTAGCCTTCCTGCTAGCAAACCCATTGCGGCACTTTCTACATAACCTTCAACACCAGTTATTTGTCCTGCAAATCTAATATTTGGTCGTGTTTTTAATCTCATCTGATCATCAAGTAATAAAGGAGAATTTATAAAAGTATTGCGATGAATCCCTCCTAGTCTTGCAAATTTAGCATTTTCAAGACCTGGTATCATAGAAAGTACTCGTGTTTGCTCACTATATTTCATTTTGGTTTGAAAGCCTACAATATTGAAAAGAGTTCCAAGTGCATTATCTCTGCGCAATTGAACAACTGCATGTGCTTTAATTGTAGGCTGATGAGGATTGGTTAAACCTACAGGTTTCATCGGCCCCCACCTAAGCGTTTCTTTACCTCTTTCAGCCATGACTTCAATTGGCAAACAACCATCAAAATATGGTGTGTCCTTTTCCCAATCTTTAAATTCTGTTTTTTCAGAATCTAATAAAGCATCGATGAAATTATCATATGTCTCTTTATCCATTGGACAATTTAGATATGCTGTTCGCTCTTCATCAGTTTCACCTTTATCATAACGTGATTGCATCCATGCTTTTGACATATCGATACTATCTGCAAATACAATTGGTGCAATTGCATCAAAAAAAGCCAATGATTTTTGGTCAGTGTTTTCTAAAATATCATTTGCCAAGCTTTTGGATGTTAATGGACCAGTCGCAATAATCGTATGACCCCAGTTTTCTGGTGGTAAATTATGAATTTCACTCCTGTCTATTGTGACTAGGGGATGATTAGTAATCTTTTTAGTGACTGAAGCAGAAAAAGCTTCTCTGTCTACAGCCAATGCAGATCCAGCTGGTAGGGCATGTTTGTCACCCATTTCCATAATAATAGAATTTGCAGATCGCATTTCCCAATGAAGTAATCCAACAGCATTTGATTCATCATCATCAGACCTAAATGAATTTGAACAAACAAGTTCTGCTAGATCATGAGTTTGATGTGCAAATGTTTCAACGCTTGGTCGCATTTCATGAATTATAACAGGTATTCCAGCAGAAACTATCTGCCAAGCTGCTTCTGATCCAGCCATGCCGCCGCCGACTATATGTATAGGTTTAATCATTTTGTTGATCTATTTCGACTAAGTAAAAAAACAAGCCAATATATTTTGGCTCATTTTTGCTATGTATTTTCATCTATTATAGTTATGCCATCCTCAGAGACATCACTATCTTCTGTGTCAGCAATATATGCAACTGAAACAACTTTTTCACCATCTTTAGTGTTAAATACAGTCACTCCTGATGAAGATCTGCCTTGTAATGAAATTCCAGAAACTGGACATCTTATTGACTGCCCGGTTGATGTGGCCAGCATAATTTGATCTTCTTCGTGTACGGTAAATGCTGCAACAACAGTATCATCTCTTCTATCGAGGTTTGCAGCAGCAACTCCTTGACCACCACGACCAGATACTCGATATTCATGTGCTGAAGATCTTTTGCCAAAACCACCAGAAGTAATGATTAAAATCCAATCTTCAAGTTCGGATAATTCATTATATCGTTCTTGGCTAATATCATCATTAGGTGTTTCATTTTCTGAAAGTGCCCTTCGCATTTTAAAATAAGCCGTTCTTTCATCTGATGATGCATTAACATGCCTAATGACTGCCATAGAAACTACCTTATCTTCTGGAGCAAGTTTAATACCTCTAACACCTGTTGAATCTCTTCCTTTAAATACTCGCACGTCAGTTGTTGGGAAGCGAATAGCTTTTCCTAGTGATGTGGTAAGTAAGAAATCGTCACTTTCAGTTGCAATGCGAACATTAACTATCGAAACACCTTCTGGTAGCTTCATCGCAATTTTGCCGTTTGATTTTACATTTGTAAAATCAGACAGTGCGTTTCTTCTCACTCCGCCAGCATCAGTCGCAAAAACAATTTGAAGATTGCCCCATTCTTCATCAGGAGCATCAATTGGCATTAGTGCCGCAATAGAAACCCCTGTATCAATTGGAAGAATGTTTACAATTGCCTTACCTTTTGCATTGCGCCCACCTAAAGGTAATCGCCAAGTTTTAAGTTTATAAACCATTCCATCTGTTGTGAAGAACAGTAATGCAGTATGTGTATTAGCTACAAACATATTTGTGACGAAATCTTCATCTTTGGTGGACATACCTTGAATGCCTTTGCCACCACGTTTTTGTTCTCTAAATTCAGCTAAATTTGTTCGCTTAATATATCCAGAATTAGTTATTGTAACGACCATATCTTCTTTTTCGATAAGATCCTCGTCATCCATATCACCAGCCCATTCAATTATCTCAGTCCGGCGAGGTACAGCAAATTTTTCATGTACTTCTTTCAATTCGTCTGAGATTATAGACATAATACGATCTCTTGAACGTAAAATTTCTAAATAGTTCTGAATTTTACCTGCAAGTTCTTCTAATTCATCAGTTACTTCTTTTACACCCATAGCTGTAAGCCTTTGGAGGCGAAGCTCTAAAATGGCGCGTGCTTGAGTTTCAGAAAGGTTATAAGATTTATCTTCGTTTAAAGTATGGCTTGGGTCATCTATTAATGAAATATATTGAGATATATCTGCTGCAGGCCAACGGCGCGTCATAAGTTTTTCACGAGCTTCTGCTGGATCATTTGATCCTCTAATAGTTGCAACTATTTCATCTACATTAGATACGGCTACAGCTAGGCCACAAAGTATATGGCTTCGTTCACGTGCTTTATTCAATTCGAACGCTGTACGCCTTGCTACAACTTCTTCTCTAAAGCTAATAAAATAACTCAGAAATTTGTATAATGTTAATTGTTCGGGTTTTCCGCCATTTAGTGCTAACATATTGCATCCAAATGATGTTTGCAGCGGTGTAAATCTAAAAAGTTGATTTAAAACAACTTCAGCTGTTGCATCACGCTTCAATTCAACGACAACTCTAACTCCAACTCGATCAGATTCGTCTTGAACATGTGAAATACCTTCAATTTTTTTGTCTCGAGATAGTTCAGCAATCTTTTCAATCATTGATGCTTTGTTAACTTGATATGGAATTTCATCTATGATTATTGCATATCGACCAGCGCGTATTTCCTCTACGCGTGTTTTAGCTCTAATGATAACTGACCCACGTCCTTCGTTGTAAGCCTTAACCGCTCCAGAACGCCCTAATATTACTGCACCAGTTGGAAAATCTGGAGCTGGCACATATTCCATCAAATCAGAACTTGTTAGTTCTGGGTTATCTATTAATGCTAATGTTGCATCAATAACCTCACCAAGATTATGAGGAGGAATATTCGTAGCCATACCCACTGCAATTCCACCAGCACCATTTACGAGCATATTTGGATAACGAGCGGGAAGTACTGTAGGTTCAGATTCTTTTCCATCGTAGTTATCTTGAAAATTAACAGTATTTTTATCAATATCTAAAAGTAAATATTCAGATGGTTTGTCTAACCGAGCCTCAGTATAGCGCATTGCAGCAGCGTTATCGCCATCCATTGATCCGAAGTTACCTTGTCCATCTATTAATGGTAAAGACATTGAAAAATCTTGAGCCATACGTACAAGTGCGTCATAAATAGCGCTATCACCATGTGGGTGATAGCTCCCCATTACATCACCAACTGATTTTGCAGACTTCCTGTAAGATTTATTGTGTGTGTACCCGTTTTCATGCATTGCATAGAGAATTCTACGGTGAACAGGTTTTAACCCATCTCGCAAATCTGGTATTGCGCGACTTACAATAACTGACATTGCATAATCTAAATAAGAGGTTTTCATTTCCTCTTCTATTGATATCTGAGGACCATCATATGATGGTATTTCAGGGGTATCATCTGTTGGCGTTTTTATTTCATCAGTCACTTTAATTCTACCTGCTATATTTTGTATAATTTATAACATATATTGTAATAAAACGCAACTTGTAGTGTCTTATTGGCATTTTTAAGTGAAATTATAAGATTTTCATTTTATTCATTATAAATCAGTATATTAAATCGCATTATTAATCTAAAAATACTTAAGATTTTGGTATAACCTCATATCCAGCTTCTTCTGCTTCATTATCTGTCATTTCGGAAGGGAATCCCTCAGCAAGTACATTTAAGCCAGTTGCATCTTCAAGGCGCCTAATTATGTTTGGTGACCACTCACGTGTGCCATATTTTTTTATTCCATCCTCAAAAATAGTATTTAACAATGGTGATATTTCTAGAGGTACATTGTGTCTCTCTGCAATATTTTGGAAAAGCCCAATATCTTTTGCAACTAAGTCCATTGTGAAGCTTATATCTCTTGAGCCATTGAGTATTACCTGACTTTCAGTTTCATGTACAAATGAATTGCCTGAACTTATTTTAATTGCTTCATATGATGTGCTTAAATCCATACCAGCTGCTTTACAGGTAACTAATGCTTCAGCACATGACACTAAGTTAGCTGTCGCTAAATAATTAGTTACAACCTTCAGAACTGATGCTGATCCTAGCTCGCCAGTATGTAATATTCTTCGGCCCATTTTTTTTAATAATGGTAAAATGGTTTCAAATATTTTTCTTTCACAACCAGCAAATATAGCAATATTACCAGTATCTGCTCGATGACATCCACCTGAAACTGGGCAATCAACTGCAAATCCAGATTTTGCTGATATTAATTTACCTATTCTTACAACTTCATTCTGATCTGTTGTCGACATTTCCATCCAAATTTTGCCTGGTTTCATGCCTTCTAATAATCCGTCTTTATCTTCCATAACTGAAGCTGAAGCAGCTGGTGATGGTAAGCAGGTAATTACAGCATCACATTTTTCCATGAGTGTTCGGTTGTCTATACAAGTTTTAGCACCCATATTCGTAAATTTCTTAACAAGATCTGCATTCAAATCTCGAACATATAATTCCACATTGTTTCTTAAAAGGGAGCCTGCGAGTTTACCGCCAACATTTCCTAAGCCAATAAAACCAATTTTCATCATCTGATCCTTCCAATTTTTTAAAGGAGATAATAAATATAAAAATAAATCGTATTAAAAAACGACATTTTCAATGCCGTAATTTTGTATAAATCGCTTAGAAACGTGAAAACACAACAATAATAAGAAAAACTATATTATCTAGAAAGGAATATCGTCATCAAGATCACTTGGGCTAGGCATGGATTGGCTTCCTTGATCAAAAGAGCTCGAACTTGAATTGTTTCCACCACTACCAGTAATATTGTATGAAGAACCTGAAGCATTTTCGCCTCCAGATCTTCCATCAAGCATTGTAAGGGTTCCACCATAATTTTGAATTACAACTTCAGTAGAATATCTATCATTTCCAGATTGATCTTGCCATTTCCTGGTTTGTAAAGCGCCTTCGATGAAAACTTTGGAACCTTTTTTTAAATATTGTTCACAAATCCTAACAAGACCCTCAGCAAAGATTGCTACAGTGTGCCATTCTGTTTTTTCACGATTTTCACCAGTATTTTTGTCTCTCCACCTATCGGAAGTAGCTATTCGAAGATTGCAAACTTTTCCACCATTTTGAAATGTCCGTACTTCAGGATCTGCGCCTAAATTACCAATTATCATAACTTTATTTAATGAACCTGCCATATTTATCCTCGTCGAATCTCTAAATTTTTAATGCTATTTAAAGCATACTGTCTTGATAGACGAATAAAAGGTAAAAAACCTTAAATATCTATTTTTTTTATAATACTTTGAATTTTCAAACATATTTAAATTTTATAAAAAAACTATAGCTTATTATTAAAGATGCCTTAGATATCAAATATGAAATTAAGGCATTATCATGACTGAATTAAAAAAAATTGAAATACGTGGCGCCCGTGAACATAATTTAAAATCAATTGATGTAGATATTCCTCGAGATAAATTAGTTGTAATAACTGGTCTATCAGGTTCAGGTAAATCTTCTCTAGCTTTTGATACAATATATGCTGAAGGGCAACGCAGATATGTTGAAAGTCTTTCTGCATATGCTCGGCAATTTCTCGATATGATGCAAAAACCTGATGTTGATCATATTTCAGGGCTGTCTCCAGCAATTTCAATTGAACAAAAAACTACTTCAAAAAATCCAAGATCTACTGTTGGAACAGTGACTGAAATTTATGATTATATGCGATTGCTTTTTGCAAGAGTGGGTACACCATATTCTCCTTCAACTGGTAAACCAATTGAAGCTCAGCAAATCTCTGAAATGGTAGATCGTGTTATGACGATGGAAATGGGTACGCGTGCATATCTTTTGGCACCAATCGTTAGAGATAGAAAAGGTGAGTATAAAAAAGAATTCAAAGAATTGAAAAAACAGGGTTTTCAAAGAGTAAAAGTAAATGGAAAATTCTACGATTTAGATGAAGCCCCTGAATTGGATAAGAAATTTAGACATAATATTGATGTTGTCGTTGATAGAATTGTCATCAAGAAGGATATAGAGCAAAGATTAGCGGACAGTTTCAGAACTTCTCTCGATCTTGCAGATGGAATTACTATATTAGAAATTGCTTCAAATGATGAAAATCCAGAACGTATAACGTTCTCAGAAAAATTTGCTTGCCCTGATAGTGGCTTCACCATTCCAGAAATTGAGCCAAGGTTATTTTCTTTTAATGCTCCAGTTGGTGCATGTCCTGAATGTGACGGATTAGGTGTTGAGTTATTTTTTGATGAAAGACTTGTAGTTCCTGATCCTAATTTAACACTTTACGATGGTGCTTTGGCTCCATGGGCAAAGGGTAAATCTCCTTATTACCGACAAACCATTGAATCATTGGCAAAACATTATAATTTTAACACTAGTGCAAAATGGTTTGATCTTCCTGAAAAAATTAAGAAATTAATGCTATATGGATCCGGAAGTGATGAAATAAAATTTAGATATGATGATGGTGGCCGGGTTTATGAAGTTACTAGAAAATTTGAAGGTGTTATTCCTAATATGGAAAGACGCTATAGAGAAACTGATAGTAATTGGGTGAGAGAAGAATTTGAACGGTATCAGAACAATAGAAGCTGTGGGGCATGTGATGGGTTTAGACTGAGGCCTGAGGCATTGGCTGTAAAAATATCAGGTATACATGTTGGACTTGCTGTTCAAATGTCAATTAGTGATGCTCTTGAATGGATTTCATCCATACCAGAAAATTTATCAATTCAAAAAAATGCAATTGCTCATGCTATTTTAAAAGAAATACGCGAACGGTTAGGTTTCTTAGTAAACGTTGGATTGAACTATTTAACACTCTCTCGTTTTTCTGGTACTTTATCAGGTGGTGAGAGTCAGAGAATAAGGTTAGCCAGTCAAATTGGCTCAGGTTTAACAGGCGTGTTGTATGTACTAGATGAACCTTCAATTGGTTTGCATCAGCGCGATAATGGTCGTTTATTAGAAACTCTTAAAAATCTTCGAGATCAAGGAAACACTGTTATTGTGGTTGAACATGATGAAGAAGCTGTTCGAAGTGCAGACTTTGTTTTGGATATAGGTCCTGGTGCGGGTGTTCATGGTGGCAATATTATTGCCAAAGGTACGCCAAATCAAATTATAAAAAATAAAAAATCCATAACTGGTCAATACTTAAGTGGTTCGCGGAAGATTAATATACCTTCCAAAAGGCGAAAAGGTAATGGTAAGAATATACAAATTACAAATGCGACAGGAAACAATTTAAAAGGCATAAATGCATCCTTTCCATTAGCTACTTTTACCTGCGTAACAGGTGTTTCAGGTGGTGGTAAATCAACACTTACTATTGAAACGTTATTTAAGACAGCATCCATGCGACTTAATGGTGCTAAACAAACTCCTGCACCTTGTGATGAAGTTAAAGGGCTAACATATCTAGATAAAGTAATTGACATAGATCAAAGGGCAATTGGTAGAACCCCAAGATCAAATCCAGCTACATATACAGGTGCATTTACACCTATCAGAGAGTGGTTTGCAGGCTTACCTGAGGCAAAAACAAGGGGTTACAAACCAGGTAGATTTAGCTTCAATGTAAAAGGTGGAAGGTGTGAATCCTGTCAGGGTGATGGATTAATAAAAATTGAAATGCATTTTCTTCCGGACGTTTATGTTGAATGCGAAACATGTAAGGGAAAGCGTTATAATCGAGAAACTTTAGAAGTTTTATTCAAAGGAAAAAGTATAGCAGATATACTAAATATGACTGTAGAAGATGCTGAAGATTTTTTTAAAGCTGTTCCTAGTATCAGAGATAAAATGACTGCTTTGATGCGAGTAGGCCTAGGATATATAAAAGTAGGGCAATCTGCTACGACACTATCTGGAGGTGAAGCTCAACGTGTCAAATTATCTAAAGAATTAGCTAAAAGATCTACAGGTAGAACACTCTATATATTAGATGAACCAACCACTGGACTACACTTTGAAGATGTTAGGAAGCTATTAGAAGTTCTTCATGAACTTGTTGAGCAAGGTAATACGGTAATTGTTATTGAACATAATTTAGATGTTATAAAAACTGCTGATCATATTATTGATATTGGACCAGAAGGTGGAGATGGAGGTGGTGAAATAGTTGCATTTGGCACACCTGAAGCTGTTGCAAGTTCTTTGGAAAGCTATACGGGTTTTTATCTAAAAGATATGATTTAATTATCATCCTCTTTTATAAATGACGGAACAAAATATTGAATATTGTATTCAAACTAAACTGTTTGTATTAAATTTATATTAATGTAGATATTAAATGTAATTTTTACAATTAAATTCCAAATTGTTGATCTGAGGTTTATTATGCGTATTGGTCTTTATCCTGGAACATTTGACCCCATAACTCGAGGCCATTTGGATATCATTAAACGCGCATGCGTTTTAGTTGATAAATTAGTAATTGGTGTGGCAATTAATAGAGATAAAAATCCGTTATTTTCACTTGAAGAGCGTGTTGAGATGATTGAGAGAAATCTTTCAAAATTTGAACATAATGAAACAAATATAATTGTAGAGCCCTTTGAAAACCTTTTAATTGATAAAGCTACAGAAGTAGGTGCGCAAATTATAATTAGAGGATTAAGAGCTGTATCTGATTTTGAATATGAATATCAGTTAGTTGGCATGAATAGAGCAATGAATGATAATATTGAAACAACTTTTTTAATGGCTGAAGCAAAACACCAAGCCATTGCTTCTAGGCTAGTAAAAGAAATAGCAAGATTAGATGGTGACGTATCGAAATTTGTCACACCAGGTGTTGAAACTTCATTAAAAGAAAAATTTAAACATAAAGTATAATTTTTGATCTTTATGTTTACTAAAAGTAAATTTAAATAAATATTAATATATAACTTAAAAGGCGAAAAAATGTCAGATAATCAAGATCTTGAAAATACAATTATAATTGAACTAAAAGATGGGCCAGTTCATATCACTTTACTGCCTGATGTGGCACCACTTCACTGTGCTAGAATGAAAGAGCTCGCAAGATCAGGTCAATATGATAATGTATGTTTTCATAGAGTTATAGATGGTTTTATGGCACAAACTGGTGATGTCCAGAATGGAGATATGGAAGATGGTTTTAATCTAAGTTCTGCAGGAACTGGTGGTTCTAGTCTAACAAATTTACCTGCTGAATTTTCAAAACTGCCTCACGATCGTGGAACCATAGGTGCAGCTAGATCGGCAAGCCCTGATTCAGCAAATTCTCAATTTTTTATCAATTTTAGTGATAATAACTTCCTTAATGGCCAATACACAGTATACGGCCGCGTGACTTCAGGTATGGAACATGTTGATGCGATTGTTAGAGGAGAACCTCCACACGCTCCAGATAGAATGATTTCTGTTAAAGTAGCGTCAGATTTATGATCAAATCATTAATACTTTACGTCATTTTGCTTTTTTCAGTTTTTGCAAACACTGTGTATGCTGCTGATCCTGAAAACATAATGGTAATCGAAGTTGAAGGTGCAGCAAATGGAATAATTGAAATTCAATTATTGCCTGATGTTGCCCCACTACATGTTGAGCGCATTAAAATATTAGCAAGAGATGGTTTATATAACGATGTAGTTTTTCACCGTGTAATTGATGGTTTTATGGCTCAAACTGGAGATGTGAAATTTGGTAAGATTGAAGGATATAAGCGTCGATATGCAGGCCAAGGAGGTTCTAATTACCCAGACTTGGACGCTGAATTCAGTACTTTAAAATATGAAAAAGGGACTGTTGGAATGGCTAGAGCACAAAATCCAAACTCAGCTAATTCTCAGTTTTTCATAATGTTTAATAGTAGCCCGAATTTAGACGGAAATTACACGGTTATTGGTAATGTAATCAAAGGGCAAGACGTGGTAAACTCTATTAAACGTGGCGCAATGAGTGATAATGGGTCAGTTATAGATCCAGATATTATGAAAAAAGTTTGGATAAAGGCAGATAAATAATAATTTACGCTAGCCAGAAAAATTATTTGGCTAGCGTTTCAAACTCCAAATTCTTAATATAATGAATATTAAGAATTGAAATTTAAATAACTTTTATTAATGCGTGCTTCTTTTTGGATGCACTAATTTTTGGAGTTTTCTGCAAGTCAGCAGCATATAGCATAAAGCCTGCATCATTAATTACTTGATCATTAAGTCTAGCGCCGCCTCCAGCAATTATACGCTTCGCCTCTTTGCCAGAAGAGACAAGTCCAGTTCTAACCAGCGCTTGAGTGAAGCTAATACCATCTATTATTTCAGTATTTAGTATTTCTAAGGTAGGAAGGTTTTCGTCAGAACTATCTTCTGTAAACACTTTATGCGCAGTTTTTTCTGAACTTAATGCAGCTTCTTCGCCATGACACAACTTTGTCACTTCATTAGCTAGTATAATTTTAGCTTCGTTTATGTTCTGTCCTTCTAGTGATCCTAAACGGTCACATTCCGAGACTGGTAATTCTGTGAATAATTTTAAAAATTTACCTACATCAGCGTCTAAGGTATTTCTCCAAAATTGCCAAAATTCATATGGAGATAATTTATCTGAATTAAGCCAGATGGCACCATTAGCTGATTTTCCCATTTTGGACCCATCTGCTTTAGTCAATAATGGTGTTGTAAGGCCAAAAACTGATTTCTTATTTAATCGCCTTGTAAGATCAATACCGTTTACAATGTTGCCCCATTGGTCTGACCCACCCATTTGAAGGGAAACGTCATAACGGTTATTTAATTCCATAAAATCATATGCTTGAAGTAACATATAATTAAATTCCAAGAATGTTAACGGTTGTTCTCTATCAAGTCGAAGTTTAACACTCTCCATTGAAATCATTCTATTTATAGTAAAGTGTTTTCCAATATCTCTAAGAAATTCGATATAGTTGAGTTTGTCTAACCATTCAGCATTATTTATTATTTTTGCATCAATTGAATTATCCCCAAATGATAAATACTTTTCAAAAACCTTTTGTATACCATTAATGTTTTCATTAATTATTTCAGTAGTAATTAACTGTCGGCTTTCATCTTTACCTGATGGATCACCTATTTTAGTTGTGCCTCCGCCCATCAATGGAATTGGTTTATGACCTGTTTTTTGTAGCCATCGTAACATCATAATTTGAATTAAAGAGCCAATATGAAGACTATCTGCAGTTGCATCAAAGCCTATATAAGCAGGCATACAACCTTCAAGAAGTTTTTCATCTAATCCTTGCATATCCGTACAATCTTGCAAAAAGCCACGAGATAGCATTTCTTGCAAAAACTCTGATTTAGGGTTGTAAGTCATATTGGTTTGCTTTCATTTATACATATATAAGCCCTTTTAGCGGCAATTTTGCGAGTGGCAAGTAGGAGACGTTAGTTTATGATTTATAAGTGCTTAGGATTGATGTCTGGGACATCCCTAGATGGTGTTGACGGTGCTATTTGTGTGACAGATGGAAATAATATTGTGAGGTTTGAAAAAACGTATTTTCGACCTTATAATTCAAAAGAACAATCAGTACTTAAATCTAAACTTAACAGTTGGCCTGAAAATACGAATTTAGATGAAGCATTGCAAATAGTGCAAAATGCACATCTAGATGTAATTAAACATTTTCCGGAAGCTGATTTAATAGGATTCCATGGTCAGACCCTAAATCATGATCCAAGTTTGAGAAGAACTTTTCAATTAGGTGACGGTGAAGAACTGGCTAAACTATCTGGAAAAAAAGTAATATGGGATTTTAGATCACCTGACATGATTAATGGCGGACAGGGAGCGCCCTTAGCGCCATTTTTTCATTTTGCATGCGCAAAATTACTAAAAATAAAAGAAACGGTTGCATTCGTAAATCTAGGTGGTGTGGGAAATATTAGTTTAATAAATTCAAACATGCATCTTCCTGAAGAAAAAAACTCTGTTATTGCTTTTGATACTGGGCCTGCAAACGCACCTATAAATGATTTTATGTTTTCTAGGTTAGGTTTGTCATGTGATGTAAATGGGGATTTGGCTCAACGTGGAAAGATTAATAAAAAAATAGTTGATACTGTTTTAAATTTAAATTTTTTCAATAAAAAACCACCTAAATCATTGGATAGAAACGATTTTTCCACGGTATCAGAGTTGGTGTCAGATTTATCAAACGAGGATGGAGCTGCAACATTAACAGCAATATGCGTTGAAGCAATTATTGCGGCTCAGAAACATTTGCCATCAATTCCATCTCGTTGGCTTATTTGTGGAGGAGGGCGGAAAAACCGCACAATTATTAAAGCCTTACAGAAGCGATTAGAAAATCCAGTGATAACAGTTGAAGAGGAGGGTTTAGATGGGGATATGTTAGAAGCCCAAGCATTTGGCTATCTAGCAGCTAGGGTAGTCAATGATTTACCATTAACAAGTCCCACAACAACCGGTTGTGATAATCCCACTTATGGTGGGAAAATATCACAACCGTAGGAAATGCAATATTATCTAGTATTTTCTGTTAATCTACGCCTAACATAAGTGTCGACTGATCCAATCATAGTATCCATGTGATCATTCTCGAAAAAGTGCCCAGAGCCTTCTAGTACTTCGTGTGTAATAGTAATACCTTTTTGTTCATGCAATTTCCCTACTAGTCCTTCAACGTCGACAGGTGGAACAACTCGATCAGATGACCCATTAATAATCAATCCTGAAGCAGGGCAAGGTGCTAAGAAGCTAAAATCATATGTATTTGCAGGCGGCGCTGCTGAAATAAAACCAGAGATTTCTGGTCTTCGCATAAGAAGTTGCATACCAATCCATGCTCCGAAGCTAAAACCAGCAACCCAACAATGTTTTGCATTTGGATTCATAGCTTGAAGATAATCTAATGCAGATGCTGCATCTGATAATTCTCCAACACCTTGATCATATTCTCCTTGTGAGCGTCCAACACCTCTAAAATTAAATCTTAGAACAGTAAAACCCATATTATAAAATGCATAGTGGAGGTTATAAACTACTTTGTTATTCATAGTCCCACCAAATTGTGGATGTGGGTGTAATAAAATTGCTATTGGGGCATCTTTTGTTTTTTGTGGATGATATCTACCTTCAAGGCGACCATCTGGACCTGGGAAAATTACTTCTGGCATAATATTATTGCTTCTCTCACGTTTGCTTCTATTCACCATTTCAAATGTTGACTAAAATGGTCAGTAACTTTAGAATGGTTCTAAATTGAGGTTAAGTTTCCTACTAATCACTCTGACTAAGGATTTGGTAAGGTTTCGTCAACTAAATAGGGCTCTCGAAGTATGAAACTTAGCACAAAAGGCAGATATGCCATGATTGCGTTAGTAGACTTAGCAATTGAAGGTGAAAAAGGTTTGGTTTCATTGGGTGAAATATCTGATCGTCAAAATATATCATTAAATTATTTAGAGCAACTGTTTCTGAAGCTAAGACGAAAAGAAATAATAACATCTGTACGTGGTCCGGGTGGGGGGTACAAATTGGCTAAGTCTGCTGAGGCAATTCGTGTTTCTGATATTTTAACCGCAGTTGATGAAGATATGAATGCTCTTTCAAAAGGTGCAGGAGTTTCTGGCGCATCCTCTGGCACTAGAGCTCAGTCATTAAGTAATAGGCTTTGGGAAAGCCTATCAGCGCAAGTGTTCGTTTATTTACATGCAACAAGATTATCAGACCTAATAGAAAATCAAATTGCACCATGTCCTGCTGTACCATCCCTTTTTCAACTTGTTGATGAAAGTTAGGTTTAATGTCTAAATATATGATTATATTTGGTTTGTTTTTATTATGAAGCGTGTTTATCTTGATTGGAATGCGACTGCTCCATTGCGAAAAGAAGCACGTGAAGCTATGATTTCTTCCCTTGATATCATTGGCAACCCTTCAAGTGTTCATTTTGAAGGAAGGCAAGTAAAAGGTTTAATTGAAAAAGCTCGTTTACAATTATCAGAATCATTTGGTTGTGATCCTAATGGAATAATTTGGACTAGTGGTGCTACTGAAGCGGCAAGCTTGATGATGCATAACAAAAAATTAAACTGCTCTGATATTGAACATGAATGTGTCAAATCACATGGAATTAGTAATCTTATAGTTAATAGCGATGGTATTGTAGAGAAAGCTGATGATTTTGTCCTTCAGGGTGCCAATAGTGAAACTGGCATTTGCCAAGGAGAAAATATTAAAGGTGCTGTTATGAGTGACCAGGTGCAAACTTTTGGTAAATTACCTATTTCGTTTAACTGGCTTGATGTTGATAGTGCAATTCTTTCTGCTCATAAAATTGGGGGGCCTAAAGGAGTTGGAGCCTTGATTTTAGCCGATGGCATAGATGCAACATCGATCATCAAGGGTGGAGGCCAAGAACAGGGTCGAAGATCTGGAACCGAAAACTTATATGGAATTATTGGTTTTGGAGCTTCTGCTTTAGCTGCAGCAAAGGATCTAACAGACGGTGTGTGGGAGCAAGTTTCTGAATTAAGAAATAAAATGGAAATGAGAATTGCCGATATAGCAAGTGACGCTATCTTCATAGGAAAGGATGTTGAAAGGCTTCCTAACACTAGTAATTTTTCAGTACCTGGGTGGAAGGGTGAAACACAAGTTATGAATATGGATTTAGCTGGGTTTGCCATATCTGCAGGATCTGCTTGTTCTAGCGGAAAAGTAAAATCAAGTCAGGCCTTGAACGCAATGGGCTATGATGACATTACCGCATCAAGTGCAATAAGGATTTCACTTGGTCCTAGTACAACAGAACATGAAGTAATGAATTTTGTAGATGCTTGGAGCAAAGCATACAAAAAATATGCAGTAAAAACTGCTTAAAGGACGAACTATATGACTGATATGATAGCAAAAGATGGCGTAGAAGCTGAAACTGTAGAAGCAGTTAAGTCATTGAGTGGCAAGTATAAATATGGCTTTTCAACTGATGTTGAAATTGAATATGCTCCATTGGGTTTAAGTGAGGATATAGTTCGGTTAATTTCTGAAAAGAATGATGAACCAGAATGGATGCTGGAATGGCGCTTACAGGCATTTGAACGTTGGAAACAAATGAAAGAGCCTGATTGGGCTATGGTCGATTATCCCAAAATAGATTTTCAGGATATATATTATTA
>ERZ1048686.903-NODE-903-length-25752-cov-5.663969_pt1 | contig 25752 bp, 16 predicted proteins | sample MGYA00383099_ERZ1048686 | MGnify/ENA primary metagenome ERZ1048686 (study PRJEB29581, sample SAMEA5548369) | metagenome | biome: marine; feature: coastal; material: water | depth 25 m | study: Short-term variability in the microbial, nano- and picoplankton... | reverse complement strand
CAGCAGTATCAATTTCAAGGCGAACTTCTTGAGCCTGACTACCACCGACAACAGGAAATGTGATGGTTTCACCTCTCGGCAAAACGGCTTCTTTGTCAGTGGTGAAGAAGATATCGCCTTGCCCCTTTAAATCAGTTGTGAGTTCGAAGGCAAGACAATAAGGGCCAGCGGGTGAAATCGGTGCACCGCGAAAATCCATAGCGATCCCAGGGTCGTCACCGGTGAAGGTCAGTTGAAATGCGTCTTTGGATTTTTCAAGTCGAGTATTTTTGCGGGCACGAATTGAATCACGGCTAGCTCTGGGCTTACGAACAGCCCTTGACTTACCCTTCTTGCCGGGCGCGGTGAGAAAGGGCTTGTCAGAGTCGCTGAAGACCGTCCATTGACTGTTGGATTTCGGCACTCGGGCCGGAAGCATCTTTGGGTTTGCAAGCGTGGAAGAATGAAGAACATCACGACTCATGCTTTTCCATTTTTTAACCATAGCTGTGAGCCGCTCGGGTTCTGATGCGGCGAGATTATTCGTTTCAGTACGGTCGTTGGCGACATTGTAAAGTTCCCACTCCTGCCCCTTGAAGCTGACAACTTTCCAGTCGCCGTCACGCAGTCCATAGTCAGAAGAAAACTGAAGGTGAATGGGCTTTACGCGATTGAGTTTTTCCCCTTCGAAGACAGGCCGCAGGGAAACTCCAGAAACGGGCCGAAGGTCACGTTGTGGATACTCACCGGGAATTGAGGTGCCAGCTAGATCGGCGAGAGTAGGCAAAACGTCAATCAAATGGGCGGGGGTATCGACAATGGCATTGGGTTTGGTCTTTAGTCCACCTGGCCAGTGGACGATGCCCGGAGAACTAATGCCGCCTTCAAATTGATTCTGCTTGTAAAAGCGAAAGGGTGCATTACGAGCCCAGGCCCACGGAGTGGAATCAGCCAAGGCAATGTCACCATTAGTAGGCTCAACATCAAGTAAGGGAGCCCTGCGATCGTAGGGGCAGGCACCGTTATCAGACACAAAAAGGATAAGCGTATTATCGAGTTCATCATGCTCTTTGAGATTATCCACAAGCCGGCCAATCTCTTGATCGACGCGGTCAATCATGGCAGCGAGCGTCACCATGCGGTTTGTTTCGTACGAGCGCTGCCATGGGACGACATCTTTCCACGCCCGGACATGAGGTGGGCGTGGGCTTGGCGTAAGCGTATCGGGGAGAAGCCCCAACTGCATCTGTTTCTTGATGCGGGCGTCACGTATCTCATCCCAACCTTCGGTGTATCTGCCTTTGTACTTAGCGTAGTCTTCAGGAAGCGCGTGCAGAGGAGCATGAGGAGCATTAAAGGCGACGTAGAGGTAGAACGGCTTCTCCGTCTTGCGGGCTTCACTGAGAAAATCAATGGCAAAGTCGACGTCAGCAACCGTGGTGTAGAAGGTCTTGTCATGAAGAACGGCGGGGACGTTCCACTGCTCGCCATTCAGACGGAACGAGTTATTACCTTTAAAAAAATTACAGGCGCCGCTGAGGTGTCCGAAGTAACGATTGAACCCAAAATCAGTAGGTTCACGCTGCAGATGCCACTTGCCAGTCATTGCGGTGAAATAACCGGCGTCCCGAAGTACTTCGGCCGATGTGACCGCGTGAGAGAGGCTGACGTCACCAGCGGCGATGCAATATTGACCAGTGAGAAGAGAGACGCGGGAAGAATGGCACTTCGCCGTGTTGTAGAACTGTGAGAAACGCAGCCCATTCGCAGCAAGGGAATCAAGATTGGGAGTGTCGATCTCACCTCCATAACATCCGATGTCGGAGTAGCCAAGATCATCCGCCATGATTACGACAATGTTTGGTGGCCTCTGGTCATTGGCCTGACTCTTGGTGGAATAAAAAGGAACCGCTGATGCAATGACCAGGGTAATGAGCAGCAGCCTAAAAGTGTTCAAATGACGTATCCTTCTCTTTGATAACCGTTGATCATTTCAGCCTTGGAGCGCTGTGCCCCTGCTCACGGATGTGTTTGAGCAACGCCTTAAGCTCCGCTGCTTTCTCCGGGTGCTCACTGATGACGTTCGTTCGCTGGCCTTCATCATTTTTTATGTGAAAGAGTTGACCTGCCTTTGAATCATCTGGCATATAACCATACTTGGCTTCCCACTCAGTGTTTCGACCACTCACATACCCGTTCTTCGTATCGATCAAGGTCCAGTCGCCACTTCTCACGGCGTACTCACGATCACGCGTATTGTGGACATGAGCACTTCGCGGACCTTTTTTTGTGGCACCGGTAATCAGTGGCTGTAGGTCATGAGAATCTTCAGCTTGATCAGCAGGTAACTCATATCCAACAATCGAGGCGATTGTTGCCATGACGTCAATTTGTGACACAAGCTGACGACAGACCGAGCCCTCAGGCACTTTTCCTGGCCAACTGACGATATAGGGCACACGATGACCACCATCGTAGATGTCCCGCTTTAAACCTCGCAGTGGATCAGATGACCAGTGATCAAATTTCTTTGATCGCTCATACGCGTACCGTTCTGGACCGTTGTCAGCTGAGAAAATAATCAGTGTGTTCTCTCGTTGATCCGAATCCTCAAGAGCTCTGAGAAGTTGTCCGATTGAATCATCTGTTTCGCAGACAAAATCACCGTACGGTCCGGCTTTTGACTTTCCGTCGAATGCATCATTAGGAATGATCGGTGCATGGGGAGAGGGAAAGGCAAAGTACAGGAAGAATGGTTCTTCAGTAAGGGCCTGATCCTTTATGTACTTTACGCCGCGCCTGGTCGTTTCAGGAATGTTCTGATAGGGATCCCAATCACTGCACATAGGCCCGGGCCGACACTCCCAGCCACCTTCTTTAATGGGCTTCCATTCCGACGTGTCCATGATGGTATCCGGAGCCTTCACGACCTTATCGTTTTCAATCCAACAATAAGGAGGAAAATTGATGACAGTGTCACCGAAGTAATAATCAAATCCATGCGCAAGCGGACCGTCGGGAATTGACTTCTCCCAGTCGAAAGCTTCAGGGCCATAAAACGTGCGGGGTTTTTTGTTGTTCGATGTGCTCTCTTGCGTCCTGACGGCGGCATCTTCTTTAAGAATGGCATCCCAATCCCAGCCGAGGTGCCATTTACCAATCGCAGCGGTCGTGTAACCCTTTGCCTTGAGCATTTCCGGAAGCGTTACTCGCTCTGCATTGAACGCTGAATTCCCGAACACTCCCACGATGCCGTGAAACTTACGCCAATGATAGCGTCCAGTTAATATTGCGTAGCGAGAGGGCGAGCAGATCCCCGACGAAGAATGTCCATCAGTAAACTTCATTCCAGAGGAGGCAAGGGCATTGAGATTTGGTGTGGGGATTTTTGAATCTGGCTTGTAACACTGAAGATCACCAAACCCCAGATCATCAGCATAGATGATTAAAATATTGAGAGGCCTGTCTGCTGCCCGCGACACGGACACCAGCATCAGAAGGGGCAGGGTAATGAACAAACTCAGCTTCATGATTTTCTTTCCGTACGTGTTCGCTGCCTCAAAATCCAGATGACGAGTTTTCTAGCTTGTCACAACCGTGACATGCACGCACCCACTCTGTGTGCCTCGCGACCCTCCAGGCATATTAGTCCTTTGTAATGATCACATTTTTCGTTTCAAGCGTTCCCCATATGTGACCAACACCACACTTCATGACTTCCTTTCGAAATCTATCATCCTTGACTATATATGTCTCATCATCGACACAAATTGTTGCAACATCATCATCAAAAGTAACACTTGCCGTATGCCACTCTCCAGATTCAGCATGATACTTTTCTGTCCTGACAGTTGCCTTCTTTTTCTTCGACCCCGCGATGCTCTCGTATGTCACAAGACTGACAACATCAGTTTTCGAGTGATTCTTGTTCGGCGTACCATTTACAAACACTTTAAAAAGATGCGCAGCCTTACCATCTTCTTCGGTCTCGAAGACAAGGTTTATCTTTTGAGGCAGATCACGTTTCCAAGAGAGTGAAAATGTGCCATTGTCGAAAGGCACCTCGTAGAAAGTAATAGGGCCATGTTGGTTGTGTGCCTTGTATTCCACTTCAGTACTCAGAACTTTACGCACACCGTGACTTTCGTTTACACGGCCCCATTTCATGCTTATCTGTTCGCCAACAGGACTGACCTCGACAGCGTCAGCGAAAAATACTGGCAACACGCATATCAACGAGCATTGCAGAACTACTGTACACGTTTTTTTCATGGTATCTGAATTCCTTGTACGTCTCGACATAGGCCATGCCTCTTTGAAGCAAAAGTGCACAAAAAGAGTAGACCGAAAATAATGTCACCGTTTTCAATTGATTACTCAATGAGGAAGCATCTCTTTCGAGAACCAATTGCTTCAGGGTAGGGCGGTCAATCGCACGTCTGCAAACATCGAGTCCGTCGAAGGAACCCGAAATATGATTCCGCAAGTTTTTAGTTAGTCATCTTTCTCATGTTTCTGAAAACCAAATTGCTGCGATAGGTTCAAGCATTCGGCCAGTGGAACAACGCCCAGCGAAGCCGTCGGGTTCGACAGACTTGCTGCCGCGACACAAACACCTCGCAAGAGGCATTCAGCGGTCGTGCAGTCATCATGCGCGCCAGAAAGAAACCCGGCGGTAAACGCATCGCCCGCCCCGGTGCTCCCTTGGATAAAACTGTCGGGAAGTTTTAAGGCTGACTGGTAAGCAAGCGTTCCGTCGTGATCGCGGCAAACAGCCCCGTGCGTACTATGAACGACAACACGCCCCGGGCAGCCCAGTGCGGCAATCTTCTCTGCCGCAGAACCCAGGTAGGCAACCTTTGCGTTGATCTGTTGACCAAGAATCAGCGACGCTTCAACTTCGTTTGTGAAGAAAATGTCTGCGTGCCGCAGCGCTGCCGTTGCGACCTGCCGAAAAGTGGCGTCAGGAGAAGAAACCGTTTCAACCGCAGTCATGAAACCCAGGTCGCGAGCCCGCTCCAGCACACGCGATGCCTCAGTTCGCCCGTCTTCGTCAAGTTGATCCAACGCATCGAGAAGAAGCAGATAGCCAAGTAGAAAGATTTTTGCGCGGCTTGCCGTCAGATCGACATGGTCTGCCGAGAACTGAGAATTCGCACCTCGTTGGTGAAAAAACGTCCGTCTTCCGTCGCTTTCGACACACATTGCATCTGTGTATGAAGTGGCTGCGTCACATGTCGTACGGAGCTGTGCTGTATCAATACCGTGACCGTCACAGTCGCGTCGGATCCATTTCCCGTTGGCGTCGTCACCCACCAGGCCGACGCCTTCCAAAGGAAAACCAACCTTCATCGCGGCGAGATTCTTTAGTACGTTGTACGGCCCGCCACCGCTGCTCATTGACTGCGAGCGGATCGAAGCCAACTCATCCTGCTGCGGCCACGTATCAATGATCTTCACGTAATCGGTGACAAAGTTTCCCCCGGCCAACAGGCCGCGTCTCGCGTCTTGGTTCATGGAATTCAACCCAACGTTCGTTTTCATCGTGACTCATTCAAGGCGTGTTTCTCTGCCTGTGTCATCCTGGAGGAATCCGGCTCCTCGTTTCCCCCGGTAAACCTTTCAGCACGACTGCTTGCCGTACCCTCAGTTCATGGCGTATTGATTACCTCTGTCGCTGCACGGTGCACACTGGCTCGCACGGAACTCTGCAGATCGTCCTCAAGCGAACGATAGGGCCGAATGCCAAGTTTTTCGAGATGGCCATGATATGAGCGAACCGCTTCAGATGCATCGTCAATCTGACTATCAGCAAGCCAACGCAGATGCTGGATAAACGTTCCCTGATGTTCGGCGTTGTTGATCATCCGTCCGTAGAGCGCCGCGCGGGCCCCGTACTTTTTGGCTTCCCACAGTTGATAAAAGGCATCGAAAGTCGTTCCGGACGAACCGCCCAGAATACCAACGATCAATGACCGATCGTAGGAGACGAGTTGCTCCATTGCCGCCGGACCGTGGTAAGGCACCTTTAAGAACAGTGGTCGTCCAGCGGTTGCGACACCCGCTAAGGCGCGAGCAATATTGTCATTGAGAAACCGCCCATGGTCAGGAACCGGTGATTGCAGGACGTTCGGGTCGAACACTTCGAGGAAATGCCGAAATCCTTTTGCTTCGGCTTCAATCCGAAACTCACGGTACGCCTCAAGCATCTGGCGATCGAGCGTGACATCGTTATTGAATGTGACCGAAAACAGTCCCAGCTCGGCCCCCAGCTGACGTTCGCCCATCTGGCAGTCGGCTTTGCCGCACATGCCGTGATTAATCGACGCCGTGTGAAACGGCTGGGCTGGTTGGTCAGTGTATTGACTGCCGTGGGCGAACCAAATGTCGGTCGTGTCGTTAGCGCGGATCGCGGGCGTCACATGGCTCGCATCGAAAAGCCGCTCACGAATTGTCAGGTTCTCGTTGCTGCTGACGCTCATCAGCATAATGTCAACCAAACCCTGCTCAACATTCTCACGAATCAAGTCACGGTATTGCTCAAGTGAGCGAAACTTTCCCTCATGCCCGTGATGCTCTGGGCCCTTGCCGGGCGCGGCCATTCCGCCAGCCATATCGGCGTCCTTGGCGTCTGCCAGAATGAAGTCGCCACACGAAGGATTAGAGAGAATCTTCGCCAGCTTTACATCGAGTGTTTTCTGCATGCAATCAGATCTCCGTACCACAAATATTCATTATTATTCTTGCAAAGATCAAGCCTCGACACCCAGCAGGTGTCGCATTCCATGCAATTCCAGTGAAATATAGTCACACGCGGCAATCAACTACTGCTCACGATCTCGATCGTAGCTGCAAACCTCTTCAACCAGATGCAGGCAGGTCACTCGCAATTAGTTGTCTGCCGACACGAGCTGTGCCAGCAACAACGCGTGAAATCGATTCAGCCGAGTTGTTCGAAACCCCTTGTTGCTGCATCCAGATCCCACCCCACACTTCCATTACTTAACCGACATGAAGGAGATGGACGTAACCACTTTGCCTTTCATTGAATTTTCAAAATAACAGGATAGTGATCAGATATCTTGTTCAGGATCGAGTCCCGAGGATACGACACGACGCACTTAGGAAAGTGAGGACCAACTAAAATAAAATCAATGCGCTGCATCAGTCCATCCAACTCATTGTCCGTTATATCTTGATCAATCAGTCGCGTCGGAAAGGTACCAACAGCATCGATCGCTGGGTCTGTTAGCCCAGCATCAAAAAGGGCTTGCAGTACGGAAAAATCAATTTCACCGCCTTCGCCAAACGCTCGAAAGCTCTTGTTTTCTTCCTCCTTGTCCCGCCAATGTTTGATCAGTGCGGTCTGCTTGCTCAGAAACTTCTGGTCCGCGATCGAATGCGCATTACAATCGCCAAGCACAACGACCTGTTCACCGGCTTTGACGAGTGGCTTAACTCGCTCGGCGACGGCGGCCGCCTCCTTCCGACGGTTGTGGTAGTTGCGCGGATCAAAGTGAACCACAAAGAAATGAACCCCAGCTATTTTGCAGTGCAGCGTGCCTCGCAATGTGGGATTGTTCTCTGGCTGAATCTGCTCAATTTTTTGGATTGGTGTCTTGGCTGTCAGACCCTGCGGAAACCCACCCTGCCGATCGAAGATGACCGAGTACTGGTGCCCCCACTTTCTCGCGGCCCGCTCGAGGCGTTCCTGGTTAAATCCCTTGAGTTCCTGTAGTGCCAAGACATCCGTGTCCTGCGCTGCTATCCACTCTGCACCAACCTCGAGATTTTGTTTTTTATTGAAACCCATCCACACGTTGTACGTCATCACCTTTGTCGACTGCGCTGAGGCAGGAGAGGCAACCAGAAGAATGACCAGGACAAAACCCAGCAGAACCAATCGTATCAATGTGCGAAGAATGCTTTTAGCTATGGCTATTACCTCAGCATGTTCTCAAAGGTCTCTATCCTCACGAACAACCTACGTGGAGATCGTTCGTGATCACGTCAGTATCCGTCCAACGTCTTAGAAACTAGACAGCTAACGGCACTTTCGCAAGTATCTCGCCCGCCTGCAACAGCCGAATAGTCGGTTCCCGCTTACTCGCAGAATTCTGTCCTCCGCGCAGACGGCCTCGGAATCACATTCAATGCGGCAGCGCGATCGAGTGTCGCGAAGGAAGGGCACCTGCTGTTCGCAGTGTTGAATTCCAAAAATAGATAACAAGTCACGCATACGGCAAATTCCAAGGATCCGGTTACTTGAGAAAATGCCTCGCATCGTGCTCCAAATTCGCATAGAACCATTCGCACAAGGAAACATGTGCCGCAACACGTACGTTGGTCACGTTGATGAGTCAAAATGATACGCTGTTATGAGGAATAAAATTTTTTAGAAATACGATTTTTTCAGATTATCCCTCGCTTATCACCTACAGCCTTATTCCGTGTCCCCACTCGCAATTTGAAAATACATCATCAGGATGGAAACAAAACAATGACACCTAAGACTCGATGTCGTCTTCGCACTGGACCAATAGTTGTTGCCACCTGGCTACTCTCTACTGCCATAGTCTTTGGTGGCGTGACTGTAGATTTTAATCACTCTTTCAAAGGTTCGCCTGACGCGAACCAGAATACCGGTGAGATCACACTCGATTTCACTGTTGATGACGCAGGCAACGTCACGCTTGATGCCTCCTCCACGGCACCGGGACCGGCCTCCTTTGTGGACGAATTCGACGGTCCAGTAGGCACAGTAACTGACCCCGCTATGCACGGAAAACGTTTCGGCATCAAGCTTTCGTCCACCGGCTCTGGCAGCTTACGAATCGACAACACCGGCAGTGGACTCGCAGTGCAGGGTGGCAATTCAAAACTGATCGACACAAACAAATCCGCAGTCAAGGAAGTGATCACCGCGACAGTAGTCGTGGTTGATACTCAGTTCAATCTTTCCGGTATTGAATATTGCAACCGTACCGGAGGCGCAGAGATGGATGTCTCGGGCACCACCCATCACCTCGCGAGCAACAGTGGTTCAGTAGATCTCTCGTCCGCGGGCCTCACGGGAGACTTCGCTATTTCTTCAACCGGCAGTACGTCCGGAAAAGGCTTTGTGGTCAGTGGTTTAAAATTTGATCTTACTGGTGGGCCAACCGCCTCCGACGTGGTGGTGCGTTTTGCAAATAGCGGAACCGGCTTTGGTGATTCCTCGGATGCCCGAAGCATGACTTGGGTCCCTGCCGGCGGTTCCGACAAAACCATCACGCTCGACTTCTCCATTGATAAAGCCGGGCTCGTGTCACTCAATACCTCAACGAATGCGACAGATGTCTTGTTTCAGAACATGGTGGCCGAATGGAACAACGCCGTAATTGGATCAGTGGCGGACCGCACGCTCTGGAATCAATCGTTCACCCTAACCGGCACCGGGACCGGTGGAAGTGGGCTGACCATCACTGAAAACAACGGTGGCGGTATCGGCGTACAGGGCGAGAACTCAAACCGAGTAGATGGCCTGAACTATGGTCCGAACGGTGACAAGTCGACGCCGGAGGCACTCATCTGGACGCTCGCCGCACCGAAAGGACTTGTCCTGAACCTTGTTCATTGGTCTCACGCAGACGGTGCCAATGGAGATGTAGAGGTCGCGGCCCGTACCACAGAAAACAACTTCACCGATCTCTCGGGTGCAGCCGGGACCAACGCACTCGATGGCATTTCGATTGCCAACGGCGACTCTCTCCGTTTCCGGGAATTCACCAAAGGTGGGCTGACTTCAAGTGCAGCGATTGCCGGTTTTACATTCTCGATTGGCTCGGCCTACACGAGCACAGGGTTTGACAACGGAGGAGGCGACTCCCTGTGGACAACTTCGGCTAACTGGAACCCGGACAGAGTTCCGGCAGTTCCTGACGATGCCGTTATCGATAATTATGACGTGGTTATCGATGCTGCCGTGGCCAGTTGCCCAGCTGCACTGAAGATCCTCAACGGCTCCCTGACAATCCGCGAAAGTGGTAGTCTGCCTGTCGCTTCGATGACCATCGGTGACGTGCTCGAGTCAACAGTTCGCTTGATACTCGAAGGATCATCTGCCTCGCTCGGTCATACCGGTAGAGGAACTTTCAAGGTCGGAAGTTCCGCCACCGTTGAAACCATCCCGGACAACAGCGGAAGCAGTCCGCTGGAACTGGACAGTGGTAAACTTATCCTCGAGACCGGGTATGAGTGGATTCTCGATGGCCGCAACTTGACTTCTACAGTCACTCTTGGCGACCGGTTTGTTCTTGCTAATTTTGGCTCCCTTGTCGGCCCCGGTTTCGGCAGCGATAACGAGGATGGCTTCACCGACACTGCTGGCTTCCGGACTCGGAACTTTGACCTGCCGCCAGACCGCAAGCTGCAGTTAGTAAAGACAGCGAACTCAATCTACTACGAAGTGGTTGCCCAGACCGCTGCCACTGGACCGAATATTATCATCATTAATGTCGACGATATGGCGGGTGGACAACACTTCAACTTTGAGGGTCGAGACTCTATCACTCCGACCCTCGACACGCTGGTTTCCAGCGGCCTCCGCTTCACTTCAGCCTGTGCCGCCTCAACGGTCTGTGGTCCATCGCGGTACGCGTTGTTGACCAGTCGCTGGCCTTCACGAAATACCAGCAAACAATTCATTGCTCGCTACCCACTTGGTACAATCGGCCGTTTTGGCGTTGCTGATACTGAACTTGAATCAGACAACCAGAATCTTGCTGCATGGCTGCAGCAGACTGGTTATCGCACAGGCATGGTTGGTAAAGGACATCTCATCGATGACGATCTTACCCAGACTGGTACCTGGGCGGCCAAGGGACTACTTGCCTATCCAAAAACCGCAGACCCAAAGATCGATCGAACCACCAACGCAAAGATGCAGCACAATCACCGGGTGCTCTGCCAGCGGATGCGGGCCTTTGGATTTGACTATGTTGATAGCTACTACAAGGCGAACCTCAAAGAACTCCATAATGATGCCTGCAACGTCCACAACCAGGAATGGATAACTAAGGGTGCGCTTGACTTCATTGACGAAAACCATAGAGAACGTTTCTTTCTCTATATGGCACCGACCATCAACCATGGCCCAGTACGCAACGATCTAAGTAAGACGCTCAAATCTGATAATGGCTACACGAGTGCTGGCTACTGCCCGGACGAGGACTATTCGTTTATGCCTGCCCGAAAGGCCATTATTGACGAGGTGAAAAGCAGTAACAAAGAGCTGATCTCAGCTCGCGAGACCTGGCTCGACTATTCGATTCAGGCGATTGTCAACAAACTCACTGAACACGGCGTTCGAGATGATACGCTTATTATCTTCACCTCCGACCACGGTGAGAAAGACCTGAACTCCAGCAGGCCCGGGCAAGGCCCTGTCATCTGGGGCAAGTCATCGCTCTACGAGCTCGGCATGCGAGTTCCGCTGGTATTAAACTGGCCCAATGGCATTGATTCACCAGGCCGTGTCTATGACGAAATCGTAAGTCATGTCGATATCGCTCCTACCTTGCTTGCATTGACTGGCGCCTCGGACCTACCAACACGACCAGTCGATGGCGTGAGCCTCGTATCGGTTCTCAAGGGCGGCAACACTGCGGTACGTCAGGATCTATTTGCCGAAATTGGCTACGCCCGTGCTATCCGCACCAAGGACCGCAAATACATCGAGGTGCGGTACCCCAAAGAGATCTATGAACAAATCGACAGCGGCTATCGATGGGAACGTATCGAAGGCAATAAGGCAACCGGTGCATACACCGAACCGCGGCCTTACTACGTCAACAACCGTCAACTTGGTTCCCTGGGAGCCAACTCCAATCCTGCCTATTTCGATGACAATCAACTCTACGACCTAGGTAAAGACAAGACTGAGGACACGAATATCTTTGGCCAAGAACCCGCCGCTACAAAAATCCTCAAAAAGCGGCTTGCCAAATACCTCAACGACATTCCTGGCCGGCCATTCCGTGAGTTCAGCGACAGCCACCGAGAGTATTCACCTACCACAGCAGTCGCGGCTCCCACGACCGACTCCCTATAAATCCAACTCGTCGTGTTCCTTGGCTAGGTCGTGTTCCTTGGCTAGGTGGATCGTTGGTACTGCCGATGCGATCACCGAACCGACGGGCGCTGGGGCAAGGTTTTCAACTGACGAGCCAACGATGATTGGCTCAATCGTTTTGGTAGTGCGTTGAGCAAAGATTGCTTCTTTTGCACCCAAGCCGATGCACTGCATACACATAGTCTCGATATACGATAGGTCCGGTGTTATGAACAACGCCAATGGTCACGTGTTTGCGTTGCATACAACCCCAAAGGCAATCTGACCATAGAAGATTGCCATGAAACCTGCATTCTCGAGGTGTGACATCACTGTAGAGGAAGACCGATCATCAATGCACGAGGTGTAACCACCGAGTCAGTCGACGTGCTTTAGTCGACACTATCTTGAGACAACATTTTGAATCGCTGAATGACCTGCAAATATTCCTTCTGGTACTCCGTTGTCGGTTCGATTGTGGTCCCTTCCCACCACTCATTGAAAGAAGTGATTAAAACAATGGGCGGCGTTGATGAACCAAGCGGAGTTGCGATGTCCGAGGCAGCATTAAGCAGCGTGGCAAAGTCGGCAGAATTTCCGGGCAGTGGCTTATGGCCTCGGAAATCTTCATAGGTTGGGAAAACCGCTGGAATAAATGGTGTTTGCGCGGCCCATGTGCGAAAGATCGGTAACGCTTCACGTGATTGGAACGTAAGTGCCGTATCGTCCCCGCGGACATTACCATCCTCGAACATGTTGTATGCTGTGTAGGCATCAAAAATTCCGGGGCCATTCACAGCGGTGGCCGGGGATGCCTGTCTGCCAATGAACGCTTCGTCTGCAATCAAGAAAACGTTTGATCCGATTGCCTCACGGACTTGGTCTAAGTGATCGCGAGTGAAGTTTCGAAACGTTCGAGTCACATACATGCCAACGATTGGACGCCCAGATAATTTCAAGTAGCGAGGGTGATCGAAATAGTTATCTTTTAAATACTGGAAGTCATCTGTCATCGCTTCAATGACAGCAGGGTTTGAAAAGTCACAGACGCCGTCACTCTTGCCATCCTTCGAATCAAGTAACCCTAGTGATTCGTAAAACAGAGCAAATTTTATTCGCTGAATATTGGATGCTTGAAGAAACCCGACATTCAGGTGTTTATTGGTAAGGTGCTTCCTGCCCCACCAAGAAACAAACAGCCCGTCGATGCCGTGATTAGCGCACCAGTCGATATGCTGCTCAGCAATTACCGGTGCATCGGTTCCGTATTCTCCTAGTTCCGGTGTCCCGACGTAGTCATGCCGTGACCAATCACCTTTAATGTACCAAGGGTAATAGTAAGCCAGCACATTTGGCGTGGACCGTTCACACGAACCTTGCGACGCAGTATTGGCATCAGAATTCGATGGTTCATCTGCGAAACCACAAATGCTTAAGGTGACTAAAAGTGTGACTGGAATCCAATGGAATGGTTTCATGGCTTTAATTTCGCGTGTACTCATTCTTTGAAATCGTCGAATGGGCGGCCCGTGGACTTTTCCGCCGGAATCATAGCACAGACAGATTCACAGCACCGGAAATTCTTCATAATGAACTTCTGCACCCGCCTCGTATAGACAGGCCAGCTTGCCGGCATCATCGAAATGGCTCATGCAAATCTCCCTTGATCATTTTTCTCTAAAGTCAACATCTCCTTCCGTGTGCTGGGATTCACAACTCAGTAAAAAGATTTCCCGGTCGCACCACCAACTTGCGGAAAAGGAATCGCAACAGCGCGCCTTCCATCATCCTGCACTGCATGAATCCTGGGCCATGTCTTGCCGTTGTCTTGAGAGTATTTGAGTGCGACATCAAGATCGCCGTGACCGAACGAACCCCTGACTCTCCCTTTAGCAAAAACCAGCAGCGGCCCTTTCGCATTTTTTAGCAGAGCAGTCATACGAATGGTGTGATAGCCCTCTTTCCCGACTGCCAGTAAAGCGTCCAGGGCCTTCCTTTATTTCCTCTGTTTCAAAAGAAACTGAATCAGCATTTTATCGGTCACGGGAGCCCACTCCCCTAGACTGTGGCCAACGCCTTTAAGAACCATCAGTTCAATCTCTTTGTTATTAGCACAGTCATAATGCGTGGAGGTCCAGGTGCCGTGATCAGTGAAGACTGGCTTTTCAGATTTATTAAATGTGGACCAGATGTCCATGCGTTGTTGAGCTGAATACATTGGGTACTTACCGCTGCTGCCATGGTAGCTTTTGTCAGCATCACCAATAACCTGCATGATGGAAAGCGGCCGAGTGCTTTCCAGTGGCTCATGCCCGCCGATGGTCATCCCGCATTTTGTAGGCGCAATGGCTGCAAAAAGATCTGTTTCCCGGGCCAGCCGGTAGGCCATCAAGCCTCCACTCGAAGAACCGGTAGCGTAGATGCGGGCATGGTCAACAAGCCCCTGCGTATCCAGCAATGCAATAATATCTTTCATCAACCCCACATCGTCAGCATTGGTCTTCGCGTCTGCTCTAAAAGACCAGGCTGTGACGCCCGTTTTCGTTTCCGTAGCAAGTGGGCTGACACTAATCAGACCATATTGATTGACGAAGGGCTTCAGCCTGCGGTTGTACGCGACAACCGGTCCACCAGCCCCATGCATACCAATGACCACCGGATGACCACCCTTTGAGATTTTTTGAGGCAGCTCGATAAGCACCTGACGCCTAATGCCACCTTGTTGTGTAATGACAATATCATTCACGCCGGATCGAAGCTGGGCACCATCAGCCTCAGCAACAGCGACGCACCCTCCAGACAAGGCCGCCAGAGCGACAATGGCACAGAATTGACGTATCCTCATTTCATTACCTCCCAGATAGTGACAACTCCTACGGTGTGTTGACTTGCTGGTTTTTCAAAATCGCCGCTCACAGCACTTTTGTAACGAGTCACGAACTCAAAGGGCTCTACTTTTCCGTGCTCATGCGAAAATACTTGGTGACCATCACCTTTGATTTTCCAGATACGCCAGTGCCATCCTCAACCAAACACGTCACTTTTGAATCGTCTGCTAGCAATTCGCTACTACCACTTTTGTATCACCCCTTAGTGGCCTTCTTCTTTTTCACGAGTGGTTTCTTTTTCGCCGCCTCCGCTTTTCTGTAGTCTTCCATTGAAACGTTGGTGGCAGCGGGCAGCTTCATGAACTCTTTAGTGTCAGGAAGGGCGATCCACGGGTTAGCTGTGGGGTATTCATCTAAATTAGCATTGAGTTCTTCTTCTGTCAGAGCTTTGGAATTGACGCCATCCTCCGGGACGTCAACGCCGGCGACCCACACGACAGCGTTGAGGACGATCTTCCGGAAGTCGTTTATGGCCCAATTGCGATGGTAGTGGCCTCCGGTGAATCCAACGCCGCGTCCGCCATCTTTTCGCTCAACCCCCCACATCAAAGTCTGCGTTTTGCCAAGACCATCAACACCGTGCTGGTTCCAGAGATTAATTACACGTTTCAGGCGATCGGGTGTTGGGACTGCCGTGACAAGATCGACAACGTGACCACGCTCCTTCTGGAAACGCATGTTGTAGTAGAACTCGTCGTAAGCCCGGACGAGATCAGCAACGCCGCTTGAGATCGGGTGATCCGGAAGCGCGCGGAGGTCAGCTACCCAGTGAGGATTCACCGACCAACCGGTTTCCATGGCCGCACCGATCCAGGGACGAAAGTATCTCGCGCCTTCCTCTGGGCTCGGATGAACAGCGTAGTGCATAAACATTAAGCCAACGCCAGTCTTGGCAAGCTGATCAGCTTTTTCCCAACCATGGCTCACAACTTTGGTACCGTCGGAGTAAATAACAACGGCATCGACGCCATTGAAGATGGACTCGTCTTCAGGCCAGCCGTTCAAAACAGTGGCATGAATGTCGAGGCCGCTTTGCTCGTTGAGGGCTTTAGCAAGAAGTTGACAGCCAGCGTTGAATTCGTGCTCTCCGGACTTGTGAGACCGCTCGCCAGCGAGAAAGAGGATGTTCGTAGTCTGCGCAGTTGCAGTTGAAAGCCCAAAAGCAGTTGACCAGATCACGAGCAGTGCGAAAAAGAATTTTATGTACATCTGTTTTTTTTGGCGATGAGTGTGCATGGGTAATGTTTCGATTCTATCATGAAAATTACCGGGCTTAGCGGCAAGGAATTACAAAATCCCCATACAAAGCACTCGGCACGCGACTTCTTTACCCGAATATTTTAAAGTGTAGCGGGTGACGTACTCGAAATCCTCTGAGACACCAGGCTATTCTAAGACGCTGCACGTTCCTCAGGGCCCAAAATCGATTTATATTAGGCAGCGAATAAAGTGGCGTTCGCTTTCCACTGCCAGTAATGCAGCTTTAAGGAATCGAATTAGTGGGGATACACTTTTTTTCTGAAAAGCATGTCCACACTTTTTGATGTAGCGCATGATAAAGTCATGGACCGAATTGAAATCCTCAAAATCTTGATGCCCGAACGGACAAAACAGTTCTCGCTAGCATGGTCGATTCTGCGCAAGACCCACCTGTCTGAAGATGCCTACCAAGACATGTTGGCACGCGTGTTTGAGAATAGTGATATGTTCGAAGGTCCTCAACACGTGCGTGACTGGTCGTGGAAGGTGCTTCGCAACCGATGCTACGAATTGATTCGTAAAAAAAAATACCAAGCCGCGCTGCTTGACGACTCAATCCTTGAACTTGTGGACACCGAACTTGAACGCCGCGGTACTGCCGACATGCCACTTCGAGCCGAAGCACTTCGTGCCTGCCTTGAAGGATTGAGTGAGAGGTCGCGAGAAACAATCAGAATGCGTTACTTTGAAGGATTACCCGGCAATCGGGTGGCTGAGAAACTCGGCCGTAAGCCAGAAACTGTGTATAAGGCTCTGCAGCGAATTTATGTCACGCTTGCCCAGTGCATTCAAAAGAAAATGGTTGCACTTGAAATGGGAGATACCCTCTCATGAATCATGAAGCATTCCTACACCTGACCACGCTGTACCTCGAAGACGCAATTAATGCTGACGACCTAGAGTTGTTGAACCGTGAACTTGCAAACTCACCTGATCGTGTACAACAATTTAATGATCTGCGATTGGTGACGGGATTAATCAATGAACATGGTCGTCCAATCGATTCAGTAAGCGTGGATAATATTGGGGCAAACTTTTCCTCAGAATCTCCAAGCTCTGCTTCTTCTGTGATCGGCTTTAGACGAAACACATCAAAAATTCGACTGTCACTGCAGACACTCGCAGTAGTGGCACTCGCTACGGTTGCATTACTTCTGCTTTTCCTGAATTTTTCAGGCATCCAATTACAGCGAGACAGTGACGCTCCGCAACGAAATCTTGACACTTCTGGAATTGCCACACTTGAGTATACATCCCATGCAAAATGGGAAAACAAACAACGAGTAGAGGGAGATCAAATCGGCAAGGGAAAATTACATTTAAAGATTGGCCTAGCACGATTAGATTTTCATAATGGTGCCACTGTTACGCTTCAGGGGCCTGCCCAATTTGAAATTATCTCGCCCAACAAAACAGTTCTCACCAGTGGAATCCTTACAGCCTCCGTGCCAGACTCTGCGGTTGGTTTCAAAGTACTCACACCAGCGATGGATGTGGTTGATCTCGGAACTGCTTTTGGTGTCTCGGTGGGCGGAGACGGTGAAACCGACGTCTGCGTCTTCGAAGGAGAAGTTGAGGTCCGTCGTACTGACAGCAAGAACACACCACAACTCGTTCGCGAGGGTAGTGCCGTACGTTCCAGCCCAAAAGCCGAATCTATCGATTCGGTGGCGTATGCAACCATGCGCTACGAAAAGGCGTGGCCAGTCACATCTGGAGTATTGCAGGCAACCGGCCTCATGCAATTCGTCTCTCCCGGCCCCGACTTTGTACCGGGTAGAATTGAAGACAGTGACCGCATTTTAGTGTTCCGTGAGTGCTCCCGCGTCATTCTGAAATCAGACCTCGAAGTCGATGTGACCGAACCTGGACAATACGTCCGCGTTGGCCGACGGAACAAACAGTCGATTGGTGCCGGACAGGTCGTTGGAAGTTATTTATTGCAACTTAATCCGATCGGTGAGTTCTTCCGGAACGAAACTGACGGTGCGAGAGTCATCGGACAGATCACGTTCAATCGGCCAATCCTCGGACTGATCGGTGGCACGACCCAACTCATCAGCACCGACGAACTGCTTGGCCATCCGCGAGGAAATTACGGAAACACCCGGCGAGGCATTGAACCCGCCCGTCCGGACGACCAGCCTGATTCAGGTCGCGACAATGTGACTCTCAGCAATGACCGACGTACACTATCACTTGATCTATCAGCTAGTTCAGCCGTTGATCAAATCCGAGTTATCGTTTTAGAACAAACACAAGTTACTGCTCCATTCCGACTCACTTTCAACAACGCTTCCCGTTACGAGAAAATGCTTTCGGAATTGTAATCATGCCAACAACTCAAATATCGACCGCCTGTCGCATCTTGTCTCTGGTGCTCATCATCGCAACAACACATGCACACGCTGAGAACATGAGCAACGCATCCGCACGGATCGACGAGATCATCAACGCTGATTTGAAAAAGCATGAACTCCAGCCGAACCCACCCGCCAGCGACATCCAATTTGTCCGCCGCGTATACCTGGATGTAATTGGTCGTATTCCGACGAGTGGGGAGTTACAACATTTTCTCGCAGAAACCAGTAAAGACCGACGTGCGAAGTTAATTGATCAATTGCTCAAATCCCCTGGGCACGAGTCCCACATGTTCAACTGGCTGGGAGACATGCTTCGTGTGAAAGATGACTATTATCGAATTGGAAAGACCTATACCTTCCACACATGGCTCAAGTCCCAGCTTCGGGAAAATCGCCCATGGGATGAAATTGTCTACGACATGCTCACTGCAGAAGGTCGTCTTGGAGAGAATGGTGCTACCGCATACCTCTTACGCGATGCCAGCATGCCGCTCGATAGTCTATCCAACACGCTTACAACATTCCTCGGAGCAAATGTTGCCTGCGCTCAATGCCACGACCATCCATTCGCCGACTGGACCCAGCGAGACTTCTACGAAATGGCTTCCTTCTTTGGCTCAACTGACTTTGAACGTGTGGACACTCGAAAGCCAGCGATAACACTGCGTGACGACCGTTTCTCAAAGGCGAATCTCGTGACGCTGCTTCAGCCGAACATGGAGCGTGTCGTTTTTGACAACACCCGTTCGACTGTGTTCCCTGAGGACTATGCATATGACGATGCCAAGCCCGGCGAGAAGGTTATTCCGAAGTTTATAACGTGGGAGGGTGTAAAGAGAGCAAACGTGACGACCAGAGACCCTCGCCATATGAGGACTCTCTTCGCAGTCTGGATCACATCACCGAAAAACCCCCGGTTTGCTGAGGCAATTGCGAAGCGTATGTGGAAGAAATTCTTTGGCGTCGCCGTAATGGAGCCGGTCACAAACATTGATAATCTCGAAGATGCCACAAACCCACAACTGCTGGAATTTCTTGGCCAGCTCATGCGAGATGTCGACTTCGATCTTCGTGAATTCCAGCGAGTTGTACTAAATACTAAAACATATCAGCAGCAGGCCAGCATGACTCCACCTGAGGGTGAGGACTTTCGATTTCCTGGCCCACTCTTGCGTCGGATGACGGCTGAGCAGATATGGGACTCCATTGTTCTCCTCCTGCGAGGACCGGAAATCGACCAAATTAAAACAGACCATGCTCCAAACATTGAACGCCTTGTTTTTCCATTTGAATTTGAGAATGACAAAAAGAAAATTGTGAAAGACCGAGAGAAAATCTTTGCCTTTGCAAAAACATTGCTGACTGAGCAACAAAGCACAAAAGACTCCAACAGCGATGGTGGACGCGGTCTCTTCATGAGTTCTACAAAAGGAAGAAAAACCAAACTACGCGGTGAAGATTCATGGCTGAGGGCTTCGGAATTGCCACAACCAATGCCACCCACACATTTTCTGCAAGTCGCAGGTCAGTCAGCTCGTGCAATTGCTGATGACGGATCAACTGAAGGTGGGATCGCAGAATCGCTAGCAATGATGAACGGTGAGGTCGCAAAAAGCCTGATGAGCAAAGTTTCAGACACCGACACAACCGTAAAAAAGACAACCAGAAAAAAAGCAACTAGAAAAGAAAACAGAGGAAAACGAAAAACCATGCAATCCGTACAGTCCGGCGGCACGAAAACCAGTCAGGACAAAGGCACGCCTGCCATGCAGATCACCGCTATTTATAGTGCGATGCTTTCACGTCCTCCGCGTACGCAAGACATGAAACAGTGTCTCAACGCACTTGACCAAGGCCTCGGTTTCGACGACATCGTCTGGGCTCTTTTAAACTCACGTGAGTTCATGTTTATTCAATAATTTTACCCAACCGTAATTCATAAACGAATCGCTTAACGATTGAGTTCATCATGAAGCGACTACTAAATTCTTTAGACACCCTCACTCGCCGAAATTTTGTAGAACGATGTGCCGCGACGTCGTTCGGCTTGAGTGTCCTCCAGGCGGCACCGCTTGCGGCCGCTGGTCCAACAACTCAGAAACAAGCTGCCTTCGGCAAAGCAAAACGTGTGATCTGGTTGATGCTCAGTGGCGGCTTGAGTCATATCGACTCGTTGGACCCCAAAGTGGGAAAATCGAAGGGACCTGCCAAAGCTATTAACACTTCAGCTGATTTCCAGGTCACTGATTTCTTCCCAAAATTTGCAACGGTGGCAGACCGCGTCTGCCTGATTCGCTCAATGGAGGCAAAGATTGGTGTCCACGCACCAGCGCAATACTTCATGCGGACTGCCTTTGAAAAACGAGGCACGATTCTCCACCCCAACCTCGGAGCCTGGGGCTCCCACTATCTCGGGCGAAGTAGTGACACGTTACCATCAAGCGTGTGCATCAACCGTCGTTCAGACCAAGCAAATGGATTCTTCCCATCGAGCTATGCGCCGCTTGCAATTGGTGATCCTTCTCAGGGTATTAGTAATGTCAAATCTATTGGCAGCACTTCTGAGGCAAAAAACCGCCTCGCATTACTAAACGGCCTCGATGCCGACTTCCGCAAAAACTTCGCCGACAAGAGGGTCAACGCGTACAACGGATTCTATGACGATGCTCTGGCATTAATGAAGAGCAAGGAGTTACAGGCTTTCGATCTGTCGGATGAGTCCCAGGAACAGCGAGAAGCGTATGGTGACAACTCATTCGGCCAGGGATGCCTGCTCGCTCGACGGCTGGTAGCTTCTGGTGTCCGCTTTGTGGAAGTAAAGCATGATGGCTGGGATCACCATAAAGCACTTGCCGACGAAATGAGTGAAGTGGCACCAGTCTTCGACCAGGCATTCGCAGCACTCATTACTGACCTTGAACAGCGAGGAATGCTCGACTCAACGCTGGTCGTTGTCGCGACAGAATTTGGCCGCAAACCCGATTTCAGTGGCGATGGTCGGAGTCATCACCCCGTTTGCTTTTCAACCGTTCTTGCCGGTGGGGGCACCAAAGCAGGGTTTGTTTACGGGAAGAGTGACGATGCCGGCTATTACCCAGAAGATGATGCGGTCTCGGTTGGAGCCTTTCACGCGAGCATCGCATACGCGGCTGGTATGGACATTGAAAAACCAGCAACCTCACCTTCCGGTCGCCCGATGACCGTCGGTGACGAAGAACCACCTATCTTGGAGCTATTCACATGAAACTAAAATCATCTCGTACAGTAGCTGCCGTTTTGATCTGCATTTTCTTTGCCGGCTCTGCGAATGTCTATGCAAAACCGAATAGCAAAGGTGCAGACAGTGCGATTGTCGTTGGCACGCTGACACGCGTCGACTCCTCGGGCAAGGCATTTGATGTCCAGCAGACTGGCGAGAGCCTCCGCACGCTCCAACTGGACTCAAAGTCGAAGGTCTCCTTCATCGGATTCTCAGGAAAAAGCAAACACGAACCGCAGGTGGGGTTTGGCGTGAAAGCCTCCTGCGGAAAAGACGGGCAAATAAAGACCATTACTTTTACTCCACCAATAGGCAAGCCGTCATCGCTCGGAGAAAAGCGTCTCACAATGACGGAGCAAGAATTATTCAAAATGGTGGACCAAGACGGCAGCAAATCGATCAGCTACGGTGAGTTCAGCGAACAGATTTATTACTCGCCAAAGCATGGCCCTGACTCATTTCGCAAGACGGACAAAGATGGAGATGGCGTGCTTGACGCAGCCGAATTCAACACAGCACTCAGCGGTGTGTCCTGGTGGAAACTCTCACGAACAACACCAGACGAATGGTTCGTTCAAGCAGATGAAAATAAAGACGACACGCTCTCCATCAAAGAGTTTGCCATCATCTGCACAAGCGGCAACCATATTGAAAACATTTTCAAACGGGCTGACGGCGATAAGTCTGGCGGACTCACGCGGAGTGAAACCGAAGCATATATTCGCAGTGTCACGCACGAAGAAAAAAAAGAAAAGAAAAGTAGAAAAAAACGAAAATGAGACGAACGGGCAGCGATTTAGCCGTTTGATCGACCATGCCATAACGAATGATTCTTAATTCGCGAGCGGCCTGAAATAGATTCGCACCTTTCCCTACTCGAGTAGACAGGAATCTGAACACGTGACCACGATACATCGACGTGTGACACAAGTAGCACTTTTTAGTTTTCTTTGCTTGCCGTGCATTGTCATGGGCGCAGATAAACCGAACATTGTCATTATCCTCACAGATGACCAGGGCTATGCTGACGTCAGTTACAACCCGCATTCTCCGCCGGAAGTCAGTACACCACATATCGATGCCCTCGCTGATTCATCCACTATCTGTACTCAAGGCTATACAAGTGGGCATGTGTGTTCACCGACTCGGGCCGGACTGATAACTGGACGGTATCAGCAACGATTTGGAATCTACACAGCAGGGGAGGGGGGGTCAGGCGTTCCACTTGATGAAGTCTTCCTTCCCGAACGGCTCAAGCCAGCCGGTTATGTCTCTGGTGCCCTCGGCAAGTGGCATCTTGGACTCACGAAAGAGTACCACGCGATGAATCGTGGATTCGATGAGTTCTATGGCTTCATGGGACGCGGGGCACATCCCTACTTTGACCACTCAGACATGAACCATCCTATTTATCGTGGTCTCACACCTATCAGAGAAGAAGGCTATCTTACCACTCGCATTACCGAAGAGGCGGTCGACTTTATTGACCGACACAAAAACAAACCGTTCTTTCTTTATGTTGCTTACAACGCGGTGCACGCGCCACCCGAGGCTCCTGAAGAAGATATCAAGCAGGTCACCGGAGACGAAACACGAGACACCCTCATGGCGATGATCAAGCACCTCGACATGGGAGTAGGGGAGATCGTGAACTCGCTGAAGAAGCACGCCTTATTTGACAACACGCTGCTCATCTTTCTTACCGACAACGGTGGCTCCGGTACCATGCACGCAAACAATGCACCGCTGCGTGGTTTTAAGCAGATGGACTACGAAGGCGGAATCCATGTCCCGTTTATTGTGTCGTGGCCAGCTGAATTAGAGGGGGGAAAAAAGTGTGACGTACCCATGTGGTCAATCGACCTGTTTGCTACAGCTCTTGACGCCGCTGGACTTCCCATGCCAAAGGACAAGCCTCTCGATGGAACGAGCATTTTGCCAGCAATCAGGGGTGAAACCAACAAACTCCACAATGAGTTGTACTGGAGCTCTGCAGGAGCCAAAGGAAAGTGGGCCATTCGTTCCGGAGACTGGAAACTCGTCGCAGAGAAGAATCGTATTGAGCTCTTTGATCTTCAAAAGGACCTCAGCGAAACTACCGACCTTGCTGCAGAACACCCAAAGATAGTTTCCGAACTCACGGATAAATACAACACCTGGCTCGACGAAATGGCAGACCCGGTAAGCAATCAGGAAAAACGCTGGAATCCGGATGCCGGTGCACCAGCCAAGAAAATGTCAAAAGAAGAGAAGAAAGCCGCACGCGAAAAACGTAAAACTGAAAAAATGACAGAAGGTAATTAAATTGTTTTCTCGAAATATCTTTCTGTTGCTGCTCCTGGCTGCCTCCTTCATGACAATGCTTGGCTTATCACACGCCCAGCCGCAAGACAAGCGAGCCGCTACAATTAAGGAACTCATTCTTGAGGGCGAGACTTTTCTAGTCGATGATCGCCCTGCGTTTATTCTTTGGCCAAGCCAGGAAAAACGATCAACACCTCAGCCATGGGTCATGTATTCACCGACGCTTCCCCGCTCCCCTGATGTTCATGAAAAGTGGATGCACCAACAATTTCTTGACGCGGGTGTTGCAGTAGCTGGTATTGATGTTGGTGAAAGTTACGGGTCGCCGGAGGGTCGCAAGCACTTCTCAGCTCTCTACAGGGAACTGACGACTAAACGAAACTTCGGTGCCAAACCATGCCTGCTTGCCCGGAGTCGTGGTGGGCTTTGGTCGAGCAGCTGGGCAATTCGCAACACGAACAAGGTTGCCGGAATCGCTGGAATTTATCCAGTTTTTGATTTGACGACGTATCCAGGCATGAAACGAGCGGCTCCCGCGTACAAGATGCCTGAGGAAGATTTGGCCGCGGCAATCAAACAACATAACCCGATTGAAAAAGCTGGAATACTTGCCAAAGCAAAGATTCCGATTTTCATTATTCACGGTGACATCGACAACGTTGTTCCACTGAAACAGAACGCGGCACGACTTGTGGAAATATACAGCTCTTCTGGTGCTCAAGCGTTTGTCGAACTAGAAGTAGTCGAAGGGCAGGGCCACAATTTTTTTGAAGGATTCTTTACCAGCCAAAAACTTGTTGAGTTCACCATCGAACATGCCAAAGCCGGCGCGAAATCCAAAGTACCTAGCAAGCTCATACTGTTCCCTGAAGGTGTAGATGTTCTACGCGACATCACATTTTCAACAGTTGACGAACAGGAACTCCAGCTTGATCTCTATCGACCCAAGAAAGCCTCGGGTACGCTTCCGGTTGTTGTTTGGGTGCACGGAGGCGGCTGGAAGAATGGCTCCAAAGACCGTTGTCCAGCGGCGTGGCTAGCTGCTCACGGTTTTGCTGTTGCCAGCATAAATTACCGTTTAACGCATGAAGCTCAGTGGCCCGCTCAAATTGACGATTGCCGCGCAGCAGTACGCTGGCTTCGAGAGAACGCAAAAACATTGAATCTCAACCCCGATCGAATTGGGGCATGGGGCAGTTCAGCCGGCGGTCACCTGGTAGCTCTTTTGGGAACGCTCGATGCCCCCAGTATGGAAAAAATCTCGAGCCGCGTGCAGGCGGTCTGTGACTGGTTTGGTCCAACAGACCTCCTAACCATGCCACCAAATACAATCTCGGAAACCAGAACCGAAGCCGACATAGCGCAATCAAACGGGGCGAAATTGCTTGGTAGCACCGTCCGGGACATACCCGAATTAGCAAAACAAGCGAGTGCTCTCTATCAGGTTTCAGAGGATGATCCACCATTTCTAATTATGCATGGTGAAAAAGACCCTGGCGTTCCGTTGTCACAGAGCCAGCGGTTACATAAAAAGCTTCAAACCGCTGGAGCACAATCAGAACTACAGGTGATCACCGGTGCAGGGCATGGAGGCAAGGAATTCCAAAC
>ERZ1048686.891-NODE-891-length-26089-cov-17.702812_pt1 | contig 26089 bp, 23 predicted proteins | sample MGYA00383099_ERZ1048686 | MGnify/ENA primary metagenome ERZ1048686 (study PRJEB29581, sample SAMEA5548369) | metagenome | biome: marine; feature: coastal; material: water | depth 25 m | study: Short-term variability in the microbial, nano- and picoplankton... | reverse complement strand
CTGGGTATCTCAGAGTGAAAGTCATTTCCTAGAGCAGTAATAACAGTACCACTAGAATTTTTAAAATTAGCATCTGCAAAAGTCCATGTTGCAGATGTAGAGGGTTTATCGCTTGCTCCAGTTCCTAATGCTGTAGAAGACCTTCTATATGCATAGACTACTGCTGTATTACTTCCATTTTCTCCGCTTGCTGACATTTGTTGTGCTGCGGACCAATCCGCAGTAACTACAGAATCTGTAGACTCTGCGGATGATGCTAGGGCTGTACAGGCATATAAAGGGTCTGTGCCGCTGGGTATCTCAGAGTGAAAGTCATTTCCTAGAGCAGTAATAACAGTACCACTAGCATTTTTAAAATTAGCATCTGCAAAAGTCCATGTTGCAGATGTAGAGGGCTTTTCTGTTGTTAGAACTGTAGAAGATCTTCTATATGCATAGACTACTGCTGTGTTGACACCTGAAGCACCTATAAGTTGAGGTGATGACCAGTCAGTAGAGGTTACATCGTCAGTAGTTGCTATTGAAGAAGCTATAGCTGTACAAGCATATAAAGGATCTGTGCCGCTGGGTATCTCAGATTCAAATTGATTTCCTAAATCAATAGTAGTAGCACCGTTAGAATCGCTAAAATCAGCATCTGCAAAAGTCCACGTTCTAGTAGTAGAAGGTTTAACTGAAGCCCCTAATTCTGTAGGGGACCTTCTATATGCATAAACTACTGCTGTATTGACACCGGTTGCTCCTTGTTTTGCTTTTGTGAAAGTTTGTACTTTTTGAAGAGTAGTTGTAGTCCCTATACTACTTTTTATTACAATATTATATGTTATTTTCCCTGTATCCCCGGGCATGGCTGTAATATTTCCTTTAGTAAAGGTGTAAGTACCTATAGTATTCCCTGTTGAAGGTGTTATCCCGCTAGCGGCAGTCCAAACTCTAAAAGAAGAATTATCATGAGGAGAATCTTGATCATTAGATAGAGGTGTGGTACCCACAAAAGCTCTAATAGTTGTACCTGTGTTAGAAAAATTAGGGTTTGTACCGTCTGGGTCACATTGTACAGATACATTATCATTAGTTAAGTTAACGCTTAAACCATCTATTGAACCATCTGATATTCCGGAAATTCCATTGTTGGTAGAAAGAGGCTCGTACTGAGAAAATCTTTCTTTTAATGCAACTGTACTGTTTCCTAGTGTATTTCCTACTACAGCATAACGTATCCAATAATACCGGGTTGTTTGACCCTCGTCTATAATTTGATCTATATGAGTATCTGTTTTTGTAGTGCCTACTAAATGTGCTGAGGCGGAGGCTGCCTCTCCTGATCCTGATCCCGCCCCTGTGGCAGTAAATACGACGCCTACTGTATCTGCGGATGCTCCTATTGCTTGAAAGTCTGTGTCGCCCACTGTTTCAATAGTGTATGTTTGGCCTACTACAAAGCTACCTGCTGATATAGTTTGGCCTGCAAAATTTGCATTATCGTTTCTCCATATTTGAACAGAGTGTGTAGCTGCATTAAAGTTGGCAGAATTTGCCCATGATAAACTAATGCCTCCTCGATTATTATCTGTTGCATATAAACTTGTAGGCTTAGAAGGCAGGGCTGTGGGAGCTCGTCCGCTTTCTGCACCTTTAAGAGTAGCGTCTCTGTTAGTTTCTTGAAGTAGAAAAGCTTCGTTGTGGTGTTCTTCGGCATTTACCTGAACTAAACAGTCTTTTTTAAAGTTTAAGTTAGAAATTCTAAATTCTTTATTAACCCATCCAAATCGCGGATAGTTAAGTTTAATTATTTCTCCGGCAAGAAGAAGCAAACCTTTAGGTGCCATAGTAAAATTAATACTTAAACCATATCTTGAACGTTCTAGGTATTGTTTTGCATTAATACGTCCGTTAAAATAATTAGTAATATGAGGAGTTCTAATATCTCCTTTTTTTGGAATATTTTTATCATCTTTTAAATAAGTAGAATTAAAAAGAGTTACAGACCTATCTTCATATCTATTTTGCGGGTCTTTTATAGAGACAGATACAGTATTAAAAGTACCTTTTTGACCTGCGTCTTCGACATTAATACTACCGATTATATCTTCTTCTTCTATTAAGCTAGGAGTATATACGGTACCGTCCACTGTAACAGTATCTAAAGAATCTGGTGAAGCTCCTGCAATTTCTAAGCTATACAAACCTCCTGAGTATCTTAACATACCGTTAAACTGTGCTAACATACTATTAATGTTATCAAAAACAGAAGTATTGGTATTAACTACCGCATTTGTTTGATGCCTAGTAACATGTCGTTGATTTTGACTTTCCCAACCTAAGTACTTCCAGTATTTTACCTCATCACAATCATACAAAGAATAGCCACTAAGATAAGAGCTTTCTGAAAATTTTCTAACTATAGGATTGCCTTCAGGGGTCATAGCTGTTGTACCCCCTAATGTTAGTGAGAGAGATGCTGGAGAAGAAGTATTTCCGGATACTTTTGCGAGAGCCAGCGAGGAAACAGTAGATATTCCAGAACTAAAATTGGCAGGTATTGGTGCTGCACTACCAGTTTTTGTATACACGGAACCATTATACCATACAAGGTCGCCTACTTGATAAGTTTTCCAATCATGCCATTTTTGTCCAAGCTTTCCTATTACATCTTTCCAAGTTACTTCATTTAAACTATTTTTGGAAGCAACACTTTTTACAGTACCCTGCCATAAAGTTTTTCCCGCACTATTGCTATACTTATAAACATCATCAGCAACAACAGTAGTACCGCTACTGATAGAGGTGGTAATATCTGAATGACTGTCACAGTCTCGAGCCGCTAACTGAAAACCTTCTAAATCTATATCGTTTTCTACGTTTAAGCCACGACCATACCTTTTATTAGATATATAATTTAATAATTGCATTGCGGGATTAATACTTACTCTTTTATCTCCCTTATTTTTAATTTTGTAAGTATAAGTATCATCAGGTACATAACCCGGATCAAAAGCCATATTTACTTTAGCTACTTTTGTGGTACCATTATACGATATAATTTCTCTTTCTTGTACATAGGGTACACCTTCATCAATTTTAGTTAGTTCTAAAGTTTTTCCTACATAAGCATCAGTTACACTACTGGATCCAGAAGCTAGCTTAACTACATCTTTGAGTACTATGGTTCCCAGATCTGAGCTATTAAAATCTGTGGAAGAAAAAGAACCTAAATTATCTAATTCTCCTGCTGTATCTGTTGTTTGGATTTTTAAATTAAGACGACTAATAGCCTGTCTTAAAAGCCTGTGGAAGAGACCAGTGCCAGAGAAATTAAAACTTGCTAAATCAGCGTCTGGCAAAGCCTCGGCTACTGATTGTCCGGTTCCTGCGGGAGATGTAATAGTTACTTTTATACCTTTAATTGTTCCTGCTTCTGCGCTGTCCAAATCTGCTTCTAATTTTTCAGCTACTGTTCCTGATACTGTAACATGGTCATAGGTTTGTAGGTAATATTTATGCGTTCCCTTCTTCATATAAAAGGTAGAAAAAGCTGAGTTAGGTTTAGACTTAAACTTCACTCTATGAGTATCAGTTCCTGTTTCATCTTTAAAAGTGTATATATCTTCAATTATTACACTACTTAAAATAGACGAGTCTGTTTCTGTATAAAAAGTTTCTACTTCATCACCTATATTAAAATTAGAAATATCAGCAGAAGTCTGAGAAGGATCATCTTGATATGCAAAGTCATAATTATAGCACTCTAATATTTTACCTCTTACTACAAAGTCTAAAGAGGGTATTTCGGTTTCTCCTTCTCCTATTGTATATTCTACTACTACATAAGCCGTGTCTAGAAGTCTGTGATTTCTACCCCAGTACTCTTCTGCTTTATCATAGTAGTCACTTTGAATTTTAAAATTATTAGCTTGTGCTATTGATACTAGTAAAGAGTCTGCAACTTGTCCTCTTTTACCCGCATGAAATACAATCCGAGCATCTATAGGAGTAGTTATAGAATGCCCTTTTTCATGGGATATACCTGCTCCAGTCTGTATAGGTGATACGGTACTACCAAAAGTATTTTGAATTCTTTTAAGAATGATTTCTTGAGCAAATTGCTGTGTTTCACCCATAGAATCAATCATTGCTTCCATCTCTTCATCCGGATCAATCTCTATTAAATTGCTCTGATCCAGCACGTCTGTAGAACCTAGTACGTCTCCTCTATCCATTCGGCCTCTGCATAGTACGTCTATAGTATTTTCAGAAGTTTGAGTAGATCTGGCATCGTTATCATTTTGATCTATACATATACTTGACGTATCATCAAAATAAATATCATATAAACCAGCTATTTCTCCTTCACATATTGCATAGGCTACGTACACTTTTTTTGCATCAGTTTTTAAAGTATCTACAAATACTGGAAAACTACTCAATTTTTGAACACCATAAACTACAGGTAAATGTTTTGCATCAAGATTAAATCTAAGATCTACTTCTCTATCAACCTCTACTTCATACTCTACCTGATTATATTTTTTTATAAGACCAAAAAACTTTTTCTTTTTTTCCAGTCTAGTTTTAGTTTCTTTGGCTTGATATATAGATACTAAATTTATTGCCTGTTCTGAGTGTAAAAACCCTAAATCATCTGCATATTCTTTTCTGTCAAGTGCTGAAATATCTGGTATACCTGAACCATCTAAAGCTCTGTGATGTTGGTCTGAGGTTAATCTACCATTTACATTTACGAAGTCTCCCCAATGACTATTAATAACCCACGTTATGACCGAAGATTTTAAAGGATTTTCAACAATTTTTGAGGAGGCTATTATACCTTTAAATAGCAGATAAGGAGACCCAATTATTATACCAGTGTCGGGCTGAATATGGGCTTTGTAAACTTTTACGTCTCTATTTATATACCCTGCATAAGTAGTATTGTTTTCTTTAGGATTGAGTAAGCCTATTACCTCTTCAGAAGAAAATGTTATTTTCCCCTCTCTTTCAGTAGATATGGCTGTTAAATCTGATGAGGGATCGGCTAATAAAGTAGTATCAATTACTGCTGTTTTATTATTGTTTGTGAAAGATTTTATAGTATAATAATTACCACTGTGAGTAGTTGCGTCTCCTACGCCTGTCACTGTGAGTTGAATTTTGTCGCCTTCTGCAAAACCCGCATCCACTAAATCAACATTAGTAATTATAGAAGAAGAAGTCGTTGTAAAATCTATATTTGTTTCAGTATTTAAAGCAGCAGCAGAAAGTTGTATACTAATAGAAGAGGCTCGGGCTTCTATAGTTTCTGAGATACTTCCAGTACTAATTAGTTTGTTAGCAAAATACGTACGGGAACCATTAGCAGCACCACTTCCATCTGTAGAACCATCATCAAAATCTATATCAAAACCAGAATCTGTAATGTAAGCATAGTCACTAGCCTTACGAGAGTTGTCTCCTGTTATAGTTTTTACTGCTTTTTCAATTTTTACTAGATGAGCATATGCGAAAGCATCATTTTTAAGTAAAGAAGCTTTTATATCACTGTCGGCAGAAAGGCTTGACCCTAGAGTCCTTAATGTCATTGTACCTCCTCCAATTGTAATCCGAATTTATATAAACCATTAGTACCTAAAGAATACTCTTGTATATCACTAGAAAGTATTACTTTTATCAAAGGGTTGTAGAAACGAAAGTCGTCGTTGTTTCCCACTGCTTTTGCTAGTCCGGGGGTAAAATGAATACGTACTTGATTATCAAGACCATCACTGTCGTTTATGGGAGAGCCTGATGCTGTATGATAATCACCTTCATCATCATCAGCATGTTCTACTCTTGTAACCATATAAGCCTTTTTATGGTTAGAATTTGTTCCATCAATATTAAATAAATCACCTGGTTTAGGGCTTTTATGGGTAGCTACGTTATAACTACTATTTTCATTACTTACAATTGCGGAAGTAGTACCTGCCAACAAAGCTCCACTAGCATTTATACTTTTTGTGCCCGCTGTACCAATAAAAGTTGCAAAATCACTGTCTTGAGGAAGACGATATTGAGGTAAAGAAACAAAAAAAGGTGTTAAACCTCCTCGTTTATGAATTAAAAAGTTATAAATTCTTTGAAAATCCTCTCTGGTCATGGGGTTATATTCAATAGATATTTTCCATAAGTGGTACCCTATAGCTCTGGAGATAAGACGCCCAGAATTTGTTCTAGTTCTCATAGTGCTGTTTTCAGAGGATAGTTTTACGGAAGCATAGCCAGGGCCTGCTGTCCCAGCTACTTGTCCCGCGTCTCCAATAGTATTATTAGGATCGGGAAGAACATCCTGAAAATTTGTAAATCCTGCCATTATTTATCTCCTGCCTTTATCTTCTTTTAAAAGTATTGCTTCCGTATGCACGTTCTATACCGCCGCCAAATAAGCCGGCCCCTTGAGTTGGTGTCATTGAAGAAGTATCTACTTTCTCCATAAAGGGTTCCCCATACGAATTAGACGCGTCTCTTAACATACCTATAATATTACCTCTTTGTTCAACTAGTAGTTCTTCCACGCCTGTGGCATCTACAGTATTAATATTGAAAGTTATAGCTTGTACATTGCCTTCGCCGATATCATCGTTAGCAACTACTCGTCCCGGAGTTTCAGGTACAAATAGCTCAGGACCTCTTTCTCCTACAACAAAACCTACATTGCCTCCGGCACCTCTATACTTGGCACCGCTAAAGGCTGGTTTAAAGTTTTCGGCTCCGCCTGTGCCATCTTGACCTCTAAAATATGCTAATTCTCCAGCGGCGCTTTGTGATTTAGCCATGTCTGCACTGCTTTTTCTATTGCCCATAGAAATACTGGTGGCCGCTCCGGCTCCTCCTGCTCCTGCTCCTGAACTGCCTCCTCCTTGATAAGAAGTACTGGCAATAGTTGCAAGACTTTTCGCTCCCATTGCAATAACAAGACCTGCTAACATTGCACCTACAATTGGCCCCGCTGCACCCCCTATAGACATTCCTGTGGCGTAAGCCTCTATAGCACCGGTTGCTGTAGCAACAACTGTTTGTGCCATCTTCATTTTCTTTTGTGTTTCAAAAGATTTACGTGCAGCAGCGTCTTTTTTCTTTTCTAAAGATTTTAATTTTGCTACTGAGGCGGCGGATTTACCGTCTCGATTTTTCTCTGCTGCTATTTCTGAATCAATTGCTTTAATTTTTTCTGCAGAAGCCTGCTTCTGGATCTGCGAACCCATAGTAAGTATTGCACCTACGACTGCAAGACCTGCTTTCACTTTATCAAGAGCGCTTCCACCGTCTTCACCTAACAAAGTGAAAGCAGTATTTATACTAGCAATGCCATCTAAAGTAAGAGCCATTAACTCTCCTTCAGGTCCTATAGCTCTTAGATCTTCGGCTAGTGCATTCATAGACAAAGAGGCTTCTTCTCTTGTTGCGATCATATTTGATTTTTTTGCTGCGTTAAGAGCGTCTGTCTCCGCTTTGTTGTCTTCTGGATCTGCTTTGTCAACCGCATCCTGAAGGCTTGCTATATTTGCAGCCCTGTCAGCACGAGCCAGAGAATTTTTAGCTCCTTGGGCTACCGTGGCAGATCCAGTAGCTGCTGCAAATTTATCTATAGTCGCTATTTGAGCGGCTCTATCTTCTTTTCTCTTAGCTAGTCTTTGTTTCTCAAGTTCTAATGTTTTTAACGCCAGATCATATTCATAAGTAGCAGAGGTTTCTACCAGCTCACTTCTTTCCTTTTTAAGTTGCGTTATTATTTTTTCGTGTTGCTCGTCTCTTAAGTCAAGAACCCGTTGTCTATCTCCAAGCATCTCTGCGTTTTGTATTTTAAGATCTATTTGGTCTAACTCTAGTTTTCTGGCTTCTTTGGCTATTCTTAGCCCTAACAAAGCTTCTTTATTTGTATCTTCCGCATCTTTATCAGCAAATTCAGCTTTTTTTGCTTCTACAGCTAATGTTTTTGCGCCGGAGACTCCTCCTCGTAGTTTATCAATAGTGTCAAGAGCGGTCTCAGCAGCTTTGTCACTCAACTTATCCTCGTCTCTTAGTCTTTCTATTTTTGATTTTTCTAGTGCAAACTGAAGATTTAATAATTCAAACTCAATCCGTATACGATCTAAAGCTGCTGTTTCTTTTCGCTCTTTTAAACTTTCGCCTTCCTCGTTTTTTTCATTTTCAAGTTTCTTCCTGTCTCTGAGTAGCTGTAGTTCGTCTGCCGCACTAATAGAAAGACCTTGTTGGGCTTTTAACAGTTCTAAAGATCTTCGTGCAGAAGCAGTTTTAATACTATTAAGTTTTTGTTGCGAAGCGAGCATTTTATCAGTAAAGCCAAGCATTTGTTTTTCTTGATTAAGTCTAGCTATTCCAACTTTAAAACCATCATCTTCAGTTGCTGCAATTTTTTGCTCTATAACAAGTAACTCAGCTGCGGCTTTTTTTACAGATTGTGCGTTTTTATCGCCGCCTGCCTTTGCTAATTTTATAGCCAACGCAGATTCTAAGCGTTTTTTCTCGCTTTCTAAAGCGCTTAAAGAGGCATCTAGCTCTGCTTGTTTTAATGCTGCATTATTTTTCGATACCTTTCCTAATTCTGAAGCTAAAGCAAGATGTGTTTTAGTTATTGCAGGCTGCTCTGCTAAAACATCTAAGTGCTCTTCATATAATCTTTTGGTTTCTACTGCTTTTTCTTTTAAACTTCCTGAAAAATCATCGGCTATACCTAAAGCTTTCCCCATGCTATCAAGAGCTTTTACATCAGCTTCATTTACAGGGATTTTCTTGTCTCCTGCACCTAACTCTCCTAGTCTCTCGGTTCCTTTAATAATAGCATCAAGAGCATCAATCTCTTCTTTACCCTCAGCTCGTGCTTTAGCTGCATTTTTCCTGCTTAGCCGGCCTAGTTCCTCATAGGCTCCTATCACTCCCTCTGTTTCTTTAAATACTTGTGTAGTTACTTTAAGCCTATTGTCAAGTGCTTTAAGCTGTTCTTTTGTCTGACTTCCCTTATCTTTTAAATTTTTTATTTCGTTCTCTAATTGCAGTATTTCTTCAGCGTAATATATAGCACCCTCTCCGACCTTCATACGAATTACTTGCTCGCTTAGCATACCTTTGATTATCTTGTTTTTAACTGTAACCTCTTTTTCCTCCATTGCGGTATATGCAGCGCTTGCGTCTGTAGCTACTTTTTGCATTAGAGCTATTTGCTCAGCAGTAAAACCTTTATTTTGCATATTAATTACATCTTGCTCTGCCTTGTGCTGTCTGGTTTTTAGCTCTATAAGTTTTGTCGCTCTTTCAATTTCTGCGGTTTCTTCAATTTTGGCCATACCTGATCTAATTTGTTCCATTAAACCTGAGCGTACTTTAAGGGTTGCCATATATTTTTCTTCAGCAGATTGTAAATCTCCTAGTTTTACGGTTAGTTGTGCAGTTATTTTTGAAGTATTTTCCATAGATTTACTTACTTCGTCAGCCGCTTTTGCAACTGCGCCCTTACCCCATAATTTCTCCAAATAAGGCCACAAAAGACTGAGCACAAACAGGAGTTGACCTATATAAGGTATCATGTTTAATAGGGCAGAGCCCATTAGCATAGCTGCTCCAGCCGCTGCTTTAAAACCTACCTTAAGTCGTGCAAGTCCTTTTACTCCTTTATTGTGTCTATCAGTCAACCCTTGCATCTGTAGACCGGCATACTTATAGGCTACGGCGAGTTTATCGAGTACGCCAGTTGTTTTTTCCATTTCAGAAAAACCACGGGCTGTAATACCTTTTACATTACTCCCTTTTCTTGCTTCTGAGGAGGCTGCTCCTTTAGTATACTTTTGTTTATCTGCTGCTGCTAGGCCCTCCATGGCCATTCTCTGTTCGACTATAGCTGCGGTTTCTGCCTTATAATTTATCAAGGCTTCGCCACTGTATTTTTTATTTTGCTTGTTTCTTTGGGTCTCTGATATTTTTAAAGTAGTGATTGATTTTTTAAGCTCTTCTGAGGAGATTTTTCCAGATTTGAATTGCTTTTCTAATGACTGTACATATTTAGGAGAGATAGAAAAATCTAGTTTTTTGATAGTAGCCTGAGCTTCTTTGTACTTTGTGGAAATAACAGTGGAGGCTTTTTTAGCCATTACAGCTGCCTGAGCTGCAATTTGTTTTTGTTTTGATGCCAGATCGGAAACAGCAGGAAGAATCGATTTAACAATAGTAGAACCAAACATAACTAAAACACCCAATAAAGCAACAGGGTTTTTAGCTAAAAGAGATACTAAAGGTTCTAATACATTACCTACAATTTGTAAAAGTATTTTACTCAAATCTGCGAAACTAGCCGCAAGTTTATCATAAGGGTTTGCTTCTACAGACTCTGCTATAAGATCAAACTTTTTCTTGCCTTGCTCAATAGTAGCGTTCAAAAAAGCTTGTTGCTTTTCAAACCGGGTTAAACTATCTACTGCCTTGTCATTTGCATCCGCATACGTTTGGCTTGCTTCGTCTAAACGCACAAGAATACCTAATTCATCCAGAATTTCAGGCTCTAATTTTGCCGTACCTTTTGTTAGTCGAGTTAAAGCGTCTCCCATGTCTCTACCAAGCGCTAAGGATGCCCCTTTTGCGACTTTAGTCAACTCCTTTAATTGTTTTGTTGAAAATCCTGCACTTATTGCTAAAGCAGTGGATTCCATGGCTTGTTTCATGGATACCGCGGAACCTGTGATATCTTTTATTTGAGAAGCTACATAAGGAAGATTTTGTCCGGCAGCTTGACCTACTATTTTTAGACCTTCTTCTAATTGTGCTGTGGCTTGAGCACGTTGAAGAGCACCAAAAGCAGCAGTAATAGCAAATACATTAGCGGCTAAAGTAGCATAGGCGGGAACAAGCCCCCCAGAAATACCAGTAGTCATTTTTGAAAAAGCCTTGGCACTGCTAAGACCTGCTTGACCTACTCCTTTTTGTCTCTTTTGATAATGATCAGCAGCATCTCCAGCGTTTCTTTGAGCCTTGCCTACACGTCCAAGTGAATCAGCAGCTGCTTTTGCTTTTTTCTGAACAACATCAAGAGAGCCGTTATCTGATACTCTAATAGTTAATTTAACGTCGTTAGCCACTATTTTTTTCTCTTTAGCTTATCATGCTCCCTTTTAAGTTGTTCTTGGGACTTTTTGATAGCTCTTGAATCAAGGAACTGCAGTACTTCTAAAAAGAAGCCTCTATCCTCAATTCCGTAAATTTCTATATAAGTATTTAAATTAGTATAGTCTTTTCCTACAAAGCCTATATCTGGGTATACTCTATCCCCTAAAGTGTTGAAGGTATTTATTGCATATACCATTTCATCTGGAAGATCCTCCCAATCGGGAGGAATTTCTGAGTCTTTAGGTTCTTTATCTAATTGTTCCATCATCGTGAAATATTTATCACGAGTCATTCCTGTATCAAGATTCTGAAATAGTTTTTCCAGCCTTTCCAGGGCTTTTTGTTTTTCCTTTACTACGAAAGTTTTCTAAATCAAAGACTACCTCGTTGAGCCATGTATCGAATTCGGTTGAATTTGTAACAAGAATTTCTCCATTTTCTTCCGAATACTCTACCTCAGCTGCGGGATCTTGATTATCTGTATCAATGAGAAGTAAAGTTTCTAAGTGTGCAATTGTAAGACCTTTCCAGTTTTGAATAGTTGCTTTTGCAAACTCTTTAACAAATTTGTCTTCGTCTAAATTTTCTACAATCTGTCTAGATTTGCGATCAAACTTACTAGAAGTACATCTTTTTCTTAAGCCTGTTAATTCTTTTCTGGAAAGGTTTGACACCTCTATTTGAAAATTTTCTAATCCGGGGAAATCTATCCATATAGATTTTGTATCCACCATTAATTTTTTTAGTTCCATTTATATTGACCTCCTCAGTCAGTTATATAATTAAGTTTTGTTGCTAAACTAGAGACATTTTCTACCATTCTCCAGTCATAATTTTGAGTATACACCGTTCCAGTATTTACTCGATTAGTTATACTGCAAGTTGCTGGCCCAAATGAAAAACCTCTAAAATTAGGGCTTGCTAAACCATTTCCTGCACTTATAGTCAGACTCGCGTCTGTATCCCAGTCTAGTGTATTAGATACAGTAGCATCTGTGAGATATTGAGTAATCGAACCGGAGAGTATTTTTTTAGAAAGAACAAATGCAGTTGGATACATAGTATTTGAGGCATTTGTAACTGTCAGAGCATTATGTACAGTAGTGTAGGGCGTCCATGAAATATCATTCTGTAATTCCATAGCTACACTAGTTACGCCGTCTAGCACAGTACTATTTAAAGTTATAGAAACTCTAGGTACTGTATAAGACATAGCAGCACTTCTATTTTGAAGTGTTCCTACTAGCGTTGCTCCTCGAGTAAGCTTTGACGCTTCTCCTTGAATCTGTATACTCAGGGGTCGAGATCTCTCAATTCCGAAACTTCCATTTGTAATTACAGCGGTTTCAAGTTTAAACGTGTCTGCTGAAGTTTTAATATATAAGTCAAAAGAACCAGCATCTAACAATTTATCTCTTACTATTTCAAAATCTGCCTCTGTGATAGCCGGTATAGTAAAAGAAAAAGTAGCGGCGTTAGCTTTATTTATAATACTACCTTCAAATACATCATTCTGTGCGTGAAGAGTTTTAACTGGATAACTTTGCTCACTAAATGTTTGACTAAAAGATATGTCCTGTACGTCTAATTTATACCTAAGTCCTCCGCTTACTATAAATACTTGGGACTCTCTTTTAAAATTATAGCTTGGCATATTTTTTCTCTTTAAGAGAGGTAGCTCTCACTTTGACTAATGTATAGTATAGTTCATAGGAGAATAAAAGTCAAGAACTATTTTTGCTAGGTATAATAAAAAAGGGGCCTAAGCCCCTTTTAAACTAAATCAGATAATTTTAAGATGCGAGATACTTAACAGTAACTTCATCTGTATTATCAATTGTGCTAGGAAGTGCATTGAAGTTGCTTTCTAATGAAATTACATCTTCAATTGAGTGTGTGGGAATTTCAATATGACAATTAGGCATATTTACTTCCAAACGTGGAGCAGTACTAGTAGTTCCTCCAACCTTAAAAGTAAGATTTAAAGAGTTTGTTACCACATTGGTAATACTTCTTAAATCATCATAAAAAGCAGAAGAGTCTTGATCACTATTGCTGTCACTTGTTAGATAGCAGGTGAAAGAGCCTGAAACTGTACGAGTACCTGTAACATGACCAATAGGTACGTTTACAGTACCTAAAACTTCTGGAGTAATATAGCTTACGTTATTTGAAATACTAATACTTCCTCCTGTCAGTGTCAAGTCATAACTAAGTTCTAATTCTTGAGTTCCATCCTTGTCTGGGTCCGCAGTTCCATAAACTTCGGGGGTCGTCCCTGCATTTGCCGTAGTAGTAATTGTCAATTGAGTTAAACGATTACGAATAAAGTTGTCAGTACTATCAATAGCTTCATTGATATAAGGAGTGACTGCAGATGCAGTAGTATGGACATATAGTCTAAAGTTTTCTGAACTATCTAAAAGAACGTCTCCTATAGTTTTGCCGCTGCCTGCTGTTGCTGCGGTATAGGTACTTGCTCCAAAATCAATTACGTCATTAGAGTTTCCTGACCAATTAATAGTAGCAATACCATCGATATCAAAATCAAGAGTAGCTTCATTAACGGTAATATCCTTTAGCTTCATAACTTTACGATCTGAATCACCAATTACAAAGTACAGGTTTGCAGGCTCAAAAGTAGAAGAGTTAGAAGCATGGAAAGAAAATCTGCTTTCAGTAGTTGTTGGATTATTTACTATACGCTTACAAGTTGCGTCGGTATTTTCAGAGTCCGTTGCTGCAGTGGCAGTTTTAGTAAAAATTGTTTCCGCAGCGAACCCTGCTGGAGCTCCTATACCTGCCCAGTTAGCAGCTGGGGATGTACCTGTGCCCACAGCTACAATTTCATAAGTTTCCCCTTCTTTTGTATCTGTGATTGGAATTGCAGTTGAGTTCTCAAAAAAACTTACTCCGTTAGAGGTAAGATCATTAGTATAATCATCTGCACCCATCATTAAGGCCCATAGTAGTTCTTCTACTGCGTGTACTTTTGCGGATAAATCCGCAGTGCCCGCAGTGTTTCCTGCTGCAGCTTTAAAAGGTCGTACGTACGTTGAACACGACCACTCACCAGGAGACAAAGAATCGTTAAATGCTTTTCGTCCTCGCCTTGATGCACCTGTAGAGGATTCCATCTCTGCGAGAGTAATCTCACTTGAGTTGGTAGATTGAGAGAAACTAAACCCGTCTAAGACCGGTACCTCCCAAACATAACCTTTAAACTCGATAAACATCTTCGAGTCGCGACTAAAATATAGTTGTTGTGCCATAGTTTTTCTCCTATGTTCCTTGAAAAGACTTGAACGTGAACGTTTGTTCTTGCAAGTATTTTCTAATATCGAACCTCTAAAGCAATTTCACCTACGCCTAGAGGCTCTAGTACACCTTCGTCAGTATCAATACTAACGACCGTGATCTGTTGTGTGAAGTGAGGGGCATTTAGCCTATCTCTATATTGTAGTCTTGAGTTTTCTTCGACTACTGTTTCTACGTCTTCCATTAGAGCGTTTAGAGCGTCTTGAGCATTTTCTTCGTTTACATAACATCTAACAGTTAAAGAAAGAAACCTGTCTTTAAACCCGCCCGCTTGATAATCTCTAGACTCGCTTCCTGCATTAATATGTAGGGCAGGAAAATCATCTATTTCATCCCAGAACTTAAGAAAGGGATGAACATTGTCGGATACATCCGTAATCATTTTACCGGAACCATTTATACCCTTAAATTGTTCAACTAACGCATTTACTATGTTTGCTCTGCGAGATGTATAAATTCTTTCATTAGCCATTATAATCTCCTAGTATAAAGTCTTCCGATACCGTATTTTGCGGCAATCTCTCTAATAGAAACATCTACTAAAGCTCTGGGATCTCTTTCAGTGCTAGAAAACCTTGATCCACTACTATTTTCAAAAACTTGATAAGGATTTTTTTGGTAGGTGTATCCTACACTTGGAAAACCCTGTCTTGTTTGTGCAATATCTAAAACTGTAACACTTCTAGAAAATCTTCCTGTTTGAAAGTTAAGTCTAGGAGCTCCCATATTATTAGCTACTGTAGTAGGAAGCTCCTGATTAAATATGCCTATTAAAAACTTAACATTCATAGTACTCCTTGGAGGCGAAGGTTTTCTTTTATTTTTTCTTACTTGTTTTTTTCTTCCTAAAGATTTGGACCCCATTGATACAGCAATTGCTTTAGAAGTCCTTGATATCTTTGCAGGTTTAGTATTTTCCTCTATCTTAGTATTTTCTACTGTTACTTTTGCTCCTTTTATGGCTTTAAAAGGGTCTGTTACTGCTTTTATCGACTTTTTTCGATAAGAGGTTTCTAAGCTATCTGAACCGTCCAAATTAGTTACATCTAACTTTGCTATAGCATTTTTTAACGCCACCTGCAGCCTATCAGCTAGTCCTTGTTCCAGTTTTCCCGCGCCTTGTTGAGCATTAAGTAAAGCACTAGAAATACTTACATCTACTTTTCCGAGCCTACCATTTTTTGTGATTTCGAGAAATGTTTTATAATCTTTAGTATCTAGGTATCTTTTTAACTCGCTATCTATCTTTGACATATTGCTAGCATCACCATATGTGGCGTCTAAGGCCCCATATACGGCATCATTCATTTGATGCAATACGTTACTTCCTCCTTCATGAGTTAAGTTAAAAGCACCTCCTGCCGAAGAAATGGTGTGTATCTTATTACTGCTTCCGCTTTTTCTTCTTAAACCCTGAGGTCTTCCTAAGGCCTTTAAAAGGTCCGTATACCAGTTCTTTAATGTTACGCTATACAAAGCTTGTATTTGACGATAATTACGTCTAATAGAACCGTCTTTATTTGTAGATACTTCAAAGATAACAGAACATCCCGCTCGGATCTTTCTATAATGTATATCTCCCTTATGCAAGTCTGCATAGTTATAGAATATAGTCCTGAGATCTTCAGTTAAATCTCTTATTCGCTTGTTAAGATCTTTAGGAGATATATAGGCATTATCTGGTCCTTTAAGTTGATTCCCTTGTTTATCAAAGTCTGCAGTATTATTTAAATTAATTAAAAGATTTACAGCTGCTCGTATCTTATGGTTTTTATGAGTAAGAGTAGTATACTTCCTGTCCCCCACTGCTGTTCTATAATCCTCGACATCTCTTTCCATCTCTTTATCGAGTCTATTTAGGAAAGCCAGTAAGCTAGCACTACTCATTAAAAGTTTTTATACAAGTCTAAGACTCGCTTAATATGGTCTGGAAAACCAACATTATCATTTAAACTGGTAGAGCTAGGATTTTGAATGCTTGCTCCTCCTAAAGTTCTTGTTTCTCTGTGCTCTTCTTTTAGATAGTAAGTAATCAAATCTATTACTGCTAACTTTAAATCTGCGGGGCAAGTCGAATACCCTGCAGTATAGGTAACTTTAATTGCTCCTGCCCCTAGAGGCCAGTTTTTGTAGGTAGATCCCGTTACATATAGTACACTATCCGTCGCTTGGTCTAGATAATAGTCTGTTGATGGCACGGTGCTGTAACTTTCTGAAACGGAATCTCTTTTCTCTACAGAAACTATTGTATTAACGGGGCTTTCTGTAAGCTGCACTACATGAGTATTCCACCCAATATTAAATGTCTCTACTTTATTGGTTGAATAATAGTCTAATATACTATTACCGCAATAAGTTTTTACTAATTGACTCACAGAAGGTATAAGCGGAGAAAGTTTTAAATCTTCTTTTATAGAAGAAATTCCTCTAGCGGTCTTATAATCATCTATTGTAATTAAATCTGCCATATTCTATAAGTCCATTAGTAAAAACTTAGGGGAGATAAACTCCCCCTCGTTTCTATAGCTTAGCTATTACGCTACTGCGTTAAGTCGAACTACTGATACGTCAGTTGCAGTGTCAGCAACTAGCTGGTTAAAGCCAAGTGACTGAGTAGCAACGATAACGTTACGCTGGTTCATTACTTCGTAGTCTTGCTCTACATTCACACCACGTAGGCGTGGAATAGCAAAGTTACGAATGTTGACTGCAAGGCCAACACAAGCATTATCAGCTTCTGCGCCAAAGTTATCAGATACAATTACAGGAGTTCCGTAAATTGCACCAACTTGACCAGTGAGCTTAGTAGCAACATCAGAACCTACGTCTGTAATGTCAGCAAAAGCAGTATCTGCGATTAGATCGTAGTAACGCTTCTGTGAAACAACATACACGAGCTCTTCAGGCATCATACCATACTTACCCATCAGCTTACGAGCACCCAAGAAGTCGGCTGCATCTACTGAAGTAGTTGCAAGTGCTGCAGCGGATACTGAAGTATCAAAGACGTTGGTTCCAGCTGTCTTAATCAAACCACTGAAGTCGTCAGAACCTGTTGCATCGTGGTTCAAGATAGCGTCGTCAACTGCGCGAGCGTGTGAACGTGCTACTGACTCAACGAGCATAGGCATCAGATTGATAAGAATCTCTTCATCTACATGGTTATCCATGAGAGTAGTGGAGATCAAGCGGAACGCTTTCAATGTTACCTGTGCTGGAGATGGAGCAGCTCCACCGCGAGTTTGCAAGTTACCAGCTGTAGCAGCTCCAGTTTGGAAGGTAGCCAAACCAGTGTCTTGCTGAATTGGCAATACCTGTGCTTGTGAATTAATCTGAATTTCACGGAAAGCACGTGCAAGTTTCAACTCACGCATGATTTCTTTCTCGATTTGACCAGATACTTCAGTAGCAATGTTAGGCTGTGCAGAAGCATAAGTTACACCAGCTTTTTCAATAATGTCACGACCATATGCAGTGCCTTCAAGGCCCTTACCAGTCATTACACCAAGAAGGTGTGCGTTCATAAACTCTTTGCCCCACTTAGAGACAGTGTTTAAGCTATCTGAACGATCAGAGAATACACGCTTAGACTCACGCATTTTAGTGATTTCTTCGCTTTTCTCTTCCAACTCAGACTTGTACTGCTTAAGTACTTCGTCCATTTTTGCGTCTTTTTCAGCTAGCTTAGCTTCAACGTCTGCCATAAGGGCTTCAACGCCAGTTTGTACGCCAGTTTTAACGCGGATTTCTTCGGCTTCAACAGCCTGTGCCTTTTCAACGTCTGCTTCGGCTACTGCCTTTGCTTCTGCTTCATCAGCTGCTTTTTGCTCGGCTTGCTTCATAGCAATCTTAGCAGCTGTATCTTCAGCTACCTTCTTTGCAAAAGCTTCCAAGTCGATGTTTTGATTTTCCATCTTGATCTCCTGATCTGCGGAATTAATATCCGCGCTTTGAGGTGTGGTGTCACTAGCTATTCCCGAAGTAATAACTTCATCCTTAGCCAGAGACTGACCTGCTAGATCTACACGATTTGTGAAAGTTTTTTTGAATTCTTCGTACTCATCATCTGAGTCGAAAGACTTCGCGAGCGAAAAAGTAGCTGACTGATTGCAGGGTACAGATACAACTGATACCTCGAATAATTCAGCGTCCTTAATCATTAGTCCGTCGGTTTCCTTAATATAATCAGCATCCTTGACTCGGAAACCTACGGAAAAGGCCCCAAGAACACCGTCTTTAACTAGTTCTGCAACATTAGCGGGTGCTGACTTGCTAATTTTACATTCTAATTCCAACCCGTCAGGGCCAGACTTTAAACCCGTGGCTCGGCCAATTGGCTTGTCATAATCGTGATTAAACAAGATAATTGGATTTTTTTCAAAGTTCTTTAGTCCACCTTTCTGCCATGCTTCTGCTGAGATGGAATCACCCGCGCGATCAAAGTCAGCCGTGCTTGCCATCCCACGAATCATGACAGAACCATCGTCCTCTTCATGAGTCTTGAAAGTAGACGTCAGATTAAAGATTTTATTCATCATCTTTATCCTCTTTTACTGCTGGTTTAACAGCAGGCTTGACCGCAGCCTTAGGTGCTGGCTTAGGTGCTTTAGGTGGGGCAGGTTTTGGTTCCGATTTTTTTACTAAATCTGGGTAGTTCTTTTTTAGTGCATGAAGTACGTATTTCCATGCTTTAAAACTCCTTTTTACTGAAGGAGCTGATAGAGCTTCTTTAGGCCCTACTATACTTGCGTAAGCTTTGTACTCAATATTAAGAGGCAATCCAAACTCGCTAAAATGTTTGTATGCAATATCTAATACTGTTTTCTTTACTCTGACTGCCATTTAATTTTCTCCTTCTTCAGTCTCGGAAGGTCTTCCTCCCTCCTCTGGATTTACTGCACTACCCGCAATATTTGCAGGAACTCTTATGTCCTCAGTACCTTCTATAGCTTCAAAGCCTAAACGTTCTCTTGCTTCAGCCGGTGTAATAATGCCTCCATTTACTAAAGAAGTATAGTACGCGGAAGAGTCTCGTAATTCTGGTTGCAGTGCGGGAATATTTGTAATATCTTCTGATAACGCAAAACCAAAATGTCTTTCTAACCCAAAATTCATTTTACGAACAATTGGAAGAATAGTTTCTAGATAGTACATACGCATATTCGGACGAATATTTGCATTATTTCCCGAATCTAACAGAATGGGAGGTACTCCCAGTGCTTTTAATATAATTTTTTCATTTTCAGCAATAGCTGTCTGAAAATCTAGTTCTTTAAAATTTACATTAGAAACAGAATCTAATTCAATGCCTCCGTCTAATATAAGAGGTCTTCTTCCGCCCGCATCTGGTCTATATCTAGCAGTCCACGATTGTATCATTCTTTCTTTTATTTTTTCTGAAAGTGTATTCGGAGATTTTAATACTAGTCCTGGAACTGCTCCATTCTTAAAGAAGTTATCTTGAAAATCTCTCATACTTCTCATAAGTACCATTGTACGTAATGCAGGCTTTAAACGTGATACCCCTCTATAAATAGAATAAAAAGAGTTATCTTTTATATGAATAATCTCGCTAGGCTTGTAGCTAATTACTTCATTAAAAGTAAATCTTTCAATATAAGTGCTATCACTTGCATGTATGTTTATTTTGTTTGCCGGTAAATGGTAAAGATGTACCCCATCAAAATAAATAAATATGTTTCCGTCTATTAAAAAATCTGTTATTAAGTTACGACGAAAGGTACTTATATCCTGAAAAGGGTTAGGTTCTTTATTGAGGAGTAGTTCGACCCTAGAACGTTTAATGCCTTTTACTACACTCTGCATACCTTGGATCTGTCCGCCTACTGTGGTGGAGATTTCGGCTGCGTCATCAACTATCATATTTACGCCGCGATTAACGATTTCTAAATCTTCGTAGGCTCTCTCATAGTTTATTGTTCTTTCTCGAGAAGGGTCTATTTTATTATCATAGTAAGGCTGCGAGGGGTTTAGTTTCTCTTCAACTCCTTCAGGTTTTTTACCAAAAATATTGTTATACCAAGCCATGTTTTTCTCTTTGAATCTCTACCCAACGCATTTGTTTTTTTGCGGTTATTAAAGGAGGGTTTCTACCATAAAGTCTATGCAATTCTAAATGATGAAAGTGGCATAAAGTAACAGTGTCGTTATAAAGTTCCGCCCATTTATCTTCTATAAATTCGTCTCTCCAAATTACAATATACTCGTTTGTATAGTGTTCGGGTCGCTCTTTGTTTTTTTCCTTTAACCAGTCCTTTAATAAAAGGGCAAGCGTATAAAAATGGTGGAAATCCAGCTGTTCTGTCTCTTCACAGATTTCGCAAGAACTTCCTTTTTTATACTTTGATTTGGCTCTATCCCTTATATATTTTATAGGGTCTCTTTTGAGCTTTTTCATATTTGAAAGTATATCCAATTTGAGGTGTTATGTCAAATACTATTTTTGACTTGGTATCATTAAAACCCGCTGTTGCTTGTTTCGAATGAATATAATGCATACCTTAAGGCATCTGCCATGTGTGATGCTCGATTATGCTTAGGCTTTTCTCTGGCTAAATTAGGATTGGCGTCCCACTGGTATTGGTCTAAGGCCATAATACTTTCAGAACATCTTTGATCAATAAAAAGGCTATCATTATCTACTATACTTGCTACATGTGCTATTCCGTCAAGAACGGATTTTTTGGCATTAATAGTACTAAGGTCATAGTTTTGTGCAAAATCAAATCTGGTTTGTTGAGCTGCGGAATCAATATAAATATAATCAATATCCCACTTACTTACTAATCTTTGTATTTCGTTAGCATGGTATTCTGTTGTTTTTTCGGCATCTAAATATTCATCTAGTAAGTAGTATTTTTTGTCGTCCCAATCGTACGCAATGACGCAGAACGCAGTAGGATCTCTATAACCAACATCCAACCCAGCAAAAACATCCATTTTGTGAGTCTCCATCCCATCTCCATTAAAGACGCACTTCTCGTGGTCGAAGTTCCAAACCTGTCCTTCGTATATATTAAAGTCTGCTTCATACTCTTGCCTGAATTCAGCTTCTGACATAGATTTTCTAGCTTCCATAATATCATGTTCAGATATTCTGGGATTATCTTTATACGTTGCTTTAATTGAAATCCATTCGGAAAACTCATCTGAAAAACCTCTGTCAAAAAACTCTGAAAACCAGTTGTTACGGCCCCGAGGGGTAGATATAAAAATTGCTTTAGAATTTTCCTTATCCAACGTAGGGCGTAAGGCTACGTTAAATGCGTCCTTACCATCAGCAAGGGCCGCCTCGTCAAAAATAATTAAGTCGTAAGACCTACCTACACAGGAGTCCACTTGATTAACGGAACCCATCCGTATAGTAGAACCGTTTGAAAGTTCTATTACTTTATCTTTAGCGTTATCTTTAGTGACCTCTAGATCAAAGTGTTTAATTAAACCCCTCTGCAGATCAAAAGATATTTGAGATAAGGAATAGTTCGGAGACATAATAAGAATGTTAGAGCCAGGTACTAAAGATACTAGCTGTCCTATAATATTAGCAATGTACGTTTTACCCTGTCGTCTAGATAGTGCTGCACAGACAAAACGATACTTAGGGTTGTTAATAGCATTTAAAATAGCTACCTGAGAAGGCAGAGGTTCTATACCAAGTAGCTCCATATAAGGATTTACCTGTAATTTTAGATACCTCTCTTCTGCTACGTAATCAAATAAGTACTTTGATATTATATCTTTTCGGCTAATTTCAACTGCCATTTTAATTTTGTCCTGGTGTTTTCAAAACTTACTTTTTACTTCCTACAGCGTCCGCGGCGAAGAAAGCCGACACTAATACTGCGATTGAGGCAAAATAAGTTGGAGCTATATCTGCAATTAAATTTGCCGCTGTGTCTAAGCCGAAAAGAGAGGTTAGAAAAATACCAAAAGGGTATAACAGAAGACCAACTAAAGAAAACCATGCCATCTTACGAATAGCATCTCGTTGAGCGTCCTTATCTTCTAATTCTTTACGTTTAAATTCTAAGTACATTTCTTTTTCAGAGTCGGATACTTCGCCGTCTCCGTTTGTGTCTGCGGGATGATACCCTGTTTTTTCGTCTACCATTTTACTTTGTCTGCCCAATATGCCGCAGACATTTTGCCTTTAGCGATATTCTTGGCGTGCCGTGCTTTAAAAGACGCCCTCTTTTTCTTCATTGCTGTAGACTCTCCGGACTTCGGCTTCCCTGCCGTTTTAGCTCCTTGCTGGCCGAAACGAATTGTTTTTATCTTGCTACCAACTTTAGCTACTACGATATGGGACTTTTTAGCGTGGCCAGGAGTACGTTTAGGCTTATTAAACCCCGCGACGCCTGCTCTCTTTAGTCTTGAATCTTTCTTCTTTGCTTTCCGTTTTACTGCCATAGTTTATCGCCTCATTCTAGCCTTACGTTTTTTATTCGTTGGAACTGGTTTCTTCCTCTTCTTTACTGCCATCTACTTTTGCTCGCCAGTCTACTTTATCAGACTCTTGAAGCTCTGAGAGCTTTTCGGTTCCATTTTCATAGGTTTCCGCCTCTTCTTTAGTTGCGAAAGCTTTTTTACCTACCCCTGGTAAGTATCCTACCCACCGCCCTTTTGATTGAAACATACGTAACTCCTTAAATTAAGTTCTAGGGGCTACAAGCCCTTTATTTATATTTTTAACTCAACGTTTATTATAAAGAACATTATTTTAAATGTCAAGAAATTTTTTTGGTTAGGTTATTCTGATAATGGATTGTCTAGGGCTCTTTGCAGCTTTTTCTCAAGTCTTTCTTCTAACTCTTTTATCTCTCTGCTAGTATCTGAACTAAGTGCATCTCTTTTATTTTCAAAACGTTCGCTTGCGCTATCTATCATTTCTCTTACTTTTTCCTCAGACGCTCGTACTTTATCTTCGGCCCTATCTGCTTGTTTTTCGATACGAAGTATATCGTCACGTAATCCTGATTTGATATCTCGAGTATATTCAATAGCTTCGTCTAGTTTTGTTTCCATTACATCGTTTCGTGCTGCAATAGCATCTACATCTATGTTCTGTACTACTTCTCTCATATCTGTATAGTCTTTATAGAATTCGAAAGCTGCCCAGGAGGCACCGCCAAGAGTAGAGAGTGCAGTAAACACTACGGCTGCTTTGCCGCCTTTAAAGGTCATACCTGCGATTTCAAACTCTGCCATTATTCGTCCTTTGAATCAGTAAATTGCAAATTTTTTAAGTTTGCAATTTCCTCTTTTAATTTAGTTACCTCCATTCTCTTTTTTTCTAGCTCTAATTGATATAAGGTATTACAATTAATTCTTTCTTGAGGTGCGCCTATAGGTATATTGATACGAGCATAGACTCCAATATCATTAGCTCTTATTGGGTTGGAATTATTTTCAATTACATAAGGACTATCGTATCCATTATCAATAAAACCCACTACACCAACCTCAACATTTGTTGAAGACCCTATCGCATTCTGACAATCTACAGTACCTGAACGTATTCGATCGGATGCATAAGTTTGAGGAGAGCTAGGTAGATTCAAGTTAAGAGAACTTGAGTCTCCTTGCACCCAAAAACTTACAAACAGCAATATTATGAGTATAAAAACCTTCACTAAGCCTCACTTTAGTTTTGAACATATTCTGGAAGCTACTATAGACGGATCCTTTACGTTTTTTAGTATCTTGGATTTAGAACAAATATACAAAGCTGAACTCACATCCTTTTCCCTTATATAAATATTCACATATTTTCTTTCTTGATAATTCATAGGAATTACTTTACTTTCACTAGCAAAACGTATTGGATTCCACTCTGCATCAAATACAGATAAACCGTAGTATTCGATATCGTTTCTATTATTAAAAAGTACCATTTCTGTTTTATAAACTCCTTCTATATGCGACTGTGTTAACTGTGGATAAGTCGGAGTAAATTGGTGAGCATTTGCTTGCCCACTAGTCCATAAAAATAAAAATAGAAACAACTTTTTCATTACTGGGCAATACACTCTGCAGTAATTAGGGCAGTGTAGTCACCTGCGGGAAATGCTTTTCCATAACCATATTCTGCAACAGAAGATACATCAAACCATACAGTTCCTGCAATAGTTAGATCAAATTCTGTAGTGTGTCCATTGTTATAAACTACTTTGTTTGTTTCGAATGCAGACATCTCTGCGACCGACTGGTCACCGACACTAGTAGAGCTAGTCCATTCCACAACATCATCTAAAGACGGAGAGGAAGAAAAACTATTTGGAGTAGTAACTACTGCCTTATAAGCATCTGCCGTAATAATGTCATAACGAATGATTGGAACAACTCCACCATCCGCTGCAGTAGTACTTAGCTTATCAGCTGTAGGGTTTCCGTAGACTCCATCAGTGTCTGTAATAATTACACACTTAGATTCTACAACTCCGTTAATGGGTATATTTGCTACTGCCGCGTTTGCACAGGCAACTGTAGGGATTAAAAATAAAAGTTTTTTCATAAAACTAGGTTCCTAGTGCAAAATAGCACTTCTTGATAGTTATCTATCGTATTGAGTATTTATCATGTCTTCATGTTTTTGTTGTTGGGCGAACTCAAGTCTTTTACTTTTCATATTTTTAGGCAAAAAGGAATCTAGTAGCATAGGCACATCACGATACGTACCTCCGTTCAAGGAGTTGGTATAAGACGAAGGTATATAGTTCATAGCAAACAGAGCTGTTTCTTGTGCCGCAGCTTGAGTATCCATTGCAGATGCATTGACCCCTCCCAGCATTTTCTCTAAATTTATTGTTGCTTTTTTAATACGCATCTTGCGTTCGTACTCTTCTTCCTCTTCTAGCTTGGCTTTCTTTTCCATCTCTGCTAGAACGAGTTCATCCTGTAAAGGGTCTTTAAAGTCTACTTGTGGAAGCATATTGGGGTCAAAAGGCATTACGTAATTGGGGCAGCTGGGATCAGCTTGAGGGTCAAAACAGGGATCATATTTATAAGTATACACTACAGAAGGGTTAATAACATTTCCTGTACCTTCTACCTCTATAGAGCCATCTCCCCACAGTTCTAACGGGATCTCTCCTACAGGTATAATTTTATATATTTTGTTTCCTTTTAAACCTGACCAATCGTCAGTTTCCCTAAAAGTATAACCAGAGCTTAAAGGGTTTTTATTTTGCACATGAACTACCATATCGTCTTCTAAGACTTTTACTGCTTCGTAACGATATATAACATTTCCCACAGTAAGACCCGCTTGCTGTGGAAGAATATTTTGCATTACCCAATTATAGGCTTCCGTCCTGCCTTGTCCGTAAATAATCTCAGAGCAAGAGTAAGAGGAGTAAAAGACCAGCAACACCGCCAAGAGCCCAGCCTGTTTTTTTGGTATTCTCATTCATTTTTCCTTTATCTTTATCATCTATGGGTTGAACTTCTGTATGGGTTTCCCAACCTGCTTTTGCGGCTGGCCCTATTAATCCATCATAGGGGCATGGAGTACCTGCCATCATCATGGCATCGAATACTCGTTTATCTTGACACATTACTGAAACTGCTGCTACCTTCATTCCCATATCATAAAGAGTTT
>ERZ1048686.890-NODE-890-length-26099-cov-11.256566_pt1 | contig 26099 bp, 25 predicted proteins | sample MGYA00383099_ERZ1048686 | MGnify/ENA primary metagenome ERZ1048686 (study PRJEB29581, sample SAMEA5548369) | metagenome | biome: marine; feature: coastal; material: water | depth 25 m | study: Short-term variability in the microbial, nano- and picoplankton... | reverse complement strand
CTGTTTGAGTACCATTATTCGTACCATCCTCGATAATATTTACTCCGATTAAGGGTTCCCCTGAGGTGTCAGTAACTACTCCAGAAATCGAATTTTCTTGGGCTAATACAGTAGTGATGTTAAAAAACATAAACACTAACCACTTAAAATAGTTTTTTTTCATATTTTGTAATTTAAGTTTGTAATAAGTTTATAAAAAAATTAAATTTTATTAAAAGCCAAAACAACATATAGTTTAAACAAGTTAATTGATGTTTTAAATTTTAAAAATTATATTGTCTTAGCTAATAGTTTCTAAATATATAAAAAACAAATAAATTATTCTTTAAAATTATCACCGTATTTGTCCATAAGGTAAATAATTCCTGTCATCGCTGCCGCTCCCAATTCTAATTCTCTTTTATTTACTTTATCAAAGGTATCATTTGCTGCATGATGGTAATCAAAGTAACGTTGAGAATCTGGACTCAAGCCAGCTAAAACGCTAATTATACCTTGATTTTTCAAAGGGCCAATATCTGCACCACTACCTCCTCTTACAAATCTATTGACTAAGTAGGGGGAAAACAAGGTCTCCCAATTCTTAATTTGCTGGAAATTGTCCTCGTTAGTATCAAAAGAGAAGCCTCTTGGGGTAAATCCACCTGCATCACTTTCGAGGGCAAAAACATGAAACTCTTCTTTTCTTTTGGCCTCCTCTGCGTATTTGTTACCACCTCTCAAACCGTTTTCTTCATTCATAAACATTACTGCTCTAATGGTATGTTTAGGCTGGTATCCTACTTTTTTGAGGAGTCTCAAAACCTCTAAAGATTGAACACAACCAGCTCCATCATCGTGAGAGCCATCCCCTAAGTCCCATGAATCAAGATGCCCCCCAACTACAATAAATTTGTTGGGGCTTTCACTGCCTCTAATTTCACCTATCACATTATAGGATTGAACATCTGGATGTGATTTGCAATTTTGATTAAAATAAAATAATAAGTTTGGTTGTAATTTTAAAGTAGCGCTTAAATAATTTGCTCCATTTGTACTAATTGCACAAGCAGGAACTCTAAGATCTTTAGGCGTATTGCCATAACTCATTGCTCCAGTATGAGGAAAATCATCTTGACTCAAACTCATTGATCGCACAACAACACCCACTGCTCCATATTTAGCTGCTTCAGAGGCACCAGAATATCGCTGCCCAACAGCACCTCCATAGGCACGCATTGTCTGTATCAAATCATCCTGCATTGGCCGATTATAAAAAACAATGTTGCCTTGTATTTTTTCTCGTCCTAGCTCTTTTAATTCTTCAAAACTTTTTACTTCTACCACCTTTGCTTTGAGTCCTCCATAAGGTGTTGGAACAGAACCTCCAAGCGCGCAAATGTTTGCAATTGATGTAACACCTGGAGCGGTTTCTATATAAGCATATTCTTTAGCTCCACGAGTCCATTTTGGAACCATCACCGGCTGTAACCAAACATTATCTAAATCTAAGTCTATCATTTGTTCTTTCGTATAATCAACGGCTAGCTCTGCTCCCAGCGATCCCGAAAGTCTACTTCCTATATTATTTGATAAGTAATCTAACCACTGATAACTTTGTCCATCATTTAATGAAGTATTAAATAACTGTTTAATCATCGTAGAATCTTGTTGATTTATTTTTTGAGAAAAACCAGAAAAAAAGGGAGAAGAGAAAAGTGTTAAAGCTAATAATTTGACGATATACGTATTCATTTTGTTGTAATTTTTACAGTTAAGAGTTTATTATGTGAAGTTTAACTTCCAATAGAGTCAATTAAAGTCATTTACTTGCAAATAATTTTACATCTGTTTCAGACACCTGTTCACCGCCCAAAATAATCAATCTTTCTATCACATTTCTCAATTCTCTAATATTTCCAGTCCAATCATATTTTTGCAACATAGTAATTGCTTTTTTTGAAAATTCCTTACAGGTAGTTCCTTGTTCCTCTGAAATTTTTTTTGAAAAATGTTGAATTAATAGAGGAATGTCTTCTCTTCTGTCATTTAAAGGTGGAACTTTTATTAAAATTACCGCTAAACGATGGTATAAATCCTCTCTAAATTTTCCCTCAGCAATTTCTTTTTTAAGATTTTTATTGGTTGCGGCTAAAACTCTAACGTTTACTTTTATGGTTTGATCACTCCCGACTCTACTAATTTTATTTTCTTGAAGCGCTCTTAATACTTTAGCTTGAGCAGATAAACTCATATCGCCAATCTCATCAAGAAATAAAGTTCCATGATGAGCCGTTTCAAATTTTCCAACTCGATCTTTGGAGGCACCGGTAAAGCTTCCTTTTTTATGACCAAATAATTCACTTTCTATGAGTTCACTCGGTATAGCGGCACAATTCACTTCGACCAAAGGTTCTTTACTTCTATGACTTTTTTCATGTAACCAATGTGCAACAAGTTCTTTGCCTGTACCATTAGCACCCGTTATTAATACTCTAGCTTCACTAGGAGCAACTTTTTCAATCATCGCTTTTATTTTTGTGATTGAAGAAGAATTTCCTATCATTTCAAATTTTTTATGTACAATTTTTTTTAAACGCTTATTTTCTACGACTAATTTATTACTATCCAAAGCAATACGGACTGTATTTAACAAACGGTTTAAATCTGGTGGTTTAGAAATATAATCAAAAGCTCCTATTCTCATAGATTGAACAGCTGTATCTAGATCCCCATGCCCAGAAATCATGACTATTGGGGTTTCTGGTTTTATTATTTTTATTTGATTAAGAACTTCAATACCATCCATTTTAGGCATTTTAATATCACATAAAATAAGATCAAAATTTTCCTTTTTTATTAATTCAACTCCTTGCAAGCCGTCTTCAGCTTCGGACACCTTATAATCAGGATTTTCTTCAGAAAGTATTTTCAATAATACTCTTCGAATAGCTGCTTCATCCTCAATGATTAAAATTTTTGACATAAAATAAAAGAAAGTTTTAGTAGTTAGATTTTGACCTCTATAAATGTAGTAAATAATAAAATAATATAAAGATTTATTATCATTGAAGAACATCATAAAAAAGCCCCATAAAACAAAACCCACCCTTTAATTTAATAAAGGATGGGAAAAAATTGCTATGAAAAAGAAAAATTTCGCTACTAAGTCAGTAGCGAAAATCAAAGATAATAAAATTATTTAACAATCTAAACTTTTAAGAAAACATATCTTTTACTTTTTCAAAAAAAGACTTATCCCCTTTCTCTGGATTGGGTTGAAAATTGTCGTCCCCACTCATTTTTTTGAAAAATTCCTTTTGTTCCTTATTTAACGTTTTTGGAGTCCATACATTTATGTGTACAAGTAAGTCACCTGTGCCATAATTATTGATACTTGGTATTCCTTTGTTTCGTAGACGAAGAATTTTACCACTTTGAACTCCTTGTTCTATCTTGATTCTAACTTTTCCGTTAACGGTGTCAATTTCTTTGGAGGTTCCTAAGACAGCATCTGAAAAACTAACGTACAAATCATGGTGTAAATTATCACCTTCTCTTTGTAGCGTAGCATGTGGAAGTTCTTCAATGGCTACTAATAAATCTCCTGAAATTCCATTTCCAGGTGCTTCATTCCCTTTCCCGGACACCTTCAGTTGCATACCTTCTACTACACCAGCTGGTATTTTTATAGAAACGGTTTCCTCGGTTTGCAGCATTCCATGAGCATCTGCGTTGGAAGGTTTTTTATCAATAGTCTGGCCTGAACCGCTACAGGAATTACAAGGTGCAGAAGTTTGCATTCGCCCTAATATTGTATTTTGAATACGTGTTACCTGACCGCTACCGTTACATGTTACACATGTTTTATAAGTAGTGCCTTTAGCAACTTTTTTACGCTTAACTTTTATTTTTTTCTCAACGCCGTTGGCAATTTCTTCAAGAGTTAACTTCACCCTTATTCTCAGGTTACTCCCTTTGGCTTGCGCTCTTCGGCCACCACCAAAACCACCAAAACCACCGCCTCCAAAAATATCACCAAATTGACTAAATATGTCGTCCATATTCATCCCACCTCCGCCAAAGCCGCCAAAACCACTGCCACCTCCTTCAAAAGCTTGATGGCCAAAACGATCGTATTTAGCTTTTTTATCAGCATCACTCAAGACTTCGTATGCTTCTGCAGCTTGTTTAAATTTCTCTTCTGCTTTTGTATCACCAGGATTTTTATCCGGATGAAATTCGATTGCTTTCTTACGATAAGCTTTTTTTATTTCAGAAGCTGAAGCTCCTTTTGAAACTCCTAGTATTTTGTAAAAATCTTCTTTCAATTTAACTTAGCTGTTTGAATATTTATAATTTATTTATTGCCCGATAACTACTTTTGGGAAACGTATCGTTTTATCACCTAATACATATCCTTTTTCAATAATATCGATTACTTTGCCTTTTAAATCGTCTGTTGGGGCAGGTATTTGAGTAATTGCTTCGTGAATATCAGCATCAAAAACGTCACCTTTTTTGGTGCCTACAGGCTTTAATCCCTTTGCCTTCAATGTTTCTCGGAGCTTATTGTTTATTAGTACTATACCTTTAAGATGCCCTGTATCATCAGATTTTTCTATCTCTTGCAAAGCCCTATCAAAATCGTCAAGAACGGGAAGTAATGCACTCATTACCCCTTCACTTGCTGTTGAAAATAATTCAATTCGTTCTTTACTTGTTCGTTTTCTGAAATTTTCAAATTCTGCAAAAAGACGTAAGTTTTTATCTTTTTCTTTTTCTAGATCTGATTTTAAAATATCCAAAGGATCTCTTTCCTCTACAATTTCTTCACTAACTACTTCTTTTTCTGCTGTCAGCACTTCTTCCTCAACTGAATCCTTTTCTTTTTTATTCTTCTTGCTCATAAACGGGTTGTTTATATTTTAAATTTTTAATGAAATAACAAAAGTACTGCCATATACAAATAAATGTCAAAATGTCATTAAAAATAAGTTTTTGTAAAAATAGTTTTATTCATCGTATTTAAACATCTAATATTTAAATTTTAGTCGCTCTCAACATTTCTCTTTTACCCGGAGGTCCAGGAAGTCTTTCTACCAAAAACCCTGCAGATTGCATCGCTCTTCTCACACTTCCCTTAGCGGAATAAGTGACTAAAACTCCTCCTGCCACAAGCGCATTGTACATTTTAATAAAAATACTCTCCGTCCATAAATCTGGTTGAACTCTGGCTCCAAAAGCGTCAAAATAAATAATATGATACCTATTTTTATCTTCAATTTCAGAAAAAAATTGTTTTCTTTTTTCAATAGAAAAATAATCATTGCAAATATATTTTTCTTCCCATGGACTTTGATGTAAACTATGGTAATCTTTTTTTGAGCAATTTAGCTGAACTGAATAGTTTAATTTTTTAATTTCAGACATTTCGACTGGATAAGCCTCAACACCAGTGTAATGAATAGATTGTTGAAGTCTATTAGATTCAAATAATGTAATTATGGCATTTAAACCTGTTCCAAATCCAATTTCTAGGATATTAAGAGCTGAAGTTTTATTATTCTGAAGGTAATAATAGAGACCCTTTTCAATAAATACATGTTTCGATTCTTGTATAGCTCCGTGTTTAGAATGATATTGCTCATTCCATTCTGGTATATGAATAGTTGAAGAACCATCGTTTGTAATGATTATTTCTCGTTCCAACACTATTACTTTATCAATAATTTTTTAATACTCGGAATCGGTCCGGTACATTCTGATGTATGACAAGCAATACAAGTATTAATTGAATTATTGTAACGTGTTTTTAATGAAATTGAACTAACGGTATCAAACAAGGTCCTTACATTGTCGATATAAACCTTTGAATAGGTCATGAAATTTTCTGAATAAGGCTTGTCATTGGTTAATTTAGAATTAAAAATATTAAGAAAATAGCTTGGAAAACGATTTGGAGGTGTTCCTGTGATAATTCCTTTTTTCATCTTATTGTTTTCCTCATAGATACTTCTCATCAAGAGAGTCATCTCAGATTCCTCATACATATCAGGTATGAATTTTTTTGTGGTAGATAAATCAGAATTTTGACAAGAAAATAAAAAAAATAAAAAAAATGCTATTGATATAAATTTCATATTCACTCAATTAATAAAACACCGTCAGCTTCCAGTGAAAGTGTTTTTTTTACTTGAGTTATTGCAGCTATTTCTTCATCACTTTTTCCTGCATCCTCAGCATAGTGTCGCTGTTCTTCAATTGAAACTTCAGATACAAAAGCCTTACCATTAACAATCACCTCTTTATCAGCAATGTTTTTTGGCATAAAGAATCCATAATCTTTAAATTTGACCATAGCTTCCTCAGCACCAATATCCAGGAGCATCCAACATCCTTTCGCTTGGCAAACTTCATTTACAGTGGCTGAAAATTTCATATTTATTGTATCGCCTACTTTAAGATTTTTATAAGTTTCAACAACTTGATCGTTTGAAAGCAGTTCTTTATTGGAAATTTCCCCACCAAACGATAAATAAGAAAGTTCTTTTTTATGTTCAGTTTTACAGGCAACTAATAGGGTAACTATCGATAATAGCAAGATTCGTTTTTTCATGTTTCGAATGTTTTGATTTATTACAAAATTAATATAATTTTAAGTAAAAATAGGCTTTAATTAATTACTTTTGCACTTGAAAACTGATGTTTATGATCTATCAAAAATCTTCACCTTTGACCATAGAAAACATAGTAAACTCAAAAATAAACAATGTAGATTTTAAAAATTTAAAATTCGGTCATGTTTTTACGGATTACATGTTTGAATGTGATTATACTGAAGGATCATGGGTAAATCCAACCATAAAACCATTTGGAAATCTTTCCATCTCTCCCGCATCTAAAGTTTTTCATTACGGTCAAGCCGTTTTTGAGGGAATGAAAGCTTATAAAGATGATTTTGGTAAAATTTGGTTATTTAGACCTGAAGAAAATTTTAAAAGAATAAACAAATCTTCAAAAAGATTAGCAATTCCAGAGTTTCCAAAAGAGTTGTTTTTTGAAGCATTAGAAAAAATGCTAGTACTTGACAAAGATTGGATAAAGCCTGGAATTGGAAATTCATTATACATTCGACCTTTTGTAATAGCCACTCAAGCTGAGGTTTCTGCGTCGCCTTCAAGCGAGTATAAATTTTTAATTTTATTCTCTCCTGCACAAGCCTACTATGCTGGAGATGTAAAGGTTGTTATTGCAGAACACTACAGCAGATCTGCTGATGGAGGTGTTGGAGCTGCAAAGGCAGCTGGCAATTATGCAGCGCAATTTTATCCAACTAACCTTGCTAAAGAAAAAGGGTTTCATCAAATAATATGGACAGACTCTAAAGAGCATAAGTTTCTTGAAGAAGCTGGAACTATGAATGTTTTCTTTAGGATAAACGATACCTTAATCACCGCTCCGGTAAGCGATCGAATATTAGATGGAGTAACTAGAAACAGTTTGATTGCTCTAGCAAAACGAGATGGAATAAAAGTCGAAGAAAGAAAAATTACGGTTGACGAGCTAAAAGAAGCGTCCAATAATAATACTTTAAAAGAAATTTTTGGTGCGGGTACCGCTGCAGTAATAAGCCCGGTAATTGATTTCAGTCACAAAAACAAGGTTTACCATCTGCCCAAAGTCAAAGAAAGTTATGCCACTATTTTTAAATCTGAATTATTAAATATCCAACATAATAATGCTGAAGATAGTTTTGGATGGAGATACCCTGTCAAATAATCATTTATTTAAAATAGAACTTATATCTGGTTTAAAATAATCGGGCCCTTTTAAAACTTTACCATCTTGCCGATAAATAGGTTTTCCATCAGCTCCCAACTTACTCATATTACTTTTCTGAATCTCATTAAATACCTCTTCAATTTTATGTTGCATGCCGTGCTCTATGATTGTACCACATAAAATGTATAACATGTCCCCTAATGCATCTGCAACCTCGACTAAATCTTTATTATTCGCTGCATCTAAATATTCTTCATTTTCTTCTCGCATTAATTTATAACGCAATAGGTTTCTACTCCTATCTAATTCGGCCGTGGGAGAATTTTGTATTCCCAATCCAAAAGCTTTGTGAAATTCGTGTACTGCTTTTATTTTACTTTCCATATGTTAACGTATTAATATCTTTTATTTTGCAAGAAAATTTAAATCGTATTAAATTTTATGATTATTTTTACGCTTATAAATCTACATAAATATGTTTAGTTCTGGACAGTGGACCTTTGTAATTTTTTTTGTAATTACTTTTATTATAGTAATTACTATTAGCTATAGAAAAGACACGTTGTTACATAAAAAACATTATAAAGGTGCTTACTGGGTCTTAATAGGGTTTATTACTTTTGTAATGCTCTTAATTTTTTTAAAAGATTTACTCAAACAATAAAAAAAGCTTTCTGTAAAACAAAAAGCTTTTCCTTTAAATTTAAAAATTTTATTCCTGTTAGTTAACCTCAGGTAAAAAGTTATAATTGGTTGAATACTCCACCATTTGATCCTGAAAAGATGCAGGTTGTGTAATCGTAAAACTTTCAATTTCTCCTAAATCGTTCATTTTTGGAACTATCACCGGATTAACAAATCCACTGTAGGGAGCAGAAGTAAATTGTTCATTTCTTTCTAATACTTCTTTATGCAGATCTTGGTCTACTTTAACACCATAGCCCTCAACCAATGCCTCTGCTGCTTTAAAATCTCCCTCAGATTTAATTCGTTGGGTCTCTCTTAATAACTGTCCAAATAAATCATGTAATTTATCATAATCATTAATTTGGAAATAGGTTTTACCATCTCGAGATATTTTTTCAATGACATTGTCCGGTGCGCCTTTTTCATAGGCCCAAGCCGATACCCACTGCCTGTTAACCATGTGTGCTTCTTCAACATCATCTCCTAATTCTAGCCTAATCAACTGAGTCATTAAACCATTTCTTATATACCCATCGTATGCAGCTTTTCCAACTTCATTCCAATCTTGAACCAATCCTAAATCTTGTAATTTAGAGTTGTATAGGAAATATAAACCTACAAGATCTGCACGACCTTCTTCCAAAGTCGATGCATATTTTTTTAATGTTTCTTTAGTTTCCCCCACTCCAGGATTTAATTGTCCAGAAGCATGTCCGATAACTTCATGTAACGCCGTATGCAATTTATCAGCTAATTGGCCATGTTTTTTTTCTAATTCGTACTCTTCGTTATCATTCACATATTCTTTTAAACGTCCTGAGCTTCCTGCATTATTATAGGAATGTATAATATTCCCGAGAGATACAGATTTAGATCCAACCGCTGCGCGAATCCAGTTAGCATTTGGCAAATTAACTCCAATAGGAGTACTTGGGGAAGCATCACCAGCCTCTCCAGCTACATTTACAACCTTATAACTTACCCCTACCACATTTTTCTTTTTATGTGCTTCCATTAGTGGAGAATTATCCTCAAACCATTGTGCGTTTTCAGATAAAACTGCCATTTTTTGAGACATATCAAAATCTTTGACTTGTACAATTGTTTCGTAAGACCCTGTATAGCCAACCGGATCATTATATACCTCAATAAAACTATTTATATAGTCAATATTTCCCTCTGTAGCAGCTGTCCACGCAACATTGTAATCATCCCAAATTTGAAGATCACCCGTTTTATAATATTCAATTAATAAGCCCAAAGCATCTCCTTGTGCTTTGTTTTCGGCTACACCTTGAGCTAGTTCTAGCCACTTTACAATCTCATCGATCGCAGTGCCGTACAAGCCTCCGGATTTATAGACTCTTTCTGTTAATTCTCCGTTGATTTTTACAAGTTGAGAGTTTAGACCAAACGATAAAGGTTTATCTTTATTTGGGGATACTTTATTGCTATAAAAACTTTCTACATCAGCAGTTGTTATGTCTGGTCCATAAAGGTTTACTGCTGATAGCAATACATTGTCCACATCCTTAGTTAGATTTACTTTTTTTGCGTCTTTATTATTGAAAATTACATCAAATGCTTCTCCCTCTAATTTGGTGTTGGTTTCAGCTAGCAAACCACTCAAATACTCTGATGAGAAATTGGCTGTAAATTTTGCATTTGAATAATGGTGGTGTATACCATTTGAAAACCATACCCTCTTAAGGTATGTTTCAAAGCTATTCCAATCCTCGTTATTTCTATCACCTTCATAAGTTAAATAAACATTTTCTAATGCTTTTCTTATAGTCAGGTTATGACGATAATTTTGATCCCAAATAATATCTCTACCAGATAAACCAGCTTGTGTTAAATAGTAAACTAACTTCTGTTCTTTTAACGTTAAGTTTTCCCATCCAGGAATTTGATAACGTAGCACTTTTATATCTGCAAATTGCTCTACATTGTAACTAAACTTATCTGATTTCTTAACTTTATCTTCTGATTTTTTTTGATCCATACAAGAAATCATAATTAAGCTTGAAAGGATAAATCCAATAAAATATTTTGTTTTCATTTCGATTGTTTTAAATTATTTGAAGTATGCAAACATAATAAATAAATGTGTTAATAAGGGATATATTAGGGATGTAAGTGTGAAACACAAGTGATTAATTTTTAATTAATACAAATTAAAAACTCAAGCTACTAACTTATAGCTACCCTAACAATTTATTAAAATAATTCAATACATAGTGGATGGTTTTTTTATATTAGCTCAATGAAACAATTTTTGTTAGTTTTTATTGGTGGAGGCTTAGGAAGTGCTCTTCGTTACCTAATGGGAATTTACCTAAATAGTCAAAAAACAGGTATCCCCTTCGGAACCTTTGCCGCAAATATTCTTGGGAGTTTAATAATCGGAATTGTTTTAGGGTATTCATTGAAAAACAATTTACTATCAAATAACACCACCTTATTCATTGCTACAGGATTTTGCGGAGGTTTTACCACGTTTTCATCATTTGCATATGAAAATCATTTGTTTTTGAAAAATGGCGATTTTATGAGTTTTGCCACTTATACGATTGCAAGTTTTGTAATTGGATTTGCATCTGTATTCATTGGAATGTGGATTGTTAAGTAGTTTCAATGCTCACTAAAATCTTTTATTCCAGCTTCAATTCTTAGAACAATATCGTTTTCTATGGGTGGTATTGGGCAGGAATATTTTTTATTGTATGCACAGTAAGGATTGTATGATTTGTTAAAATCCAAGATAATAAATTCATTATCTGGTATTTTTAGATCTATATATCTTCCTCCACCGTAGGACCCATCGCCACTTGTATAATCTGTAAATGGCAAAAATAAATCATCTTTATATTCTTCAATTTTTGAATATTTTATGTTTTGATAGATATTTAAAATAATTTTTTCGCCCTCTATTTCAAAACTAGCTTCGCCATACTTTACATATTCTGGAAGACGATCTGTTGATGTTTTCATCAGAAAAGGTTTTTCATTGGGAGTTCTCTTGAAACTGGCCTTTATGCGGTATTTTGTAGTAACAGGATAAAATTCTAAACCCTCAAAAGATAGTTGCCCTAAAGAATCCAAGATAGTCGTTGTGGGATCTAAGAACTCTAAGTTTAATTCTTTTTGAAATTTATGTATTTTTCTGACAATCTTTCTTTCAGATTGGGCATTTACATTTAAAGTAAAAAAAAGAAAAATAGAGATAAATATATATTGCATAGTTATTTACTTTTTGTGATGGGTGCATTTTCAATAACATTAGAGAGAACTATCTGAGTTTTAGTTTCTCCGTAGCTAATTAATTGATCGATGAATTGTTCTAAATGTTCTTGATTTTTGAGCATTACCTCTAAAACAATATTTTCATTCCCTGTAATTCGATAACAATTGAGCACCTCTTTAAATGTTTTAACTTTTATTAAAAATGGTTTTAATTTTCCCATAAAAGCTCTAATCGTTATAATTGCTTTAAGTTGGTAACCCACCTTATAGGAAGAAACAACTGTTTTATAACCTTCAATAATTCCAACATCTTCCATTTTTCGAATTCTTTCTGAAACTGCTGGTGAACTTATTCCTACTTTCCGTCCAATTGCTGCATTGGATTGTCTAGCATTTTCTTGCAAACATTTTAAAATTTTCCAACTTAAAGCATCCATGTTCATATTAAGGTAAATTTATAAAAAAAACATTTATTTTAAATCAAATATACTATTTAGATTTTGATTTTAAAGCTTAGAAAAGTATTTTGTTTATAATTTTGTAATGTATACCCCCTCAAATCAATATGAAACAAGATTCGACACCTAAAGATAACATTTCACCAATTCACAAGAAAGCCTTGGATATTTTTACGCTTTCACACCAGATTTCAAGGTACCTAATTCCAGATTTAGCAAAATTACAATCCAATGGACTAGAAGATCCCACTATTTATTTTACTGGAGATATTATTCAACAATCAAACTCATTAGTTCCAGAAATCGTCCAAGCTGAAAACAAACCCTTTTCAGAGGATCGACAACAACATCTTCTTTCCATTTCTAATTTAACTAGTGTTCTCGATAAAAACTGTGAGCGTTTAGAGTCCATAAATAGCAACGGCAAAGAGTTTTTGCCAATTTTAAGAAACGAAATTAAAAAATTTAGAAAGTTACAACGTGTTTGGATGCTAACCCTCTAATAATTTACATATTTCTCCGATACTGCCCTCCTACTTCAAATAAAGCGCCTGTAATTTGTCCAAGCGAGCAAATTTTACAAACCTCCATCAATGACTCAAAAATATTTTCATTATTTACGGCTGCATTTTGTAATTGCTTTAACAACTTGGCGGCATCCTTCTTTGAAGACTTATGAAGATTTTGAATTACCTTAATCTGATATTTTTTCTCTTTTTCTGTAGCTCTTATAACTTCTCCCGGAATAATGGTGGGTGACCCTTTACTACTTAAAAAAGTATTAACTCCAATAATTGGAAAATCTCCATTATGCTTCAAGGTTTCATAATATAAGCTTTCCTCTTGTATCATGCTTCTTTGATACATGGTTTCCATAGCTCCTAAAACACCTCCTCTTTCCGTGATCCGATCAAATTCTTTTAAAACAGCTTCCTCAACTAGATCTGTTAATTCTTCAATAATAAATGAACCTTGAATTGGATTTTCGTTTTTTGTTAAGCCTAATTCTTTATTGATAATAAGCTGAATAGCCATTGCTCTCCTTACACTTTCCTCTGTCGGTGTGGTTATTGCTTCGTCATAGGCATTGGTGTGTAGTGAATTACAATTGTCATTAATTGCATAAAGTGCTTGTAATGTAGTTCTGATATCATTGAAATCAATTTCTTGAGCATGTAACGATCTTCCTGATGTTTGTATATGATATTTTAACATTTGTGCTCTAGCGTTTGCACCATACTTGTGCTTCATTGCTTTGGACCAAATTTTACGGGCAACTCTTCCTATTACTGAGTATTCAGGATCTATTCCATTACTAAAAAAGAAAGAAAGATTTGGACCAAACTTATTGATATCCATACCTCTTGACAAATAATATTCGACATAAGTAAATCCATTGGCTAGGGTAAAAGCTAATTGGGTAATTGGATTTGCCCCTGCCTCAGCTATATGATATCCAGAGATAGAGACAGAATAAAAATTACGAACCTGTTTTTGAATAAAATATTCTTGAACATCTCCCATTAAACGCAAAGCAAATTCGGTTGAAAAAATACAAGTATTTTGTGCCTGATCTTCTTTTAAAATATCTGCTTGAACGGTTCCCCTAACCTGTTTTAGTGTATCAAATTTAATTTGATTGTATACATCACTAGGCAAAACTTGATCGCCCGTAACTCCTAATAACATTAGCCCTAAGCCATCATTTCCTTCTGGTATTTCTCCTTGGTATTTAGGTTTTTCAATCCCTTTTTCTTCATATATTTTTGAAATTTTATTGTGTACTTCATTCTCAAGGTCATTTTCTTTGATATATTTTTCACAATTTTGATCGATTGCTGCATTCATGAAAAATCCTAAAAGCATAGGAGCAGGACCGTTTATGGTCATACTCACTGATGTCATAGCATTACTTAAATCAAAGCCTGAATATAATTTTTTGGCATCATCCAAGCAACAAATTGAAACGCCCGCATTTCCTATTTTTCCATAAATATCTGGACGTTTGTCTGGATCGTTACCGTACAGAGTAACACTATCAAATGCTGTGGACAATCTTTTAGCTGGCATTCCAAGGCTTACGTAATGAAACCTTCTATTCGTTCGCTCTGGTCCACCTTCACCTGCAAACATTCTGGTAGGATCCTCTTCAGTTCTTTTGAAGGGATAAAGCCCAGCAGTATAGGGAAACTCACCAGGAACATTTTCTTGTAAAATCCATTTTAAGAGGTCTCCCCATGCCTCGTATTTTGGCAAGGCTACTTTTGGAATCTGTAAATGCGATAACGATTCCGTATGGGTCTCAATATTAATTTCTTTGGCTCTAACTTTAAAAGAGTATAACGGTTCCTTGTAGCGTTTTACTTTATCATTCCATCCCAAAATAATTCCCCAATTATGAGGATCAAAATCCATTTTGATTCGATCAAATTCTTTGATTAGGAGTTCCAATAAATCATTAGTTGTTTTAGAGTGAGAATCACTGATTAAAACTTTTTCATTTAATCCATTTTTTTCAAGATGTACGAAACTGTCATTAACATTAAGAATAGATGTTATTGTTTTATAAATACCGTATAATTTTTGTGCTATCTCAACTTGCTCAAGAACCTTAGCGTCATAGTTTCTGTTATTTTCTGAAATTTCAGATAAATATCGAACCCTTGAAGGAGGAATTACAAAAATCTTTTCAGATAGCTCCTCTGATATTTTATAAGTAGATTTCAGATCTGAAGCAGTTTTATTTACTAATTTATCCATAATGGACTTATAAAGTAAATTCATTCCTGGATCATTAAATTGAGACGCAATGGTTCCGTATACAGGCAGCTGATTTTGTGGGATGTCCCATAAATTATTGTTACGCATGTATTGTTTTTTTACGTCACGTAAAGCATCTAAGGATCCCCTTTTATCAAATTTATTGATAGCGACTAGATCCGCAAAATCAAGCATGTCTATTTTTTCTAATTGAGTTGCTGCGCCAAATTCGGGGGTCATTACGTATAAGGAAACATCACTATGCTCTAATATTTCTGTATCACTTTGGCCAATACCAGAGGTTTCTAATATAATAAGGTCAAATTCTGATGCTTTTAAAACTTGAATAGCTTCAGATACATACTTAGACAATGCTAAATTACTCTGTCTGGTAGCTAAAGATCGCATGTAAACTCTGTTAGAATTAATAGCATTCATTCGAATTCGATCGCCCAGCAAAGCACCTCCTGTTTTTCTTTTTGAAGGGTCTACAGATATCAATCCAATTGTTTTTTTTGGAAAATCAATCAAAAAACGCCGAACCAATTCATCGACTAATGACGATTTACCGGCACCACCGGTTCCAGTAATACCGAGAACAGGAATCTTAGAATTCTTATTTTTTTCGTGAATTTGTTGCAAGGTATCTTTTGCGATATTTGGAAAATTTTCAGCAGCTGATATAACCCTTGCTATCGCACCAGCTTCTTTTTTTTCTAGTAGACTTACCTCATTGGTTAATAAATTTCCAATTGGAAAATCTGATTTCTCAACTAAATCATTAATCATTCCTTGCAACCCTAGGGATCTGCCATCATCAGGTGAATATATTCTTTCAATACCGTAGTCATGCAACTCTTTTATTTCAGAGGGAAGAATTACACCGCCACCACCGCCAAATATCTTGATGTGGTTGGCCCCTCGTTCTTTCAGTAAATCAAACATGTATTTAAAATACTCATTATGCCCTCCTTGATAGGAGGTCAAAGCAATTGCGTTAGCATCTTCCTGTATTGCGGTATTGACAACCTCCTCTACACTTCGATCATGTCCGAGGTGTATAACCTCTACTCCGGTAGCCTGAATAATTCGTCTCATGATATTAATGGAAGCATCATGCCCATCAAATAATGAGGCAGCCGTAACGATACGAACTTTATTTTTAGGCTGATATACAGAAATATTTTGCATGTAACGATTGTTTTGATTCTTAGTTGCAAATCTACAAAAAAAGGAGGTATTATTTCTCTACAGATAGTAAAGCAAAATTAAAATAGATGCCTATACACCATTCGTTTTGAGGAACAGGGTAATACTATTTTTTAGAATAAACTGGCTAGCTGTTATGGTTCAAAATAGTTTGCATTTGTTGTTGCAAATGATAAGCTTCTTTTGCTGCGGCTTTTGCAAAATCCTGTTGGTCTGAGGCATATATAATGCCTCTAGAAGAGTTGATTAATAGCCCAATATTTTGATTCATACCGTATTTACAAACATCGTGTAAATTACCTCCCTGTGCGCCTATTCCAGGAACTAATAAAAAATTATTGGGAACCAAAGTTCTTATTTCTTTAAAATAATCAGCTTTTGTTGCTCCTACTACATACATTAGATTTTCATTATTCTCCCACGAACTTGAAGTTTTAATCACATTTTTATAAAGTACTTCATTATCCGTTTTTTGAGTCTGAAAATCGAAGGCTCCTTTATTAGAGGTTAATGCTAACAATATCGTATGTTTATTTTTAAAAGATAAAAAGGGTTCTACAGAGTCTCTCCCCATGTAGGGAGCAACGGTAACCGAATCAAACCCTAAATCTTCAAAAAAAGCTTTGGCATACATCGTTGATGTATTTCCAATGTCTCCACGCTTAGCATCTGCTATGGTAAATATTTCAGGATAATTATTATTAAGATAGCTAATTGTTTTTGTCAAGGATTTCCACCCCTTTAAACCGTAGGCTTCATAAAATGCAGTGTTGGGCTTATAGGCTACTGCTAAATGATGAGTCGCGTCAATAATTTGTTTATTAAACTCAAAAATAGGATCTTCTTTGTCCAAGAGATGTTTGGGAATTTTATCCATATCTACGTCCAATCCTATACACAAGAATGAATTCTTTAAATGAATTTGATGTGTTAATTCCTGACTCGTCATTTTAGAAAGTTTCTCCTGTTTCTTTTAACTTTTCGGTATTATTTACCAATTGTAGTTCGTCTATAATTTTTTGAATATCACCATTAATAATATTACTTAAATCATACAATGTTAAATTAATTCTGTGATCCGTGACCCTACCTTGGGAATAATTATAAGTTCTAATTTTAGCACTTCGATCCCCACTAGTAACCATGGAACCTCTTTTGGCCGCATCCTCAGCTTGTTTTTTTGCCAACTCTAAATCGTATAATCTTGACCGAAGAACTTTAAACGCTTTTTCTTTATTTTTATGCTGTGACTTTTGATCTTGACATTGAGCCACTAATCCAGTAGGAACATGTGTTAATCGAACTGCAGAGTAGGTCGTATTTACGGATTGTCCACCAGGTCCTGATGAGCAAAAATAATCAATACGTACATCTTTCATTTCTATTTGAACATCAAATTCTTCAGCTTCAGGGAAAACCATCACAGTAGCGGCACTGGTATGAACTCTACCCTGAGTTTCGGTTTGAGGCACACGTTGAACTCGATGTACACCAGCCTCAAACTTTAGCACTCCATAGACATCTTCTCCTGTTATTTCAAACTGAATTTCTTTAAATCCACCGCTGGTTCCCTCACTAAAATCTACCACACTAGTTTTCCAGCCTCTACCCTCACAATACTTAGTGTACATTCTAAAAAGATCTCCTGCAAAAATACTGGCCTCGTCTCCTCCGGTTCCTGCTCTAATTTCCATCACAGCATTTTTGGCATCTTCGGGATCCTTTGGAATTAATAAAAATTTAATTTCTTCTTCAAGCAAAGGGATTCTTTCTTTAGCTTCATCCAATTCCATTTTTGCCATTTCAACCATTTCAGGATCACTCCCGTCCGAAATAATTTCTTCAGCCTCATTAATATTATCGGTTAACGAAACATATTCTGTTCGTTTTTCCATCAAAACTCTTAAATCCTTATATTCTTTATTTAATTGAACATATCGTTTTTGATCCGTGATAATATCTGGCTGGATAATTAAATCGCTCACCTCATCAAAACGTTGTTTTACTATTTGGAGTTTTTCTAACATAAATTTCTATTCTCGGACAAATTTACAATCTTTAAAATTAATCGTTGAAGTTTTTAAACCTTTGAAAAATTAATAATGAAATTCTCCAAATTCTGATTGTATGGTTAATTTTTTTGAAGTTGAAGCTTCGACTTTACCGACTATTTTCGCGTCTACATTAAAAGATTTTGATATCGATATGATGTCATCAGCTAGTTCTTGAGGCACATAAAGTTCCATTCGATGGCCCATATTAAAAACTTGATACATTTCCTTCCAGTCAGTTTTACTTTCTTCCTGAATGAGTTTAAATAAGGGGGGTACCTCGAATAAATTATCTTTTATAATATGTAAGTTCTTTATAAAATGGAGGATTTTTGTTTGTGCGCCTCCGCTGCAGTGAACCATCCCATGTATTTCATTCTTGGTATATTTTGATAGTATTTTTTTTATGATGGGTGCGTAGGTTCTGGTTGGTGATAGTACTAATTTACCCGCATCTAAAACAGAATTAGCAACGGTATCTGTTAGTTGTTTAGATCCCGAATAAACCAACTCTTTTGGTACTTCGTGATCAAAACTCTCGGGATATTTACTAGCTAAGTATGTATCAAAAACATCATGGCGTGCCGAAGTTAGCCCGTTACTACCCATTCCACCATTGTATTGCGTTTCGTAGCTAGCTTGGCCAAAAGATGCTAGCCCTACAATTACATCTCCAGATGTAATATTGGCATTGTCGATTACATCACTTCGCCTCATTCTAGCGGTCACAGTTGAATCTACGATGATCGTTCTAACTAAATCGCCAACATCTGCTGTTTCGCCGCCAGTAGAGTGAATCGTAACTCCAAACTTTTTTAAATCTTTTAATAATTCTTCAGAACCGTTAATAATTGCAGAAATTACTTCTCCTGGTATTTTATTTTTATTGCGTCCAATGGTTGAAGAAAGCATAATATCGTTGGTAGCTCCTACACAGAGTAAATCATCGATATTCATGATTAAAGCGTCTTGAGCGATTCCTTTCCAAACAGATAAATCTCCAGTCTCTTTCCAGTACATATAGGCTAAGGATGATTTAGTGCCCGCGCCGTCTGCGTGCATCACCAAACAAAAATCATCATCTCCTGTTAAATAATCGGGGACAATTTTACAAAATGCTTGAGGAAACAAACCTTTATCCACATTTTTGATGGCATTGTGCACATCCTCCTTAGAGGCAGATACTCCTCTTTGAGCGTATCTTTTTGAAATTTCTAGACTCATTATAGACAGTTAAGCTACAAAAGTAAGCAATAAAAAAAGCCCACAAAAGTGGGCTTTAAGTATTTATTAATAATTTATTATTGCCAGTCTGGCATGAAAGCGTCTGAAAAGATTAATTTTCTTTCCAAATCAATGGTATTAAAAATATACTTATAAATATTATTTTGAGAGATACCATCATTGGAAGTATTCGTAAAAATTATTGAACCATTATCTGGCGAGTATTTTGCATCTAAATCATTTGACCCTTCAGGCTTAAACGTATTTATTTGCAGGGTGGTATCTGTTGTCCAGTCGTATTCAAATATTCTACTATCCAGTTGTCTGTATTCTTGATTTTCAAATCCTGAGATATCACGTGTGTACAAAATCTTAGAACCATCAATAGAAAAAGAAATACCTCCTAACGCGCCTGAATAACCCTCTGCCACAACGACTTCTTCAGAGCCTGAAGTTGTTACAGCTACAATTCTTGCTTGATACCCCATGGAGTTATTTGTTTTTATGAGTATTAAATCATTAAACGTGTTGGTGTCAACTTCTGTAATAAAGATTCCCTCTGGCATTTGAAGAACTAGGGTGTTTCCTGTCCCATCCACATTTATAGAATATAGTTTATTAAAATAAGGATAGTAAATTTTCTGCCCATTTTGATGCCAAGCAAAATCTAATTCATCACTTCTGAAGCCTGCGATTGGAATCGTACTTGTTATTTTTGAAACATTCGTGCCATTTGAGTTCATCGCATATAAATGAGTCTCTGATCCATCTGTACGCAAAAATGCTATTTTATTATTAGTAATGTTTTTTCTTGGCCTAAAACTGTTTTTATCAGAATCTGTTAATTGAAATTCAAAATTATTAAATTCTTCATCACCATCATCACTTCCAGAATAAATGACGTTATTGTTTCCTATTTTTCGCACATAAAAAAACCTGTTAAAGGTCTCATCAATTGTTTTAAAACTACTTAGCATACTAGAAACAGGTGAATTAATATCATCAGTTGCAGTAACTTGCCAAAAGTAGGTTTCACCTACTCTTAAATTATTTATATTATAAGTTGTGTCTTCGATATTTTCAAATAACAACACCTCTTCATTTGTACTATTTCTTAATTCTATCGAATAACTTATTGGGTCTTCATCAGGATCTGTTGAAGACCAAATTAAATTTACATCTAATGAAACCCCTTCTATATTGTCTAAAGGCGCTATTATTATCGGTTCTGTCGGCGGTCTGTTATTGGCTGTTGAAACATTGAGTTCAAAAACAACATTTGATACTTGGCTATCTGAAATATTGGCCGCTTCAAAAGAGGATATGTAGTCGTCTTTTTCTGCTTGTACCGAATATTCACCAGCATTAATATTGTTAATAATAAAATACCCATTTTCATCCGTAAATACGGTAGTAGAAACTGGACTGGTAGAAATCTTTACATCCGCTAAAGGAGTATTGTCTCCTTTTTTTACAATAGTTCCTGTCAAGGTACCTTGACCATTTTCGTTTAAGGTATCTTCAGAACAAGACTGAAGACAAACTACCATAACTAAACTCAATACTAATTTTATAACTACTTTCATTATTAATTATTTAAATTTTTAATTTTTTTTCTACCAAAAGAATAGTTGATACCGATACCAAAATTTAAAAAATAGTCGTCTCGTTTTCCATTTTCAAAATAATCTACGGTATCTGAAAAAACTAAATTACTTTCAGCAAAACCTTTTAAAGTAAGTGTTGGTGAAATTGTATACATAATACCTACTCCACCCTGTAATTTAGGAGACGGTTTAAAATCTGGAAGAGATTCATCATTTTTTTTCATGGAAAACATATAACCTATGCCTCCATAAATGTATGGAGTTAAATTATCATAGGGTAAAATGATTCCTTCTGCATTTATGCCTAAATCCATAAAATTTTCTGAAAAAGTATTTCCTGTTTTGAGGTTGATATAGGATGCTCTCAAATTAAGATTTACATGGTTAGTTAACTTTCTCGAAAAACCGAAAGACGCACCATAACCTAATTTTTTCTTAGAAAAATCACCATTTAATAACGGGGTATTTAAAGAAAAAGAAACTGCATTGGGAAATTCTTGTTTTGTTTGTGTCCTGTTATACAAAAGCTTGGATTCTTCCAATTCTTTTTCTTTTAAATATTCTTCCACCAACAAATTATTGGCCATTTCTCCCTCTTTTGCACTCCATAATTGATCTTGTATCCCTTCAATAATTAATCCTTCAACTGCTTTTTCAATGGCATCTTTTAAAGCTAATTGTACCGGTTCGTTTTTAGTATATCCCATTTCAACCTCTAAAAGTCTTTGAAAATTTACGTATCGAAATAAACTAGCATCTATCGCCTGGGAAAGAATTGTTTTAGAGATATAAATTGTTTTTAAAACTTTTCCGTTAGAGGTTGAAACCGCTCTTAAATAAACCGTTAATCGATCTTCTCTATATTGAGTAGAAGCACCAACACCAAAATATCTAGCGCCCATACCTCCCGTTATAATATTAGTATCATAGGAAACAATACCTCCTTCTAATAATACACCAGCGTACAATAACGGTGGTAAATTAGGCTGATTATCATTGGTATTGTTTGATTGATAATCTTTTCTGGTGGAACGAATAATATTTCTCTCGTTAAGAAGATTTTGAAGATTTTCTCTTTCGATGGGAGTAAACCATTTAGAATCCTCTAAGGCTTTTATTAACATGGTCGTTCCACCTTGAGAAACTGCTGTACTAAATGAATTACCAAGTTCAACATTTTTATATTGACCGGTTTGATCTTTAAAATTATAAACACCAACAACAACGGGTTCCTTTGGTAATGGAAGTGTTTTTAATTTTTCTGTATGAGGAGTTACTTCTCCAATTCTAGCTTCTTGTTGTTGAACAGGCTGATTAAAGTAACTACCACAACTACTGCCAATTAAAGCAATTATTAACAACGTTAATTGATGATTAAGTTTCATAAGTTGGTTTTAATTTGGAATAATAATTTGTGTTTGCTCACCAGAGTTTAAGTCTAATATGTTAACCACTAGACCTTCTGAAGACTCGGTAATTTCTACGGACAAATCTCCAAAAACAAAATTACCTTCCTCCAATCCATTCTCTAATTGATCGCCTAATAAAGATCTTGAAAGTTGCCCCAATAGTTGTCTGTTTAGGTTTTCAGAAAACTGATCTATTCCCGAACCGTCATCTCGACTGGTTGGATCAGTAAACGAGTTTTGTGCCTCTGCAGAACTTAAAAGCCATTGGTAATTAAATGTGTTTCCTCCAAAACTAGGATTTTTAGGCGTGTAGCTTAACTGCTGTCCAAAGCTTATAAACGAAGTAATAAATAATGCGATTGTTAAAATTATTTTCATATCTAATTGTTTTTTTAAAAGGAGGGTCTCCCCAAACCCCCCAGTAAAATTGTTACCAATTGTTTTTTGGTTTTAATTATATTACAAAATTAGGTTGCTTGCTTTGTTTACTGTATGACATTTAATGTCCTATGAAATGAAAATTCATAGGTTTAGTATCAATAACTTCGAAGAGTATCTCTATTTTTTGTTAAAAAAATTAAATATTTACTGACTTGTCTAATCGATATATTTGCATTTTCTTTTAAATAATCAAGTTGTGTTTTTACTAAAAATTGATGAACTATTTTGTCTCCGACGAGAACATTGATAATGGTGGTGTTAGCTCTTAGAATTACTTCTCTAATTTTTACTATTTGCTCAGCATTAATATCATCTAATCTGTATTGAGATGCGAACAATTGATAAAAATCTCTACCTGCTTTTGTTTTAACTTCTTCTATCACTATACCTGTTAGAAGAAGAGCTCCGTCTTGTCCGGAATCGCTTATATCTTGTTCTTCAGATGCAAGTTTCTTAACTAACTTTTGTTTAAAAGCAATGTCGTCTGCATCACTATTATCGTTAAGTACTAAACGATCTTTTCCAATAATTTGATCCTCTAAATTGTAGATTAATAATAATAGTATTATTCGATCTTTTGAGTTTTTGTGGATGGTGGTTGTAGATAGTTCCTTTTGTTGTCCAGGTTCCAATACAAATCTTCCCGATTGGTTGTTTGTTGATCTATTTGAATTAAGTGGATTGTTTTTGATTACAGAAAGTTCGTAACGAAGACTTTGATTTATTTCTGTTTGATTAATTGCGGTCCCAGCTATAGTCATTAAATCATTTTCAGATCGAATTAAAATTTTAGCAGCTACATCAACGTTAAAATTTTGTGATTCTCCATTGAATGGTTGGATAAAAATTAATAATATAAATAATTTATGAAGCATGTTTAATATTTAGTAGACTTCGCTTTAATTAAAATTTCGAATAACAATAGTTTTACTCTCACCCTGCATTTTAATCTTCAATTTTTCAGCCATTGAATTTCCGCCAAACCAGGTTAAATTTTGATTGTTCCCTTCTTGAGAAACATCTAGTTGGTGCTGATCTACTCCATAAGAACTAAAATCCAACACACTATTATTATTACCAACTTGTGATATTGATTCCTCAATACTTTTAGCAATGACGTCTATATGTATTTTATTTTGTGTGCCACGCTGATACAGTTTAATATCACTAGCATTCGATTTTGTTTTTACTTTAATTTCATTTTCATCACCGATTTGATGTATAAAAACAACATTTTTATCAGTTGAAATCCAGTTTGCATTAATTTTATCAATATTATAAAACCATAAAAATTCTTGATTTTGAACTCCTATACTCTTTTCTTGTTCTAGATTCTGAGAAAAACCCGCTTGTATTATAAAAATTAGCAGTACTAAATGTATTAATGTAGCTTTATAGTTCATATTTTTAATCATTTAGAAAACATTAGGGTAAAACCATTTGGATTACCCTAATGTAATAAAGACACTTTTATTAATTATTAGCCTGAGTAACGTGAGAATTGTTATCATTTCCTAATTGTCTTACGGTACTCATGTGGTTGTTGCCCGATTGATGAACGTGACTCATATTAGAGTTTCCATCTTGTAATACAACACTCGTTTGCTCAAACCCACCTTGCCAAATTTCACTTTCATTGGAGTTACCCAGTTGATCTACATCTGAATTATGACGATCCCCAGTTTGTGAATTAAAGCTGTAGTTATTGTTGCCATCTTGATATACATTTGAAATGTTATCGTTTGATCCTCCAGCTAGAGGTGTATACTGATCTGTACTTTGCCAGTTACCATTACCTTTTTGTCTTACGGTACTTTTGTTATTATCACTATCTGCTGTATTAGCATCAAAATCACGACCTTGACTTACAAGCGAAGAATTGTTATTTCCTGTTTGAGTCACTGTACTCATATTGGTATCTCCATATTGCCAGGTCTCTGAATTGTTACCATCTCCTATTTGTCTGAGAGTAGAGTTGTTAGTGTCTCCTACTTGTTTGATAACAGCATTGTTCTCATTACCTTCTTGGCGAATATATGAATAGTTTGTATTCCCTTTTTCAAAAACATCAGAACTATTAGAATCGCCTAATTGATAAACAATCGAACGGTTACTATCGCCTTCTTGCTCAACACCAGAAACATTACTGTTTCCTAACTGATCAACATCTGATCTATTTAATTCTCCTTTTTGCTTCTGATTATCTGAATTACCATTACCTAATTGATAAAGATCTAAATCGTTCTTTTTACCATCTTGATAGGCTACAGCTTTGTTGTTATCTCCCTTTTGTATTTGTAATGTATTATTTAAATCATTATCGACTCCATATGTGTCAGAAATATAATTTTCTTGTCTAGCTGTTGCTTCATTACTGTTACCTTCTTGGTATTGTTTTGCGATGTTGCTGTCACCCCAAGCTCCAATATTTTGTTTTGCAGTAACAGTATTATTATTACCAATCTGATCTTGATCTATCTGGTTATAATCCTCTTCTTGGATTGCAGTCGCCGTATTTTCATCACCTCTTTGGTAAACATTTACTAATCCATGCCTAGACTCCCAATCCGTAGATCCTTGCCTAACAGTTGCCATATTATCATCTCCTGTTTGTGTTACGTAATTTCGATTAGACTCACCGTCTTGCAAAACATTAGATTCGTTAGTGTTACCAAGTTGTCTTACATCTGAATTATTCAAGTCTCCTGTTTGATTTACATCTGATGTATTTCCATCTCCGCCTTGTTGACGTACAAAAGACACATTTTTTAATCCATCTTGTACTACAGAACTTACATGATCATTTGTTCTATTCCATTGATACACACGCGATTTATTTTCAGTTCCTTTTTGATTAACAGTACTTTTACTTTCGTTTCCCCACATATTAACATAAGAATTATTATCAGTTCCATCCTGTGTAACTGAACTATCGTGCCCATCACCATCATTCCAAACGAAAGATATATTAGAATCTCCACTTTGAGTAACTACACTTGTATTATCATCGCTTGTCCCAAGTGTATAAGTTAATTGATCGACATTTGAAATGTTATCCACTCCTGTCTGTCCTACAGTAGATGTGTTTTGTTCTCCTACTTGATCAACAGTACTTAAGTTCGTTTGTGCGAACATGATAGTTCCACACATGAGCGCCGATGCGCTTAGAATTACTTTTTTCATAATTAAATTGTTTTGGTTAATAAATATTAGTGGTTAATGATTAAATAAAATTCAATAGCA
>ERZ1048686.888-NODE-888-length-26139-cov-6.400859_pt1 | contig 26139 bp, 25 predicted proteins | sample MGYA00383099_ERZ1048686 | MGnify/ENA primary metagenome ERZ1048686 (study PRJEB29581, sample SAMEA5548369) | metagenome | biome: marine; feature: coastal; material: water | depth 25 m | study: Short-term variability in the microbial, nano- and picoplankton... | reverse complement strand
CCATAGACACATTCTCTAGCACACCCGCATCCGTGAGCCTTATTGTGCCAGATGTTTTGATGCTTCCATCGGTATTTATATCACCGTCTGACTCTATGCCCGTGCCATTGATTAGGGTCAGATCATTATTTGTAATCCTAGCCGCGATCTTGTTAGATCCGTCTGACTTGACCATGAACTCAATTAGCCCATCTTCAGTCCCGTCAGTTACGTCCTTGATTTTGCCCGTTATCTTGGCATAGTTGACTTCTTGGTTCGCATCGTTCTCGCCAATAAACTTAAACTGACCGATGTAGTCACCATCTGAGGGAGACGCACTGCATCGCTTGAGCCAGACAATAGGGCCAGCCGAACTTGAGGATTCAGTTGTCTCAAGTTCAAGCGTATTTTCGCTTATAGAGTCTTTAGTAATCTTAACGCTTCCACTACTTAATTCCAGATCACCAGCGAAGGTGGCGTTGCCTGAGACATCGAAATCAGTACGGGATCTTACGGTTGTGAACCCCTCACCTAAATCAAGATTTGTGCCTGAAGTGCCGCCTTCTATGGCTCGGTAGCCATTGAAATAGATACGACTATTCGCGCCCGTAATATCTATAACCCTGCCAACACCAGATATGGTCAGGTCATCATCTATTGTAGTTGTCCCACTAACGTCTAGCGTACCTGTCACAGTCGTTGCTCCTGCGCTCAGAGTACCTGTAGTTGACCAAGCACCTGAACCGCTCATCAGGGCGGAACCCCACGAAAACTTGTTATTAGATCCAGTATACGTTATGTCACCTGAACCTCCGTTATCAGTAAGCCGAACAGCTACCCCTGCATCCGTAGATTCAATACGCAGTGGAACATCATTCGCTGTGGAAATGCTGACCAATCCTGCCATAGCCACGGCAGTTGCACTTGCATCCCACGTAAGCCACTCTACTCCACCCTCGCGGAATCGCCAATCGTCACCACTTGGTGCATCAAATGAAATCCTAGATGCCGTTGTGCCTATCGTAAGTGAGCCACCAGAAGTATTCGTAAAGGTCGCAATGTCTGTACCTGCACCAGAATTAACGGTTAACGCCGTTGTCGTATGGGCAATCGTTGTAGCACCAAGAGTAGACAGCCCACTAACCCCTAGCGTACCTGTGATAGAGGCTCCTGAAGAGGACAGGGCAAGCACAGCCCCCAAATCTATATCCTGAGTTGGTGATATAGCAAAATCACCTGCACCCTGAATGCCATACCACCAATCGGTGTCATCGTTTGCAATCCCAACCCGTACCTGTGAGCCTGATCCCGTCCGTGTGAATGTAGCAACCTCGGCAACGGTAGAGCTTACAGTCGTTGCTCCTACGGAAAGAGTGCCAGTAGTCGTGATATTCTCATCCCCGAAACTGATCGCACCAGATGCGGAAGTGATCGAACCCGTATCAATGGTGATATTTGCTAATGTACTTGCCCCTGTTACAGTGAGGGAGCCAAGAGTGCCAACGGTCGTGATACTAGACGATCCCGCCCACGTTTGAAGATCACTGATCTGAGATGCCGTGATGGATATAGTTCCACCAAGTGTAATCGTACCAGATGTGGTAATCGTGCCACCAGTAAGCGTTAATCCACTTACGGTTCCAGCCGTTGCAATAGACGTTACTGTACCACTTCCACCCGCTTCTGTAATGTAGCCCTGTGTACTGTGATCTCCCCAACCGTAAGCGGTGTTCCATGTGCCTATATCGGCAGTGGTCACACCATAAATATCAGAGGCAACAAAGACCGGATCCGTCTCAGTATAGGAAGTAAGATAGCCAGCAGAGGCGTGATTGCCCCAACCGTATGCTGTATTCCATGTGGCAATATCTGAAGTAGTGACACCATAAACGTCAGAAGCAACAAATACAGGATCTGTCTCTGTATATGATGTAAGATAGCCACCAGAAGCATGGTTCCCCCAGCCGTAGGCTGTATTCCATGTTGAGATGTCAGCAGTAGTAACGCCGTAAACATCGGATGCGACAAATACGGGGTCTGTCTCTGTGTAAGATGTTAAGTACCCAGCACTTGCATGATTGCCCCAGCCATATGCAGTATCCCATGTACTGATGTCAGCCGTGGTAACATCGTATACATCGGAAGCTACAAATATGGGATCTGTTTCAGTATAGGAAGTTAGGTAGCCCTCCGTGGAGTGATCACCCCATCCATACGCTGTATTCCATGTTCCAATGTCGGCTGTGGTGACGCTGTACACGTCAGAGGCTACGAACACGGGGTCCGTCTCCGTGTAGGACGTTAAGTACCCCTCAGTACCGTGATCGCCCCAGCCGTATGCTGTGTCCCAAGTGCCTATGTCAGCCGTTGTGACGCTGTATACATCAGAGGCTATGAAGATCGGGTCTGTCTCGGTATACGAAGTGAGGTAGCCTTCGACGCTGTGGTCACCCCATCCGTAAGCTGTATTCCAGTTAGCGGAGCCATCCGTAAAGTCTGTTACGTCAGCAATGACGTGGGTGTGAGAGCCAATGTTCCCAGACGGGAGTGTGCCTGTAACGTCTGTGGAAAGATCAACCTGACCCACATTAAGGGCTTGCCCAGATAGTGTTACGTAGTCATATGATCCGCCCAGTGTTATACCATCAGCATCAATAGTGAACGTGTTGCCAACGTCACTGTGGGTCACCGTGATTCCGTCACCACCAATGACAAACGTATCGCCAAAGTGATCTCGGATAACCTCAAGGACCTCATCAGATGCAATGAAATTACCTACCGTGATCTTCTTTGATGTAGGTGTACCACTAGGGTCATCCACCGTCATCAGAAGGTCCTCAGCCGCAACGCTCGTAGCAGTTGCTATTGCTCCGCTTGTCCACTTAGTTGCCATCGTATTCCATTATTTCATTATCCTCAAACGCCATCACAGGCTCGTCCTCGAACTGCATCCATCCATGTGTACTTACTAGACAGTAGGTTACGCTGAATGAATCAAGGTCATAGGAAGCCGTGTAAAGCGAAAGAGAATAATCGCTTGTAAAATTACCAAGAGAGTAGTCGCTTGTAAAAGTACCACAACTCATACTATTGCTGTTGGTAGTGGGTCTATATAGATCATAATCTTGTCAGCAGTGCTGTCATTCGGTAGCATCCGAACAGGAGTCCCGTCAGGATCTGCCACAACGAACAACTCATACCACTTATTAGCAGTAAGGGAAGAGAAGTCAAGAGCAAGTGTGATGGTGGTATCTGCCACAGCACCATCCGTGGAGTCTAGCAACACATCCGTGCCTGCCTCATCTCTAGCATACGCATAAACGGTTGTGCCAGATGTTGATGCAGAGGTGGACGTGAGGGACAGTCCCACAAGCTCCCCTGCACCAATAACGTGTTTATCTACTTTCTTTATAGCCATGATGATAATATAGTGATAAAATATTTCATTGTCAAGACCTTTTTCATAAAAAGTTCATATTTATTTTATGCAACGACCACTGTATTCCAGCTACCCCATGATCCAAATGCAGTGATCTGACCATCCGTAACCGTCACTGTTCGTTGCCTATACTCAGTTTGAGTCCCGCCGTCTACGGTCTGAAACTCCGTGTCATTAAACGTGTCTGTTGCCCCGTCATCCTCCCATAGGAGGTCTCCACCGGAAATTGCATAGGCATCACCAGCGGCTGATTCATAGGCGAAGGACCCTGACTTGGCTCCCGAAACGCTTCCCGCAGTCTGTGATGAGAATGAGCTGATGACCATCTCGGAAATGGCAGTCTCAGATGTTACCCCAGTGCCACCCCTTGCTACCGCTAGTGTGCCAGAGGTAATATCGGTGGCTGAGTGGTTATGAGTGCCAATGTAGGCTGACGCAATGGCTGTGCCTTGCCAAGTGCCTGAAGCGATTGTTCCGGTAGATGTTATCCAAGTGCCAGAAGATACATTGATTGCACCCGCACTGTGCGATAGTCCTGTGCCGAACTCCAGCGTAGAGGGTGCTGTCGCAGGGCTTTCTGGCATATAGACAATCTTGTCATCACCAGCGTTTAGGAGGTTTGCGAAGCCTGCCAGCATTGAGCTATAAGCCTGAACATCCACCCCTACCTCTACACTCAATGACTGTTGTGTGACATTGGAGTTAAGTAACGTAGACAGTGATGTTAACCCAGTGCCTCCATTGGCAACAGGCAGTGTTCCTGTGACATCTGCCGTTAAGGATACGCTGGCATAGAGGCTACCGCCAGATATGGTTACATTAGACCCTAGCTCCACCACGGAAGCTCCAGAGGCAGGAGTCTGTGGCATATAAACCAGTTTGTCATCACCAGCGTTGACCATATTTGCAAAACTGGTCAGCATCGACGATGATGTCTGGTAGCCAGCAGTGCTGTGATCACCCCAACCGTGCGCCTCGTTCCAATCAGCAGATGATGAGATATAAGCATCGGCAATGGCTGAACCCCACCACGTTCCTGAAGTGATCGTCCCTACTGTACTCAGGTCCGCTCCGATAGTATTAAGGTGGGTGCTAACAAAGTCACCCGCTCCGAAGTCATAGTACAACAGATGTTTGTCAGAGGGTGATCCTGAAACATCAGTCAGGCTTAACACGCTCTGAGCAGTAATACCAGTTAAGTAACCAGAGTCATTGGTGAATACCGAGATATTATCACCTGATGCTGTGTAGTTTGCATTGTTGGTGAATACCGATATATTATCCCCTTGAGACGTATACCAAGCATCATTGAGTAACGAGGATACGCTCTGGTCACCTAGCGAACTAGCTAAGGTCTCAGACACCCAGCCACTACCGTCATGGTACAAGATGTGCTTGTCGGCAGGAGTACCTGTGTGCGTAACGTATCCTGCATTGGCGTGGTTGCCCCAACCGTATGCCGTATTCCATGTGGCGGATGATGAGATGTAGGCATCGGCGATAGCTGAACCCCACCACGTACCAGAAGTGATTGTCCCCACCGTCCCAATGTCAGCACTAACGCTGTTAAGGTGGGTGCTAACATAATCCCCAGACCCTGCGTCATAATAGAGTAGGTGCTTATCAGCCGGAGTACCCGATACGTCAGTTAGGCTTAATACACTCTCCGAGGTTATGCCTGTGATATATGCCCCAAGATCGCTGACCTGAGACTCCGTGATAGAGATGGAGCCACCCAGTGTTATTGTTCCACTGGTCGTGATTGTTCCACCAGTTAGCGTGAGACCATCTACAGATCCGGATGTGGCAACAGACGTGACAGTGCCACTGCCGATGGTTGGTTTATTGAGTATAAAAGCATCTCCCGACACTGCATTCCAGTCGCTCTGCACGTTTACTTCAGCACCAGACGCAATACCAGCAAGTTTAGATGTGTTAGCCGACACGGATGTGTTGTTAGACACCTCGGTATCAAAGTCGGTAACCTGAGAAGCTGTAATGGATACGGATCCACCCAAGGTGATCGTACCCGTGGAGGTGATAGGTCCACCTGTCAGGGTAAGCCCATTGACAGTACCAGAGGTAGCAACAGACTGCACCGTTCCTATGCCACCAGAAGTTACGTATCCAGCACCATTGGCTATGTACTGGTTGTCAAGTGCGCCACCGTTACCAGTGTACGTACCCGCCGCCACCTGATCAAGAGTGGCACTATGAGCCTGAACATCTGTGCCAACAACCAGACTAAGCTGTGCCGCCGTTACAGAGTGTGGGTTGTTTGTAAGACCTGAATGAGTCGTGTTAGACGCTACGGATGTGTTGTTGCTGACCTCAGTGTCGAAGTCACTAATCGTAGATGCTGTCTGAGTGCCAGTGTGGTTTGCTCTAGCAAGGAAGTTGCTATCAGCATAGTCTACCCACGTAGTCCCGTTGTACCTGAGAACATCACCAGATGCCGCAGATACTATCGAAACATCTCCCAAGTCGTTGATGTCAGTGGCTCCACCGCCACCTCCGGTTCCATTGTTGATCCAATGAAGGGTGCTGTCAGAACTCTTGAATGCGAGGACCTGACCATTGGTAGGCGGGTCTGTGGACCACGTAAGAACGCCTTCTCCGTTCGTGTATAGAACTTGACCTGCCGTATTCCCATCAGCCTTTGGGTACGTTAAAGCACCCACCACGAGGCTACCAGAGGACGTTAGCGTAATGCCACCCGTAGCTTCTAGCGTAATATCACCCGTAGCGTCAATGATAACAGGGACCGCAGAGGTTATACTCCAGTCATCAATGTCATGAACCTCTGACCCTTGCTGATTATACGTAGTTGAGTACCCAAGCGATACTGCACTGCCAGCTTCATCATCTTCCCAGTCAATAGACACAACAGCATCAGCCCCGCCACCAGCCCTGTCAAAGACCAGATCAACACCCGAAGTAGATAGGATCGTGCCGTCTGTGGTGTCACCCATCACGATCTTGCCATCAGTGTCGAGTGCTATGATCCCACCTAAGCCCAGTCCAGAAGTAGTCAGGCTGGAGTCAAAGATGTCAACACCGTTAGACTTTACCTTGATAGCCGCAGTTGCTTCATCCCAGTAGAAGTGATCAGTGGCGTTACCGACCTTAAAGTGTACCGCGTCTGAGTCTTGGGTATCAATGAGCCAGTGATTATACAGGTTTATCCATATACCGTGTTGCTCTAGGGTGTCAAGATCATCACCAGTGTCATCCCAGTCACCCACGTCCTTACCGATGCGGATAGGGGCAGATGTACCCGCCTCAATCATGCCGCGAACAATAATGTCGTTAAACTCCGCGTCTCCGTATCTAGTGATGATCCAGCCCTGTGTGCTAGATTGAGTTATCTTGCCGTAGGTGTCACTATCTGGGTCATCATCAACCTCCCCCTCTTCCTCCCAAGAGTACAGCCCGTCATTGGTCAGGTGCGTGTTAACGATCTTGACACCATCCATGTCAATGCGTAAGCCGGAAATAGAGCCGGGCAATATTGGGTCACCACTTGCCAGAATATCATCGTTAGTAAGGTCTTCTGTGATGGTGAATGACGTTGCGTTTTGAAGGGCAATCGCCGCTACGATTCTCTTGAATACAAGACCCGTATCTCTGCGCTGAAAGTAAACAGGGTCACCAACATTAAGGTCCTCAGCAAGTCCAGTGCAGTAAATGGTATCACCAGATAATACAGATGTAGTGACCGTTGCCAGACGATCACTCTCTCTTGCCATCAACGTGTCAAAAGAATCGCCAACCCTATTGTTAAAGTTGGATGATGAGGTCCCTTGACCCCTCCCAAAGGAACTGAATCCAGAGAAGCCAGAAGCTATGCCTGTCACAAGGTCACTTGTGTACGCATTCTCGCCTTCGAGATACCAAGATCCACCGCTAATGCCTGTAGCCCAGTTTGTATCCAGCTCCTTTGCTATGTGCAAACCGCTGGTCCTGTTAATAACGTCAAGAGGAGTAAGTATGCTTGTGTGTCCTGCGTATCCGGCAGAGTGAACCCTTCGATACTTGTTAGTGGACTTTAGCACCATCTCCCCCAGTGCCGTGGTCAGGGATACATTCGTGTCTGTGTCGCTATGGGTAGAGGTTGTCTCCTCCCAGTCCGCAGTGGAGGTGCTGAGAGCATAGTCGGAGAAAAGAGATCCCTTATTCCATACCGTAGGTCCATCGCCAATACTTAACTGGATTGACTTTGGCTTTGGGTCGGATCTGGTCCCATCAACAAAGTGTATTGACGTTGTTGCGGATAAATCACGCTCACCGTCAGCAAGGATAGGCTTGATGTCCACCTCGTCCCAATAGATATAGTTCCAGCCCTTCGGATCTCCTTGGTTCTCATATGACTCGTTCTCAAAGATAGGTCCAAGCGTTATGGTTACCGTACCATCACCACTTGTGGCGTTACTGAAGTCAAGGTCCTTGGCATTAACGTAGTCATCACGCGCCGCTACATTAGTGAATACACACCAATTATTCGTCGCAGTCCACTCAAGCGTACCGTTGGAGTCGAACTGTGCGTACTTGCCAGTGCCATTGTTATACAGCTTGAAGAAGATGTAGTCTGGTCTTGCACGACTGTTCCTTCCGCCCTGCATATAGTACGCATCTGTATATGCAGAAAGACTTATGGATAGTGTTGTCCCGCCCTGAATAGTCGGCGTGGTCTGCGAAAGCGTGTTGGGAGTAGTGCCAACTATAGTATCGAATGCCCCATCAGTATTTACAGCGTTTGATGCCTCTGGGTTTATCTGGGTGAGTCCCGAACCCGTATTCTCTACATCAGCATCAATAGCAGTTATTCTAACCTGAGTGTTATCACCTTCCCTTGTCTTGAATACGGCGGACCCAGATAGGACCCAAGGGTGATCACCTCCTAGCCAGTTCTCAAACTCCCTGACCGTTCCTGCGTTCATCCCTTTTCTTCTGATGAGGGAGATCTTACCATGGTTGTACTGAGTCACTACGGAAGAATACGCAGGGAGAAAAGAAGCCGTAGAGATCGTTCTGTATAACTCCTCATTTGCAACGGAAATCCTTGGATCTATATCCTCATAGTCATTACCTCCGCCATTGTCAGCCACTTTTCCTAGTCCACTGCTGGCGTAACGCCAGCGTCTATACTTGCCTGCGTAGGGGACATCGTGCAGGTGGTTTACCTGAATGATATGCCATGCCCCCTCTGCCTGAAAGCACCTAAGACCAAATGCTGTCAGCACAGCCTCTAGCGTATCCCTTCTTGATACTGCGGCAAACTCATCGTCATTCTCTGATCCCGTAAAAGCTAGTTCGTTGACCCATGTGAACTCTAGCGGACAATTGTTCTCGTCACCGGATCCCGTGAAGTTAACACTCCTGTGCTTCAGTGAGGATGATACGTAAAAATCAAAACCATAACCTAATGCCGCTAGGTTCTTGGCTATAACCTGAGTTAGCGTAGCTGAGTCACTATCTGCCTCCTGAGTTGTTACGTCACCGATGTAGGGTAGATCTGCTAGTCTCCCTAGTCCATCTGTAGCCGTGATGGATAACTTTACTGGTCCATCCTCCTTGAAAGATATTGAATCTGGCTCAACCTTGCCTATCCACTTTATGTCATCACCTTCTCGCACAAGCAATAAGAACTTGTCCCTAACCTCATTTATCTCATCTAGAAGATCGGTAGCAAGTGCCTCGCCCGTGTCATACAGCTTAAATGTTGTTTCGCTCTCCATGAACGGGGAGTATTCGTCATCTCCAGATAGTCTCCATCTTGTGCCTACAGATCCGCGACCATTTGCCTCTACATCTGTGATATTAGCCCATAGCGGTGCGCCACCGTTGTCGTATCCAAACTTGTGGATCTCTACAGTTCGACTATCCCCCCTGTCATCAGTAAATGAATACCTGTACTTCGCCGTGGTCCAGTAGTTTAGGTCAAATGACATTATATTATGCGATCCCTGCTTGAGTTAGTATTGCTGGACGAATTATTTAACGAGCCTAGCAGTGAAAGCCCACTGCCCATCACTCTCCCCCTTGCGAAGTATTCGTTTTCGGATACTGAGACTATATCCCTTCCCTCCACAACCATTCTATACTGAGGCACCCCAGAGCCAGAACGAGGCACTGGAGGAGATAGCGTTCCCTCTGGTATACCGCCCCCTAGAAATTCAACACCAGTACGGTTGCCAGCAAAAGGATAGGTCATAGGGCTAGGAACCATGGATGCAAGACCCGAACCCCTGTAGTTACCAGCATTGTAACTATTGGATGCTGTCAGCATTGACGAGCCACCAGCACCTGCTGACTTGCCTGTCTTCTTAATTCTAGACTTAACAATGGTTCCGAGTGCCACCAGAGATGCACCAATGGCAATTGCCTTAAAACCACTCAGATTGGCAAAGGCTGTTTTAATTGCTTCAATGCCAATCCCTGCCCCAATAGCAATCTTTCCAAGCTGAATAGCCATGTTTGCGAAAGGAAGTAACAGTTGACTTGCACCGCCGCCGCTTACTGCCATCTGTGCCAGACCAGAAACAAGCCCTGCAAGACCTTGCGTAGCCGCATTGTGAAAAGCCTTGTTGAGCCGAATGGTAAGACGCTCCGCCTCAGTTAGCTTCTCGCTTACCTTATCGGTATTATCTAGTATTATGTCAATCTCCTCTGCACTGTACCCCCTCTCTATTAACTTGAGTTTAGCGCGTTCTCTTAGCTCCTTGTTTGACTCGGATAACGCGGCGGCTTCAGCAATTAGAAAGGTTAGACTGTTGTTATTGCCTGAGTCTAGTATGGCAATTAGATTTTTTAGCCTTGCCTCCTCGGCTAACCCCTCACGGACACGCCCCGCCTGCTCTATTTCCATCTCCTTGACAGCAATAGCATCAAAATCTGAGGCTCGCATCTTATTTGTAATTTCCGCAAGCGTCCCCATCGCAACAGTTAGGTCAGTGCCTATGATCCCTAGCTCCTCCTTGCGAAGTCGGATCTTCTCCTTGAGCATACTGTTCTGCTCGGAAATCTCATAGGTGGACCTCGCAATAGCAATGCCCTCCTCTGTACTGAGTTGAAACAACTCCTCCTGAAGACCAGACTGCTTTCTACGGGCAGAAGATTGATCTTTTAAGACTGCCACCTGAGCAGTTAGTTTGCCTACAATCTCATCCTCGTTAGAAGATAGCCTATTGACTAGAATTAACCTAGACTGCTCAAGTTTTTCAATTTCAGTCAGGACGCGGCGGCTCTCCTTTTTGTTGCTAGTTAATTCTAAGCCACTTTCCTCGGCTAGTCTGTATATCTCCGCCAGTTTCTCATTCTTTGCTATCTCTATATCCATAGAGCGAAGCAATGTCTTCCGAGCCTCGACCTCTGCTTCTGTGAATTTGCCTTGGTTCTTTCTTGCTAACTCTATCGCAAAGTCACTCGCCTCAGTGTCTTCTAGTGACTTCTTAATATCATCGGCAGACCGAGCAATGTTCCCCATTAAGGGGTCCATTTGCTGTGCGCCAGTCAGTGCGTTCGTCCATATACCACCAGACTCCGTAGATAGTGACTCACCAGCCTTCTTTATGTTAGCATCTATGTTCGCCACCTCGACCCGTAGTGCATCTGCTATGCCACGAAGGGCAGATTCTGGCACTTTGAATGACTTGCCACTCAATGCATTCTGGAACGTCAACAAGCTACCAGCGGCATCATCCCAAGCCTTAGCCGCATCTTCTGTCTCCTTCTTTGCACCTTGTGTTTGATTTGAGTATGCCTCAATTGCCGCTGTGATGGCAGAGAATGCAAAAAGTATCCCAGCAGGACCCATCATCTGCCTACCCATCAGCTTAAATGCCTTGCCCATCCCGCCAGCTTGAGCAGATGCGAATGTAAGAGCCGTTGCAAACTGCTGTACGTTGTTGTTGACAGCCCGTATACCCTGAGCCGCACCAACACCAAACTGACCCATATCCTGAACGCCCTGCGTCAAGGACAGAACAGCAAAGTTAGCAGAGCCTCCAGCGTGAGCCATACCCTGCATAAGCCCCGCGCCCTGCAAGAGAGCTTTCTCTTGCTTAGTAAGCGAGGCTGTAAGTATATCGTCGATTTTAGCTAATCGGGCTTTCTCTGCCGCTAACTGGGCGGCGGCGGCTTTAGCCTGTTTTACTGTACCAACAAACTGACCGTTACTGCCTCTTAATTTACCAAGTGATGCGTCCCAGCGAGTGTTAGAAGTCGCTATCTTATTGATAGACTGGTTTAGCATACTCAAAGACTGGACACCAGTTGCCGCCGCCTTCTGCAAGCCTGTAGACTTACCCTCTAGGTTGATAATTATGTTTTGAGAGATCGCCATTATTTATTGTACTCTACTTTGTAGCCAACACCTTCCTGTCTCATGAGACTACTCTGCCAAGCAATTGCAATCTCGGTACAGGTGCATCTATCCATAATGTCCCTAGCGATAGCAGGGTTGTTGTCGCCAAGACCCAGACACAGCAGTAAATACCCGTCAGTCTCGCCCCTAAACCGCCGAACCCAAGTAGCCTCTTGGACTTTTGGGTCTTTCGCACTGCGGTTAAAGGGGCGTATTGAGGCTAACCTTCTTTCTGCCTCCGCCCTGTCGCGGTCAGCAAGATAAAAAAATCATTTACGACAACCTCTGCCATCTGCGGTATTACATCCTCGTCATCAACGCTGTCCTTGAGTGCGAGTACCAGTTTGCAAACCCCAAGATTAGAAAACTCTGAATCACCAGAGCCACTATCCTCGTTGCCTTCCTCTAGCATCTCTGCTGCCCGTTCCGCCATCTTAAAAACACGATCCTGAACCTTCTTTGTCGGAGGGCGTAATACCCCCCACACATTTGGTGCTATTTCGTATTCATTTCCAACGCGAACATCATACTCACCGTCAAGGACAGCGTTCAAATCAATCTTAGCCATTAGATCCCTCTATGTTTAATTATTCAGGACTTGTAAGTGAAACAACATTTAGCTCTGTATAACCCCTAGCAGAAGCAGTCACTGCGCAACCAGCGAAGTAGTCACTTGGTGTTACTGCGGTACCGTCTACGCCATTGTGGTACGAGATGATGTCGTTCCAGTTGTCAGCAACAGCCTTCAGGTGCAAGCGGGTTGAGCGTGGAGCAGAAGCATCCTCGTTGGTGAAATGCTTGAACGTGTAAACGTCATCGAAGCATAGCCAATTGCCATCTGGTAGGCGAATAGCAATATCGCCAGAATTCCCGTTTGTGATTTCTGAGTAAATGTCTTCGGGAAGGATTAGCTCATCCATGAAGCTCACTGAGGAGTAGTATGGTAAGCCACATCCTGTACTTCCCTGAAACGCTAGGTCAAAGGTGGGAGCAGGAACATCAAGGGTAACACCCAAGTCAGTCCACACGCCAGTTGTTCCACCATACGCCGCGTCAAGACCAGTCTTGTCAGCACCAGCCGCACCCAAGAATACTTGGCAAGCATCGGGAACCTGATGGATCAACGGAACCACAGTGATGATGCAGTTAGCAAACGCCTGTGTGTTGCCATCCATATATGTGACTGTGACCGTACTCTTGGTTCTGTTTGCCATCAACGTGTTGAGAGCAGAGAACGCAGAGTAGTCAAGAACACTACACGTAACGGTTTTAGTGACAGACCCACGCTCTACATCAAAGCCCAAGCCAGATGTGTACGTGTCGGGGGCTGTTTCTACAGAGAACCCCTCAATGTATGAGGCGGCAACGGTTGTTGCGCCAAATTGAACTTGGGTGATTTCACCCACTCCTAGCTGTGACATTAGTTGTCCTCTTTAGTTTTTTTAGGTTTAGGTTCCTGCTTGATTGGCGCAGGTGGTGCATAGAACTCCTTATAAGCAGTTTCACTGATCTCGTTTCTTTCGAGCAAGACAGGTTGCTTTAGGTGTCTGTGAATAGACAGGGTTGTCCCCTTCGGTACTCGTACATCATACGTGCCATTACCGCCGAAGCAAGTAATGACAGACATCTTGTCTGTAGTGAATTTCTTCTTCATCGTACTGGTTTGGCTGTGAATTCAACTCTGTGCGCAAGGTAGTCAGGGTTTGACTCCATTCGTACCCTTCTTGAGAATGTGAATCCTATGATTAAATCCTTAAAGTCATCTGCTCTCTCTGAGCAGGTAAAGGTAGAGTGGACTAGCCTATCGGAGATGTCCCACAGTAGCTCCCTGTGAGCCGTATAGCGACTCCGACCACTAGCCCTTACGATAACATAGATGTCAACTTCAACATCCTCACGGAGCGGTAGACCGCATCCATCAAGGCGTTCTGGTGTGGTCTGTGGCATACCTATGAATATAGTGACATCCCCCATACCAGACTCATTCATTCTTTGCTCAATGGCTTGGGATAGATCACCATCAAATACAACAACCGAGTCTACCTCTCCACCAAAGAAGCGGTCTATCTGACCACTGATAGCACTAAAGACATTATTGCTTGAAGTATAGCTCATTTATATAATCCTCGCTTTAATATTTTCCGCTACCGCACCAGCACCAAAGGCTTTTGAAATTACCTCTTTGAACTCACGGCTCACTATTCTGCCAACAAAGTCCTTCTCAAGACCCATGAACGGTCTTGGTGGCATCTTGTTACCACCCGTCTTCCTGCCAGTTTGGTGATATGTTGCTATTTTAGCTTTCACTGGGTCTGTGAATCCAATTTCAAGGCTTGATACCGACCCCTTTACAAACTGACCAGTCGACCTAGACCTGAACCTCCCTGTATTGCCGCCACCAATTGAATCAAATTTAGATGTTGGCTCAGACACAATACCCATTGTGTCTAGCATTCTGACTTGGCTTCTGCTGAGTCTGCTATTTCCGTATAGGTTTACTCCAGTCTTTTTTCTCTTGAGGTAATCCCGCGTATATTTCGCGAACGGTGCGCCAGTGTCACTAATGCCGCGGCGTGTCCTCTGGCGAATGTGAGGCACAGCCTTTCTGGCTAGGGTGTTCATAACATCCCCCAGTCCACCAGCAACCCTGTTAAGGGCGTTAATTAAGTTCTTTCCTATGCGGTCGCTCATCCTATAAACGGTAGATCGTTGTACTTGGAAAGGTCAGCAGATGCCGTAGACTCAATAGCATCAATGAAGTCATCGTCCTGCTGAATGTAGATAATAAATCCATTCAGGGTCTGGTCGAAGTCCATCTTGACCTCATCCCGCTTGATAGCGAAAAGGTCGCTAGTTCCAAACCTCTCCTGACCATAGTAGTGCCACAGGAATGACAACCCCAGCATACGCTGGATCACCCCTGCAACATTTGAAATAGTTGTTGCCGCGTCCATAAACTCGTTAGGACCATCAGCCTTTACAATCAAGGCAGGCACTGCTCCCAGTAGCCTTGTCTCAATGTAGTCTTTAGCCTGAGCTACATACTCGGATGTCGGCGCATCAGAGTCGTACTCGCCAAAGTCAGGGTCACGTAGGTCTACGGGAGCAAGACCCTTCAGAGTCGTTGCAGATAACGCTAGACTGTCCCAGTCTCCAATAGCCATTATAGTTCACCCATTAGTTTTGTAGCATCCTCAAAGGACAAACCCTTCTGATTGACCTTGTTTCCGTCAGGGTCAATGATGTAGCACCACCTTCCCTTACGCTGAATGGTATAGCCAGAGGACGCTTTTTCCACGCCCTCCGGCATAACCAATTCGTTAACATCATAACCTACTAGGAGGTCCTTGTGGAAAGAGTAGGCGATGTCGCAAGACTCTCGCTCTCTGCGATCCATTACTAGTGTCGCACTAACCACACGGGCTGAGTCACCCCGCGAGATGAACAGATCTCGCAGAGTAAGCTCTTCGCCGTTAGGAGTCCCCTTACATAGTATTACAATGTTACGCTTCATTAGGTTGTCTGGATTACAACCCCACCTTTGTCCTTGTCATCAGCAACAACAGAGTCCCAGTTGGTAGCAGTACCAATGGTTCCGGATGTTGGGTTCACGCCACCGTTGGTGGTATCCCACTTGAAGCCTTTGACCTCTACGTTGTAGGCGTGTTCTCCCTGAACGCGCATAACAAGGTTATCCAAGCCTGTAATCAGGTCAGACACCATGCGGCGGTTCTCAGACTCCTGAACAACAATCGCATTCTCAGTCAAGCCGAGAGTGTAGTAGTTGTCTGTGGTTGCGTCTAGAACTAGCGAAGCTGAGTCAGTCACTACAACTGGCAAACCAAGCGTTCCTGCGTTACCTTCGTAGATAGCGAAGTCTGCAACATTACCAGAAGCTACGCTAACCTGTGCGGCAACGAGATCGTGGTATGCTTTAGAGTGCATCACCCAAGCCTTGATGCGACCAAAAGCGTCACCCATCTTGGCTCGACCTGCAATCAGGGCGGCGTGAGATAGGTCTCCAGTGCCTGAGTAGTCATAGAGCAAGTCCTGACTGCCAGTAGACTGTCCAAGGGCGGCAACACCAGCGGTAAGACCCGTGTTGAGAGCATCCTTCAGGAACTCATCAGCAAACATAATAGCAAGATTGCTAGTCATCTGCTCAGAGCTGATCTGGGCTTTCTCAAACGCATCTAGCGTCTGTGCGTAGGGACCGAATCCTCGTGAACACTTCACGGAGATCACTTCGTCCTGCGTCAATGCAGTGTCGGTAGCCGCGCTGACAGACGTAGTATCGCGTCGAGCAACACCACCAGTCAAGCGGTCAAAGAAGCGAGTCTTTGCATAGTCTCCTTCCAGCATTTGCGTAACAAAGCGGATAGAGTTTGCAGATGCCGCGTTGAATGCGTTAACATTCTGGTTGATCTGCTCAATAAAAATTGTGTCAAACAGGTCATCATTGATGACGAAATTCGACGCTTTTCCAATAGCCATTATTTCTCTCCGAAATTAGATTAAGATATGATACTCATCCAAGCATCAATACCGTTAGAAGCGATCCAAGCGTTTCGCTCTTCAGGAGACATATTGCGCGGGTCGGTCTTTCCAACCTTTGCATCTGCTACACCAGCCCCACCTGCACCGCCAGCATTCTTCGCTGGTCGCTTCAGATAAGGAGTCCAAGCAGGATCTTCTGATAGAGACGAGATATGCTCAGTCACATTGCGAAATGGTTTCGCGCTCGTCGGGTCTGAGGATTGGATAAAATTGCCAGCAGAGTCTACTGCGGCAACGTAGCCGTATTCCTCGTTGTATTCAAACTGGTCACCCAGTGCAAGTTGCATTGGCGATGGCTTGCCGTTTGGCAATGGTCGCGTATACTGCTCGTCAAAGAACTCTGCCGCGTGTGCGTTAACCTCGGAGTTCCGTAGGTTGCCACGTAAGCGATCATACTTCTCTGATAGAGGCTTGAGTCTGCCTGCTTCCCACTGCTCCTTAGCCGCATCAATATCAGCACCTGCTGGTGTATGCGTCTCTAGAACACGGGCAATAACATCCTCACGCTCGTGAGCCTTGTCAATCTGGTTAGATACCGCTCTGTTAAGACGGTCTTCAAACGATGCCTTCATAACATATTCGCTTGATACCTTATCTTTTGAGACGTATCCTGTTTCCAGTTCAGACTTTGAAAGAACAACCTGATCCTCTGGTAGAGGCTCGAAGCCATCGTCTGTCTTTACAACGATTTCCATGTTTCTCCTTTATTTTTATCGCCTAGGGGTAGGCGTTGAACACGGCATTTATCACTCTCTTAATTCTCTGCGCCGGTACAGAACCGCCTAGAGAGGTAGACGATCTGGGAATATAGTGAATAAAATATGAATTGTCAAGAGGCAAACCACATTTATTTTCACTTTTTTATTATTCTCCTTTGTAGTTCAGCCCCTCTTGTACGTGGAGCCTCGTATTCTTGCCTGAAGGGTAGTCGCTCTTATGCCAACCAGACCCTTTTAGCGTAAATGCTGTGCTTGAGAAGATCCTTTTAACAGGTCTTCCGTCGATTTCGGTCAAGCCGTATGAGTCAGCCTCTACGATCTCTTCCGTATCAGTAAATTTGTATTCGTATGTCATTCGCACTCGTTGCCTTTTTGTATGCTATTTAGGCAATCTTTTATTTCTTGGGTAGCCAAAGCTAACTCTTTTCTCATTTTAATTTCCATAACAAGCGCATCTGCCTTGCTAAACCTAGAGTCCTCTATAACCGTTAGTCTTGACTCAAGCTCTACTGTTTCAGCCATAGTCCACCCTCCTAGTAGCATGCTTAGTGTAGCAGTAACGCCTATAAGCCAAAAGAACGCCTCCTTATAGTGCGTCATCTAGCACCTCCTCATCTTTATTTGTTTCTGGCTCTTCTTCGATTTCTGAAGGAGCATTGAATGAATTTAGAGCCGCAGGTACTTCCTGCTTCTCTTTCTCTTTTAGCCCGTCTACAGCACCCTCACGGGCAAACTGTAGTGCGCTATCAACTTCCAAGTGGTTAGCAACAGCCGCGAAAGCGTCTGCCTGAGTCTTAATAAGACCCTGAAGATCTACTGGCTTGAAGTCACTGCTTCTCTTTACCCACGTAGCATACCATCCTGACGTATCCTCTGGTGACTCCCATTGTGCCGCCAAGAAGTAGATGTCATTCTCAATGTCATCAATGGCACTAGCGAAGATACGCAAGAACGCTGTGCGACCTGCCGCCTCGTCAAATAGCACCTCTGTGGCACTCTTCTCGACGCTTGAGCCGTTCATGCGCTGGTGATTAGCAATGTAGAATTGCCGAGTCTCCTCCGAGTACACCTTGTAAGCCGTGTGACCATTGGCTGAGTCTGGGCTGATATACTTCCAGTCACCCTGCATAGCGTTCACGCCCTGCATAATGGTGTGCAGGGATCTAGTCCACTGGTCATCCTCGACGTTACCCGCTAGGCGTGGATGGTTGATAACACGGAAGTTCCAGCGTGCATCAGATAGCAGGTTGTACAGCATATTGTGATCCTGAGCCATCTGGTAGCCAATGTAGCGATCCAGAGGGAGCCTAGTGCGACCAAATGGTAGCCTGCGCTTGGTCTTGGTTGCCTCCGTGAAGAACGGGAAGCGAAATTGCATATCTGCAACCAGTACAACCTCTCGCTCACCCGAAGCGGAGTCTTCCTTGTCAACCTCGTGGTACAGCTCCCACCCATCAACAGTCCATCGGCGGTAATACTTGACCCACACGCCCTTATCCTTTAGGCTGGGTTGCTCCCACTTCATCTCGCTTTGCAGAAGCTCCACAAGTACACCATCCTCCTCACGCCAGTTCAGAATGGAGTCTGGGTCTACCCAGTATGCGCGAATAGGGTCTGCCTCGCTAACCCTGTCAACACGATACCAGAACCAGTTATCAACGATCATACGCTGACCTGCTGAGATCATAAACGACTCCATATTGATCCCAGAGCCATCTACGTCACGGCGAAAGTGGTACATTGGGTCATCAGCCACATCAGGATCACCAAGTGGACCGCCATACTCCCTATGCGCCTTATCCTCAACTGCAAAAACCCCGCCGATCTGAGAATCAACAAGGGTTGCCATGTGTGAGGGGAATCGTGTAATAGAGGCTCTTTCGCCGAAGGCTACAGCCATCTCCCCATGCGCCCTCCGCTTCAGGTAAGTACCGTTCTTGTTTCCACCAGCCATACTATCGTAAACGCGGATTCCTCCATCCTCGCCGTCGATAGCAGAGACCACAGCCCTCTCGTGAGCCATGTTCTTGGCTTCCTGAAGGACTACCTCTAAAGCGTTACCGCTGTACTGGTCGCGTGAGAACTTGCGCTTTCGTCGTAGTTCTTCGTAGTCGGGATGTCTATAGTCTACCCAGAGTTCTTCGCTCATCTTTATATTGGGAATTGACCCCCTCCGATTGTTCTTTTAGGGGTGGCTTCATAAATTGCAAGTTCCAACGCATTTCGTCTGTCAGGTGAACGCCCTAATAGCTTACGCTCATCCTTCTTACTGGTGACACGATTTCTTCCCTTCGCGTCTAAAGTATAGGTTGCAGACACAACCTCCTGTGTTAATCTCTCATCAGTAGGCAGTGTGCCTCCGGCTTCAAGCCAATCTCGTAGGTCGAAGCATAGCTGGGAGCGGAGGTCTGAGTACACATCTGGATTAGATGACGCATTAGATACGTTCACTGGTCGAACAACGACACCCAGATCCTTAGCCTCCTTCATAGTGTTCAGGAAGTCTGTAGGTGACGCTCCTAAACCAATAACGTCGATCTTCACATAGATCTTGTCATCGGTTGGTCGCTTCAATCGGCGAACCACCTCTAAGACCTTAGCCGCGATCTGCTGACCATTCCAGCCAAAACCAACAACAGGCTCTAATGCCTTTACGCCACGAACAGCCCATATAACTGTCTCATCCTCTCCATACCTAGCGGGGTCAACGCCAATACGAAGCGCACCCTCTGTAGGAGCATCCTTCCATCGCATCTGAGCGTCTGTAGCAAGGCTTAAACCAATAACCGCATCATCGCCCTGACTAGGGAAGTTGCCCTCTACACGCACCTGAAACATCGGTGACTTCTCTCCCCACTCCTCTTTCTTCTCCTGCACCCACTTGGGTCCAGCTAGTCCCTTAATCTCTCGCTCACCCGTTACGTTCGGGCTGTGCTGGCTGGAAATATGTATATTATGCCAGAATCTGCTCTTGCTGTGGAACGAATCAAAGAAGGTTCCTATCATTCTGGTAGGGTTGGAGAATAGTACCATCTTGGCACCAGCCGCCATATTCCCCTCCATAGCCTCAAATACCGCCTCATCTACACCAGAGGCTTCATCAATAATGTAGAGCAGGTTCTCACCAGAGATACCAGCGGCTCGTTCCGGCTGGTCAGTAGAGAACCCAAAGATCTCATTGCCATTAGGGAATACAAGCCCACTACTCGGATCTCGGTATAATTGACCGCCTAGTGGTACGTTCAGGTTAGCCTTTCGGTACATAGACGTTATCTCACGCCACAGGATCTTCGCCACCTGATTAAAAGACGCTGAGGTGATCGGCACACGGGCATCTCTCTTAGTGGTAGCCCACCACAGAGCCAATATCGCGGCGGAATGGCTTTTACTGACTTTATGACCAGAACGTACAGATATACGGTCATACTTCTGCACTGCCTCTAAGATCTCGCACTGCTTTGACCACGGAGTTACGCCGATGACGTTCTCTGCATAGAAGATAGGATCAGCAAGCCTTTCGGCTATTGCTAGAACCTCTTCATCTGATATTTCTATAATAGAAGAAATAGGCTTTTATTACTCTTTTAATAATCCTATAATAATATGTAGACAATATTGTCTATCAGATTTGCCAAAAATGTCTACTATAACTGCCAAGAATGTCACCCATCCTCGCCAGAACTGACCTGTAAAGCTCTACTCATAAGAGCCGCTAAACCGCCTACTTCCTCTTCCGCCTTAGTGGTATATGCGCCCTGCGCTCTGAGTATCCTGTCTTGTGCCTGATCCACATCACGAAACTCAATAATCTGATTACCATTACGGTCTGTACTGATCTTCTTTATCTGATGCCCAAGCCCCATCTCCTTCAGCTTCTTGACGTTGATACGAGCGTGACCCTCCTCAAAGATCTCCTGCTCACAATGAGGGCAGACAAGAGGGTCAACCTCTAGTGCCTCGCTGACATCAAAGCGACCAGCGGCGGTTTGCCTAGCTAGAGCTTCCTCCTTCGACATCACCAACTTATTTAGACGCTCACGAATAACATAGTCAACGTGTTCATTGTACCTGACCTTATGAGCCGATACATTCATTGCATTTCTACTGGGACCGCAGTAATATCCAGCGGCTTCGTATGCGGCGGTATTATTTAACCCGCCCTCCACAACACCATCGACAAACTTGCGTTGCTTCGGCTTTAGTTCTGCATAGGTCTTTAGACCACGTTTTCTGGGCATCTCTACTTTGAAGATTGAATGAAGATGGCGCAATATAGTGAATTAAGTTGTGGTTGTCAAGGGGTAAACCAAAATAAATGTCACTTTTTTTACTTTTTTGTCAACACACGGGAACTATATAGTTGCTGATGCTTATATTCCACTGTTCTAATAATCAAAACAACAGGATTTACAAATGGCTATTAACTCAGTAACAGTAAGCGGAAGACTAGGAGCAGATGTTGAACTTCGGACCACAGGCGGTGGCGAATCAGTAGCAAGTCTTAGGATTGCCGTATCAGCAGGCAAAGACTCTACAGTCTGGCTTGAAACTACTGTTTGGAGCAAACTCGCAGAGGTCTGCGCCGCTCACCTAAAGAAAGGATCGTTCGTGGTTGCCTCTGGGCGATTAAAAGATGATTCCTACACTAATAAGGATGGAATTAACATCACTCGCACCGGAATGACTGCTTATGCGGTTGAATTTGGTCCAAAGCAGGACAGTGGCTCTACGCCTCAGCCAGCCAAGGCTCAAGCCCCTGCTCCAGTACAAGATGATCTCCCATTTTAATCTAAACTAACAGTCTTATGCAACTTTCTGAAGAGATTTCAGTATTATTAGGTGGAGAGGAGGTGGACAGGGTGTTTACCTCTGTAGGTAGGCTCTGGGATGACCTTTTTGATGAGGGTTTCGATATTTCGCCTCACAAGATGCTCTTAGCCTATTATGTCTTAACTACAACACTCATAGCTTCATCAGTAACTGATCTGGATAAATCTTCAGCAACGAGCATTAAGCTCTTGGTTGAGGTTTTAACCGAGGAAGCTCTAGAAGAGGGAGTCCTGATGGCAGAGGCTAACATACTGGACGAACCTTTCCCTAGGGATGAGATGCAGGAACTGCTAAAGCAGGCTAAAGACATAATTGGTGGTGACAATGAGTAAAACCAACGACTTCTGGATGCCTAGCAATTGGAGTCCTCCATCACACAGGAACCCCTACTCCTCTAAGTATAGAAATTATTTGCAACGAGTTGGGAACACCAAACACGCAGATGAGTTCACAGAGGAGGAGATAGTGGAGAGGGTCAAGCGTCTACTTAGTAGGTAGACAGAGAGGGGGCGGTTGGTACGCAGAGGGCAGGTTCGATTCCTGCGCCCCCTCCTATGGTTACTGGCATAGCAGAATCTATGCGTGTTCTTTTAAGACCTAGTAATTAACTAATTGCGTTTTAAATATTGTGATAAATCTATTATAAGGTTTGCACACTTTGCAAAAACGGATAAGGACGGGATAGCGGTGGGACGCTAATAATCTCGAAAAGAGCTAGGTCTTTAACCGCAATTTTTACCAAAACAACAAGGAAATAATGAAGAAGACCGCACTACTGGCATTTTTGCTACTTTTAACCGCTTGTGATAGCGATCCAGCCTCTAATCAGCCGATTGCAGGCTCATGGGAGGGGATTATCTATGATTCACCGACTTTCCAGAACAGGGTCAGCTTTACCATATATGATGGCAATCTAGGCGATGCACAGAGCATTATTGGCGGTCACGAGCTTGAAAACAAGCAGTCTAAGCAGATTTTATTCCAGACACTACGCGGAACAGTAGTTGGAGACGATAGCTTCTTTAATATGCACTTCCAAGTGGGTATCGACCAGAATAATGCGTGGGTATACACCGGATATGTAGACACAGACGGTAAATTGTGCATCTTGCGCGATCTATTAAGCGAATATGTATGCTTGGAGGTCAAATGAACCATCCTAAGCGACCAGAATTGGACCATGTCGAACTCGCCATAAGCGGTGAGCCGTTAACAACGCCACAGCAGGACGCATTAGTGCGTAGAATCAAGGTCTGGGGTATATTAGCTAAAAAACGAATCAAAAAATGGCTCAAATCAACTTTGTAGACGGACCCAGAGAGGGCAACAACTTGAATCTCGGCAAATCCCAAACAGCCGCGTTCAATGCGCACGACAGGATTCGAGTACCTTGGAAGAATCCAGACACAGGGGAGATGGAATATCCAATTTATGAGCGAATCTGGGAGAAGAATCCAGCGGGACAACACGTACCAACCATGAACTACAAACTAGCAACCGAATAATGGATCTTTTATTAGCAATAATTATTATTGTAGTGTGTTCGCACTACTTTCACAAAGTCTGGGAGTCGGAGGAGTGGAAATGAAACCATTCAAGCCTATATTTTGGGTAGCACCAATCATTTATAAGAAGGAACTGAAGCCTAGGCGGAAGTACCTCTTCTTTGGTGAGCGTAATCAGGGAAGCAGAACCGCATCTAACTACGGCTTCGTAATCGTAGCTAAAGAGGGTGTCAGCCCCTCAGTAATTGAGCAGGAGAAGTTTGAGTCTCGCTACTGGACGCTCAGGGGACTTGGCTTGTACTGGATCTGGTGCAGGCTATTCAACCCTACTAAGCTCTGTATTGTTGAGTGTATGTCTAGGGCGCAAGAGATCCGCGCAGACGTGCAGTACCTCAAGGCAAAGGGATACATTCAGGATGCCGAGCGTAGGGCATCTATGTTCGCCATACTTGACGCTCATTTTATGGTAGATGCGCCAAACTACCCGTGGTTCGCAAGGGCTGGATGGGACATCGAGAGAGCAGAAGCCGAAATCTTAAAACATCTATAGAATGACACAGATGACCAAGAACGAATTTAATGAGCTAGTGGCTCACACGCTCGGAGAGCTGACGGAAACACTAAAGAAGAAGCAGAACGATTATACCGGAGGCGGAGATCCATTTGCGAACTTCAGGCTATCTACGCTAGAGGGCGTGGAGCCAACGACAGGTCTGATGATCCGTGTGCAGGATAAGATGCAACGCATCCGCACCTACATAAAGAAGGGCGAACTGCTCGTAGATGGAGAAGGCTTTGAGGACGCTATTGAAGACGTGATTGGCTATATGCTGATCCTCAAGGGACTGCTACGTGAGGAAGCTCTCAAGGCGTACACGAAGGATGTCTCAATCACATACACCATCCGCAACGATGACGATATGGGAGTGCTGTAATTTCGCTGTCAGCGTAAAATAAATGAAGAAAAGATGAATTATTTTGCCCTACCCCCTTGACAAGTTCATAAGAATTTCGTATACTCTTCTATGTCGCTAGAGAAGAAGACCATATTAGTCAAGAGAGATTCTCACCCACTGCAAGACAGTGTAGAAGAGAAGATGGCTAAAGCCAGAGTAAAGTCTCTTATGTTTGAGCGACAGGAGATTAGAAGGCTTAACAAGAAGTTAGGCAGGTAGGAACATAGGTCCTAAACAGCAAGCAGTATACTGGCACACTTCCCTTTGAGACAGCGGGTTGGATCAGGTAAATTAAAAGTCCATTCGAGATAGCGCGGTTCACCAGATTAGCTGGTGTGTATTTGGCAATTGTTCGCATCCCCCTAACTGCATCCTCATCGTCTGGCACACCCCTAGTCATATCTGTCTACCTTAGACATATCTGTCTACCATAATCCGGTTCATTTTCGACCTTTTTATAATATTGCATATAGGGGGCGAGGTGTATCTTCTTGTTTCTAATGCAATAAAGTATGAAGATTGCAAGAATCCCCTAAACAAGTGAAACAAAATTATTATTTCTTTGGAGGCTCATCAGAGCCGTAGCTCCTCTTCCAACACACGGCAGGAGCCGAGTGTATAAATCATCCACTGCGTGTATTGATTCCGTGAAGTTTCAGTTAACTCGCAACTTTCTGGGAACCTGCATAATTATTTATGTGAATATCTCGCTAACAGGGAACAATAATATTCAGTGAAATCAACAAATCTAGCCCGTATGTGAAAAAAACTCTAATTTTTGGTATAGCACGCGTGAAAAAAGGGGGTGATCGCGACTACCACGGAGAAAAATACCCCCACTACCCCCCAATTGTGAAGATTAGGCGAAGAATCAGGGAAAAATGGGTGATGATTATGTGAATCTCTGAGGTTTGGCACAGATAAAAGTAGGGGAAGGCCCGGCTGTTTTCCATCACACTATACTGGTTTGAGGTTTCACCGGTTGTAGGGACCGGTTCCACCTACTGTTCAAAGTTACCGTTATGAGACTAGCGCGGTTAGAATGATCCACGTAGTTGATGCAGTTAGTAAGGCTGTCACGATTCGGTAGGATAAATCTTTCATTGTACTGTTCTGTTTAGTGAAATATGAGACCGACACGTCCGGTATTATTGAACCACTTAGTTGCGTTCAGATCGTTCTCAGATGCGTTGACATAACCAGCTGAGTGCAGCTCATCTACGGACTTGAATATACGTGTATGGCGGTCTGTGTCTTCAATAAGGTCGGTCTGTGTACCGGAGTCAGAGAATATGAAATCAAAGTTTTGAGGAGCGTCTGAATCCTTTACCATTTTGACTGAATTAGTATAGCTGTAGAAGCGAACGCGTGGGTTCATCCGCGCTATCTCAAGCCACTTGTCTAAGTACTTTGGACTGTAGTAATCACCGGAATCGTGAACTCGCACATAATCCGCGCGCTTGCGGGCGATCTCTGCTGACATCTCTTCAACAAACGAATCGAGTTGAGTTCGTTCGTACCTCCATTCAAAAGCCGGTTTCACGTTTCCCCACGTATACGCGCCTTTCTGAGCGTAGCAGAATTTCACGCAGGACCCCGCGAAGGGGCAGGTACGTTTCCCCTTTGCCGTTTGGTAGGCGGGGATCCCAAAATTGAATACCCTGACCTCTGATTCCCTTGATGTCTTTTTGAGCTTGCGATTCTGTGTAAGTAGATGTGGCATAGTATTAATCCGGTATAAGGTTAGAAGTGGTAGAAGGATTACGCGTCGATTGCGCCAAGGGTATCT
>ERZ1048686.884-NODE-884-length-26186-cov-6.092840_pt1 | contig 26186 bp, 24 predicted proteins | sample MGYA00383099_ERZ1048686 | MGnify/ENA primary metagenome ERZ1048686 (study PRJEB29581, sample SAMEA5548369) | metagenome | biome: marine; feature: coastal; material: water | depth 25 m | study: Short-term variability in the microbial, nano- and picoplankton... | reverse complement strand
AGGGGTAACCCCAAGAATTATTTCGACTTCAAGAGTTCCTTGAAAGCCTTGCGCACTTTTGCCACCTTGGGGGCAACAACTGCTTGGCAATAGGGTTGAGACCCATTATTGGCAAAATAGTCTTGATGATAGTCCTCGGCTGGATAGAAAACTCGTGCCCTCTCCAGCGTAGTGACAATGGGCGAGGAAAAGACATTCGCTTCATCAAGTTTCGCGATAACATTTTCAGCAATTTGTTTCTGTTCGCCGTCGTGATAAAAAATCGCTGACCGATATTGAGTACCAAAGTCCGGCCCCTGCCTATTCAATGTTGTCGGATCATGTGTTGCAAAAAATATTTCAAGAAGTTTCTCAAATGGCACAACCGTGGGGTCGTACTGAATCTCAACTGCCTCTGCATGACCGGTAAGGCCACTGCAAATCTGCTTATAATTCGGATTGGGGATTCGGCCACCCGTGTATCCACTGGTAACACTGTTCACTCCACGTATTTCTGCATACACCGCTTCAGTGCACCAGAAACAGCCACCACCAAATGTTGCCTTTGCAACAACGGGTGCATCAACTGCCTGACTCTCATCTGTCATAATCACTCCCAATGAACTGACAAGCACAATCCAAATGAGGAACCTTGTCCCCAGAAAACCATAGTGTGTTTTCCAACATAAGACAGTCATTACACAAACCCTTCCTTGTAACCTTCGTTACTAAATAACGTTACAACCCTGTACGTATTACGGTGCGACTATTAAAAATGCTTGGATTAACAAGATATCTCAGCGGTTTGTCGGCCCATTGTTTCGCATAGCCGACACCAATCCTGGGGGTTCGCCGAACTTGCCGCCGAGGCACTCCGTCCCCTCTTTCAATCCATAAGCCCGAGATTGGCTCTAACCGCTTCCCATCGTACTGCTTTGTGACACCGAGCATTTTTGTAAGCCGCCCAGGGCCCTCTGATTCCCCAACGCCGCGAAGAAGTACCGCAGCAGGCAGGCCCTCTCGTCCGGTCACCACATTAAGCATCCAATGCATCCCGTAACAAAGGTACACATACCAATGCCCAGCAGGACCAAACATCGTACGATTTCGAAGAGTTGGTCCCATGCGGCCATGACAGGCAAGGTCTTGAGGGCCCAGATAGGCCTCTGCTTCGAAAATACGGTGTTTTTCTTGATACTGATCGGCCCGCTGGACGATAAGCCAACAACCTAGGAGTTCTCGAGCCACGGAGTCAGCCCGGCGATCGAAGAAAGATGGCCCGAGGACCTCCTGAAAACCACTCGCAAGCGTGGTTTTACTGCTTTTCGAGACCAGGCCCTTTCGAGACTTAGACGTTTTTGTTCTGTTAACTATGCTTACAGAGGGTACTGACTCTCTGGGTTTCACGACCCGAAACCTCCCAATTCAAACGTATTTCGTTCCAATAGCACACTGTGTCAGATTACAAAGGAGAATTCAATGCAAGGATCAGTCGAAGCTATTGACGCACCGATCGACGAATTGACGAATTCTTCTGACACAGGCAAAGTTCCTACATGGATTCGAGACGCTCGCCGGGTAATCGGGGAATCGGACATAGATTTTTTTAAAGTTTCTCCACTACGTTACTGGACAGACTTTCTTCTCAGCCTGGTATTTGCATATTCCGCTGCAATGGTCTATCTGCTTTCACCGCTCGGAGCCTGGCAGCAAATCATTGCGTTCCCAATTGCCGTTTTCTGGCTCTATAGACTAGGCTCATTAATTCATGAAGTGTGCCACCTTGGTGCAAATGAGATGCGGACTTTTAAGGTGGCATGGAATCTTCTTGTAGGAGTCTTCACGCTCACTCCATCATGCTTTTTTACGCGACATCACCGAGATCACCACAGCCAACGAATGTACGGCACTCCTGAAGATCCCGAGTATGTTGCCAACGTTCTTGAGGCGGGTAATTGGAAAAGCGCTCTCGGCTACAGCCTTTTCATTCTTGCGTTTCCAATAATTGTCTTTCTGAGATTCCTCCTGACTCCGTTGTCGTACTTAAACCCACGACTCCGTGAATTCGTACTCGAACGTGGCAGTTCACTGACCCTCAACCTTCGATACAGAAGACAGATCACCAGTTTTGACAGGAAAGTGATTACTGCCATGGAAGTGCTGTGCTTTATCCGAGCGGCTGCAATTCCTCTAGCTGTTTTTGCAGGCGCAGCACCACTGAGCCGCATACCACTTCTCTATCTGCTTGGTTTAACAACGCTCGTTATGAATCAAATGAGACAACTTGCCGACCACCACTTTGACGGCGATGGAGAGGTCAGTAACGTTGAATCTCACATTCTTGACTCCTGTAATTTCATTCGTAATGACCCTCTGACGCTTCTCTTCTTCCCGTTCTCCATACGGTACCACGCGTTACATCACCTCTTTCCCTCTCTGCCGTACCACAACCTGGCAGGAGCACACACGTATCTCGTTCAACACCTGCCCGAGGATTCTCGATATCGAGGTCTTGATCAGCCTGGTTGGTGGCCGGTAGCAAAAAGAACTATTTTTGGCGGAGCAAGGGCGGTGACTGTCACCTCGTAATTCTTATGGAAGCTGGTATTGTTGGCCTGCCCAACGTTGGCAAAAGCACACTCTTTAATGCGCTCACACTCTCAAAGTCTGCACAGAGTGAAAACTACCCTTTTTGCACAATTGAGCCGAATGAAGGCATGGTGAGTGTGCCTGATATTCGTCTTGACCGAATCACAACACACGTCCAGACACAAAAAGTCATCCCAGCCGTACTGAAACTTGTGGATATTGCAGGCATAGTACAGGGAGCGAGTGAGGGCCAAGGGCTAGGAAACAAATTCCTTGCTCACATTCGCGAAGTCGATGCGATCCTGCAAGTCGTAAGATGCTTCGACGACCCCGATGTCATTCATGTTGCTGGCAAAGTTGACCCGGTTGCTGACATGGAAACCATCGAACTTGAACTTTTGCTAGCTGACCTACAACACTTTGAAAGCATCATGCCTAAGGCTGAACGGAATGCCCGTAGCCTAGACAAGGAAGCAAAGAAACGGCTCGAAGTACTCAAGAAATGCCAAGAACATTTAGCGGAAGAAAAACCAGTCCGAACTCTTGACCTTACAGAAACAGAGCAAGCAGCTATTAAAGAACTAGGACTGCTTTCTGCGAAGCCGATTCTTTATGTTGCCAACGTTGATGAATCTGACCTTGAAGGGAATGGCGAACTGGTGCAGAAAGTTCACAAAGCTGCGTCTTCTGTTCATGCGAATGTCGTTGCAGTGTGTGCAAAACTTGAAGCAGAACTTGCAGAACTAGAGCACGACGATCGTCTTGAAATGCTTACAGATGTCGGACTACGCGAGCCTGCCCTAGCAGTTCTTGCTCGGGCTACGTATGCGACTCTTGGACTGCAAAGTTTCTTCACTGCTGGGGAAAAAGAAGTTCGTGCGTGGACTGTTCCGACAGGCGCAACGGCCCCGCAGGCGGCAGGTGTCATCCATACAGATTTCGAAAAAGGATTTATCCGAACTGAGATACATTCTGTCGATGATCTCGAAGAGTTTGGTAGTGAAAAAGAAATTCGTGCTGCCGGAAAGCTACGAATTGAAGGCAAGGAATATATCATGCAGGACGGCGACGTTTGCCATTTCCTCTGCAATCGATGAAGCCCCCAGCACTGCGTACACGAGTTGTAAGCAATTAGCATTCACTAGTCGGGTGGCCACAAGGCAAAGCACTGGTTTCCAAAAATCACTGGTTTCCAAAAACTGATATAGAGGCCATCCTTTCAACCGGCATACTTCGAAACTACTTTCCAAAAAAAAGTACATCGTGTCGAAAAATATACCACAAAGCCAAAAGCATGCACTACTGATTCATGCGTTCGATGGGTCGCGCGGACTCAGGCCATGGCATGCTCCGCCGATTCTGGTTCAGCCTCCTGCCAATCTGATTCTTCATCTATTCGCTTTCGAGCCGATGTTCCAAAAAAGGAGTACATGACCGGCACCAGAACAAGAACAATAAGTGTTGTCGCTGCCAAGCCAAAAACAAGTGACGTAGCCATTGGAACTAAAAACTGAGCCTGAAAGCTCGTCTCAGTCATCAGCGGAAAAAGCCCCCCGATCGTCGTCACGCTTGTGAGAAAAACAGGTCTGAATCGTAACTGCCCAGCCTCACGAAGAGAGTCGTACAGCGGCATGCCTGACCGTACTCGATGATTAATAAAATCAATGAGAACAATTGAGTCATTGACTACGACTCCAGCAAGTGCCACGAGCCCAAACATACTGAAGATAGTTAATGGCATACCAAGCAACGCATGGCCAAACACGGATCCAGCGCATCCAAATGGAATAATTGCAATGATCAATAGTGGCTGAAAGTATGATTTAAATTCCATAGTAAGAAGGACAAACATTGCAAACAAAGCGACAATAAAACCAACGGCTAAGCTTTCGAGACTCTCTTGGGTCTGCTCCTGCTCCCCTTCCCACCGAATGCTCACGAGCGGATACTCAGCCAACAGGTCAGGCATGAGTCGCTTGTCCATATCTCCGGTAATTTGGCCACTTGTAAGGCTACTCTTTGCAACATCAATATCAGCAACAACAGTTATTGATCGTCTCTGGCTTAATCGATTTATTTCTGAATAGCCACGCTTAATATCGATCTCGGCCAACTCATCAAGTGGCCGCTTTACTCCATCAGGACTGGTCACGCGAATGTCATTGAGCGTCGCAACGCTTCGTCGTTCTTCGCGAGGATATCGCACCATGAGCTTTACTTCATGTCGACCTCGCTGAAGCCGCATAACCTCCTCACCGTAATAACTCGCCCGAACAGTACCCGCCAGATCTGCAAGAGACACACCCATCGCCTCGGCTTCAGGCTTTACGCGAATCTGATATTCCCACTTCCCAGGACGAGAATCATCGTCGATGTCAATAACACCCGGATACTGGGCGAGCCAATCCTTACAACGTTCAACGGCTTCTTCAAGCTGGCGAATAGATTCTGGATCACTTCGGGACAACAGTTTGAACTCAACGGCTTTTCCACCCGGACCAATATTTTCGGTCCTGTAAACAAGACTCTCTACCCCTGGGAAGTTACCTGCTGCCAGTCGCCAGTCACTGATAAACTGCTCGCTGGTGACTTCTCTACTTTCACCGTCAACAAGCTCAAGCGCCACGGCACCAACATGACTTCCACTCACGCGTGCATCCGGTCCGACCTCACCTTGAGCAGCAACTTGGCCAACTGACCGATGAACCAGTCGAACAATAGTGTCCTCCGTGTTCGAGAGACGCCGTCCTGTGTCAAAAGCAGCTTGCTCAATCCGCCGGGTCGCTTCATCTGTCACAGAGGACGGCGTGCCGTCAGGAAAGGTAATCTTGGCTATGAGTCGATTTGCATCAATTTTCGGAAATAATGAAAATGGAGTTACACCGCTACGGACAAGGGCGACAGCCATCAAAAGAACACTGACAGCAAGTGCCATGGTGCTCAGGCGATTTGCCAAAGCAATATTAAGGAGAGGGCGATAACACGCACGTATAATCCACTGAAGACCTCGATCACAACCCTTCTGCAACCACTCTAAAACAGGCAGGAAAACACGAAATGGGAAGAGTAACCAGCCGAGCAGGGTGAAGACCAAGCCTTTTTCATGAGACAGATGCCCCGGAAGGATCAGCAAGGACTCGCCAAGCGACATAATCAAAGCAGTAATAAATGCAAATGGCATGACGGCAATAAATTTACCCATGACACCAGAGACAAAGCACAGTGGAAGGAAGGTAATTACCGTTGTCGTCACACTCGAGACAACACTAGGTGTGACTTCAGCAGTACCATCGATCGCAGCAGTGACTAATTTCTTACCGAGCCGTCGGTGTCGCTCAATATTGTCACTCACAACGATCGCATCATCCACCACAATGCCAATTGCCATGAGAAATGCAAACATGGAGAGCATGTTGAGCGTCTGGTCCGTGAGGAACATCAGCCCCCCTGTACCGAGCATGCAAAACGGAATACCCAGCGCGACCCAGAAAGCAATTTTTAAATTCAGAAAAAGTGAAAGTATGACAAATACGATAAGAAGCCCTTGCGTCCCTGTATTCAATAACATTTCAAGCCGATCACGAACATCTACAGATTGGTCAGCCCATGTCACAATCTCATAACCTTGAGGCAATGACGCCTTACTCACATAAGCTTTCACAGCCTCCGTCATAGCCAACAGATCTTCACCCGAACTACGGTCAATGGACACAACCATTCCTTGCCGCCCGTTGATTTGATTTGTTGCAGCAACATCAGCGAAATCATCGTGCACCGCTCCCAAATCACCAACTGTCAAAACAAGGCCATCTGGCAATGTCACCAAAGGCAGTTCAGCGATCTCATCTCCGACGTACCGTTTATTTTTTCCCCGTAAAAGAATTTCGCCACTTTCGCCACGTATTCGACCTCCGGGCAGTTCAAGATTTTCTTGCCGAACAATATTGGCGACTTTCCGAAGCGAAAGCCCGTATTTCCGAAGTGTTCGTTCTGAAATTTCGATATCGATTTCATAGTCTCTCGCTCCCTGCAGATTTGCAGCAGACACCGCCGGTAAAGCGAGCAGATCATCTCGAATAACCTCGGCAACATCTCGCAACTCGGCCTCGGAAACCCCGCCTGCAATCCGAGGTGCTAGAACACCGACTTTGATTGCCGGGTTACGAAGAGTTATCTGCTCGACCTTTGGATCTTCAGCCAGTTCCGGGAGACTTGGTATTCGCTCGACTTCCGAACGTATTTCACTGAGCACTTTCTGCACATTCTTTGCAGCAGAACCAAGCTCGAAAATACAAAAACCTACACCTTCTTGTGCAACACTCGTGAGTTTTTTTATCCCCGTTACGCTACGGCAAGCTTCTTCAACTTTTTGGCAAATACCCTCTTCGACTTCTTCGGGCGTCGCTCCTGGATACGGTACAGACACCAGAATTATCTCAAGTTCAAATTCTGGGAACACCTCTCGCCGCATGCCAGCAAAACTCATCACTCCAACGAGAAGAATTGCTGCCACCAGCGTATTCATCGCCGGCATATTTTCGACAGTCCAAGAGATGATACGTCGCATAAGAGTTGCTCACTTACCTGTTTCAGAGGAATCTGCTGACGAGTTATCAACCTTGTACTTGGTATCACCAACTGAAGGGGCATCAGGTTTCACGGAACTGTCAACAACCAACATACTCGCCCGCGGATTTGCTATTTGACTTACCACAACTTGATCATTCGGCTTCATGCCGTCAGGCGTTGATTCAAAAACAGCTCTGCCTGCTGCCACTTGAATAAGTGGTGGCTGAAGGATAACCAGTGACTTATTTTTAACAATCCAGACATCACCATTTGGACGCAACGCTTCACACGGAACAGATACCAAGGTCTGCTTTGTTTGCACCTCTACCTGCACGTCAACAAACATTCCGCGTAGCAGCGACTTCGGCGCGCCTGCTGGCAACTCCGGCAATGGAGATCCATAGCGGTCGATGGCTTCAACAACAGTTGGTTCGGCTACAAGCACACGGCAGGGAAGCGTTCGTGTCCGCTCCTCAATCCCTTTTCCTTCTTGCCTCTCCAAAACCCCCCGCCAACGGTACTGACGATTCCCGATGCGATACACTACAGATGCCGGCGTATCAGGAAAATCATAGGCAGACGCCGCAGGCACTCGACGGCTATCGCTCCAAATTCTAGACACATCATCCATCTGAAGGCTTACTCGTACTTCAGCCGCACTCGTATCTTCGATTGTGACAAGCGGAGTTCCTTTACTTACGAAAGATTCTGCTTCAACCATCTCTTCAACGACAATGCCACTGACAGGCGCAACAATATTCGTTCTACCAAGATCAAGCTGAGATCGCTCGAGCATTGTTGCCGTGAGTGTTTCAGCTTCATTCAGGCGAATACGCCGCTTGGCAAGCACTCGTCGCTGACCTTGCAATGTATTCAGATTGCTGTCTGCAGACAATTCGTCCCGTAGTGCTCGTTCGTAATCCGCTTCAGTCACAACCCGGTCTGATTTAAGATTGTTCTGCCTCACGACTTCTCGGTGGGCTAACTCTACCTGTCGTTTTGCAAGTTCTACCGATCGCTCATTCTGCTTGATCTCTTCATCGATTTCTTCGATAGACAACACAGCCTGCTTGAGTTCCTGTTTCAGACGGCGAACCTCGAGTTCGTAGTCACGAGTATCGATTTCAAGAAGCAATTTCCCTTTTTCAACAAACTCACCACTCTGACAATCTGATGTTTTTTTGACAATCCGCCCACCCACCTCAGCCGAGAGTGTGACTTCACGCAGCGGCACAACAACACCATCAAAATCAATCTGAAAAACACTGGGTTCACGAGAAGCAGCTACTGTTGAGACCGCTATCGCCGTAGCGGCTTCATTCGTTGTTCGTGGTGGCGGCGGCTGACTGCCCATTGCCATGAAGGCAGCTATGCCACCACCAAGAATTAGAAAAGGGGCGATCCAACTAAAAATAGTCCGAAACATTTTATATCTCTAAGAATTTTTTTCAATCACTTTTAAGTCACAAGCACACTCAGTCATTCCATACACCTTGTAGCAGTTAAGAAACCTCAACCGAAAGCGGCGCACGCTTTCCAAGAGCAGCCAAACAATATGACGTGATATGGTTGGCTAGCTCTGCAGGATTGTGCATTTCCTTTATTTCATCGGCCGGAATAAGCATGCCAACGACATCACCAGCAGCACGATATAAAAAACACTGACCACTAATACTCAACCCAATTCGACGCAACTCAGCCGGTGACTCTTTGCCATCTGTTAGCTCATCAAGAATGTTGCACAGAACAGTAAAGTGCGGCTGGATATAATTCTCTACTAATTTCCTGCATGCGTCAGTCGGATGAAGAACTTCTCGAAGCATCAGCCGTACCTGCCAGGGTGGCTCATCAAACCCCATCATTCGCTCAAGCATATTTCCAACGAAACCTCGAAGTTTCTCAGCAGGCAACGTGCCGTCAGCCCATACGGGCAACGGAAACTGCCGAGAGCGTTCCTCATATGCATGCCTCACGCTTTCGATATACAACCGATGCTTATCACCAAAGTAGTAATTCACAGCTGCGACGTTCACCGAAGCCAATGTGCAGATATCGCGAATGGTCGCTGTCTCATAACCCTTCTCAGCAAACTCTCGACCTGCCGCAGAAAGAATGCGACCCCGTGGGTCTTCAAGCGAAGCCACCTCGGAACGTCCTTTTTTTTCAGTACTAGTCGACGACATGAATCACCGTTTCAAACGCTTGTTTAACTTCAAGTATATCCACCAAAATGACTCTGACGAGAGCGTCTTTCCTAAAACCTGTTACGATTGATCCAACAATAGTTCCAGGGAAGGGCAACCAACTATGCTAGGGTTTTTGCGTGCGATCTTTTTCTTTCCCGCAATAGTCCGTGGGATTTGTGCTACTTCGAAAGACTTTTCGGAGGACTAGCAGAGCAATTTTCGGCCCCGAATCAACCTGTAATAATATGAGAGGTCGTCATTGCCATTCGCGGCTCCACGAAACGCTTGGCATTTTTGATGACGACCCACTTAACAATGGCGACCCACATAACATAAGAGTTCCGCACAAAGCAGCCTAGGCGAACCTCTTCAGACATCTTCAAAGATGTTGTTCAGAAGAGAGATACAGCCTCACATTTACTAGCCGTATGAAACCATTGCCTGCCAATTTGCTACGCAGTAGCAGCTGATTCAAGAGATTAATCTCTATCGGCTTAGAATGATGGCGTTACATTATTCGCTGGATAAACACGTGGGTGACATCACGTTCAAGCCGATCGTAAAACTTCCTCTGCAGCAAGACGTCCAGCAGCAAGCGCTCCATTGATCGAAGAAGTCGTAAGATGGTCACCGCACAGAAAAAGACCTGGGGCAAGATAATTTGATGGTAATCTTTGTTGCCTCGAGGCTGGCGTTTCAATTGGCAAAGCGCGTGGGACTGAAACTGTTGCTAAGTACTTCCATTGCTCAACTTCAACACCAAACCAGGACCTAGCTTGATGACGTATCCTAGCCGGCAGTTGCTCAACGTCACCCTGCCAATCACCTCGAACTGAAACGTAAATAAGATTTTTTCCCTCTGCCGCATAACCACTTGCAACAGCTGATGGTGTCGACAGATTGTCAATTGGTCCCATTTCAATTGGTTCAGCTGAGACAACCAGAGTCTTTCCACACGGAGGCTTCTTAACAGATTCAAAAGCCACAAGACGAGTGCCTTTCCATGACGGAGGCGTCCACGTCGTGAAAAGGCATTCCGGCAACAGCTGTGTGATTGCTGCTGCAGCTGCTGAGACGACAACCGACTCTGCGTACAACCGCCGCCCGTCTTCAAGTACAACTTCCCAGCCCCCGGCTGATACGTTGCTGACTTTGACAACAGGAGAAAGAGTCTCCAAACAACCAGCAGGTAGCTTTTGAGCCATTTGGCGAGGGATAGCGGACATACCACCAGCTGGAAGGCATGCACAACCTAGAGAGAACATTGCAAATGTAAATTGAAAGACTTGTGATGCCGTTGTCAGATCTCTTTCAAGAAAGACACCACCAAAGAATGGCTCAAAAAACAATTGAATAAACTCGGGTGAAAAGCCTCGCAAAAGAAGTTCTTCTCGCGTTGTTCTTTCTTTGTCATTAGCAATACGGATCGGATCTATCTTTCCATTTCGCACGCCAGCCAAAGCCTGACTCCGCAAATAAGCAATACGTAAACCATCCGGCACACCAACAACGCCTGACAATACCGAACGAATAGCTGCAAAAGGTCGCCTCCACGGATCACTTATGGGAAGTAAACGTCCACGATGTGCTACGAGTGCTCCCGGTTCAAAAGCACCAAAGTTCAAAGACGAATAGTCTAGGAATTTCTTTCCTTCAGCGTACGAGTCCAGATATACCTGAAAGCCACGATCAATCTGAAATCCATTGATGGTGTCAGTACCAACTCGTCCACCAGGTCTGTCCGATGATTCAAGGATAAGTGCCGACTTACCCTGATCTACAAGTGTTCGAGCGCAAGCGAGCCCAGACAATCCGGCTCCGACGACAATACAATCAAATTTTTTCACACGTCTGACCTACCAACTTGTGTGACACTTTTCATTATCGCGCACTTGCTTTCTCGATTGCACTTACAGCGGTCGAACGATTGACTGACTTCGCCAATAATCAAACAGGGTTTCAATAGAATTGACGCCTCCCCCCATACCGCTTTTGTGAATTCCGCCGTATGGCACCCCTTTTGCAAAAACATTGTGAGAGTTAATCCAACTATTTCCAGCGACCATAGACTCAGCCACACGAGCAGCACGCCCTAAATCAGTCGTCCAAACACTATTTGCAAGACCGTAGTCAGTGTCATTTGCAAGCGAGATCGCTTCGGACTCCTGATCAAATGTCGTCATATATGCAACCGGACCAAATATTTCCTCTCTGGCTGCCACATTATCGAGTGATCCGCTCAACAAACAGGGCTTTACGTAGAAACCGTTGTGCCCAGTGACTTCGGCAGGACCTCCAGGCACCACAACATCAGCACCTTGGGCGACACCTTTTTCAAGGTAGCTTAATACCCTATCCCTTTGTTTTGAATTTACTACGGGCCCCATGGTGGTACCGCCATCGAGCTGATACCCGACTTTAACACGTTGCATTTCTTGCCTACAGGCACTAATGAAGTCATCGTATATCGATTGGTGAATCAGCCAACGCGTTGCGTCACAGCAAACTTGGCCGGTATGGAAAGTAATTGCACCAACAAGCTTCTTTGCGGTTGCTTCGACATCGACATCTTCAAAAACTACTGCTGCACCCTTACCGCCAAGCTCAAGTTTGACAGGTACAAGATTACGGCCGCAGGACTCGCCAACAAGCCTCCCCACTTCAGGAGAACCCGTGAACGACATCCGCCGAATACCTGGGTTCGCAGAAAGAGCTGCTCCGGCTTCACTACCAAGACCGGGGACAACATTTACAACACCATCGGGCATACCACTTTCACGAGCTAAACGAGCGATATAGATTGATGAAAGAGGCGTATCTTCAGCAGGCTTAACTACTACGGTGTTACCTGCAGCCAAAGCAGGTGCAATGCCCCACCCCATGAGCAGAACTGGGAAATTCCATGGGAATATGAATCCGCAAGCTCCCCACGGGCTCTGTAGTGTCCATGCCTCGTGTCCCGCTACGGCAAGCTGATTACGACGCTGTACATGCTGGGCCATATCTGCAAAAAACCGGATCGATTCAACAAAATTCTCAACATCTCCCAGAGCATGCGCTGGCAATTTACCTGCATCGATCGCCTCGATCTGAGACACAATTTGCTTTTTCTGCTCCACCAAATCTGCGAACCGATAAAGGCGCACGGCTCGGTCATTCGGAGCCAACGTCGACCAGCCAGACTTCTTGAATGATTCATTCGCTTTCTCAACACTCCGATTCACATCAGCTGCCGTGTAGGCGTGCACTTCAGCAAGCACATCACCACTTCCCGGATCGGCGGATTGGAACGCTGTGTCTCCAGAACCACACCAATCTTCACCGCCAACAACACCCGGAATAGTACCTTCCGATAGGTAGGACTCAACTTCAGGAAGTTTCGGTGTCACGAGTGATGCCATAGTGTGTCTCCAAATTCTTCAGTGCCTGAACCGCCAATTAGTAGAAACAAGAACGTCAAACCCGACTCAACACGACTTGGTATTAAGTCTCTCTTCACAAAGCATACCCGCGCAATAACTTACATGTCGCCAGCACTTGTATTTATGATGCGAGGCAAAGATACAGCATCGTAGGTTCTAGCCAACATTATCGATGCCACACTCAAGAAATTCTAGCCAAAAAAACGGTGAATCCACCGCGCAGCCGCAAGGCCACTCGATGCAGCAGATTCAACACGGCCGCCACCGAATGAATCACCACAACAAACTACTGGAGGGCTATTTTGCAGGGCAATCATTGGCGATTTTATTGGAGAAATAGGAAATGCATATTTCCACCGCTGAAGTGAACTCGCATCAATGGCATTCGAGATATCACCATCAATCCATCGATGCACTGCTTTTGTAAGCTCGTCTTGTACACGTATTGGATCAGTGTCGAAATGAACTCTGCTAAATTCAGCGGTGGCTTGAATCGTAAGACTTGGAACAGGTGAAATTCCTTTTTGAAAGTTATCGCTAATCCATGCAACAGGACCAGAGCAAACCTCAAGTCCACCAGGGTCTGGGAGCAGACTTGGTTGCTTTAACTTCAGCATAAGTGAAAAACATGAGGAATATTCTACAGATGAAAGTGCCTCCCACGTCACCGAGTCAACAACTGGGGGAACCAGCCCGCCAGATGTTAATATTTCAACAACCTGAGGACTTGGTGCTGTAAGCAAAGCGGCACGGGCCACAAACACCTCATCGTTTTCACAGGACACATGGACTGAATCACCTTGAATGCTTACGGCATTCACTCGGATTCCTGTTTTAACTGATTCCGAGAGTTGCTGGGCGAGGTGCTTTGGAAGGCTTGTCATACCCCGAGAGCCCTTCCAACGGGCATGGCCCACTTCATCGAGTGGTACGACAGCCGGACCATCAAGGGTTTTTGCCCTCGGAAACATATCGCACCATGGCATCACAGCGCCCGATTCCCTTGCTTCCAAAACAACGCTGCCAAAGGCTCTTCCCTTCACTGAAAAATATTGAGTTCCATGGTCACAGACTGCCTCACTCACACGACGAGTTGCCATCCGGCCACCAACACCTCGGGATTTCTCTAACACCGCAACTTTATAACCAGCTTTTGACAAATAATTAGATGCCATCAGGCCAGCGATTCCGGCACCAATAACAACAATATCGTATTGATGAAGACTTTTATTAGGGTTCGGAGCGGCCACGATTTTTCCAAGCTGCCAAGAGGATAAGAGAAAATGGAACCCACCAAATCAGATCATTCGTCACAATATTGAGGCCAAAGACGAGAGGCAGCCTCTCAGACCAAAGTGCTTCAGCAAATCCTATCGGACCAAGAACTTTGCCGAGAAATCCGACGAATACGATTGGCCAATGCCGAATTGGATCGGATGCCGCGATGATATACCCGATACCGTACACACCGACAATCATACCAATGCACTGCCAGAATTCCGGGTAACGAGGCAGTTCCATTCCAGCTACACCAAACATCCATAAAGGAACAATGATAGCAATTGCACCCCAGACAATATTGTAAGCGCCAGCAGCGTAGAGAACCCAACGCATCCATGAACCGTTTTTTGTAGACTCAACTGCACTCATATAAATGTCGTTACAAAGTAAATATTTTTAAAAGTCTCTGCGAAAAACCAGATGTTTTAAGTAATACATTTTCAGAGTAGACGCATGAGATCTGTTGTGCAGGGGATTCGACTCCCGGCAATCAGTTCTCCCTCAGTACATCCACCAAGTAATCCCATTGTTTTCGAGAGCGATTCTACCCGGGTGAAAACATGCTCTTTTTCGGCAGGAAACTGAGAGGCATAACAGCGTACAGCCTCTATCTTCTGCTTCAGGTGGCCCTCGATATTTACAATAATTGGCCAGCATCCTGCAGGAAGATCCGCAATACCAGTAAACAGAAAATACGTCAGCAAATGAGAAATCGTATGTTCTGGAAGGTAGTCAAAAACATCATCCCATTTTGTTAAACGAGAATAGAAGACAGCGGCCTCAGTTATCATCATGGCCTGCGCATGGTCAGGCGAAGCCATCGGCGTTTTATCACCAATTCCAAGGATGAGTCGCGGCCTGTAACGACGGAAAACCTTCGCAAGTGCTACTCGAACATCAAAAGAATCAAATAATTTCCTATTCGGAAAACCAAGTTGCTCCCGATGCACAACACCAAGGCATCTGGCGGCCTTGGCAGCTTCAGCAAGCCGCTCCTCTGGGCCACTTGATCGAGGTGTTGGCTCCCCGTCAGTGATATCTACGATGCCGACACGCCAACCTTGATCGGCTAACCGTGCAAGAGTTCCCCCACACCCGATTTCAACATCATCCGGATGTGCGCCGACAGCTATAACATCAAGCGGTTCAGGAAGTTGGTCGGTCACGCCCTACCCCGCCTTCGTCGCCGCCATGAGGAAGTTCGGATTAATTGCCTCGAAACGAATACGTTCCATTTGTTCAATCCCTCGGGCAATATTAACCATCCAATACCCAGCGTCTTCTGATCGACTTCGCAAGAGGGCATGAACCGCAGCTAGATTTTCAATACTATTGCAACTCGTAACCAATCGCCCTCCAGGCTTTAACCGCTCCCATGCCTGTTCAACGAGAGAGGTCACTGCACGACCACTGCCACCTACATAAATACTATCTGGATCTGGGAGATCGCTCCACGCCTCCGGCGCCTGACCAAGAATCGCCCGCAGGTTGCCAACTCCAAATCGTTTTGCGTTTTCTTCAATTAACTGGTGATCATCAACATCCATCTCAATGGCAAAGACAGACCCGTCTGGAGCAAGTCTTGCTGCCTCGATGGCCAATGATCCACTCCCGGCCCCAACGTCCCAGACGATGCTTGTTGGGCATAGAGAAAGTTCAGCGAGAGCTAGACTGCGGACTTCTGCGGGAGTGAGCAGGCCCCGCTTTGGGCGGGATTGAAGAAAAAGTTCATCAGAATTTCCAAACAAACGCCTTCCTGCCTTGCTCGGCAATTCAGTCAGCCCACTTGGACGAATTAAAATCATTACATTCAAAGATGAAAATGATTCTTTGGCGATTTCAGTCAGCGAGCCTTGTGTCACCCGCTCATCGGGCGAACCAAGATTTTCACAAATATAAGCCTGAAGACCTTGGACTCCTTGCTCAAGAAGAGCCTCGGCAACAGCGTTCGGTGGCCATCTCTCACTCGTGAAAAGACCTGCTGTGTCTACCGTACGAATTTTGTCAATAACGCGATCGATGACGGTCAATCCAGAGAGATTCGCCAAGTAGGCGTCCTCCCAACTTTCCTTCACTCTCGCAAAGGCAAGCTGCATACTACTGACGTGAGGAACTACTTCGAACCTCTCTTTTCCAAGTTTCGCACAGACGTACCGTGCAGTTCCGTAAAAGAGAGGATCGCCGGATGCCAGCACGACAATCTTATTGTGGCTATCGGATTTCTCGATATGGTCGACTAAATCTTCAAGACTTGTAACTACTTTAAGCCGCTCCTGCATGCCTTTGGACAAGAGGGGGCTGCACGAGTCTGGGCCCAACAAAACATGAGCGGCCTCGACAATCTTGACAGCATGAGCCGTCATGCCCTCGATACCGTCATCACCAATACCGACGATAAATACTTTTTCCGCCGCCACTGGACCTCCTTGGCACCGAACCTCGTTAGTTGACTAAGCCTGGAATGAACTGCCACAACCGCAACTTTTTGAAGCGTTTGGATTATTGAATGTGAAGCCTCGCTTATCGATCCCTTCATGGAAGTCTAGCGTTGTACCATCGAGAAAAAGATCACTCTTTTTATCAACAACAACAGCGACACCGTGCTGATCAGTTTTTGTATCAGCCTTTGGATCAAACTGCGTGTCGAATCCAAGCGAATACTGAAACCCGCTGCACCCGCCTCCAGCAACACCAACGCGAAGAACTGTTCCATCTTCAAGTTTTTGATCCGTAATAATTTTCATAACTTCGCTGGCTGCTTTTTCAGTAAGCGTAACCGACATCGTATAGACCTCCGTAGGAACTTGCCACCTATTTTAAAACGAAACACCCAATGCGAGCATTCCATCAGACACATCATTCATTTAATGAGTCGAGAAACACCCTCGAGCATACAAATATAGTTTATCCCGATAGCCATTGTCGGCAAAGGGCGTTGTGCTGATCCAGCGAGAAGTCTGCTACCAAACAACACTTTTTCGCCATCCCGCAGAAAAAACTTCGATAATCACCCAATCCCAAGCGATTGAACCGCTGCTTGCAGCCTTTCTGATGCCGACTGAATTTCCTCCGACGTGGTCATTCGTGACAGCCCGAAACGTACGCTCTGCCGAACCTCTTCCTCCGACAAGCCAAGTGCAAGTAAAACGTGACTTGGTCTTGGCTGTTCACTTGAGCAAGCACTACCAGCGCTTGCTGCAACCCCGACTCGCGAAAGCTCCGCCAAAAGAGTTGACCCATCAATTCCTGGTATAAGCACGTTTAGGTTATTAGGCAGTCGCATACCTCGATCAAATGACGGGCCATTCAACTGAATACCAGGGATTGCATCTACCAAGAGATCCCAAAGCTCTGCACGCAAAGTCGTCATGTGCTCCAAAGATACATCAAGCCGTTTTGATGCAAGCTCACATGCGTGCCCCATGCCAACGATTCCTGGCACATTCAAAGTACCACTTCGCAAGCCACGCTCCTGACCACCTCCAAAAACCTGTGGATTAATCCTAACAATTCGTTGTTGTCTTCTTACATAAAGAGCACCAACGCCTTTCGGGCCATGACACTTATGTGCTGAGAAACTTGCCAGATCGGCACCAATCGTAGTCACATCGATGGAGCAGTTCCCAATTGCTTGCGCGCAGTCCACATGCAGCAAGGCTCCGTGTGAATGAACAATATCAGCGATTGCTGAAATTGGATGCACCGTACCGATCTCGTTATTAGCAAACATAACTGAAACAAGACTCGTCCCTGCCCCAATCATTTCATCGAGAAGATTAAGATCGAGAGCACCAGGGGTCTCAGTGTCCTTCGCAGCAACTGGCACACGACAAACAGACAAACCCTTTCGCTCTAATTGATCTACTACATCAAGAACTGCGACATGCTCAGTTACAGGAACGACACACCGGCCAGATGGCTGACGGCTCACTACCCCAGCTATTGCCAAGTTCACACTCTCGGTAGCACCACTTGTAAAAACAATTTCCCGAGCTGTTGCACCAACAGCATCCGCTACACGCCGCCGCGCTGACTCAACAGCATCACGCGCTGCGGTTCCCATGACATGCGTGCCACTCCCTGCATTTCCATAGTTATCCGTGAACCAAGGAATCATTGATTCAAAAACATCTGGATCTAGTCGAGTGGTCGCATGATTATCAAGATAGACGGGAGCATTGTCGGACATCACTCAATATTCCTTATCAATCACTGAACGGTCCGCCCATGCGAGGTCAAAAGATTACCCAAGACTTCCAGCTCGCACCGCGTCGAGGGCGATCTGAGACCAGGTTTCAAAATGCTCTCGCTCAGCGAGTAGTTCTCCTAATGTCTCAAACCCGCATTCAATCAAATTTGTCTCAAGAGACTCCACCTCCGGCGATTGCAGCTCAAGGACATGAACGATTCCAAGATGCACACTACCAACAGGCGTTGCATCATCATTGATAAGCCCAACACATCGACTTGTAAATTCTGCACTGATCGCGACCTCTTCGTTGAGCTCCCGAAGCATGCCCGCCTCGTACGAAGCGTTATCTCCATACTGCCCATCGGTACTGGCAATATGACCACCAATACCAACAGAACGCTTTGAACGAAGCCTCGCCTCACCTTGCCCACTACCACGGGTATACGAAAAATACTGTGCCACGCCATCAGCGTCTGACCATGAAAGCAGGCAGTACGGAATGAGCTGCTTAAACGATGCGTCCTCTTCAGCTCGATCACGTGACATCCATAGGGTTTGATTTGGATCAAGAAGAACTGGAAGGTATTTTTCGACATCTCCACAAAAACCCTGAAACAACCCCACCTGCTCCAACACATGCCGAGGCACTACCAGCACATCTTCCTGAGGTATTGAGGACACGAGATGAATTCCTTTCAATCTAGATAGGGAAACTTGTTTTATTCTCATCCATCGTTGGATCACACAACAACTAGTGAAAAACACTACAGATAGCTACAAACAAAAATCTAAAACCATTTTAGCATTACAAAATGAGCATTGCATCACCATAACTCAGAAACCGGTAGCCGTTTTCCATAGCTTCCTTGTACGCCTGCTGAATGAGATCACGGCCAGCAAATGCACTCACTAGCACCATAAGAGTCGTTCTTGGCATATGAAAATTGGTCAACATAACATCCACCACGCGAAAAGAGTAACCCGGCCGTATATACAAGTTCGTGGCACCAGCATATGACTCAGTGACTCCAGAACGAGCAGCCGTCTCAAGTGAACGAACTGCTGTTGTACCTACAGCCACGACTCTTCCTCGTTGCTGCTGAGTCTCGCATACAGCCATGACTGTTTCTTCTGAAACAGTGCACCACTCTGAGTGCATCTCATGATCCTCAATCTTGTGAGTACTAATTGGTCGAAACGTGTCGACTCCAACGTGTAACGTAACTTCTGCCTTCTTTATCCCTCGCTCCGCAAGCTCATGCAAAAGTGCCGGCGTGAAGTGCAGACCCGCGGTTGGTGCTGCAGCCGATCCTGGCTGTGTCGCAAAAACTGTTTGATACCTCTCAACATCATTGCTGTGAGCAACTCCTTGCCGAATGTATCCAGGCAGAGGAACCCGACCGACTCTAGACAGAAACTGCATGGTTGCCTCTTGAGAACAAGGATCGACAAGCCACGTTCCTCCGGAATCACGGGCTACAAGTTCGAGAGCGGCCAAGTCTTGCCCTTGTTCACCAACCACCACAATACGCTCACCCACACGTAAAGTGCCCCGTGTCTTGGATAACAACCGTAACAAGCGCCGCCCACCTGGCCCAACCACTTCCGATAAAAAAAGGCCTTCCCAGCGACCCTCTGTCTCCGCTCTCCGGCCGTGAAGGCGAGCCGGAACAACCCGGGAATCATTCACCACCATAAGATCGTTTGGAGCGAGAATATCAGGCAAATCACCAACATTCATATGTCGAATAGTTTGTGATGCTCGATCTAACACAAGCAATCGAGCAGCGGCACGATCAGGGAGTGGCTCTTGGGCAATACGTGACGCAGGAAGTTCATAGTCATAAAAATCGGCTGTATTGAAATCGGCTGAACGTGTCATGCTTATTAAGGTACTCAATAAACCTATTGATCGAAATGGTTACACTAGAGACGTGCTAAATCCAAAACCAATCCAGCCAATACCGTCAACCAGCCTCCACACCAGTGTGCTGTCTCACGAATCATTGTCGTTTCTTAACTTAAGCCCAGGCATGACCGTTGTTGATGGAACACTCGGAGGAGGAGGACACACACGACTGCTGGCAGAAATTGTGGGCCCAACAGGACGCGTGATTGCAATTGACCGGGATCCAGAGGCAATTAAGCGAGGCGCGGACGAACTTGCCGAACTTCCTATTCGTTTCGCCCAAGCAAACTTCTGCAATTTGCCCGAAGTCCTGGACGCTGTTGAAGTTGATAAAATTGATGGCATGCTTCTTGATGTTGGAATTTCGAGCGATCAACTCGCAGATCGCGAAAGAGGTTTTTCATTCGAATCTGATGGGCCACTTGATCTTCGATTTGACCCAACAGAGGGGGAGCCGGCATGGAGGCTCGTCAATCGTCTCCGCCCAGAAACACTAGCGGACCTCATTTATGAATTTGGAGAGGAACGCCACAGTCGTAGAATAGCTCGAAGAATTGCGCAGGTTCGTGAACGAAACCCAATAGAATCAGCAAAAGAATTTGCCAAACTCGTTGCATCAGCTGTGCCTCGTAAAACAACCCAACAGAAAAGAATACACCCAGCGACCCGTACTTTCCAAGCACTCAGAATTGCAGTCAATGAAGAACTGAAGTCTCTTCAAGTAGCACTTGAGCGGATCCCCCATCGGCTGAAATCTGGTGGACGTCTGGCTGTTATTTCTTTTCATTCACTTGAAGATCGGCTTGTAAAAAAAGCTTTCCGCAGTCCACAAGTCTGGAAGTGCCTGACCAGCTCTCCGATTGAGGCAGCTGCTGATGAGGTCGCAAGAAACCGACGCTCTCGTTCAGCACGACTCCGAGCTGCAGAACGGATATAGATTCTCTACTGATTTCCAAAATACTACGTCACCTCCCTATTTTGACACGTGGTCGCAGCGCGTAATACGTACGATTTCCCCTCGGGAAAAGGTCAATTTTTCACACAAATACGTTATTTCAGTGTGATTCGTTTTCTTCAGCTGCCGCTATAGCAACAGCCAGATAGTTTCAGCAGAATCCCACTTCTTTAATGAGTGAAACTAAGAGCTGCAAAATGCGTAGCCTCTGAACGTAATTATCTGTGTGGATTTTGCATGGGACGTGAATCGAAATTTCTTCTGTCATTACTCGGCCTTTTGGCGGGAATTTTTATTACTGCACTTGCTCTGCGTTTGCTGATACCACGCCCGCCCGAAGGCGCTGGCCCCGATATCCACACAGTCACATTCAATCCTTTTGCTGAAACTGTACCACCTCCGGATCTCACGCCGAGCCCAGAAAAAAAGACTCCGTGGCCTTCAACACCTTTGAGCGAAACCGAACAGTCGGAGCCACGCTTCCCGAGCATTGAAGCCAGTTTTGAGCCTTCGCTGAATCATCTTGAGAAACGTGAACCGCCTCTTGCACAAATACAAAGCGATGATGTTCCGTCGCTCGAAACAGTGAATGACATTCAACACGATGATACTAAGGAACCAAATGGTTACAGTAGCTTGGACAGCACACCGGCACTTGCGCCTTGGCAGTCACAAGAATCGTTAACACTATCGACCCCAACATCGACCCCAACAAAACCTTCAGATGACGTCATTTCACAGTTACCTCCACAGCCCCCACCCACCGTCAATTCACTACCTCAAACAACTATCACAAAACCACCACAGAAGCCGTCACCCGGAATGCATTATGACGTCCAAAAGGGAGACTCGTGGTGGGAACTTGCAGAAGAGGCATACGGAGATGGCCGCTATTACCGCAGCCTCTTCGCATGGAACAAGACTCTTCATCCACGAGTTTCACTATCACCGGGCACAAATCTCGAAATACCAGAGACAAACCAGCTACGACTTGCGTGGCCGCAGCTGATTCCTACCAAATAAACATTAGCCCTGAAATCGCTCTGGCCCCACTTACTTCTCACCGCTACCGTCCGACGTCCCATCATCGTTATGAAATTGGGTGACATAGTCTTCGAAGTGAAGTGGTGAATACATGCAGTTTAGAAAGTTAAAAGAAATAATTCTTCTACTAGGTGCGATTGCGGCCTTGTGTTCTCCGACCAATTGTTTGCTCGCAGCGGGCTACAGAACAGCTAACTTTGTTGTTGAAGCTCCTGACCCACAGCTAGCCCAGAAAATTGGCGACGCTGCTGAACAGTACCGCCACGACCTTGCGATTGAATGGCTCGGAAAACCGCTTCCTCGCTGGAGTCAACCCTGCCCGATCACCGCTGAAGTAGCACCAACACTTGGAGCTGGTGGGGCAACGAGTTTCGTATTTGATCGGGGTGAGGTGTTCAACTGGACAATGACCATACAAGGCAGCGAAGAGCGTATTCTTGATTCGGTTCTCCCGCATGAAGTCACCCATACAATTTTCGCCAGCCACTTTCGCCAACCGCTTCCACGATGGGCAGACGAGGGAGCTTGCACGACAGTAGAGCATCCCGTAGAGCGTGCCCGTCAACACAGATTACTCATAGAATTCCTGCGAACAGGCCGGGGAATTTCTTTTCCTGATATGTTCGCTATGAAAGAGTACCCAGCAGATGTTCTCCCACTGTACTCACAGGGCTATTCGCTAGCTCGTTACCTAATCGAACGAGGAGGTCGACAACGATACATTAATTTTGTTGGCAATGGCTTGGCTAGTAGTGATTGGCCACAATCATTAAGCCAGCACTATGGAATCAACGATATCAGCAAACTTCAAAACATCTGGTTGGAATGGGTGAAGCGTGGTTGCCCTGCTCCACCTGCATCTGTAGCCGCTGCAATCCCACAGATTCGAGACATTGCACAAACTACACGTGGCCAGAGCCCGGACACGAAAAATATCAACGGACCTACGCAAAACAGAATCTCTGCAACCGCCGCCCGCCAATCAATTTACGTCCAGCGTGCACAACGCACTCAACGAAAGTCAAAGATCAACTAGCTACCAATTACCAAGACCGTCATGTGATAGAAAACCGGTGCTGCAAAGCAGATCGAATCGATTCGATCAAGTACGCCACCATGGCCCACAACAAGCGTCCCATAATCTTTAACACCACGGTCTCGCTTGATGGCTGACATTGTCATTCCTCCAGCAAATCCCATAACAGCGACAACCAATCCGACGATTGCCGCTTGCCAAGGCTGAAATGGAGGCGCAGCCCACCATAGCACCGCTGCAAGAAGCGCCGTACTTGTCGCACTACCGAGCAAACCTTCCCACGTCCGATTGGAACTTACTGCAGCAGCGACTAATCGTTGCCCTAACATTCTGCTCCATACATATTGCATACAATCTGCAAACTGAACGAGCAAAATTAAAAAGAAAAGTAACCGAAAGTTTGCATCACGGCTGCTCAGCTGGCTCAAACCCTCCGGCCCCCTGCTGACGCGAAGTTCGAGTAGTGCCGGCGCGAATGACAGACAGTAAACACAGACAACAAGACCCGCCTGAATCTTCGCCGTTCGCTCTAAAAACCGTTTATAGTCACCGGCAACTGCTGCCCTTGCTAAAACGAAAAGTGTTGCATAGACGGGCAAGAAAACACTGTAGATGTCATATCGATTCAGCCCAACAAGCACATAGTGCAGTGGAGTAAAAAGAAAAAACACCCAAAACAGCGCACGGTGATCACCCTTACGAGTTGGCGTCAGCGTAATAAATTCCCGCAACGCCCAAAAAGACACAAATCCGAACAGCGTGACTGTTGCAGTTGACCCGAGCCAAAAAGCAGCGGCCAGGACTGTACACAACACCCACCAACCGCGAATTCTCATATTAAATGTTCTGACTGCAGCCGCATCAATACCCCTATCAGGATGTCGTTTTAAAAACTGGCCTACTCCTGTAACTCCTGAAAGCAAGAGCAGAACACCCGCAACTAAAGCAATGGTTCGAATATCATTCACTTAGAACACACCTTCTTAGATCGTTACTGTCACCATGAACACTGAATCTACTCCTTCAGCGATAAAACTGCCCTGCGTGCTCTCGCCAAAAAGTCTAGTTTGGATTCATCTCGCTCCAACCAGAGTGGAGGTCCGAAACTGATACAAGAAAGCAACGGAACGGGCAAGAATTCGCCTCGAGGCAGTACTCTATTTAAGTTGTCTATGTGAACGGGTATGAGTTCAATTTCAGGACGTTTTTTTGCGAGATAATAAAGCCCACTTTTAAACTCACCAACTTCTCCACTGGTACTACGGCTTCCCTCGGGGAAAACTATGAGTGATCGTGTCTCCCCAGCCTGACGCAACATAAGATCAACCGGACTCTGATGAACTTTAATATCTGTTCGATCAATGAGAATTGCATTGAACACCTCTTCGGCTAACCATCTTCTCAAAGCCCCACGAGACCAATAATCCTTGGCTGCTACAGGACGTGTAATTTCCCGAACCAACCGTGGAAGCGACGCCCAAATTAACAACGCGTCAAGATGACTCGTATGATTTGCAAAATAAACTCGTTGACACGTATCAGGCTGACTAGCAATCCAACGAATACTAGCCCCTGCTAGCAGCCTCGCTACACCAGCCAATCCAAGGCCTGTGATTTTACACAGCGTCGACCGACTGACTGATTTGTCGCGCGGTAGTGTTGGCATGTCAGCTGGAGCAAGCATAGGAGTTTAGTTGGCGTCAGAAAATAAATTACGAAAGTGAAACGAAAGGATTATGTTTTTTCTCGTGACCAATAGTTGTTGGCTCACCATGACCGGGCAAAACTATTGCAGAATCAGGAAGTTTATAAAGTTTGTTCACAATCCCAGATTCGAGTGATGAAAAATCACCGTCAGGGAAATCAGTACGCCCAATTCCCTCACGAAACAACACATCGCCAGCAAATATGAGAACCGGGTCACTCGCAAACCAGAAAACGACATGGCCTACAGAATGGCCAGGGATTTCCACTACGGTGGCTCGAAAATCTCCCACCTGCAGATCCTCTCCCTCACGCAAAACTGCATCTGCCGGCGGGCTGATGACATCAATGCCGTACCCGGCTGAAAGATTCGCAACTGGGTCAGAGAGCTTTGCAGCATCACCGTGACCTATGAGCACAGGAGCTGAAGGCCATTGCTGCTTGATTGAGGCAACGCCAGCAATGTGATCTGAATGTCCATGCGTAAGCACAATAGCCATGGGTGCAAGCTGATGTTCATCAACAAACTGAGTCACAGCGTCAGGCTCAAAACCAGGATCAACAATCAGACAATCCTTTGACTTTGACTGTATTACAACGTACGTGTTTTCGTAGAACGGACGAGAAATAATCCGGTACACTTCGAACGGCGATGCAGTAACCAACGGTTGACAGGATTGCATGTGAAAGTAGAGGACAGAGAGAATGTGCGAAGGCTATCAGGAACCCAATGATACGCGAAATGATACGCGAAATTTCGTCCGTTCGGAAAAAACACGCCGAAATGGGTATTTTTTGCCATTTCCTACACCCCAAAGGATCGCTAACTTCCCGAGGTAAGGCACTGGATTGTATTTATAGGGATCGCAGGAGTTCGTTGGATCGTTCCATTTGTATTGATCGGTCACGCTACTGCAATCTGCTGAATGTAATGCTTGCCTATACAGCGATATAACTCAAGGTTTTTAAGAACAATATTATTGCCGCTCTCCAGCGGCGGGTCGGTACGAAAAATTTACTGACCACCCCAGATAAGAGGAGATAGGCATGGGCAGATCATGGATGACTGCGATTAAAAACACCGTCAAAAACCGAGGTATTTTCGGTCGGACACTTTTCTGCAGAGCATGTGCATGGGTCTTTCTTTGCAGTGTTCTTCTGGGCACCGTGAAAGCGCAAGAGACTCAAACGACTCAGCCCGGCATGGTGCCTAATGGAGATATCGCTCAAGGCAATATTGGAGCTGATGATGCAGTAGCCAATACAGATCAAGGCGAGCATCCTCTAGAGCCTGCCCTCGCTCTGGCAGCGAAAGGCCTT
>ERZ1048686.867-NODE-867-length-26424-cov-8.028480_pt1 | contig 26424 bp, 29 predicted proteins | sample MGYA00383099_ERZ1048686 | MGnify/ENA primary metagenome ERZ1048686 (study PRJEB29581, sample SAMEA5548369) | metagenome | biome: marine; feature: coastal; material: water | depth 25 m | study: Short-term variability in the microbial, nano- and picoplankton... | reverse complement strand
AACAATGGTTTAAAGACAATCAAGATGAGCCAGGGTTTAATTTAGTTACTTGGGGCTTTAAGTCTGGTGATGTGGTGCATATGCCAGAAAGTGGCAAGACGATTCAGATTGAAGACAGTGGTACAGATACAGTGGCTGTGGGTGGCTTCTTAGGTGCGACTGAAGCGACGCATGATGTGGCTGAGGTTGAATATATTAAGTCACCTTTAGTAACGGCGCTGGCAATTTTTGTTATTGCTGCTCTTATTTTTGGCTCACCTCTAGTTGCGGCAATTTTAACCTCTACTTTGTTAGTAACGTTGTTTGCTCAATATGGTTTGGGTGCATATTTCACTAGTGTTGAAAATTGGTCGGGCAATCTTCACTTTGCAACCTTGGTGTCGTTGTCAATCGCGATGGGTCTAGGTGTGGATTATGGTATTTATATGATTTCTCGTTTAAAGGAGGAGATGGCTAATACGGGCGGTCAGTGGGTTGAATCTGTCAGAAATACATTAGAGACAACAGGTGCTGCGGTATTTGCATCAATTATAGTGTTGTTAGCAAGTTTCATTCCGCTATTAATGACCCAGTTGGCAAACACTTGGGCGCTAGGTATCTTTATCTCCGAAGCGCTGATTATTGATGTGGTGATTGCACTAACAATCATCCCATTGTTGGTTTATATCTTTAAGCCAAAATATGTATTCGGCAACAAAAAATAGGTTTTGTTATAGGCAAGACCTATAACAATAATTTTATTAAAGGCTTGTTTTTACAAGCCTTTTTTAATAATACGTGTTATTATAGGTCTTGCCTATAATAATTAAAGTAGAAAAATGTCTATAAGAAAAATACCGCTAGTAAATGGAGAGTATTACCATGTTTTTAATCGGGGCGTAGATAAGCGAGAAATTTTTAAAACCCAAAATGATCTTCAATATTTTTTTAAACGACTAATTGACTTGAATAATGACGGGGCCACGTTTACACTTAATAACAAGCGTAGCAAGAGTTCGGGTGATATTACAATCAATTCAGACTCACATAATTTGGTGTCAATTGTTGCGTATTGCTTACTGCCAAATCATTTTCACTTGGTGTTAAAACAAGAGTCTGATAATGGAATTTCTAAGTTTATGCAGAAATTAGGTACAAGCTATACCATGTATTTCAATCAAAAATACAAACGATCAGGGTCGTTATTTCAAGGGAAGTTTAAGTCTAAACTGATTGAGGGTGAGTTTGGTTTGCCGGTGTTGTCCGTGTATGTAAATCTTAATTACATACATCACAGAATCAACCCTAAAACCAGTTTGGTTAAATCAAGCGTTTTCGAGTATTTGGGCAAGGAATTAGGAGATAGTATTTGCAATCAAGATGAAGTGAGCCTGATAATTAAAGAAATTGGAACGCTTGAAGCGTATCAGGATTTTTCCAGGAATACATCTAAAGCGTTTGGTGAAAACAAAGGTCTAATTGTTAACGATACCAATTTGAATGAGGTTTTTGAGAACTAATGTTATAGGCAAGACCTATAACAAAAATATCACTTTTTGCTTAAGGTTTTTTTAGAAATTATTATAGGTCTTGCCTATAACATAAAATTAAATAAGTGAATAAAGTTGGGTATATGAAAAAAGGTATAATCTTGAGAATATTGATTTATAGATAGTTTAATGGCGTTAATTGTACAAAAATATGGCGGCACTTCAGTAGGTTCGGTTGAGCGAATTCAGGCGGTTGCACAGAAAATTAAAGCTTATGCGCAGGGTGGTGATCAGCTGGTGGTGAGTGTTTCTGCCATGAGTGGTGAGACTAATCGTATGACCGCTTTGGCGCAAGAGATTCAAGATGTGCCATCGTTGCGTGAAATGGATATGCTACTAACTACGGGTGAGCAAGTGACTATTTCACTGCTTGCCATGGCTTTGCAACAACTGGGCTGTGATGCGATTTCTTATCTCGGCTCTCAGGTACGTATTGTGACTGATTCAGAGCACGGTAAAGCGCGTATTAAATCGATTGATGATCATCGAATTCATGAGAGTTTAAATTCAGGTAAAGTGGTGATCGTTGCGGGTTTTCAAGGTGTGGATGAGCAAGGGCATATTACCACGTTAGGTCGTGGCGGTTCAGATACTACCGCTGTGGCGTTGGCTGCAGCGCTTAAGGCGGACGAGTGTCAGATTTATACAGATGTAGATGGTGTGTATACAACAGACCCACGCATTGAGCCTAATGCTAGAAAAATGAATACCGTGAGTTATGAGGAGATGCTAGAGATGGCGTCGCTCGGCTCTAAAGTGTTGCAAATTCGCTCGGTTGAGTTTGCATCAAAATACAAGGTGCCGTTAAGGGTGTTATCATCAATGATTGATAACCCGGTAGGCACACTAATTACCAGCGAGGAAAACATTATGGAACAAGCGGTTATTTCAGGCATTGCACATAATAAAGATGAAGCAAAATTAAGCTTAATTGGTGTACCAGATAAGCCGGGCATTGCCTTTAAAATTTTGAAAAATATCAGTGATGCTAATATTGAAGTTGACATGATTGTGCAGAGTGTTTCGGCGCGTGAAGGATTGACGAATTTTGCCTTTACTGTGCATCGCAATGATTTTGACAAGGCGCAAAGTATTTTGCAGACAGTGTGTGATGAATTGGGTGCTATTTCTGTACAGAGTGACGATAAAGTGGTTAAGGTATCGTTAGTGGGTATTGGCATGCGCTCTCATGCGGGTATTGCTGCACAAATGTTTGAGGTGTTGCATAACGAAGCGATTAACATTCAGATGATTTCAACTAGTGAAATTAAAATTTCAGTGGTGATTGATGAAAAATATTTAGAATTAGCGGTGCGCTCATTGCACAGTGCGTTTAATTTAGACAAGGAATAAAAAAATGCCAGGATTTGACGATAGAGATGGATTAATTTGGTTTGATGGTGAGTGGGTTGATTGGCGTGATGCTAAGGTTCATGTATTAACTCACACCCTGCATTATGGTATGGGTGTGTTTGAAGGGGTTCGTGCATATGAAACCGCCAATGGTCCAGCCATTTTTAGAATTGAAGAGCATACAGATCGTTTGTTTAATTCAGCCAAAATTATGAATATGGATATTGGCTATTCAAAAGATGAAATTAATCAAGCTCAAAAAGACGCAGTTGCCAAAAACAATCTAGACAGCGCCTACATTCGTCCAATGTGTTTTTACGGTTCAGAAGGCATGGGGTTGCGTGCTGATTCACTTAAGGTTCATACTATTATTGCCGCTTGGGAATGGGGTGCGTATTTAGGTGAAGATAATATGAAAAATGGCATTCGCATTAAAACTTCAAGCTATACACGCCATCACGTTAATATTGCTATGACTAAAGCCAAAGCAAATGGTAATTATATTAACTCAATGTTGGCCCTACAAGAGGCGTTAACAGATGGCTATGATGAGGCGTTATTGTTAGATATTGATGGTTTTGTTGCAGAAGGTAGTGGTGAAAACTTCTTTATTGTTCGTGATGGTGTTATTTACACGCCAGATTTGACGTCTGCCTTAGCAGGCATTACTCGTGATACAATTTTCCAATTAGCGACCGATTTAGGCTACAAAGTGATTGAAAAGCGCATTACTCGCGATGAAGTATATTGTGCTGATGAGGCATTCTTTACGGGCACAGCAGCAGAGGTGACGCCAATTCGTGAGTTGGATAATCGCACGATTGGTAATGGCACACGTGGCCCTGTTACCAAAGTATTGCAAAAGCTTTATTTTGATTGTGTTTATGGCCGCAATGAACAGTATCAATCTTGGATTGCAAAAGGGTTGTGTAAATGATCGATCCAGTTGATGGGTATCAGCAAAAACACGTTAGTCACTCCACTGTTGAGGCTAAAGATTTGCCATTCCATTGCCCACCGAAAGATACGCAAAAATGGAATATGCACCCCAAAGTGTATATTCAATTTGACAAACAAGGCAAAGGCTCGTGCCCATACTGCGGTGCAAATTACGAGTTAGGCTAGTAAAATGAGTGATAAGGCGGTTAATGTTGTTTTGGTTGGGCCAATGGGCTCAGGCAAAACATCGGTTGGTCGCCGCTTGGCTTGTGTATTGAAGCGTGATTTTTTTGATTCTGATTTTGAAATTGTAGCGCGTACCGGCGTTGCTATTGATCATATTTTTGATGTTGAAGGGGAGGAGGGGTTCCGCCAGCGTGAAATTAATATGTTGGCCGAACTTTGCGAAATTCCGAATATTGTGATTGCCACTGGTGGTGGTATTGTTATTAAGCCAGAAAATAGAGAGCTATTAAAACGCGATAGCTTCGTAGTGTATTTATCCTCCAGTATTGAACAGTTGGTTATGCGTACGGCTCGGTCTAAATCACGTCCATTGTTAGAGCAATCTAGCAATAGAGAGCAAACTATCCGAGATTTGGTGAAAAAACGTGAACCTTTATATCAAGAAGTGGCTGATGTGGTGATTGACACAACAGGTAAAAAGCTTTACGCTATTATTAATGAAATCAAAAAAGCCATCCCTAAATGAAAATAACTTCAACGTTTAGTCTTGTTATGTTGCTCAGTGTTAATGTTGTTGCAATAACTCAAACTGAGCTTGTTGATCGCTTACAAAGTACCCATCCGTTTTTTACTCAGCTTGATTATGATCAGCAAGCAGTTGAGCTTGATTATGTGGCTACTACTGCCAATCAAGATTGGGCGCTAACAGGATCGCTTGATTCTACTAATACAGCAAGCAATCAAACCTCTAGTGGTAACATTGGTTTGGCGCACAACTTGACTAACACTGGCGCCGATATTGTGGTTGGCAATAGTTGGAGTGATGGGACTGCAACAGACAAAATTACACTAAATTACACACAGCCTTTACTTAAAAATTTTAAGGGTGTTAATGATCAGCTAGCAGGTGATTTATCAGCAATTCGAATTGATATTAATAAGCTTAAGCGCCATCAAAGTATTGAAAAATTTATTTTATCTCAATTGTTTAAATTGGTAGATTTAAGTTTTGCACAGCAACAACTCACTTTAACCACGCAACGCCTAGAATTGGCATCTCAAGAGTTGAAGCTAATTAAAGATAAGTTTTCTCAGTCGGTAGTAGATCAGGTTGATGTTTATTTACAAGAGGACGCTTACCAGAGATCACTACAGAAACAATTACAAGCAGAACAAGCCTTAGACCTTTTAAAAGAAGAGTTGTCAGTTATGCTTAACATGCAGTCAAATTCAATTAATAGTGACTACAATCTTTATGAATTACATGCATTTGATCTTGGTAATTTGCGCCGTTATTTGAATGGTGTTAGTGAGATGAAAATACTCAAATTGGAACAAGCTCTTTTGCAAAGGCAGCTACTGAGTGATAAAAATAATACTCAGGCTCAACTAGACCTAAAACTTGGCGTTAGTAATGAAAATGACAATGATTGGAATGTTGGTCTTGGATTAAGCTATCCGATAGGAGATACAAAGGCAAAAGCTTTGCTTGATAAAACTCAAGTTAGCTTATCCAAAGCAAAAGAAGCTGCCGAAGAGCGATTGATCGAGTTAACTGTTGAAGCGGGCGTACTGAAAAAGACGTTGGTACATTTAAAAAAACTATTAAACACTTATCAAGACAGAATTAAGATTGCTGATTCTCGCGCTCTGGCTGAAAAAAAACGCTACAACTTAGGAAATTCGCAAATGAGTTTTGTTATTTCTGCGCAAAACAACGTGCATGAAGTAAACTTAGCTTACGCCCAGACAGCGGTTAGTTATCAAAAATCAGTGCTTGAATTTAAAGCAGTTATTGATCAATTATTGTAATGGCGATTCACTATACTGTTTCAATAAAGAATTTACATGCGCACCTATTTGAAGTTGAGTTAACACTTGATAAGCCAAATCCACTAGGTCAGGTTTTTTCACTACCTAGCTGGATTCCAGGAAGTTACTTAATTCGAGATTTCGCTAAAAATATTGTTAATATCAGTGCACAAAGTTGTGGTCAGCCAGTCGTTATCAAAAAACTTGATAAAAATCATTGGATTACACACCCTTGTGAAACTGAGATTAGTTTAATTTATGAAGTTTATGCTTTTGATTTATCAGTTCGTAGCGCTTATTTAACCAGTGAGCGTGGTTTTTTTAACGGTACTAGTTTGTTTTTATTGCCACTTGGGTATGAGGATGAACATTGCGAGCTTGTTATTACGCCAGCAGCAGCTGAGCAGACATTAGGCGAGTGGTCTTATGCAACCGGCTTGAAAGAGCGATCAAAGCTACATTATGTGGCTGATAATTATCAAGATTTGGTTGACCATCCGGTAGAGATGGCTGATTTTACTTTGTTTGATTTTGATGTTAAAGGTGTTGAGCATCAGATGGCATTAACTGGTCTACACAATGCTGATATTGCACGTTTAAAGCAAGATCTTAAAACTATTTGTAGCCATCATATTGAATTTTTTAATAATGATATTCCTTTTGATGAATATTTATTTTTAACATTAGTTAGAACAAGTGGTTACGGCGGATTAGAGCATAAAAATTCCACCAGTTTAATTTGTGCTCGAAAGGAGTTGCCGGCTATTGGCATGGGTGCTATTAACAAAGACTATACGCGTTTTTTAGCTTTGTGTTCTCATGAATATTTCCATGCTTGGTGGGTAAAAACACTCAAACCGGCAAGTTTTCATCAACTAGACTTAACTCGTGAAAACTACACACAACAGTTGTGGATTTTTGAAGGCTTTACTTCTTATTATGATGAATTATCATTATTAAGAACCGGGCTGTTAACCCCTGAGCAATATCTGGATTTATTTGCACAAACTATTACTCGAGTGCAAAAATCTAAAGGTCGATTAACGCAATCGTTGGCTGAATCAAGTTTTGATGCCTGGACAAAATTTTATCAGCAAGATGAGAATGCAGCTAATGCGATTGTTAGCTATTACACTAAAGGCGCTTTGTTGGCATTCGTACTGGATGTTAATATTAGGAAACGTAGCCAAAACCAACACTCTTTAGACGATGTGTTGAGAGTTGCCTGGCAATATTATCGGAAAAGTGGCTTGGAGGATGACACCATTCAACATATTGTTAATCAGCTTGTTGGTGATGATTTAACTCAGTTTTTTGATGATTATCTTTATGGTGTTAGAGAGCTTCCATTACAGGCGAGCTTTGACTATGTAGGAGTTAGGTGTGAATTTGTCCACTATCGTAAAGATTTGGCTGATTTTGGAATTACCATTAAAACCCAAGGCGAGCATAGTGAAGTCATTCAAGTATTGAGTGACACTAGTGCTCAACGTGCGGGATTGTATGTGGGTGATACGATTATTAGTGTTAACCATCAGCAGCTAAAAGAGTCAGCATTAGTTGCTGAAATTAATAAATTCAACCCAGGTGAGCTAATTAAAATTGGTATTCTGCGCGATGAGTTGCTGCTTGAAATTCCAGTTGTAATTGGTGAAATTACACCAACATTTTGTCAGTTAAGTATCAAATCAAATCTGGATAAACAGACAACTAAACAGCAAAAACAATGGCTACACCAAAAGTAGTTTTACCTAAATTGCTGGTTAAGCCAGTAGGGCGTGCTATTAGTGATTTTGGCATGATCAAAGAAGGTGATAAAGTTTTATTGGCCGTTTCTGGCGGCAAAGATTCTCTCAGTCTTTTTCATTTGTTAAGGCACTTTCAGCGCCATGCGCCAATTCATTTTGACTTGGGTGTGGTAACGATTGATCCAGAGGTTGAAGGTTTTGAGCCTCAAGCTTTGGAAGTTTTTTTCAAGAAGTTCGATACGCCTTATTTTTTTGAAGAATTTCCCATTCTCGAGCAAGCTAAAGAAAGCATGAAGGGTGATTCGTACTGCTCATTTTGTGCACGCATTAAACGCGGACTGATGTATAAAGTTGCTAGACGAGAGGGTTATAACGTATTGGCACTTGGTCAGCATTTGGATGATTTGGCAGAAAGCTTAATGATGAGCATGTGCCATAATGGAAAAATTCAAACCATGAAAGCGCACTATATTAATGACGCCAAAGATTTGCGTATTATTCGCCCGATGGCGTATGTTCGTGAGCGTCAATTGGCCGATTTTTCCCAATCAGTAAAACTGCCCGTAATTGCTGATTCATGTCCAGCTTGCTTTACCATGCCAACTGAGCGTGATCATTTTAAGCAGTGGCTACTAACTGAAGAAAAGCGCACGCCCAATCTTTATAAAAACCTCTTGAGTGCTATGAAACCAATGCTGGATGAGGTTAATGATTAAATTTATCTTGAGGTTTTTTGCCATGATGCCATTAAGAGTAAACCATTGGGTTGGCTCGCTTATTGGTCGTTATTTGTATTTTACCAACAGCGACTCAAAAGCAGTTGTTAGGAAAAATATACAAGCTTGTTTTTCTCAAATAGATAAAAAATCTCAAGAAGAGTTGATTAAAAAATCTTTAATTGAAACCGGAAAAGGTTTGAGTGAAACTGGCTATATTTGGTTAAAGAGTTTTAAAGAAAATCAAGCAGAAATTACTAAAACTATCGGTATTGAACAATTAGATTCAGATCGACCAGTGATATTGTTGGTGCCACACTTTGGCTGTTGGGAAATCACAGGGCGTGTTGTTTCTTTGCTTAAACCAACAACTTTTTTATACAAACCACTAAAGAAATCTTCACAAGAAAAACTACTCATTGCTAATCGACAGCAAGGTGACTTGTCCATGGCAACGGCTGATAAAAAAGGGGTTATTCAATTACAACGTGCCATTAAAAATCAAGAAATAATAGGTATTTTGCCCGATCAGGATCCTGGTGAAGAGGGTGGAGTAGTTGTGCCATTTTTTGATACCAAAGCCAGAACTATGACACTATTAGCTAAATTAGCCAGAAAGAACAAAGCTAAAGTTGTGCTCACTTGGGCGCTTAGACTACCTAAAGGTCAAGGCTATGAGTTGAACTTTAAAAACGTTGATATATCGTCCGATTCTGGCCAAGTTGAAGATGATGTAAGAATAATGAATCAAGTGATTGAAGAGCTGGTTTTGACAAGGCCTGAGCAGTATTTGTGGAATTATAAGCGTTTTAAAGCTTCAATTAACTATTGACCTAATTGCACCTTGTGCTTTTTAAAGATAATTGGTTAGCTATGATATAATTTCGCCATGAGATTTATTGAAGATATTCAAAGTGTTTTTGAGCGCGATCCCGCTGCTAGAAATACATTTGAGATAATTACTTGTTATTCGGGTGTACAGGCAATGTTGTTTTATCGTCTGACACATCGCCTATGGTTATTAAAACTCAAATGGCTTGCGCGTTTTATATCTATGTTGTCACGTTGGTTTACCGGTATTGAAATTCATCCGGGTGCAACCATTGGACGCCGATTTTTTATTGATCATGGTATGGGTGTGGTGATTGGTGAAACGGCTGAAATTGGTGATGATGTAACACTGTATCACGGCGTAACACTTGGTGGCACCACTTGGCAGAAGGGAAAGCGTCATCCTACGTTAGGCAATAATGTGGTGATTGGTGCAGGTGCTAAAATTCTTGGCCCAATCACTTTAGGTGATAATGTGCGTGTAGGGTCAAATTCTGTGGTGGTTAAATCTATTGAAGCAGACAAAACGGTTGTTGGTGTTCCGGGTCGTGTACTTAAAGAAAAAACAATCAAGTCAGATCATTTTGATTCTTATGCGGTTGGCAGTGATGCTGACGACCCTACGGTTAAAGCAATTAATTCTATCCTACAGCACTTGCATGATGTAGACTCACAGCTACATAAAGTTTCAAAGGAGTTGAATCTCGCCGAGAAAAAAGATAGCTCTGTGAATGATTTGGAAATCGAAAGTAAATAACCGCAGTATGCAAAAGGTTTTTTACTTGACTAAAAAACTAGGTTAAGGGTATAATTAGCATTCGTTAATTTTAGAAAGGACTAATATGCAATTAACCACAAAAGGACGTTACGCTGTAACAGCGATGCTGGATTTGGCATCAAACGATACAGGCAAGCCAATTACTTTAGATATTATTTCACAAAGACAAAATATTTCATTATCTTACTTAGAGCAGCTATTTGCCAAACTGCGTCGTGCAGAACTGGTTAAAAGTGTACGCGGACCAGGTGGTGGTTATTTGCTTAATGTGCTAGCCAAAGATATTAACCTAACTCAAATAATTGAAGCAGTTGATGAAAACATTGATTTGCGCAGATGTAGTGGTTCTACAGGGTGTCATAATGGCAGGCAGTGTATATCGCACAGACTTTGGTGTGAGGTAAGTGGACAAATTAGAGATTTTTTAAGTTCAAAAACATTGCAAATGGTCATTAACGACCAACAACAAAACACAGGAATTTTATAAACATGACAACGCCAATTTATATGGATTACTCAGCAACAACGCCCGTTGATAAGCGTGTTGCTGAAAAAATGATGCAGTATTTAACCATGGAAGGAGACTTTGGTAATCCGGCGTCAAACTCGCATTATTACGGCTGGCAAGCTGATGAGGCAGTTAAAAAGGCGCGCCAACAAGTGGCTGATTTAATTGGTGCAGATGCTAAAGAAATTGTCTGGACTTCTGGTGCTACTGAGTCAAATAATCTGGCTATTAAAGGTATTGCGCATTTTTATCATAAAAAAGGCAAGCATATTATTACCCTTAAAACAGAGCACAAAGCAGTGCTTGACACTTGTCGTCAATTAGAGCGCGAAGGTTATGAGGTAACTTATCTTGATCCGATGGCAAATGGCCTGTTGGATATTAATGTTTTAAAAGCAGCCATGCGTGACGATACGCTTTTGGTGTCTATTATGCATGTTAATAATGAAATTGGTGTTATTCAAGATATTGAATCAATCGGTAATTTATGTCGTGAAAATAAAATATTTTTCCACGTTGATGCAGCGCAATCTGCTGGCAAGGTAGCTATTAATTTAGCAGAATTACCAGTTGATTTAATGAGTTTTTCGGCGCATAAAATCTATGGACCTAAGGGTATGGGTGCGCTGTATGTGCAGCGTAAGCCGCGCATTCGCTTAGAAGCGCAAATGCATGGTGGTGGCCATGAGCGCGGTATGCGCTCAGGTACTTTAGCCACACATCAAATTGTTGGCATGGGCGAGGCTTTTGCTATTGCCAATGCGGAAATGGATGAAGAGAATATTAGAATTAGAGCACTTCGTGACCGCTTACTTGCTGGTTTTGACGGCATGGAAGAAGTGGTGATTAATGGTGACATGGATGCTCGCATTCCAGGTAACTTAAATATTAGCTTTAATTATGTTGAGGGTGAATCACTTATGATGGCGATTAATGATGTCGCAGTGTCATCGGGTTCGGCTTGTACCTCTGCTAGCCTTGAGCCTTCTTATGTGTTGAGAGCTTTAGGTTTGACAGATGAATTGGCACACTCATCAATTCGATTTACCATTGGTCGTTATACGACTGAACAAGATGTTGATAAGGCGATCGCTTTGGTCCGTGAAAAAGTTGAAAAGCTTCGAGATTTATCACCACTATGGGACATGTTTAAAGAGGGTATTGATTTAAGCAAAGTTGAATGGGCGGCGCATTAAATTACGTAAAATATACAAGGGTTAGTTATTTCTAAAAAGATTAGAATAATTAATAAAACACACGATAGGAGAAAAACATGGCATACGGCGAAAAGGTAATGGATCATTATGAAAATCCACGCAATGTTGGTGTATTAGACAAAGATGCGAAAAATGTTGGTACTGGCATGGTTGGTGCACCAGCATGTGGCGATGTAATGCGCTTACAAATTCAGGTGGATGATAACGGTATTATTGAAGAGGCCAAATTTAAAACTTACGGTTGTGGCTCTGCTATTGCCTCAAGTTCACTATTAACAGAATGGGTTAAAGGTAAAACGCTAGATGAGGCAGCGGCCATTAAAAACTCTGATATTGCAGAAGAGTTAGCGCTTCCGCCGGTTAAGGTGCATTGTTCGGTGTTAGCAGAGGATGCAATTAAGGCAGCGATTAGCGATATTAAAAACAAAGCGTAACTTAACCATGGCTATAACTCTAACAGATACCGCTGCAAAGCGTGTTATTGATTTCCTGGCCAATCGAGGTTCAGGTATCGGTATACGTTTAAGTGTGCAAACAACTGGATGTTCGGGATTAGGTTACAACATGGAGTTTGTTGATAGTGCTAATGATGATGACACACTGTTTGAAAATAATGGAGTAACCGTTATTATCGATGGCAAGAGTTTAATTTATTTAGATGGGACTGAAGTTGATTATGTTAAAGAGGGGCTTAATGAAGGCTTTGAGTTTAACAATCCTAATGCCAAGGCTGAATGCGGTTGCGGTGAATCGTTCACAGTATAAAACCTTCAATCTGACAAACTGATGCAAAATTATTTTGAATTATTTTCTTTAACCCAAAATTTCAATATCGATTTAGCTAAATTAGACCTAGCACATCAGCAAAAAGTCACTCAGTTTCATCCGGATAATTTTGCCACAGCAAGCGATAAAGACAAAAATCTTGCACTGCAAAACACATCATTAATTAATACTGCTTACGATACTTTAAAGTCAAATTTGACTCGTGCGACTTACTTATTAGAATTGAATGGTATTAATGCATTTGATGAAAAAGATACACAAATGAATGTTGATTTTTTAATGTCACAAATATCGTTAAGAGAAGCTTTAGAGGTGATTGAAGCCGAGCAGGATGAGTTGGCTCTGGATGATTTTATCGAGCAACTCGGTGAAAAAATTAAAGCAAATGTTAATGATATTCGCATTGCTTTTGAGTCTAATGATGCTCAAGATCAGATTAAAAACTCGGTTAGAGAATTAAAGTTTTATGAGCAGCTCAATCTTCATGCGCAGCGATTAATGGATGAATGGATATAGGCAATGGCATTATTACAAATATCAGAACCTGGGCAATCTAGTGCCCCACATCAACATAAGCTAGCTATCGGAATTGATCTGGGCACAACCAACTCTTTGGTGGCCTCAGTTAAAAGTGGTCAAAGTGTTATTCTAACTGATGAAAATAATGAGACCATTTTGCCGTCAGTGGTTCATTGTGGCAAGGACAATAAACTTACGGTTGGTTGTGATGCATGTCCATACGCTAAGACCGATCCCACTAACACCATTGTATCGGTTAAGCGTTTTATGGGCTTAGGCTATAAAGAAGTTAGTGCTTTTAAAAACTGTCCGTATCAATTGGTTGAAAATGGGATGAATGTGTTATTCCATACAGCAATGGGTGATTTGTCAGCCGTTGAAATTTCAAGTACTATTCTAAGCTCATTAAAAGAGCGTGCTGAAAAATCATTGGGCGGTGACTTAATCGGCGCAGTGATCACGGTACCTGCTTATTTTAACGATGCACAGCGTCAAGCAACCAAAGATGCGGCTACCCTAGCCGGCCTTAAGACATTGCGCCTATTGAATGAGCCAACAGCAGCAGCAGTTGCTTATGGCCTGGAATCTGGTGAAGAAGGTGTGCATGCTATTTATGATTTAGGCGGCGGTACGTTTGATATTTCTATCCTAAGTTTTAGTAAAGGCGTATTCAAGGTGCTGGCAACTGGCGGCGACTCAACGCTAGGTGGCGATGATTTTGATCAGTTAATTATTGATGATTGTGTCGAGAAAATGGGTGTGAGTGAACTAACCCCCACCCAAATGCAAAAAATTAAACAGTTTGCACGTACTGCCAAAGAAACCTTGAGTAATCAAGCATTTGCTGAATTTGATTGTATCAAAACCCCTTATAAAATTACACGTGAAAAATTTGATGAGTTATCGCTCAAGCTTATTAAGCGCACATTGTTACTAATCAAGCGAGCTTTGCGTGATGCGCAAGTAGAGATGAGCGATGTAAAAGATATTATTATGGTGGGTGGCTCAACACGCATGCCACTAGTACGATCTATGGTAGGCGACTTGTTCGATAAACCGGTTTTATGCTCGATTAATCCAGATGAGGTGGTCGCCAAAGGTGCTGCTATTCAGGCTAATATTTTGGCTGGCAATAAGTCAGCTGATGATATGCTGTTACTTGACGTATTGCCATTGTCATTAGGCTTGGAGACTATGGGCGGTTTGGTGGAAAAAGTTGTTCATCGCAACACCACCATTCCAATCACGCGCGCTCAAGAATTTACCACTTTTAAAGATGGCCAAACAGCCATGAGTGTTCATGTTTTACAAGGCGAGCGCGAACTGGTTAAAGATTGCCGTTCATTAGGTCGATTTGACTTGACAGGTATCCCGCCAATGGTTGCTGGTAATGCACGTATTCGCGTTGAATTTCAAGTAGATGCCGATGGCTTGTTGTCGGTTAGTGCAACAGAGCAAACTTCAGGGGTTAAGGCTGAGGTGGTCATTAAGCCATCCTACGGGCTAACCGATGGCGAAATGGAACAAATGCTTAAAGATTCTATTGTTTTCGCCAAATCAGACATTGAGGCGCGCCAATTGCATGAAATGCAAGTGGAGGCCAGTAGAACACTTGAGGCAATTGACTCAGCCCTAGATAAAGATAAATCCATGCTTGATGATCGTATGCTTAAAGTTATTATGATAGCGAGATCTGAACTTGAGTCTGTTCAGCAAGCTGATGAAGAAAAATTAATTAAAGATAAAATCGACAACCTTGAAAAAGTGTGTGAAGAATTTGTAGAAATGCGCATGAATGCATCTGTTATGAAAGCTATGCAAGGTCACAATGTTGATGAATTTTAATCCATTAAATAACCAGGAAAAATAATGCCACAAATTATCATCTTACCACATCACGAATTGTGTCCAGAGGGCACTGTTATTGAAGTTGAATCTGGCGAAACTGTTTGCAATGCTATGCTGGCAAATGATGTTGATATTGAGCATGCGTGTGAAATGTCTAATGCTTGCACAACGTGTCATATTTATGTGCGTGAAGGGTTTGACTCACTGCCAGAATCAGATGAAACAGAGGACGATATGCTGGACAAGGCCTGGGGATTAGATCCAGATTCACGCCTATCTTGTCAGTCAGTTGTTGGAGAGTCTGATTTGGTAGTGGAGATTCCAAAGTATACGATCAACCAAGTCAGTGAAAATCATTAAGCTTTATTAATATTTAAGTTATTTGTTAAATATAAAAAAAGCTCTCATTTAATTTTTTAAAGCTTAAGATATTTAGAAACAAAGCCCTCAGATTCTTCTTTGGGTCCAAATTCAGCAACTACATCCATTGGCTTTTCTTTAGAAATTAACCATTGAGGCATGGGTGGATGTTCGCTACTACCGCACGTCTTTCCTAAGTTTTTAGGGTGAAAAATCTTAACAAAACTAGGTTGTTTTAAATCATCCGCATAGACAATACCACAGTAACGTTCATCATGCTCACTATTCAGAATTGATTTAATTTGGTTGATCTTATCGCAAAATGCAGTAGCATCCATAACGCTATCAGGCATAGTGTTAAGCGTGTCATACACGTACCAGTCACTTGGATTATTATGCAGCGTTTCAAGCAGTGCATGGCAATCTTCCCACTGCATGATGCCCATAAAACGACCTTTGAATTGATTAAAATAGTTCATACATAAAAAAGCCTGATTAAGGCTTTGCAGTTTACTTATTTTTTCACACCCTGTTAATTAAAATTGTAACAGGATAGGCGATATTTATTCAATAGTAATGCTAGGGAATGCGCTTACAGCACGATCTTGTTGTGTTAATTTGGCGCTTACTTTTCTAGCAATTTCCTTATAAATCTCTGCCACTCTACCTTCAGGATCTCTTGCAACCGTTGGCGTGCCTTCATCAACATCAGTTCTAATATCCATTTCTAATGGTAGGGCGCCTAGGAAATTAACATCAGATTCTTGCGCCATTGAAGCGCCGCCACCAACACCAAAAATTGCCTCTTCGTGGCCACACTTTGAACAGATGTGTAGTGACATATTTTCAACCACACCCAAAATTGGAATATTAACCTTTTCAAACATTTTTAAGCCTTTTCTGGCGTCTAGTAAAGCAATATCCTGAGGTGTTGTTACAACTACAGAGCCACTTACTGGAATTTTTTGAGAAAGAGTTAATTGTGTGTCACCGGTTCCTGGTGGTAGGTCGATAATCATATAATCAACACCGCGCCATAGTGTGTCACGTAACATTTGCTCCAAAGCTTGGGTAACCATAGGGCCTCGCCAGATCATTGGATTGTCTTCATCAACCAAATAGCCAATTGACATACTCTGCATGCCGTGGCCAAGGATTGGTAATAATTTACCTTCTGCAGTAGTATCCGGCTTAAGGTTGCTCACACCTAGCATTCTTGGCTGTGATGGACCATAGATATCTGCATCTAAAATAGCCACTTTAGCGCCTTCAGCTTGTAGTGCTAAGGCCAAGTTAACTGAAGTAGTAGATTTTCCAACACCACCTTTGCCTGAGGCAACTGCAATAATATTTTTAACCTCTGATAAGATTTCAACCCCTTTCTGTGTGGAGTATTTAACAATCTTGGTTTCAATATTAACGTCAACATTGTTAATATCTTTGGCAGTCAAAGCATCGGCTACTTGTTGTTTTAATTCATCATGGTAACCGCTAGCAGGGTAATTAAGCTCAATAGTAATAGTTACTTTTTCACCATCAATATCAATACTGTTAATTGCGTTTGAAGAAACAATATCTTGCTCTGTGTATTTATCAACAACATTACTTAAAATGCTATTAATCGTATCTACGGATAAATCTGCCATAATCTTGTACCTGTATTTCAGTAAAATGATGCTATTTTATCGTATAACGATATCATCCAACCCTAATATTAACAAGTCAATACTATGAGTTCAAGAAAAATTTTAGTCACTTCTGCCTTGCCTTATGCCAATGGTGAAATTCACCTAGGGCATTTACTGGAATACATCCAAACTGATATTTGGGTGCGCTTTCAAAAAATGATGGGTAATGAGTGCCACTATGTGTGTGCTGATGATGCACATGGTACACCCATTATGCTTAAGGCGAATGAGCTTGGCATTACACCTGAGGAGTTAATCAAAGGGGTGAGTGAGCGCCATCAAGCAGACTTTAAGGATTTTTTTATTGGTTTTAGTCAATACCACTCAACCCACAGCCCTGAAAATAAAGAAATTTCATCAGGTATTTATAACAAACTGAATGAAAGGGGTTTTATTAAAACACGCACTATTTCTCAAGCATTTGACCCTGAAAAACAAATGTTCTTGCCAGATCGTTTTATTCGTGGCGAGTGTCCTAAGTGTGGCGCTAAAGACCAATATGGTGATAATTGCGAAGTGTGTGGTGCGACTTATTCACCCACAGAATTGGTTAATGCAAAATCAGCTGTATCAGGTGCCACACCGATTACTAAAGATTCTGAGCATTACTTTTTTGATTTGCCACAATTTGAAGAGCAGCTTAAAGCTTGGACAGAAGCAGGGCACTTGCAAGCTGAAATCAGCAATAAGCTTTCTGAGTGGTTTGAGCAAGGCTTGCAGCAGTGGGATATTTCACGTGATGCGCCGTATTTCGGCTTTCAAATTCCAGGTGTTGAAAACAAATATTTTTATGTTTGGCTAGATGCGCCAATTGGCTACATGGCAAGTTTTAAGAAGTTGTGTGATGAACAAGGTCTAGATTTTGACGAATACTTTAATAAGGATTCTGACACTGAGTTGTATCATTTTATCGGTAAGGATATTGTTTATTTCCACGCACTGTTCTGGCCAGCAATGCTAATGGGTGCAGATTATCGCACCCCAACGGCGATTTACTCACACGGATTTTTAACCGTTAACGGCCAAAAAATGAGTAAGTCACGCGGTACTTTTATTCAGGCTAGAACTTATTTAGAAAGCTTAAATCCTGAATGTTTGCGTTATTATTACGCCTATAAGCTTTCTAATCGAATTGATGATATTGATCTTAATTTGCAAGACTTTAAACAAAGAGTTAATTCTGATTTAGTTGGAAAAGTGGTTAATATTGCTTCGCGTTGTGCTGGCTTTGTGGTGAAGAAGTTTGATAAAACCTTGTCGGCTTATGCCATAGAATCTGAGTTATACAATGAGTTTGTTGCTCAAGGTGATAATATCGCCAAATTGTATGAGGCGCGTAATTATAGCCAAGCCATGCGTGAAATCATGAAGCTTGCAGATAAAGCCAACCAATATGTTGATGAGCACAAACCTTGGCAGTTAATTAAAGAAGAAGGTAAAGAGGCACAAGTTCATGATGTGACTTCGTTGGCGCTTAATCTATTTCGTGTATTGATTACTTACTTAAAACCAGTATTGCCAGAGATGGCTAAACAAGCTGAGTCGTTTTTAAATGTTGATGAGCTTAAATGGGCTGATTTAAAACACCCATTAACCAAGCATCAAATTAATAAATTTAAGCCACTCATGTCACGCATTGAAGACGATCAAATTAATAGTGTGATTGAGGCATCTAAGCAAACCGTGGCCAATCAAGAGCCTGAACAAACAGAGGAAGATAACATGATTAGCATTGATGACTTTACTAAAATTGACTTACGTATTGCCAAAATTGTTAAGGCTGAGCATGTAGAAGGTGCGGATAAGTTATTACAACTGACGCTTGATATTGGTGAAGAAAATACACGCAATGTTTTTGCCGGCATTAAAGCGCATTACTCCCCAGAAGACTTAGAAGGGAGGCTGACTGTAATGGTGGCCAATCTTACACCAAGAAAGATGAAATTTGGTATGTCTGAAGGCATGGTGTTAGCTGCTGGCGATGGCAAATCACTACAAATTTTATCGCCGGATTCGGGTGCTAAGCCAGGCATGAAAATTAGTTAAAGTTTTTTTGGGTGATGCCAGGGTAGTCACATTGCTCGCCTGGAGAGTAAATGCAAGGCAAGGTGTCTGAAAGCTCAAGCCACTCTTTATTGTATTTTTTTTTCAGTAAATAACCAAAGGCAATTTCACTTTGGCGACAAAAATTATATGAATTTCATTGTTCATATCACTTATTCCAGTAATCATTAATAGCAAACAAAAACCAACATAGGCTTATCTACCTAAATTGATAAGTGGAAATACTTACGTATTGCGAATTAACAATATGTTATTCGTGCTATATTAATAACGTGGTAAGATTAATCCTATAATTATTTTTTATAAATATTGCAAAAATAAATAGCCATATAGGCTTTATAAAATGAATGATAATACTTTTAAATTGGTTAATATTGCAGTATCTTCTGCATTAATATTGTTTTTTTCCATCGATGTTGTGGTGGACTTGCTTGAGGGTGATGCAAAAACAATTCACTTCTACATAGAAACATTTTTTGTGGCTATTATGACGATTCTGTTTGTTTTTCAGATTCGTGAGTTTAACAGCATGCAAAAAAATATTATTCTTGCTGAAGGGGAGCTGTCTTTACTAAAAAAAAGCACAGTAGAGTTGATCAATTCCCAAATAGATTTGCTTAAGCTTACAAATGCTGAAAGAGAAATTTCCTGGCTATTAATTAAAGGTGTTTCATATAAAAAAATTGCAGAATTGAGAAGTGTTAGTGAAAGAACTGTTAATCAGCAAGTTGGCAGTATCTTTAAAAAATCCAAAGTTAAAAATCGCCATGAATTTATTAGCGGATTTATTGAAGATTTGATGAATTAAAGTTTTTATAGCTTAATTAGCATGAAATAAGCATTTCTACCTATGTCTTTTTGTATTTTTACTAATTGAAGAATGTTTATTTTTGCATTAGAATTGTTAGTGATTTATTTTTTTGGAGATGCAATATGTTAAGACGTAAATTTATTCAAATGTTTTTGGCTTCTGGTGTACTTTTGTCAGGATTGACTGCTACTGGAATCGCTCGAGCTTCTGGCTCTGGCGGTGGAGACTCTTCAAGCGGTAGCTCTAGCGGTGGTGGTGATTCCTCTAGTAGTGGCGGAAGCTCTTCTTCTAGTGGTGAATCTTCAAACGATTCAGATTCTTCTTCTGGTAGTTCTGATTCAAGCAGAAGTGGCTCTTCTGACTCTTCTGGTAGTTCCGATTCAGGTAGGGGTGGCTCTTCTTATAGCTCGTCAATTTCTGGTTCTTCATCTCACAATACAGCTACGCAAAATAAATTAGTTGATGATGTAGATAGTTTGTTAGATTCGGATAACTATACGTCTGTTTCTGTTGACAATCTGTCTAGCACTTTGGAGTCTTTCAAATGATGAATCGAATTACAGCCATTGGTTTGTTGTTACTCTTTTTAAGTGGGTGTATTGCCACGCCTACCAAGGAGGTGTTAAGTCTTGGAGATAGAATGCTTGCAGATGTACTTAATTCTAAGCCAGATGGCTATATAGGTGCTATCGGCTCTTCTCAAGATAGCTACAAAATCGTCTCTACAAAGATTAGTAATAGCGGCGTCAAGCTTTGTCGAGTGCTTTCTGTAGAGAGTAAGAATGAGTTTAAAGTAGAAACTTATTGCAAAATGAAGGGTGGTAATTGGCAGTAGAACACTCTAATATTCATCAGCAAAAGTATTTTATAACTAGGGCGTTTGATAGCTTAATTTCTATCGTAGCGCCTGCTTCTTTTATTGAATTAGCAGAAGCAACTTTGATTGGTTGGCGCTTTGTAGAGCAAAAAAGTAGTTTAGCTAAGAATGATATTATTGTTTCTTATCGAGATAACTTATTTCATGTAGATTCAACCGTTCTTAACAATCCTAAAGTTGTTGATGATTTGCTTGATGCTTTGAATGAATTTTTTCTTTGTTTAAGTTACTTGCTTGCCAACAAGACTCAAGAGTTTGGCTTGCTGCATTGCGCCAGTTATACTGAGACAGGGAAAAATATTATTCTTCTAGGCGATAAAAAGTCTGGAAAATCAGCAAAAACCTTATCCAAAGCCATAGCAGGAGAGCTTATCTATGCCGATGATTTACTGTTGTGGCATGCAAAGCGTGGCGTTTTTGTGGCACTTGGCCTACCCCTGAGGTTAAGAAGGACAATGATTTCGTTAATTGATGGCGACACTGTTAAAGATAAATTTATTATAGGTAAAAACATTTTGTATTCTCATCAAAAATTTTTCAATAATGCTAAATTAGGAGATGAGTTTTCGTTGGATCAATTGAAACTAATGAGTGAGAATTTTGATTTTGCAACAAAGGATATCTCAATGTATAAAACCCTGTTATATTTAAAGCAGCATTTAATAGCTGACAACTTTCTCTCTATCAAAAAAAATCTGTAAAAACAAAGTTTTGGAAATAAATAGGATATCATCCTTTAATTTAAAATTTTTAGTAAAAACAACAACTTACATATAAAATTAAGCAGTTAAAAAATATCGGAAATTTTTAAAATGAGATGGAATATATTAATAAATAGCACTTTAAATATCCATTTAGGCTTGAAAATAAGCTGTTTTAGACGTTATTTTGATTAAAAAATATCATTATTCGTAAAATTTAAGAAATTCTTTAAATGAGTGTTTTTCAAGCGAATAGCTTTAAGTAAAATACTATCTTTCCGGAGAGATGTCAGAGTGGTTTAATTTGCTCGCTTGGAAAGCGGGTGTACGGTAACGTACCGAGGGTTCGAATCCCTCTCTCTCCACCAATTTTTAATTCCTACTGTGTTAATTGCATAGAAATACTCAATTACATAGTTCGAGCTATATTCAATCATATTTTTCCGCAATATGCTTTGTAGAAAGAAAAAATGAAAAATAATATCATGAGTCTTACGCCAAACTTCCAGCCAAAAAATATTGTCAAAACCATTGAGCAACTCACTCAACAAGGACTTGAGGTAATTGCTCAAGCTGAACAAGGTAATGATTGGGATAGTGTTATTACCGCTACCGACGATTTTGAATGTGAATTAGGTCGTTTAACCAGTGTGAATTCACATTTAAATGCGGTGATGTTTAATGATGAGTTTAATGAGCAATATGAACAAACACTACCTATTATTACTAATTTTTATTCTGAAATATCTAGTAATAAAGCTTTATATCAAGCTTATAAAAACTTAAAAAATACAAAGCTGAATAAGCAACAGCAACACATATTAAAAGAATCAATTGACGGGTTTGAGTTATCAGGCGTGGGTTTGGAAGGTGAGCAGTCAAAACGCTTTAAAGCCATTAAAGAGCGCTTAAGTTTACTTAGCAATCAATTTTCAAAAAATTCACTTAAAGCCACTAATGAATGGACAAAGGTAGTTGAGCTGCATGATCTAAAAGGTTATGGTGAAACAGAGCTTGCTAAAATTAAAACCGACAACGGTTACGAGTTAAATCTACAAGTTCCGGTTTATATGGATGTGATGACCTATCTTGATAATCGTCAATTACGAGAAGAGGTATATCGTGCCTATGTATCACGTGCATCTGAAGTGGGTATCACCTCAGTTGAGTATGACAACAAAGCCATCATGAATGAGGTGTTAAGCTTGAGACATGAGATGGCTAATATTCTTGATTTTGATAATTACGCCCAGTTATCGATTGAATCAAAAATGGTGGAAAGCACTGATCAAATATTGGGGTTTTTGTCAAATCTGGTCGATAAATCCAAAGCTCAGGCGCAAGCCGAGTTAGATGAGTTAACAAAATTTTCCGGCATTGATTTAAAACCTTGGGATCTAGGTTTTTATAGTGAACAACTAAAAGAACAAAAATTTGGCTTTAAAAAAGCCGATCTTACGCCTTATTTTCCTGAATACAAGGTACTTGAAGGGCTATTTTCAACCATTGAAAATCTATATCAGGTCAAAGTAAGTCAGATCGATGAGCCGAGTTATCATAAGGATGTTCGAGTATTGGAGATAACCAATAGTGATGGACTGATTGGAAAAATATATCTTGATTTGTACGCTAGACAAGATAAACGTGGTGGCGCATGGATGGCGGATTATCAACCACTGCAAGACGATAAAATACCGGTAGCATTTGTTGTGTGCAATCTAAATTCACCCAGTGAAGGTAAACCTGCATTATTTGAATTTGATGAGATTGTCACCATATTCCATGAATTTGGCCACGCACTACATCATGTATTGACCAAAGTGAAATATACCTGTGCTGCCGGTATATCGGGTGTTCCTTGGGACGGGGTTGAGCTACCCAGTCAGTATATGGAATTTTTCTGTTATGAGCGTGAGGTGGTTAAGCAAATGTCTTCGCATGTTGACACTCAAGCGCACTTGCCCGATGATCTTTATGATCGATTAATTGCCGCTAAAAATTTTCAATCAGCACTAGGTATGTTGCGCCAGTGTGAGTTTTCGTTATGGGACCTTAAAACACATATAGACACAAAAGATACTTATAGCATCTTAGAAGAGGTTCGTAAGGACACTGCACTTATGCCGGCAATTAACGAAAATCGTTTTTTAAATACGTTTGGCCATGTTTTTTCTGGTGGCTATGCGGCAGGCTACTTTAGCTACAAATGGGCTGAAGTATTAGCTGCCGATGCTTATTATTATGTTAAAAAACAAGGTGGTATAGGCTCTCAGGCCTCACTTGATTTTCTACATCAGATATTAGAGACAGGTGGCAGTCAGGATTTTATGAAAAGCTACGAATCCTTTAGAGGGTCAAAGCCATCAATTGACGGCTTGTTACGAGCCAACGGCATTGTAAATTAGGTACAATGCTTTTTTATTTTTTAGGAAAAGATTATGATTAAATTTATTATCAGTATTATTATTATTTTGGCACTAATTGGTGGCGCCATTCAATTTGTTTCAACAGCTGAAAGCTGGGCTTTAGTGGTTAATAAAGAAGCAGCAATGAGTAGCATTCAAAATGGCGCAATGATAGTGTATGAATTTGTTAAAGACTTGATTGCAGATGCAGATCAAATTAAAGGCGTGGATTTAGCGATTGAAAAATAAACTTAAGAATTAATCCAAGTTTTAAATGCCTAGCAATTGCTAGGCATTTTTTTATACTTTGGAAAGCAAGATGGTACCATTGGTGCCACCAAAACCAAATGAGTTAGAAATAGCGTGGTTAATCGTCATCTCTCTAGCGCCATCAGCACAATAATCCAAATCACAATTTTCATCCTGATTAATGATGTTAATGGTCGGTGGTGCTATTTGATCTTTAATAGCAAGTGCAGTAAAGATAGCTTCAATGCCACCAGCAGCGCCCAATAGATGCCCTGTCATGGATTTTGTGGAGCTCATTACTATGTTGTGTGCATGATCACCTAAAGCAAGCTTAGCAGCATCGGTTTCTGCTTGGTCACCAGCTGGGGTTGATGTACCATGAGCGTTAATGTAATCAATTTGCTCAGCATTAATACCTGCATTACGCATGGCATTCTTCATACAGCGTGCTGCACCTTCGCCGCCTTTTGAAGGTAGTGTCATATGATAGGCGTCACCACTCATGCCGTAACCTGAAACTTCAGCGTATATTTTTGCACCACGTGCTTTGGCATGTTCGTATTCTTCAAGCACCACCACGCCAGCGCCATCACCCAAGACAAATCCATCACGATCCTTGTCCCAAGGGCGGGAAGCAGTTGATGGGTCGTCATTGCGAGTGGATAGGGCGCGAGCAGCAGCAAAACCGCCTAAGCCACAATTAGTCGTTGACATTTCTGCACCACCAGCAATCATCACGTCAGCATCACCGTATTCGATTAAACGAGACGCATCGCCAATGTTGTGTGTACCGGTCGTACAAGCGGTAACAATGGCAAAATTTGGTCCTTTAAAGCCGTATTTAATTGATAGGTTGCCAGAGATCATGTTAATGATTGAAGAGGGCACAAAGAAAGGCGAGATACGCTTGGCACCTTTTTCTCTGAACAGGTCGGCTGTTTTTTCAATTGTACCCAAGCCACCAATACCTGCACCAATAGCAACACCAATACGCTCAGCATTTTCATCAGTCACTTCAATACCACAATCCTCAAAGGCTTGAATACCAGCAGCCATGCCGTAATGAATAAAAGTGTCCATTTTTTTAGCATCTTTAGGCTTTAGATAATCTGTAATGTCAAAATTTTTAACAGAGCCGCCAAAAGTAACCGACTGACCCTCGGTTTCAATATTGGCCAAGGTGTTGATGCCGGATTGACCCGCTAAGATGTTTTTCCAAGATTCTTCAATGGAATTTCCTACGGGAGAAACAATACCCATGCCAGTAATAACAACTCTTCTTTTGCTCATAATAGATACTCTTAAAAATTAAAAAAGGCGCTTAATCCATTGAAGAAAGCGCCTTATTGTTTAGCTGACTAAACGGAAGTTACAAATTGTTATTAACGTAGTCGATCGCTTGTTGAACAGTTGTAATGTTTTCTGCTTGATCATCAGGGATTTCACAGTCAAACTCTTCTTCAAGAGACATTACTAATTCAACAGTATCTAGAGAATCTGCACCTAGGTCATCAATAAATGAAGCGTTATTATCAATATCGCCACTTACGTCTAATTGCTCAGATACAACTTTTTTAACTCTTTCCTCAATGCTCATTGGTTACTTCCTGTTTGGTTTAATAAAGTTATTATTTTATCGATTATTAACTGTAAAACAAGTCTAAATTATAAAAAAATAGAATTATTTTTGATAGCGTGTTGGATCTTTAATGCCAGCTTCGCCAAAACCTAATTTACGATATTCGCAAGCATCGCAAAACCCACATGCTTCACCTTTGTCATTAGCCTGATAGCAGGTGGTAGTATTGATGTAATCAACACCTAAAGCCAAACCTTTTTGAATAATTTGGGCTTTATTTAGGCTTATGAGTGGTGTATGAATGGTAATTTTTTGACCCTCGACACCTTGTTTGGTTGCTAGGTTTGCCATCACTTCAAAGGCATTAATGTATTCCTGTCTACAATCTGGGTATCCTGAGTAATCAAGTGCATTGACACCAATAAAGATATCTTGACAATTTAGCACTTCAGACCAAGCAAGAGCGTAGGATAAAAACACAGTATTTCTAGCAGGAACATAAGTCACAGGAATTTCATCACTTTCATGAAATTTTGGCACATCAATACTTTCATCAGTTAATGCTGATCCACCAATATCTGAAAGGGATATTTTCATAACCCTGTGTTCAGTTACGTTAAATGTTTTTGCAATATTGGCTGCTGCGTTAAGTTCAGATTTTTGTTTTTGACCGTAATCAAAGCTGAGTGCATAGCAATCAAACCCCTGGGATTTGGCAATTGCCAAACTGGTGGTTGAGTCTAGGCCGCCGGATAACAGAATAATGGCCTTTTTTTGAGTCTTAGACATTGGCTAGATTGCCTTTTTCTTCTAGCCATTTTTTACGATCTGGCGCCCGTTTTTTACTCAGTAACATGTCCATAGTTTGCTCCACCTGAAGTGGGTTATCTAGTGTTAGCTGAATGAGTCTTCTGGTATCT
>ERZ1048686.857-NODE-857-length-26770-cov-7.734419_pt1 | contig 26770 bp, 23 predicted proteins | sample MGYA00383099_ERZ1048686 | MGnify/ENA primary metagenome ERZ1048686 (study PRJEB29581, sample SAMEA5548369) | metagenome | biome: marine; feature: coastal; material: water | depth 25 m | study: Short-term variability in the microbial, nano- and picoplankton... | reverse complement strand
CTTGAGAATTTATTTTTAAAAACGGGTAAAGGGCGGCGTGATTTTATCGACCTCAATCTGGATCACTGCGGTCGTCTTACAAAGATCAAACTGCGTAATCAGATCCAGTGTGCCCTTGGTATCTAAAGCTGCTAACCATTCGGATGCTGTCACCGACTCAAGCGGCTTGGTCAGCGGCACTGGTGATCAAGACCAAATGGGACGAGATGAGCCTCTCTTTGCTCTTTGTTTCAAATCTCTGTGATGTATCATTATACCGCAATTGAGATCAAACAAGGGCTTGCTCATAGCGGCAAATAAGCCTAAAGGGGAGGGCAACAACGGAGATACCCATATGCTGCAAGTAAGTGTTCGTGACAACAACGTAGACCAAGCGCTGCGTGTTATGAAAAAGAAAATGCAACGTGAAGGCATGTTTCGCGAAATGAGGGCGAAAGAATTTTATGAAAAGCCCTCTGTGAAAAAGGCAAAAGCCAAAAAAGAAGCGATCAAGCGGATCAAAAAGCTTGCGCGCAAAAAGGCTGAGCGTGAAGGGTAAAGCGCCTAAGCCCAGTGAAATTAAAGCTTAAGGCTTAAGGTTGATCAAAAACATATCTAGTGTTGCGTAACCGACTTTGTGCGGTTGTTTTCTGTTTAAAAAAAATGAGAAATGACGCGTGCGCCCGACAGATAGACAGAGTGATAGCGCAGATCTAAAACGAACATCAGCCCGTTAAGACCAAAATGCGGGATTATCTGAGGGGTGAAAGATAAGCAGCACGTTGATAAAATGGATCTGCCCGCAACGTTGTAGCGACCAATAATTTTCAGTATCTCTGCTCGATATGTCAGGCTCGCAAGATTGAATCGCCCGCCTTTATCACTCTGTTTCAAAGTCTATTTCGCAGGCTATGGGCTGCATTTTGATCCTGATCTCCGTGCGGTGAAAGATATTGAGAACTTAATCATGCTGAAGCGTTAGAATGGGAATTTGGTCGAACTGAGTTCAAACGATGTTGAGGAATGATATCAAGCACGAAAACTTGCCGTCACTAGGTTTGGCAAAGTCTCTCAGTTTTCTTAACGATCAGCCAAGTCGTTTGAATATAGGACGTTCTGCTCAGGGCTCCGGTTTGGTGATCGACACAGATATTTGCACAATGAAAAGCGGTACCACAAACCACATATATTTTTTTGGTTTTGACTTAACGTTCGCAGAGGTCGTCCACCCTTTTGACCACTTCCCCGGATTATTAATCCCCCACAGTCATATCTTCGGTGGCGGAAACGGCTGCTAAACTGGCTTAGCGCTTAAGTACGCATCTGAATGATGTAGCGAACTCCTTATTCTGTACATTTTGGCGATGAACTCTGATGATTTTCAAAAGATTGCTTATGAAGAAATTGGCGGAGAAGAAATTTTTGATCCAAGCTCCTCTATTATTTATTCAAAACTGACAGATCAGGAAGAGGGTGGTTTTGTCACTAGCCGCTTTAAATCTGCTAAGATCGTAGCTGAATCGGGGAGGAGACGGAGGATTAGCCCCCTGGCCAAGATCGTGCAGTTTCATAAATCCGCCCGCATCTTGCAGCAGTGGCGTGCACTGTTTACTTATACCTAGAATATCCTCATTAAAGATATCCAAGAAGATCAATGCTCTATGCCGGCCACCGTTTTTCGGATAAGCGCTTGACCATATATATTTCACTTAAATCGCGTTCAATAACACAGTGGCATTTTCAATGCATCAAGTGCCAGACTTTTTGTGTTTGCATGAGGCCGTAAGGAACAGCCAGTTTGTTCATATAAACGTCGATCATCTGCCATTGCTGAGGCAAAATTTCATTTTGCAGAGATTTCTGCACGCTCCAAAAAAGCACGACTTACGCCCAAACGTCGGATCTTTTTACGAAAGCATAGGTCAATAACACCTAAAATTGGCAAACTGTTGTTGCCTATGCGAACCAGTGTGAACTCAAAATCAAAATGGCCGATAAGTTTAGATTTATCTTAGCAATGAAACGCCCATGCGGAGCTTGCTTAAACTACGTTCAGCCCTTGTGAATGCCGCCGAAACAGCACTCAAGAAGGGCTGCGATATCAACTTCATAATGTGAATCAACACCGTGGCAAAATTCGATTTTTATCGTAGTCATAACGTCGCTTAAGTGACCATTCATTGGGCGAGAAATTTGTTACACTTTGAGAAATTTCAGAGTCAGGTACATCCATATCAACGAAGAGGTGCCAATACACTCTGTTGTTTTTGAGCGGTATTTCTGTCGGGTTATCAAATACGCGCATGCCTTCTTGTCGGGTACCGCGAATATGGCTTCGGCATTCATGACTTCTAACCGTGGCAGAGGCGCTAAGCAAACCTGATCGTAGCAGGTTCACGTTAAAATGAGCTGGATCCACAGGAGTGTCAGTTTTATCTTCGTTGTAAAGATCATTGTGGGCATCAGATTGTCCGTGCAAACGGCGTGCTTTGGTTTTGAGCGTTAAATGTTTCATTTTACGTTTTGCGGCGCCTTAAAACGGTCTGGGGTGGCCGCTTTGCTTTTACAAAATCCTTGTGATTGACTATGGTTTCTGCAAAGCGACGGCTTGAAAAACGGTGTGAAACTGAAGATCGCTCCATGATCTGCTTTGTGCCCTTATACTTACAGAACCATTAAAAGATAATATATTTTGAGGCGTTGGATCAACCCTTACGTCGCGAGTTGGTTGGCAAGTCGGGATTTTTTAGGGCAATGGCACGTATAAAACGAACTTGAATAAAACGTAAAATGCGGTGATTACCACTGCGCCGGATATCGGATATAAAATAAACGTTTTTGCGCTCCAGCGTTCATGCATTGCCGCAATCAGCCCACCGCTGAAAGCCACCACGCCTGCGGGTAAAAATCCGATCTTAGGGATCAGGAAACCCATCAGAAACATCGCGATTATCAGCAATGCCCGGCGCCACCAAATGCCGGTTCCAAAACCGCCCTCATCGGATGGTTTTAAAAATCTGGCGATGAATGAAAATGACGCTGTGACGACCAGTATAATGGCCACGGTTTGCGGAAAAACTTGGCTGTCGCGATCAGTATAGCTGGTTGTGTCATACAGCGTTATGAGCCCGGCACAGATAAAAAACAGCGAGGCAAGCAGCGATCCTATCTGTCCGCCGCTTTTCATTGCAGAAGGGGGGGTCATTGGTTGGCCTCTTCGAATCTGCGTGATTTTCGCCATTGAACGATCAGCGGTAAAATCAGCGTTATGAGCGTGAACAGCAAAATGCCTTGCGAAATCGGTCTGCCAAAAAACATTCCGAATAAGTTATTTGTCGCCGCGCCTATGGTCCAGCCTTGAACAAAGCCTTGCTCGGCGATCGGGCCCAATATCAACCCCAGAACGATCGGTGAGGCAGCGAATCCAAACCTGGCAACAACCCATCCAAAAACCCCAAGGCACAGCATGATAATCACGTCTGAGACGCTGTTGCGGATGGCAAAAGTGCCGATGATGGTCATAAACCCGACCGTTGGCACCAACACTGCCTTCGGCACAGTGACGATCGATTTATACGCGTAGCGCCCGATCAGAAGGCCTGCCGGCAACATCAAAACCGTTGCGATTATCAATCCATAGATGAACGTAAAGACGATCGAGCCGCTTTGTGAAAACATCGCTGGGCCGGTGCGTACGCCTTGCACCAACAGCGCTCCTAAAACGATGGCATCGGGCGGGGTGCCTGGAATGCCTAAAACCAGCGTCGGGATGAAGCCCCCACCAACAGTGGCGCTATTTGCGGATTCGGTTGCCATAATGCCATTCGGCTCGCCCTCACCAAATTTCTGGTCTGGCTTGGCGGTACGTTTGGCCTCTGAATAGGCCACCAACCCAGCAACTGAGCCGCCTGCGCCGGGTAAAATACCCACTAAAGTACCGATAATTGAAGAGCGGATCAGATTGAATTTCGAGCGCGTCGCGAGCGCAAATGCCTCTCCGATGCGAACCGTTTTCACGCCTTCTTCCACCTTTAAATGCCTGTCAGGAACCGCGACCAGATCGATTAGGACCGGCACACAGTAAAGACCAATCAACGCCCCCACAACGCCAAAACCGCCAATCAAGGTTTGGCTGCCAAATGTCAGTCGGATATCAGCGGAAATTTCAGCCACGCCAACCGTTGATAAAATCATCCCAAAAGCCCCGCCCACCAGACCTTTCATTAAATTGCCGCTGGAGAGTGATGCAATTAAAGACAGTCCAAAAACCGACAACCAAAAATACTCAATAGGCCCAAAAGCCAGCGCGACCTGCGATAGAGGCGGAGCCAGAAAAAGCAACGCGATTGCGCCAACTAGGCCGCCAAAAACTGATGCAAAACAGGCAAGGGCGACCGCAAGATCTCCATCGCCACGTTTTGCCATGGGATAGCCGTCAAAGGTTGTGGCAATGGCCGATGGGGTGCCTGGTGTATTCAATAAAATAGCGGCATAGGCGCCGCCGTAAATTGCACCGGTGTAAATGGCCCCAAGAAGAATAAGTGCGGAGGCAGGCTCCATACTAAAGGTGATGGGAACCAAAATAGCCAGCGCCATGGTGGCGGTTAACCCCGGGATAGATCCAATGACAGTGCCGGCCACAACGCCAAATAAAGCCAATGCAAAATTCAAAGGCGTTAAGGCAGATAAAAAGTGACTGAATTCCATCGTTACAACTTTCCGGGGTTAACCAATTTATTTTACTTGATGAGGCCAGCTTCGCGGGCATCTTTCAAATATTCCGCAACGCGGTCAGCCATAAAGGCCGGCATATCCGCCGCGCTTATATCCAACATCGCAAAGCCACCATCGAGCATTTTCTGACGAAAGGCTGGGTCGGCATTGATTTCGCCAATCATATCAGACCACATGGCGGTGGTTTCTGCGCTCGCGGTATTGGGCAACGCTATACCACGATAGGCGCCACCCACCATATCATATCCCAGTTCTTTGAAGGTTGGGACATCCGGGAAAAGGGGATGACGGTCTTCCATCGCAACGGCCAACATGCGCACGGCATCGCCTTGTTTAGCACCTACGGTTGTATAACCCCATTGTGCTTTGACCTGATTGCCCAAAAGCGCCGTCACAGAGGCACCGGTGCCTTTGAACGGCACATATGTGGTGAGCGCGCCGGTCATCTTGTCAAATTTGATTTGGGCCAGGTGGTTGGCGCTGGCTTTTCCCGATCCTGACATGGTGACCTGTCCGGGGTTGGCCTTCGCATCATTCACCAAATCTGCAAGTGTTTGATAGGGGCTATTGGCCGGAACAACGATGGCATCTGGTGTGAAGTGGAACATGTAGAACGCGTTCAGCGAATCTGTTGTAAAGCCTACGTCTTTTTGCGCAGGTTTGATGATGATATGGGGTAAGTTCACGCCCATAATGGTTTGGCCATCGCCGTTCAAACCGTTGAGAGAGGCCCAGCCAACTGCACCGCCACCGCCGGGTTGGTAGGAAACCACCATTTCTTGGCCAAATTTTTCGGCAAAGAAAGGCTGCTGCAATCGTGCAGAAATATCCGACTCGCCGCCGGGTCCGAAAGGAATGATGTAATTAACGGGTCCGTTCAATTCCGCGTGGGCTTGCACACCAAATGTCAGTGCAAGCGCCGCCGCAGCGGTTGTTTTAAGAAGAGTACGTCTCAGCATAATGTTTCTCCCGAATTTGCTGTAATTTTGTGATATCTTTGATAGTAGACACAGGTTTAGATGCAAGCGCCATGGTTTTTTGAACTGGCAGCTCTAAAAGTCTAGGCTTGCAAATCCGCTGACCAGCGCAAGTTAATGCATTTTTGAGCGTGTCATTGATGGTCATTTTACGCCATATACCGTGCTAACGATGCTAGGTTTCCCTAAAATTTGCGTTTCCGCCAGTCATTAATTTTTCGCTTTTTGTAAAGCGTTTCTTTATAAGCGCATTTATGAGACTATTTTGGCCTGAGAGGTGTCGTAAGACTGATGACCATTGCCCTTTTTAAAACTTTAATCGCCATTTCTGAACAGGGTAGTTTTCGCGCTGCCGCAGATGTTATTTGCGTCACGCATGCGGCGATCGGCCAACAAATGACGCGGCTTGAAGAAACATTGCAAGTCAGATTGTTCGACCGTTCTGAAAAGTCACCCAAATTGAATCAATTGGGCAAAGCGTTTGTGCCCAAGGCCAAAGCGGTCGTTTTGGCCTATGATACCATTTTAGATGATCTCACGGGTGATCCGCGCACGATCGGAGAACTTTCTGTTGGCGCGGTGCCATCCTCTTTGGCCGGCTTAATTCCCAAATCGATCAAACGGTTGATCACGCTTTATCCACAATTGCATATCCGCGTGGTGCCGGGGCTTTCACCTGCTCTATTCGAGCAGATCGAAGGCGGGACATTGGATGCGGCTGTGATGAGCGAGCCTCGGCATATACATAACGGGCTTAATTGGTTGCCATTTTATGAAGAAGAATTGGTTTTGCTGGCCTCGCCAGAGGTTGTCGAAGACGATCCTTTTCTCATCTTGGAAAGGATGCCTTATTTGCGCCATACCCGGCAGGCAGCCGTTGGGATGATGGCCGAAGACTGGCTGGCGAAAAATAACATTCGCGTGCATGATTTGATGGAGATGGGCTCTTTGGAAAATCTTGCCAGTATGGTTGCGCATGGTCTTGGGGTCGCGATTGGCCCAAATATTTGTGTTCCTGATCCGTCTTTTGAGCAATTAAGAAAAATTTCATTGGGACCATCTGCGCCCCGACGTACGCTTGGTATCCTAACGAGATCAGATTGTTCAAAATTAAAACTGCTTGAGCCCTTGTTGGCGCAAATCAAACTGACGATCGCTGAGTCGGAGGGTTAAACCGACTTATAAAATTTAATTTTATTTAAAATGAAATTTATTTGATTTGCTAAATAATATTTTGAGGGTGACAGTAAGGCAACCTGTCAGTCATCTTGGAGGCATTTATGCCAAACCATTCTACCGCGCCATCAGATGATGTTTTGGATCAAATTAAAGCCATCCTGGGCCATGGTGGATGGAAGGCTGGAGCTGAGGCTATCAGTTATTTTGATGATCCGAGAGGGCGGTTTTGCGGGGCGGCATTTTTGGTGGTGTTGCCCGAGTCAACTCAGCAGGTATCTGAGATTGTAAGCCTCTGTAATAGAGAAAAAATTGCCCTTATTCCCTATGGCGGCGGAACGGGTGTGGTGGCGGGCCAACTTTCAATTGAAACCGAAAATATGCTTATTCTATCGCTTGAACGGATGAATAGCATCAGTGAGGTTTCTGAAGATGACTGCACTGTGACGGTGCAAGCAGGCTGTATATTGGCGCATCTGCACGCTGCGGCTAATGAGAAAGCGCTGCAATTTCCGCTCAGCATGGCTTCTAAGGGCAGCTGTAGTGTTGGGGGGAATCTTGCCACCAATGCAGGGGGGATACAGGTCGTGCGCTATGGCAACACGCGAGATCTATGTTTGGGGATAGAAGCCGTGTTGCCCTGCGGCTCTATTCTAAGCGATCTCAGCCCTTTGCATAAAGACAATACGGGGTATGATCTTAAACATCTTTTGATTGGAAGTGAGGGTACATTGGGCGTGATAACTGCGGCCACATTCAAGCTCACACCACTCGACCCTGAAACGGTGACTATGCTTTGCGCGGTATCGTCTCCTACCGCTGCCCTTGCGCTCTATAAAAAGTTACGCCTCAATTTGCGTGAAAGTATTTCAGCGCTCGAATTGATGAGCGATTTCGGCTTAGATTTGGTGGCCAGTTGTTTTTCAGATCTAAAAAAACCCTTTAAGCAAGATTACAGCTGGTATGTGTTGATCGAGGCAGGCGGCGCCGAAGGTATTATCGAACAAGCTTTGGGCGCGGTGGCCGATTGTTTGGAGACGGGTTTGGTGCAAGACGCGGTGATTGCACAATCTGATACGCAGCGCGCCACCCTGTGGCGATTGCGCGAAAATACACCCGAGGCGAACCGGTTGTCAGGTGCGTTTGTAAGCAGTGATACATCGGTTCCTATCAGCAAAGTTGAAGCTTTCATTCACGCGACATGCGCCGCGGTAAAAGCGATTAATCCGGATCTGAGGGTCAACACATATGGGCATATCGGCGATGGGAATATACATCACAATATTTTACCACCCCAAGGCGTCACGAAAGCCGCATTTCTAAAAGCAGAACCAGACGCGGCTGAACGCATTCGCATGGTGATAAACGATGCCACGGTGGAATTTGGTGGCTCGATTAGCGCTGAGCATGGGATTGGCCGCTTGAAAACGCAAGACCTTGAAGCTTATGTCAGTCCGGTAAAGCGTCGCGCGCTTAAGGCGATAAAATCGGCACTTGATCCCAACAATATTATGAACCCCGGCGCGGTGCTTCGTTAAAACGATAATTTTTGGATTGATAGCTTGAGACACGATCCCTTTCGCGTCCAAGGCGCGGGGTGTGCGCGTGGCTGCAATTTGGCCGCGTGTTATCCCCGTTTTTGCCGATGCCATCGCTAAGAGTTTTGGCGCGCGGCATATATATAGATGCCGAGCAAATTAAACCGGATAAAGCGGCTTGCCTTTTACGCGGCGTGGGCTTCGCCTCAGCGGCGTTTTAATATGCAAACAGCATGATGATAAAGATGCGTTATAATCTGGGTCAGGTGGCTTGCTGTTTACACAAGATCCATGTCGCGATGAACCAGCCAGATACGTCGCTACTTTTATTCAAACAAAATTTCAATTTTAAATTAGATCGGTTAGCAAAATCAAAGGGCTTGGTTGTGGGTTTTTGATGTTTGAGTGATTCTGCGCGTAGGCGCCATTCCTCCAGTCAAGAAAGCAAAATTTTAAAAAAGCGGGAACTTTGCATGCTTTAAGATAAGTCTAGATCTCTTTAAGATTTGTGAAAACAAACAATTTTTAGGGCTCTATTCTGGAAAATTGAGTGAGAAACAGAGATTTTAAAAAAATGGATTACGATAATTTTAACTTAATCCTCAAAAAGAAGATTTTTTGGTCTTCACCATCAAAATAACCGTTGATTGGAAACTGGTAATCTGTTCGATTGCGATTTAAGCTTGCGCAATGCTCGCGGGCACAATCATTCTGTTCTTTTGACAGAAGAATGAAGCTTCAATTTTGAGGCAAAAAATGGGAGAAAATAAATGTCGAATAAATCAAAACTGATCGGTGCGGTTGCCGGTGCGACTCTCGCGCTCGGTGCGCAGACAGTCTTGGCCGGTGGGCATCAGGAAATGACGGTAGCATATTTTCTAGAGTGGCCAATGCCATTTGAGTATGCAAAACAAATGGGAACTTATGACGAAGAGTTAGGTGTAAAGGTCAACTGGGTGAGCTTTGATTCTGGTGTGAAAATGTCCGCAGCTATGGCCTCGGGTGATGTTCACTTATCAGTAAGCCAGGGTGTTCCGCCTTTTGTGGTTGCAACGTCGGCTGGCCAAGATCTTCAAATCTTAGATGTAGCTGTTAGCTACGCTGACAACGATAACTGCGTCGTCAGAAGCGATCTTGAAATTGACAAAAGCAGCACTGAAGAGTTGGCCGGTAAAAAAGTGGCTGTGCCTTTGGGTACAGCAGCGCATTATGGTTTCTTGAAGCAAATGGACCATTTTGGTGTTGACGTTGGCAGCATGGAAATAGTGGACATGGATCCACCAGATGGCGCTGCTGCAATCGCGCAAGGCGCTGTGGATATGTTCTGCGGTTGGGGTGGTTCGTTACGCCGCGCGAAAGAGCACGGAAACATTCTGCTTACGGGTGCTGAAAAAACTGAACTAGGTATTTTGGTTTTTGACGTCACTTCTGGTCCAGCAGGCTGGGTAGCGGAAAACAGCGATCTAGTTGCCAAATTTCTCAAGGTGACCGCCGATGCAAACGCGATGTGGGCGGATTCTTCCAACCATGCCATGATGCTTCCCGCCATTGCGAAAGATGCTGGTATGGATGAAGCGGCAACAGCAGATACAATGGCGACATTTGTATTCCCAACTGTCGACAGCCAATTGTCTTCAACATGGCTCGGTGGTGGCGCACAGGAATTTATGAAGGGTGTTGCAGACGTCTTTGTGACAGCTGGAAGTATCGATTCAGCATTGGGTAGCTATGCTGACAACGTGAATGTTGGTCCGTTGGAAACAGCAAACGGAATGTAATTAAACAGCTGCGGGCCGGTGCGCCGGCCCGCAGAATGCAACTGATGTTGTGGTTTATTTGCAATCGCCTCCATCAAAAGTAGGAAGAGAAAAGTGGCCATGTCTGGACTGTCCATCCAAAATATTTCAATGCGCTTTGATTTGCCAAACGGTGAGTGCGTGCAAGCTTTGAAGGATGTCACACTCGACTTGAAAGCAGGTGAATTGATGTCTGTTTTGGGTCCCTCTGGATGTGGAAAAACTACATTATTAAACATTGTTGCCGGATTTCTCGCGCCAACGCAGGGTGAAATTCTATTAAATGGCGAAAAGGTAACTGGCCCCAATGCCGAACGTGGCATGGTGTTTCAGCAGGGTGCTTTGTTTGAGTGGATGAACGTAAGAGAAAACGTGGGCTTTGGTCCACGGATGAAAGGAATAAGCACCGCACAATCGCGCGAAAAAGTGGATCATTTGCTTGATGTGGTTGGGCTGCGGGATTTTAAAGATAAAGCAGTATATGAGCTTTCTGGGGGCATGCAGCAGCGTGTTGCATTAGCCCGATGCCTCGCCAATGATCCAGATGTAATTTTAATGGACGAGCCATTAGGCGCACTTGATGCGCTTACTCGCGAAAAAATGCAGTCGTTGGTTTTGAAGCTATGGAAGGAAACCGGCAAAACAATTATTTTGATCACGCATTCTGTAGAGGAAGCTTTGCTGCTGGGCGAGCGCCTTTTGGTGATGGCTCCGCGCCCGGGCCGTATTCATCGTGAATATCGTCTTCCTTTTGCTGATCTAGGCGTTGATGCCGACCTTCGTGATATTAAAAAACACGTCGAATATGCCAATCGGCGCGAAGAGATTTTGGAAATGATCTGGAATATGGAAGAAGAAATTATGGGACGTTCGGAGGCAACGGTTTGATGGAGTTATTGGTCAAGCTTTCCGAAGAATTACTTTCAATCCTGGTCATTCTAGCGGCGGCTATGCCCTATATCGCCGGTTATATTGGCTTAATCCTTTTAACCCTTTTTGTGTCGCGGCTGGTAAAGAAACTTCTTACACCCAAGCAAGATTTTGGTTCATTGAAAACCGTGACCTTTGGAGATGAAAGTGCGGTAACTTCAAATTTCGCAGCTTCTGTTGTTTCTGTTCTGTTGGTTTTGATTTTATGGGGGGCCTTCACCGGATCAAAAATCTTACCGTCGTTTCTGCATGCACCGGGCCCTTTTCGAGGAAATGCTGAATTCACTTACACGGCTGAGACCGGTGATGGTCTGCGCGATGAAGCGAGAGTGAAACTTATTGTCCATGGCATCGGTGAAGATATAATCCTCCCGGACCTAGAATTGGGTGATGGTTTCGCCAAAAATGATGTCATGGCCGTCAAAGCTTATCGCACGAAATTACTGAAGTGGGATAAAAATGACGAAGAAAACCGCAAAATGGGAGCTAAGATTGTTGCCATTAATGGTAAGCCGATTGAGCAGGGCGTCGCGGTTTATTTAGAGAATCTTCGTATTGCTTTAACGCCAAAAGGCACTTTGAATGTTGAGCCTCGAAAAGGTTGGCAGATGGAGCCTATATGGTTGCCGGCGCCCGAAGCCGTCTGGGGGCGGCTGATAGAAATATCGACCCAAGGCTTCAAGAACTTTCCTTTGCTTGAACATTTGGGTTTTTCGCTATTTCGAGTTGTGGTCGGGTTTTTTATTGGCGCGATGGTGGGTATACCTTTGGGCTACGCCATGGGCTTGTCCGATTGGTTTCGTGGCTGGTTTGATCCGATTGTTGAATTTATGAGGCCGGTCCCGCCGCTTGCTCTGATCCCGTTGGTGATTATTTGGGCGGGCATTGGGGAAGTTGGCAAAGTGATTTTGTTATTCCTCGCTGCACTTTGGATTATGGCCATCGCCGCGCGTGCAGGCGTTTCTGGTGTTAAAATTTCAAAAGTGCACGCTGCTTATTCATTGGGCGCAAGTAAATGGCAGATAATGCGCTTTGTCGTATTCCCCAATAGCTTGCCAGAAATTTTTACCGGGGCGCGAGTAGCGATGGGCGTGTGTTGGGGCACGGTGGTTGCTGCTGAACTTGTGGCAGCGGAAAAAGGCGCAGGCATGATGATTATGGTTGCGTCAAAATTCCAGCAGACGGATATTGTTATCCTGGGCATTATCCTGATTGGGATTATTGGCTTTGGCATAGACATGCTAATGCGCTGGGTCGAACGGGTTATGGTGCCCTGGAAAGGGCGGGGCTAAAGTCGCAAAATAAAAAAGCTTTGTTTCTTAACGGCACGTCCCAGAGTCAGGGATAATAATCTTGTTTTTGCCTTATTGTATCTAGCAGCGTGAATGGCCTTAGTTTTTCGTGCATGCGCCGCCAGTTTCTTTGAAGGTCAGTTTTTGTGGTGTGGATTAGCTTATCTGATCAAGTGCGCTACCCAGTATGAGGATGAGACTGAGTAACGTCTTTGTGAACTTATATGTTTTGCAACGATTTTACCCTCGCAGAAATGTTCTAGATCCGTAGGTAGAGGGCTCAGGTGTATGATCGTCCTAAAATTCTATTTTTAACAAAATACGCTATATTTCAGCTCCGCTTTTGGCGATATTGTGGAAGTTTAAACCCAGCCTAGAAGGCTGGATCACGGTTTATTTCGCGGTATAGCCGCCATCGACCATCAGAACCTGCCCCGTCACATAGGCAGAGGCCTGTGAGCATAGAAACAAAAGGGGGCCGTCTATGTCTGACAAATCTCCATTACGGCCGATGCAGGTTTGGGCGGCATTGCGGGCAGAGCGCTCGGCATCCGCAAAAACTGGCCCTGTAAGCTCGGTTGGGAAGAACCCGGGCCCAATCGCATTGGTGTTAATCCCAAAGCCCGACCAAGCTTCTGCCATCGCGCGCGTCAATTGTGCAATGCCGGCTTTCGAAGCGCCGTAGCTGACCCCGCCGGGAAACGCGCGCGTGGTTTGAAGCGATGCGAAATTTACGATCCGGCCCCAGCCTTTGGCTTTCATACCCGACACAAGCGCCTGACTTAGAAAAAACGGTGCTGCAAGATTGAGGTTGAGCGTTATGTCCCAGCCTTCATCGGTTACGTTATCAGCGGTTTCGCGGGTGTTTATTCCGGCTGCATGAACCACTATGTCGGGCGCGCCGAACGGGGCGGCGATTTGAGCGGCGATCTCTTTTATCTGGCTGCGCTCAGAAAGGTCGGCAGACAGAATAGCGGCTTTTGGCCCGATACGCTCGGCCCAATCCGAAAGCGCTTCTGCGCGCCGCGCCACGCCAATGACCTGCGCACCAGCCGCGGCCAAAGCCGAGGCTGCCTGTTGCCCCAGGCCAGAACTGGCCCCAGTGACGCAAGCAACGCGCCCCGACAGATCAAAAAGCGTGTTCGGATCAGCCATTCGCGCTCAGATCAAAGTTTTCCCCTGGAAAATATTTGGCAAGCCGCACGTCAGCGGCGCGAGCGTGACCCTCCATGCCTTCCAACCGAGAAATCCGCGCGGTGGCTTGCGCAACCCGTTTCGAGCCCTCGCGCGTGGCCTGCTGCCAGGTGACGATTTTCATATATTTATGCACTGATAATCCACCAGTATAGGCGGCTGCGCCCGATGTGGGCAGCACATGATTGGTGCCCGATGCTTTATCGCCATAAGAGACGGTTGTTTCTTCGCCCAAGAACAAAGATCCATAGCAGCTTAAGCGGCCGCGCCACCAATCCAGATCCTCGGCCTGTACAGTCAAATGCTCGGGGGCGTATTCATCCGATGTGGCGGCCATTTCTTCGCGGTCTGCGCACACGATGACCTCTGCGTAATCGCGCCATGCGGCAAGCGCATTATCCCGGTTCAAGTCTGGAAGATCATTGATCAGCTTTGGAATTCGATTCATCACGTCTTCGGCCAAGTCTTTGCTATCAGTCACCAGCCAGACGGGGGAATTATAGCCGTGTTCGGCTTGGCTGACCAAATCGGTCGCAACGATATGCGGGTCGGCGGATTTATCTGCCAGAACCAAACTATCGGTCGGCCCTGCGATCATATCAATGCCAACGCGGCCAAACAGAATGCGTTTTGCCTCGGCTACGAATTGATTGCCGGGTCCAACCAGAATATTGGCTTTGGGCAATCCAAACAACCCGAATGTCATTGCAGCAATGCCTTGAACGCCCCCTAATGCCATAATCGTATCGGCCCCGCAGATATGGGCGGCGTAAATAATCGCAGGCGCGACGCCAACGCCCGGCCGGGGAGGGGAGGTGGCCATAATATGATTGCAGCCCGCCACTTTCGCCGTTGTCACCGTCATAATTGCACTGGCAATATGGCTGTAACGGCCTCCGGGCACGTAACAACCCGCCGCGTCAACCGGAATGGCTTTTTGACCCGCAATCAATCCTGGAACAACCTCATGTTCAACATCGCTTACCGTGGCTTTCTGCGCCTCTGCAAACCGGCGCACATTTTCATGGGCGAATTGAATGTCTTCTTTCAGCTTTTGTGGCACTAATTCGCAAGCGGCGGCAATTTCTTCTTGCGTCAGAATAACATTGCCATCGTATTTATCGAATTTTTGCGCGTATTCGATCGCTTTCGCATCGCCGCCTTCTTCAATATCGTTCAATATCTCTCGAACAATATCATGGACATTTGATGCATCGGATTGTGCGGTAAGCGTTGCTTTTTTCAGGTAGTCTCGTGCCATAGTTATTTTGCCTTATTTATAGATATCTGGAAGCATTGTTGTTGAAATCGCAGGTACAAAAGCGATTAAAAGAACCACAACAAGCATGAAAAATACGAATGGGACTGCGCGCCAAGCGATCCGCAGGATTGACTCTCCGGTAATCCCGGAAACAACGAACAAGTTTAACCCCAAGGGCGGTGTGATGAACCCGACACCCAAGGCGGTAATCATCATGATACAGAACTGAATTTCGTTCATGCCGACATTATCGGCCAAAGGCTTCAAAATTGGCGCAAGGATCACAATGTTGGGGGTTGTTTCCATCACACATCCCGCAGCGATCAAAATGCCGATCATCATCAAAATTAATAGGGTAGGATCATCGGTAAGGGTGGTGACAGAATGAACAAACCCTTGTGGTACGCCCATGATCGCCAAAGCCTGCGCGAGGGGCAATGAAAAAGCGATAATCGGAAGAATAATTCCGTTCACTTTTGCGGAGCTGACCAGCATATTGGGAAAGTCAGATAGTTTAAGCGTGCCCAAAACAAAGCCAATAATGATCGTTACGATCACGGCGGTTGCGCCCGCTTCTGTGGGCGTCAATCTTCCCGAAAAGATGCCATAAAAGATAATGCCGGGCACGATAAAGGCATACCATCCAGAGGCAAGCGCCCTGATAAGGTTTCCGAAATATTCTGCCGCCGACATATTGCCACCGCCTTCATATCCGTAAATTCTGTTGACAACGAGATTGGTGATCAGGATGGCGGTTAAGATTAGCAATCCGGGGATCAGCGCAGCTAAAAATAAGGTTGAGGCGGATATACCCAGCACCAGACCAATAATAATATAGGCAATGGAGGGTGGAATTAAGATCCCTGTGCAAGCCCCTGCGGCAACGAGAGCGCAGGCATAGGGACGCGGATAACCACTCTCGACCAACCGATCGATGGTCATCCGCCCCACGGCGGCGGCGCCGGCGGCGTCCGAGCCTGAAATCGCCGCAAACATGCCGCAAACAAGAACGGTTGCTGATCCAAATCCGCCCTTGGCAAATTGCGTAACAGCTTCGGCCACGTTCAGAAATTTACGAGATAGGCCGGTTCTCACCAAAACATCGCCGGTTAGAATGAACAGCGGCACCGCGGTTAGAGCAAAAGCATCGATGCCATCAAACAGGCTTTCGCCAACCAATGCCAAAGGTAAATCGCCCGACATCAGCAGCATGGTGATCGCAGCAACACCGATGGACGCCCAGACCGGCACGGCCAGCGCAGCAAGGACCACGAAGATAATCACCGGTAGGTAAAAATCCCACCCCAGCTCAACGGCTTGATTAAGTGTATTGAAAAGCATCGCCCTATTCCTCAGTCAAACAGCTTATCGCCTTCGTAAACGGGTGACCCGTCGCGAAGGCTGCGCAGATCGCGCAGGAGCGATTGCGTTAATCGCAGAATTACCAGAAAAAACCCAATTGGCACTGCCATCAGGAACCAAACCATCGACACCCGAAGACCATGGCTTACAGAGCCAAATTTCCATGAGACATGGACGGTTTCCCACGACCAGTATAACGCGATCAAAGCAACCGCAAACATGACCAGATCACCGAAGATGTAGAGCAGGGTTTTCACCGAAGGGCTCAAATAATGCATCACCACATCAATTCTGATATGCGCGCGGTCTTTCACGGCCGCGGCCGCACCGATCCAGGCAAGATAGATAAAAGAATACCGCACAATTTCTTCGCCCCAAATCGATGAATAGGCAAAGATTTCGCGGCGAAACACTTCAACGGCCATGGTCATAACGAGCATGACGTAAAAGGCCAAAAGTGCCCATTTTTCGGCGTCTTTATTGAGCCTTTGAAGTAACAACATAACAAACCTCTCTCGTAGCGTCGCTCTGGCTGGCAAGGCGCGTTGATAAATACAAAATTATTTTGAGAGTAAAAATGGTGGGCGTTTTTGCACGCCCACCAAAGACACTTATGCGTCGTGTACGTAGTAGCGGCCTTGCGTGCCGGCTGCTTCTTCTAGCTTGGCGAATGTATCCATTGATCCAGCCAGCTCAACTTTGAAGCTATCCCATGCTGCATTCTGATAGCCGCCAACAGATTGCCACTCAGCCAGTTGATCCTCGCTTAATGAGTGGAACTGAACGCCCGATTTGCGCAGCTCAGCCATGGCGTAATTGCGCGCTGAAGGTACTTTTGACAGGTTCTGATGACGGGTGATTTCCGCCGCTTCCATAATGCCGTCTTGAACATCTGCCGGCATAGAGTTGAACCATTCGAGGTTACAAGAATACACCTGCGAATCTGGAACCGCCTGCGTGAAAGTTACATGGCTCAGAATGTCTTTGAAGCCAAATACATACAGCGCGCCAACGGATGGGTCGAGCGCGTCCGCAACGCCTTGTTTGATCGCTGAGGGCGTTTCACCCCAGGCTACAGGTGTTGGGTTTGCACCGACCATGCGGTAATATTGCTGCAACATTGCTGAGCCTGGTACGCGGAATTTTACGCCAGACAAATCACCAGGTGTCATCACAGCGCCTGCACCACCTTTGCGAACCGCAACTACACGCGGGTCAATATTGACATAGAACAATGCTTTGAAACCCGCCGCTTCGACATTTGGGTTTACCGCTTTTGCCCAAGTGTCAGAATGTACCAGGTTTGTGAAGCGCTGGTTTGAACCACAAAGGTACGGCATGTTGATCAAGTCAACAGTTGACGCGAAAGGGGCAAAGTTTGACAAAGAATGCTGCGCAGCTTGGATGGTCCCTGATTGTACCTTCTGTGCCAACGCGCCACCTGCGCCCAACTGTCCGCCGGGGGCCAATTTGACATAGACTTTGCCGCTTGTTGCGTTTTGGATGTTTTCTTTAAGGTCCAATTGCATGATTGGGTAGCTGCGCGTCGCGCCCAGCACATACGCTGTTGCGATTGTCATCACGTGATCCGCGGCTTTTTCGCGATCTCTTTCTTCGCTGGCCGTCTGAGCTGCGGCCTCAGTTGACCAAAGCGTTCCCGCTGCGCCTGCAACCATTGCGGCTGTGAAGCTGCCTGAGCCCGCTAGCTTCAGGAAATTTCGGCGTGTTGCCGATTTCAGGTTTTTGTTCTCGTTACTCAATTTCATGTACTCCCTAAGTGATATGTACCGCGGCTACTTTTTAGCCTCAGCTTCTTTCGTCAGAATCGTGATGACAAACAGGATGGCGACGCCACTTAACATGAGCATTTCGCCGACATCGCCAATAAACGAAGCGTTATAGAATGACCCAAGGGCCACATTTAAAATGAAAATCACGAATAAGATGATCGCTCCGATAAGCGGCATTTAACCTATCCTCCCAGATGTTAAGCCGATTCCCTTACAATGTAAGCGTTTACATTACTAAAATGCAAGCCTTTACATCGAATATTTTAATTTCTTTAATAATGCCATATAGTTGCAGTTCTGATCAAAGTGGGTTGACCTTGAATGCGCATTAAAAATGGCACTCCAACGCTTCATGATGTTGCTTTTGCGGCCAATGTGTCGACGGCAACCGTCTCGCGATGTCTGAATTTTCCCGATAAAGTATCGGCTGCAACGCGCCAAAAAGTGTCTGCCGCAATCAGCGAGTTGGGTTATTTGCCAAACTTTGGTGCCAAAGTCATGGCCACTAATCGCACCAATACGATCGGCGCGATTATTCCCACGATGGAAAACGCAATTTTCGCGCGTGGCCTCCAAGCCTTTCAAGAAGAGTTATTGTTGCACGGTTTCACGCTTTTGGTTGCCAGTACGTCATACCGGCCTGAAATAGAACAAGAGCAAATCAGAGCGCTGGTAGCCCGCGGGGCGGATGCGTTGCTTTTGATTGGGCATGAGCGTGATCCCGAAATCTATCGATTTCTAGAAAACCAAGGAGTCGCGGCGTTGACCGCTTGGGCTTATAACAGCCAAGCTGAACGACCCTCTGTGGGGTTTGACAACCGTGCTGCGATGCGTGAGATGGCGGTCAAAGTGATAGAGATGGGCCATCGAAAACTGGCGCTGATTTCTGCGCAAAGAGCAACCAATGACCGTGCACAAGCCCGTCATTCTGGTATTTTGGATGCGATGGCGGAAAACGGATTGGATCCAAATGATCTTTATTTGCTTGAAACCACCTATGGTATCGAGGAGGGCGCGCAAGCTTTCAAGCAGGTTATGGCTGCAAATACGGGGGCAACCGCTGTGTTTTGCGGTAATGATGTTTTGGCCGTGGGGGCGTTGAGAAGCGCGCGCGAGCTAAACCTAAACGTTCCCAAGGATGTATCTATCATTGGGTTTGACGATATCGAATTGGCGCAAGTTGCCTATCCGGCGCTGACCACAGTGCATGTTCCGCATCGTGAAATGGGAGTATTCGCGGCGAAAGCGCTGGCGAATTTAATCAAAGAGGGAACTGCTCTGAAATCCATACCGTTAAAGACCAAACTTGTGTTCCGAGATACGCTTGCCGCTGTGGCGCCCTAAAGCTGGTTCAGGGGGAAACAGCCGGTACGCTGTGGATATTCCGAGCGCTTAGAAATCGGTCTTGGGATATCCCTTAAATGATTTGGGGTTTAAGATGTGGTTTCAGCTCAAACTGTGCCAGCTTTACGCGAATATTTCGGGAAATTATTTTGCCTCTCCTACTCTGCACCTGCGTCTTACGGTAGATTTGGCGATCTGTGGATCCGTCGGTACAAAAGATTGTCTTCACGTTCTAAAAAATCAAGTTTGCAGGAAAGGGTTCTCACAGGGCGCTGCTTATATTGAGTAATGCTTTTGGCGGCCCCGCTTTGCAGTTTTAATAGGCGCTCAAACTTTTGCGACTAAACGACTTGTGGTTAAAGAATACTTCGGATGCTTAGTGCCTTTGGTATGGGCCGACGCATTTAGCGCGGTTTTGTATGATCGATAAAACAACTTGTAAATCGGCCCCGACAACCCCTAGTTTTAACAGACTAAATTGGAGGTCTTTTTTCTTGGCGCAGCACTCAGTTCGTTTGGGCGTAGATATTGGCGGAACTTTTACAGATGTGGTGCTGGAGGTTGGCACCGCTGTTTTTTCTGCCAAGGTTTTAACCACCTATACAGCACCTGAAGAGGCAATCATCGCAGGCCTCCAGCAAGTTTGTGACAAAGCCGGCGTTGCGCCTTTCCAAATTGAGCAGGTCATTCACGGCACGACGTTGGCAACAAATGCGTTGATTGAGCGGCGGGGCGCGAAAACGGCTTTGATTACGAGCGAAGGGTTTCGAGACGTGATTGAAATGCGCACGGAATCGCGGTTTGAGCAATATGATTTAAATTTGATCTTGCCCGAGCCGCTTTTGCCGCGCCAAAGGCGCTACACGGTTCCGGGTCGGATGGATGCCAATGGGGCTGAAATTATGGCTCTCAGCCGCGCCGATATAGAACCGGTTATCGCTCAAATTGCGGCGGCAGGGTATGAAAGCGTTGCGGTGGGATTGATCCATTCTTATTTGAACGATCGCCATGAAAAAATGGTGGCTGAGTTGTTATCAGAGCGGTTGCCGCATGTGATGGTTTCACTGTCCTGTGAAGTGTCTCCACAGATGCGCGAATATGAGCGGTTCAACACTGTGGTTGCAAATGCCTATATCAAACCTTTGATGAAATCATATTTAGACCGCTTAAGGGATCGGTTGCGGTCTGAAACGGTGGAATGTGACGTTTTTCTTATGCATTCTGGGGGCGGTATTATCTCGCTTGAAAGCGCTGCTGAATTTCCTGTGCGTCTGGTGGAATCGGGCCCTGCAGGGGGCGCGGTTTTTGCGGCCCATATCGCGGCGCGCCACGGGTTAAAAAATGTTATATCTTTCGATATGGGGGGCACCACCGCCAAAATTTGTTTGATCAAAGACCAAACGCCCAAAACCAGCCGTGTTTTTGAAGTTGCGAGAAGCTACCGATTTAAAAAAGGCTCGGGCATGCCGATTTCGATACCGGTCATTGATATGGTTGAAATCGGTGCTGGGGGGGGATCGCTCGCGCATGTTGATGCGCTGCGTCAAATCCGGGTTGGGCCGCAAAGCGCCGGCTCTGAGCCGGGGCCGGCCTGTTTTGGCAAAGGGGGAGAAAAGCCGGCCGTTACCGACGCGGACCTGCTTTTGGGCAAATTGGATCCAGAACGCTTTGCTGGCGGATCTTTACCTCTTGATGGCGTAGAGGCGCAAAAGGTACTGGGCAGGGTTTTGGGGGCACCTTTAAATATGCCCGCAATCACTGCGGCGTTTGGGTTGGCCGAAGTGGTCGATGAAAATATGGCGAATGCGGCGCGGGTACACGCGGTGGAAACTGGCGAAGATCTCTCTGGTTATACGATGATCGCATTTGGCGGGGCTGCACCCTTGCACGCGGGCCGTCTTTGCGAAAAGCTTGGCATTCGTCGGGCCTTGGTGCCGCCGGGTGCAGGGGTTGGCTCGGCAATTGGGTTTTTACGCGCGCCGTTCAGCTTTGAAGCAACGCGCTCTGTCTATATGAAGCTTACGCAGTTTGATCCGCGAAGAATCAAAACGCTGTTGCATGACTTGCAAATGGAGGCGGTTGGATTTGTCGCCCGCTGCACCTCTAACAGCCCGATCGTTTTGGAGTTTAAAGCCTATATGCGCTACGCAGGCCAAGGTTGGGAAATTCCGATTGGTTTAGACGCAGAATGCGCTAAGGCGCCTGACGCAGCCGTTTTTGAGAGCCGCTTTACTGATCAATATGCCAAATTATTTGGGCGCCCAGTGGCGGGGCTGGATATTGAAGTGACTGTTTGGTCGGTGAACGCCGCCACAACGCCTGATGCGGTGGCGCGGGTACCGGAAAGTGCCGTGCGCGTTCATGCGTTAGCTCCTGCAAACCGCACTCTTTTTGAACCTGCGGTGGAAGCGTTTGTGCAGGCGGCGGAAATACCGCGCGATCACTTGCGCTGCGAAGATGTGATTGCGGGGCCCGCCGCAATAACCGAGGATGAAACAACGATTATTGTGCCCTCAAGCCGCGTTGCCACATGCTTGGCAGATGGTTGTATCGATCTGCGTTTAAAAGGAGCAAGCGATGCTTAATTCTGATGTGGCCTATCAAATTATGTGGAACCGTTTGATTTCGGTCGTTGAAGAGCAAGCGCAAGCGCTTATACGCACCGCTTTTTCAACCTCTGTGCGCGAAGCGGGGGATTTGTCGGCCGGGGTCTATGATCAGCAAGGGCGTATGCTTGCCCAAGCGGTGACGGGCACGCCGGGGCATGTCAATGCAATGGCAGATGCTGTGGCGCATTTTATACGGCGTATCGGGCCGGATAATATTTTTGAAGGCGATATTTACATCACCAATGACCCATGGGAGGGCACGGGCCATCTGCATGATATAACCATGGTATCGCCTTCCTTTTTTAACGGAAATTTGGTGGGTTTTTTCGCCTGTACAGCCCATGTGGTTGATATTGGTGGGCGTGGCTTTGGCGCAGACGCCTCCAGCGTTTACGAAGAAGGCCTCTATCTGCCGATACTGAAATTTGCTGAGCGACGCGTTGTTGATCAAACGTTGATACGTATTATTCGTGGAAATGTACGGCAACCGGATCAGTTGATTGGTGATATCTATGCTTTGGCAAGCTGTAATGAGATTGGGCATCGCCGCTTGATCGATATGATGCAGGAATTTGATCTTGCGGATCTGACGGCTATCGCACAATTTATCCTTGATCACTCGCGCCGCGCAACGCTTGAGGCCATTGCGGCGCTACCGCGTCAAACGGCGCAGGGGGCCCTAACGATCGATGGCTTTGATACGCCGATAACGATCCAAGCCAAAATTACCATTCACGAAGATCGAATTGTCACCGATTTTGCGGGAAGCTCGCCGGTCGATAAAAAAGGCATCAATTGCCCCCTCGTTTATACAAAAGCCTATGCTTGTTATGCGCTGAAAGTCGCGATTGCGCCCGAGATTCCGAATAATGCGGCATCGCTTGCGCCGTTTGAAGTGCGGGCAACTGAAAACTCGATCGTGCATGCCGCGCATCCAGCGCCCGTAGCCTTGCGCCATATTATTGGTCATTTTGTGCCCGATGCTGTGTTTAATGCCTTTGATCAGATTGTGCCGGGCGTGGTGCCAGCTGAAGGGGCAGGGTGTTTGTGCAATTTTCAGATGTCATTGCGCGCGCGCAGCGATCAAGACGCTGAATCCGGCAGGGCGCGGTTTGAGGTTCTGACGTTCAATTCGGGTGGCTCAGGCGCGAGGCCCGATCATGATGGATTAAATGCCACGGCCTTTCCCTCTGGTGTGATGACCATGCCCGTTGAGGCCACAGAACACGCGGGCCCAGTGATCATTTGGCGTAAAGAGCTGCGGCCCGATTCCGGCGGTGCAGGTAAACACCGCGGTGGCTTGGGGCAATATATGGAGGTGGGTGCGCGCGACGGGTATGAGTTTGACCTTCAGGCCATGCTGGACCGGGTAAACCACCCTGCATTGGGCAGACGGGGGGCTGCAGCGGGTGCAAAAACCAGCATTGCAAAGGATGATGGTGCTGTGATGAAGGGAAAAGGCAAGCAATTTGTGGCCCATGACCGGCGCGTATTGATGGCATTTCCGGGCGGTGGTGGCTATGGCGACCCGAAAGACCGCCCGAGTGCTTTGGTAAAAAGAGATCTTGCGCGTGGCTATATTTCAGCGGCAAGCGCAGAAACGCTTTACGGGTTGAGCAAGGCGGACATCGCCGCTGTTAAAGCCTTGGTGCAGGAAGGCAAAGAGCCATGAGCGCGCTGCAGCCTCCCGAAAACGCAACCTATGATATTGTGATTGTGGGCGGGGCTATCATGGGCGCTTCCGCGGCCTGGTTCTTGTCGGATGATGCCGATTTTAATGGTTCGGTTTTGGTGGTCGAAAAAGATACAAGCTATGAGTTTTCATCTACGATGAAGAGCAATTCCTGCATTCGTCAGCAATTTTCAAGCCCGCTAAACGTGCGTATTTCCCAATTCAGTGCAGATTTTATTCAAAACCTGCCCAGCTATATGAAGGGCGATCCGCGCGCTCCAAAGTTAAAGATCAACAGTTTTGGCTATCTATATTTGGCGAATAACCTTTCGGGCGCTGCTGTTTTGCGCGAAAATCAAGCTGTTCAAATTGCGTGCGGTGCGGCAACGCAGCTTATGACGCCCACGCAGATCAAAGCAGCTTATCCCTTTTACAACGTTGATGATATTGTTCTGGGGTCGATCAATCTTATCGATGAAGGCTATTGGGATGGTGTTGCGGTGTTTGATTGCTGGCGCAGATCGGCGGCCGATCGGGGCGTTGAATTTGTTCAAAACGAAGTGGTCGGGATGAGCAAAAACGCAGCAGGCACGCGCGTAGAGAGCGTGACGTTGAAAACCGGTGAGGTGATATCATGCGGGCAAGTGTTGAATGCAACTGGGCCCCGTGCGATTGAAACTGCAAAAATGGCCGGGGCGCAGATTCCCGTGGAACCGCGCAAAAGATATAGTTGGATATTTTCCGCGCAAAAACCTTTGGATAAACCGCTACCGCTGACAATCGACCCTTCCGGGGTTCATATGCGCGACAATGGCGGGGGAACCTATCTATGTGGTGGACGTTCATTTAACGATCAAGCGGTAGAATATGATGATTTTGAGATGGATCATTCGCTTTGGGAGGCTGATATTTGGCCAATAATAGCGGCGCGCATTCCCCAGTTTGAGGCGATAAAAATTCAATCAGAATGGGCCGGGCATTACGCGTATAATTGCTTTGATCAAAATGCGATCATAGGGCCGCATAATGATGTGGAAAATTTCTTTTTTATAAATGGGTTTTCTGGTCACGGGTTGCAGCAATCTCCGGCGATGGGGCGAGCAATTGCTGAAATTATGGTGCATGGTGCCTATCAAACGCTTGATTTGACTGCTTTTGGGTTTGACCGATTTGCCGCGAACCGCCCAATTTTGGAAAAAGCTATTATCTGATAAACCCGCTGTAAAGCGGGGTGCCAGGTTTGCATGCCAAGTTTGTATTTTGCATTTTTAGGGAGGTTTGTTTCCTTGGCTTCTTTTACTGTAATTGATTGTGAAAGCGGTGCGTGCCGATTACTGTTTCAAAAAACCAATCTGAATTGAAATAAAGGACGACTTAAATGAAAAAGCTAGTTTTAACGGGGGCTGCGGGTCGCCTTGGATCTTACCTGCGCGAGCCATTGTCAAAAATGTGCGATGAATTGGTATCAACTGATTTGGTGGACGATATTGGCAATCTCTACCCTGGCGAAACCTATGCACAGGGGGATTTGGCCAGCTTAGATGATATGATGCGTGTCCTGCAGGGCGCCGATATGGTGATCCATATGGGGGCATTCGTCGATGAGGGGCCCTTTGAAAAATTATTGGGCCCTAATTTTATCGGTGCTTATAATATTTGGGAGGCAGCCTATCAAAACGGGCTAAAAAGGGTGGTTTATGCCAGCTCTATTCATGCGGTCGGAATGCACCCTATTACGGAAACTCTCGATGCTGATAGCCGGCATCGCCCTGATACGTTTTATGGCTTGGCAAAGTGTTTCGCAGAAGATCTAGGCTCGATGTATTGGGATAAGCGGGGGCTTGAAAGCGTGCATATGCGCATTTTATCTTGTGCTCAGGTCACCAGCGCGCGGGCGCTTGGAACTTGGTTATCTTATGATGATCTGGTTCAGCTGACCAAGCGCTGCATCGATACACCTGTCACAGGTTTTACCGTTGTTTACGGTGTTTCAAACAATGACCGCGCCGCGGTTGATAATAGCAAAGCGTCCTTTATCGGCTTTCGTCCGAAAGATAATGCAGAGCAATTTGCTGAAAAGATATTGGCTGAAACCGATGTCTTGGACAGTCAAGATCCGGGTCATATGTGCCATGGTGGTCCTTTTGCTAAGGTTGATCTTGGCGAAAGCGGTTTGGCCACGATGACGATTATTGACGATAAGAAGGTTATTTAAGCGGCTGTCGAGCTGCCACTTTTTCTGTGTTCTCGATTGATAATGTAACACAGTTTTAAGGCGGCTTTGAGCATCTATTCTGTTTTAACTATCTTTGACAAAAGCCCTGCTGGCAAATAGAGGCTGTAAGGGGCATTCAAGTGATCAATTTCGACGCCGTTTTAACGGCGTCGTCCTTCATTTCTTTTTGGTTTTAGCCTCTCGCCACATCGTGTAGAGACCGGCGGCAACCACTAAGCCAGCGCCCGCCAATGCCAAATGCGTTGGCCATTCGCCATAGACCAAAAAGCCGAAAAAGAGCGCCCATAAGAGGCCCGTATAGCGAAAGGGCGCGACAAAGGATAACTCGCCCACCCGAGCCGCTAAAACGCTAAAAAAATACGCCGTGCAAATGAGCAGAGAGCAAGCAGCCAAATACCATGACTGCACCTCTTCTACTGGCATTTATTCGATATAAAACATTGATGTTGAGGCATAAATAAAACGCTGAGCGCGGCAAAAAAGGTAATCATGAGGCTGAGAATACGGGCGCCCATAAAGCGGGTGACGAGCTCTCGCAAGGTGATAAACAAAACCGCGATCAACGCGTAGAAGGAATAATTGCTAAACCCTTCAGCGCCAGGGCGGACAATCATTAGCATACCCAAAAATCCAATACCGATGGCAATCATGCGCCGCCACCCCAGCAATTCGTGTAAAAACAGCGCAGCGCCAAGGGCAACCGTGAGGGGCAGCAATTGTAAAATAGCGGTGGCATTCGCAATTGGCATATTGATCAGGGCATTTAAGAAAAAATAAGTTGCGCAAACGTCTGCGGCGCAGCGCAAAGCGATTAAGCCCCAGTCTTTTCGGGCGTATCTTATCGTCCAAGCTTGATAGAATTGGCACAATCCGGCAATCA
>ERZ1048686.855-NODE-855-length-26791-cov-5.565679_pt1 | contig 26791 bp, 26 predicted proteins | sample MGYA00383099_ERZ1048686 | MGnify/ENA primary metagenome ERZ1048686 (study PRJEB29581, sample SAMEA5548369) | metagenome | biome: marine; feature: coastal; material: water | depth 25 m | study: Short-term variability in the microbial, nano- and picoplankton... | reverse complement strand
TTACCGTTGTAAGTATCGCCTTTTTCAATTTTAAGTAAACTTTGTAATTGTGCGTTGGTGTATTTGCTGTTTCCTAAAAATTTAATATCTCCAAAAATATACTTTTTCCCCTCTTCAACTTTAATGTTTAAATTTAAAGTATTGTCGTTGTTAGTTGATATGGAATGGTCAAGTATTCGAGCATCTCTATAACCATTTTCACTGTAATTAGTTACTAAGTTCTCTAAATCTTCTTTAAAATCGGCTTCAATAAATTTTGAACCTTTCCAGAATCTACCAATCATTTTTTGTTTGGTATTTTTCATTGCTTTACGAAGTTTACTTGAACTTAAAGCATCATTACCGTCAAAACTAATAGTTTTAATTTTTACTTTTTCTCCTTTATCAATTCGAACCATCATATTCACAGAATTCACATTGGAAGTGTCTTTTCGAGTATCTAAATTAACTTTAGTATTTAAAAATCCTTTTTCCTGATATTTCTTTTTGAAATAGTTTTTGGTGGTAACAACAAGGTTGTCGGTTACCATAGCTCCTTTTTTTAGTTCAGCATCTTTTTGAAGATCTTTTGCCTTATTTTTTTTAACACCTTTTATGGTAACGTTATTTAACTGCGGGAGTTCTTGCACCTCAAACTCGAGGTATGCAACATTTTTATCAAGTTTTGCTAAATACACTTCAACATTGCTAAACTGTTTGGTTTCGTACAATTTTTTAATAGCACTTGTAAGTTTGTCTCCTGGCAATTTTATTTGCTGACCAACCTTTAAGCCAGAGTATACTTTAACAGTTTGTTCTTCAAATTTTTGCAGGCCAGTCACTGAAATTCCTCCAAGTTCATAACTTTTATCTTTTATGAAATTAGGATTTACAACAGGTTTAATAGTGTCATTTACTACATTATTTTGTTTAACTTGTTTAGAATCAGATTGTAATTTATTATTTTTTGAATTAGTAGTTGCTTCCTGAGCGTTTATGCTCGCGTAACTAAATATAAAAAGTAAAAAGGCTATGTTGATTTTATTCATTGATTTCTTCAATTTGTTCGCTGGTTTTTCCAAATCGTCTTTCTCTTTGTTGATAGTTAATAATGGCATTAAAAAGGCTATCCTTTCTAAAATCAGGCCAAAGTGTATTGGTAAAGTACAGTTCGGCGTAGGCTATTTGCCACAATAAAAAATTGCTAATTCTTTTTTCGCCACTTGTACGAATCATTAAATCAACATTTGGCAAAGAAAATGTATATAAATGATTATTTATAATTTTTTCGTCAATTTCTTCAATTTTTATGTTATTATTAACAACTTTATCTGATATATTTTTGAGAGCATTAACAATTTCTTCTCTTGAACCGTAGCTAAGAGCAAGTGTTAACGTAAGCCCCGTATTATTTTCGGTTTTTTTTATCACTTCAAAAAGTTCATTTCTGGCTTTTTCGGGAAGTAAATCAAGATTTCCAATGGTATTTAACTTAATATTATTTTTTTGAAGATTTTTTAATTCTTTTTTAAGGGAAGAAACAAGTAATGCCATAAGAGTTTTTACTTCTAACTTTGGGCGGTTCCAATTTTCAGTTGAAAAGGCATATAAAGTTAAGAATTCTATGCCAATTTCAGCGCAACCTTCAATGGTTTCGCGTACAGATTTTACACCATTTTTATGTCCAAAAACTCTTGGTTTTCCTTTTAATTTTGCCCACCTACCGTTTCCGTCCATAATTATGGCTATATGTTTTGGTAACCTATTTTTCTTAATTGTATTTATTAAATCAGTCATTAATAAGGAGTAGCATAACATGGAGGTCGTCCAAAAGTGTAAACTATTGAAATACCGGTAAATATATACCAGTCGTTACTGTTTGGATTTCCAAATGTTAATGAATTTATATTTTGGTTGTTGTAATCTAATTGATCGTTAAAAGTATAGCGTGCACGAGCTTCAAAAGAAATTGCGAAATCGTGTATTAACTTTGTTTTATAGCCTAGACCAAAAGGCAATGCAAAGGAGGTTTTTGAAACATAATTATAATTTCCTGATGGCGATTCATCTTCAACAACATTATAATTATACGCAGCTATTTCTAATAATAAGTATGGGGTATGAGTTTGACGATAATCATCAATATTATATTTAAAAAAACTAAATTCCAATCCAACTGCTAATTCTTTAATAGAATTATTGAAGTGTATATTTCTATTTACTCGTGCAATATTAGAAGCATTTTTATCATTTGCCGATATTTTTGAATAGGTAAAGCTGCCTCGAAAAGCAACCCTCGGATTTTTATTCCATTTATAAATAAAACCTCCCATAATATTATTTGGATTAATATAATATTCTGATCCTATATCGCCAATGTAGTTGCTACCGCCAATTAAAACTCCAATTTCATGAATTTGAGATCTAGAAGTAGTTGTTACACAGATGAATGTAATTAAAATTACTAACTTTTTCATATAGTAAAATAGCGAACAAATATAATTAAATCTATTTGCAATTTGTATATTAATAATGTCTTTTTTGTTAAACAGATTAATCTTTATATTATTGCCATTAACTATTTTCTTTAGATTTATAAAATAGATTAATTAATTACGGTTGTCTTGTCCCCAAAGTAATTTTTCACGCAAGGTTTTTAAAAAAGTTTGTTGTTTTAGTTCAACCATTTTTAAATTAAAACTAGCCTTTTCAACACAAATTTCAGTAGAACTATTTATAGTAGTAATTCGAGAGTCTAATGAGAGGAAAAATTCATCTTCTCTACCACTAACTGTAAATTTTATTTTAGTATCGTCAGGAATTACAATTGGGCGTGCACTTAAATTATGGGGAGCAATGGGTGTAAGTGTAAAGCTTTTTGCTGCTGGTGTAATAATAGGCCCTCCACAACTTAAAGAGTAGCCAGTTGAACCAGTTGGTGTAGCTATAATTAAACCATCGGCCCAATATGATGTTAAATATTCTTCGTCTAAAAAAGTTTTAATAGTAATCATAGAGGCAGTATTCTTTCTACTTACTGATACTTCGTTTAAGGCAAAGTTAAATGTTGAAAGACTTTGAATTGTAGGTGTTGTTGAAACGCTTAGAAGAGAACGTTTATTTATAATATATTTTTTCTCCATTATTAATTCAACCGCATTCGAAATTTCTTCTTTTTGAACTGTGGCTAGAAAGCCAAGCCTTCCTGTATTTATTCCAACAATTGAAATATTTTTATCTCTAATAAAAGTAACAGCTCTCAAAATTGTACCGTCACCTCCAACTGTAAACATGAAATCATATGAATTGTCTAAATCCTGATATGATGAAAATGTATTTGTAGTATTAACAGAAATCCATTTTTTTAATTCATTAAAATAATTTTGTTCAACTGAAAATTCAATTTTACGTTCTTGTAAAATAGCAAATATTTCTTCAATATATGGCTTATCTTCTAATTTAAAGTATTGACCGTAAATAGCAATTTTCATACTTAAATATTAAGGTATTTTTGCAGATAGTTCGATCTATCTTTTAAATCTTTTAAAAAATAATCTTCTATATGATTTGATAATACTTGATATTCATATCTCCTAAAAGACTGAATAATTTCATTTATATCTTGTGCATTGAATTTCACCATAAATTTTGCAGAATTTCCGTTAGCTTCGATAACAAAAATTCCTGAAACTTTCCCTTTATTGGATTCCACAATTTGTGAAATTTCACTTATTGAATAGTCTTTCGCTTCTTTTTCTAAAAGTAAAACAATCCCTTCATCCTTAAAAAATGAAGTTTCGTTATATATGTATAAAATATCAATTAAATCGAAATAACCAATATATTCTTTTTCTGAATTTAATACAGGTAAAATAGTGCTTTGATTTGAAGCAAATTCTTTCAATATTTCTAAAATATTGCTCTCTTCATCAATCAAGAAATATGCAAATAAGTATTGATATTTGCCAATTTCTTTATCGTTTTCATCAAGCCCTTGAATTTCTGTTTCAGAAATTAAACCAATTAATTTGTCATTTTCAACAATAGGAAAATGATTGAATGTGGTAGCATTAAAAAATAACTTTACTTCTTCAACGGTTGTGTGTAGAGTAAAAGCTTTAAATTCTTTTAATATGTATGGGGTTGTTTCCATTTAGTTTGCTATTCTATTGCAAATTAATCAAAAATAAAACCAAAATCATATTCTTAGTTTGTAAATTTGTCGCACATTTTAAATAAAATAAGTTTTAGCATGACAAAATTAAGTGTAAATGTTAACAAAATAGCAACACTAAGAAATTCTAGAGGTGCTGATTTTCCTAGCGTAGTTAAGGTTTCTAAAGATATTGAAAGTTATGGAGCGGAAGGAATTACTATTCATCCAAGACCAGACGAACGACATATTCGTTATCAGGATGCATACGATTTAAAAAAAAGTGTAACTACCGAATTTAATATTGAAGGAAATCCAATTAAAAGTTTTATTGATTTGGTGTTAAATGTAAAACCTACGCAAGTTACATTAGTGCCTGATGCTGTTGATGCTATAACTTCAAACGCTGGCTGGGATACTATAAAATATCAATCATTTTTACAGGAAGTAATAGCTGAATTTAAATCTAACGGAATTAGAACTTCGGTTTTTATTGACACCGATTTTAAACTTATTGAAGCTGCTAAAACTACCGGAGCTGACAGAATTGAATTGTACACCGAAGATTTTGCTACACAATATTCCAAAGGTAATTTAGAAGGGATTAAGTCTTATACTAAAAGTGCTGTTTTAGCCAACGATTTGGGTTTAGGGATAAATGCTGGTCACGATTTAAGTTTGGATAATATTCAGTTTTTTGCTGAAAACATTCCAAATTTGTTAGAAGTTTCTATTGGGCATGCACTTATTACTGAATCACTTTACTTAGGTTTAGAAAATGTAATTAATATGTATAAATACAAGTTAAAAGCCGGAATTATGAAGTCTAAGGCTAATAGCTAGTAAAATAGTATGCAAATTTTACGTTCTACAATAATAGGCGAAGGAAATCCGTTGCTAATTTTACACGGATATTTTGGAATGAGTGATAATTGGAGGTCGCTGGGAAATAAACTTTCAGAAAATTTTCAAGTTCATTTAATAGACCAACGTAATCATGGGAGAAGTTTCCACGCCGATGAATTTGATTATGAAATTTTAGCTGAAGATTTGTACAATTACATTCAATATCATCAACTTAAAAAAGTAAGTATTATTGGACATTCAATGGGAGGGAAGGTTGCCATGCTTTTTGCAGTAACTTATCCTGAAATAGCACATAAATTAATTGTTGCTGATATAAGTCCAAAATTTTACAAACCACATCATCAAGTGATTTTAGCAGCTTTAAATTCTGTGAATTTCAAAATTCATAATACACGGAAAAAAGTTGAGGATATTTTGAAAATGGACATAAAGGAGCCTGGAGTTCTACAGTTTTTATTGAAAAATGTTTACAGAAAAACAAAGGATGAGCTAGCATTTCGATTTAATTTGGAAAGTTTAACCATAAATAATTCTGAAGTTGGTGAATCGTTACCTTCATTTACACATTTTGATGGTGAAACTTTATTTTTAGCTGGTGAAAATTCAAATTATATTACCAAAGAAGATACTAGTTTAATTGAGGCGCATTTTTCAAACTCAAAAATTGTAACTGTCAAAAATGCAGGTCATTGGTTACATGCTGAGAATCCTGTGCAGTTTTATACTGAAGTTTATTCATTTTTGTCTTAAAAAAACAATTGGCATTGTTTTCGCTATATTTAATGTGATTAAAAATTATTTAAATGAAAACAATATTAAAAATACTTTTAACGGCATTAGCTGTGGTTATTTTGGCTTATTTATTGCCAGGGGTTGAAATTCAGGATTTTACGAGTGCAATTTTCGTTGCTATTGCTCTAGGATTATTACGTATAACGGTAAAGCCGTTGTTAATATTTTTTACCTTACCAGCAACCATCGTAACCTTAGGGCTCTTTCTACTAGTCATTAATGCTGTTATTATTCTTTTAGCCGATTATTTTGTAAGTGGTTTTTTAGTTCACGGATTTTGGTGGGCCTTTCTTTTTAGTTTGCTATTGTCGTTTATTCAATCCATTTTGTATTCTTTTTTAGATGAAGATAAGCAAAAATAGTTGAATTTGAGCTAATTAAATATTTGTTAGGTGCGTAAAAAATAGTACTTTTGCACCCAATTTTTTAATGATTTAAGTTAAAACAGCATAAAATGAATATTACAAAAGAAAGTATTGATGCATTAAACGCAGTTGTGAAGGTAGAAATTGCAGCTGCTGATTATCAAAATAAGGTTGAAGAAATTTTACAAGATTACCGTAAAAAGGCTGATATTCCAGGTTTTAGAAAAGGACATGTTCCAATGGGAATGGTGAAAAAACAGTACGGAAAATCAATAATGATAGATGAGGTAAATAAATTATTGCAAGAATCATTAAATAACTATTTGGTTGAAGAAAAATTAGATATTTTAGGGAATCCTCTTCCAAAAATGCAAGAAGATTTTGATTGGGATACTCAAGATTACTCTTTCGAATTTGAATTAGGTATAGCTCCTCAATTTGATGTTGATTTAACGGCCAAAAAGAAAATCACACAGTACAATATTGTTGCTGATGATGAATTACTTGACAAAGAAGTTGAAAATTTACAAAAGCGTTTTGGTAAATTAGTTGCTCAAGATGAAGTTGTAGAAGGTGTAAATATTGCAGGAACTTTTGTAAATGAAGAAAAGAGTCTTGAAAAAAAATCTACCATTGAACTAGCTACTTTAAAAGGAAAACCTAATAAAAAGAAATTTATTGGTAAAAAAGTGGGTGATGTTGTTGAATTAAAATCAAAAGGTTTGTTCGATGACAGTCATAAATTAATGGGAGCATTGGGATTAAGTCACGATGAAATACACGATTTAGATATTCCATTAACTTTTACTATTGAAGAAATTAATATAACTGAACTAGCTGAAATAAATCAAGAATTATTTGATAAAATATTTGGTGAAGGTATTGTTAAATCTGAAGAGGAATTGATTTTAAAAATCAAAGAAGATGCTGAAAAGCAATTTCAAACTCAAGCAGATCAGCAATTATTAAATGCTGTAACGGAGTATTTAGTTGAAAACACAAAATTTGATTTACCAGCTGAATTTTTGAAGAAGTGGATTGCAGTTGCGGGGGAAAAACCAATGACTCCAGAACAAGCCGTTGAAGAGTATGATAAATCAGAAAAAGGCCTGCGTTACCAATTAATTGAAGGTAAAATTTTAAAAGACAACAATCTTCAAATTAACATTGATGAGTTAAAAGATTTTACAAAAGGTTTTGTAAAATCTCAAATGGCTCAATATGGTCAGTTAAATCCTGAAGAAAAAGAATTAGATGAAATTGCTCAAAGAGTACTTGGAAATCAGGATGAAGCTAAACGTTTGCAGGAGCAATTAGTTAGCAAAAAATTATTAGACTTTTACAAGGAGAATATTACTTTTAAAGTAAAAGCAGTAAACTATGAAAAATTTGTAAAAGAAGTATACAAATAATAAATAGTTTAAAATATTATATGAAAAAGCCTCACAAAATTGTGAGGCTTTTTCATATAATATTTTTGGTAAAATTATTTTCTTTTTTGACCACGAGTTTTAGGTTTTTTATATTTTTTAGCAATTTCTCTTCTATAGGATCCTCCTAAATTTTTCTTTTGATTTTTTTCTTTTTTCTCGTGAAATGCAGGGCCACTTGGTTCGGTAATTTTTTTTCTTGAATTTGTATTTTCGGGCTCTAATTTTGGCATTTCTTCATCAATCAATCTACTTGAAATTTCAATATTTTCAGGCAAATCAATTACGTCAATTTCAGTATTCATTAAAAACTCAATTTCACCTAAATATTCGGCTTCTTCTTCAGTGAAAAATGAAATTGCAGTACCTTCTTGTTCAGCTCTACCAGTTCTTCCTATTCTGTGAATATAGTTTTCAGGCTCTTTTGGGATGTCAAAATTTATAACATGACTTACATTAGTTAAATCTAATCCTCGTGCAATTATATCAGTTGCAATTAACACTTTAAATAAGCCTAATTCAAAGTTTTTTACCGATCGTAATCGGTAATTTTGGGTTTTGTTAGAGTGAATTACATCTGCAATGTTGGGTAGTAAATGTTCTAACTCTTCATATAATAGATTGGCTTGTTTTTTGTTTTTTACAAATACCAATACTTTTTTAAAAGAATCTTGATTTTGGATAAGATTAACAAAAAATTGAACTTTTGTATAGAAATTAGGAATTGGGTAAGCTTGCTGTTTAATGGTATCCAAAGGACTTCCACTGCTTGCCACTTCAATTTTAATAGGGGATTTAAAAAAATCTCCCAATAAATCATTTACTTCCTTTGTAAGTGTTGCAGAAAATAAAATATTCTGGCGCTTTTGTGGTAATAAATCAAGCAATGTGATAAGTTGTGATCGGAAACCTAAATTCATCATTTCATCAACTTCATCAATTACTAACTTTTGAATAAATTTCAATTTTAAAATTCCATCTAGAGCTAAATCTAACAATCTTCCGGGTGTTGCAACAATAATATCCTGACCTTCGTAAACCAGTTGTTTTTGTTTATTTAAGTTGGTGCCTCCGTAAACTCCTGCAAATCTAATATTAATATAGGGTGTTAAATTTTCAATTTCTTTTACAATTTGAACCACTAATTCACGGGTTGGCACCACAATTAAAACGCGTGGATGTCTTTGTTTAGAAAAAGTGAGTTGTCTTAAAATTGGCAATAAATAGGCGTAGGTTTTACCTGTTCCTGTTTGCGCTATTCCAACCATATCTCTGCTGCTCATTATTACATTAAAGGCTTTTTGCTGAATTGGAGTAGGAGTTGTTAAACTCAAATCGTCAAGCGCATTCAATAAAAAACTGTTTAAATTTAATTGGGAAAAAGTCATTTACCTAGAATTTTTGCAAATATAGGGCTATTATTATACTTCAAAGGTTATCAATCTATTATTAACTGTTGCTTTTGAAAAATTTAGTTTGTTTTTTATCCAGGCAACTGTTTTTTTCTGATAAAAAATTACGTGCGTAGGGTCATCTTTATAATACCATTTATCAAAATTTATGGTATCGGTATGTACGTCAGTCATGCAGTACAATTTTCCTTTTGGTTTTAATAAGGATTTCAGGAGTTTAAATTCTTTGAGTGGTTGATGAAAATGTTCAATTACTTCACAGCAAACAATAAAATCATAGGTAGTTTTTAAGACTTCTGGATTATTGTCAAAAAAAGGGTCGAATGTGTGAACTGTATAATTTTTGTCACGAAGTAATTTGGTTATTACCGGGCCAGTGCCACAACCAAAATCTAGTCCATTATGCGTCGTATTAAAATCTGATAAAACATTTGAGACTATCGGATTCACAAAGTTTTGATAGCCAAGGTCGTTTACATCGTTATTATGTTCTTGATATCTGTTAATTTCTTCACTGTTTGTAGGAAGGTTTTCAGTATCCATACAAATAGCTTTGCAATTGTTGCATAGGTAGTATTTTTTATGTTGGATTTCCGAAAATAATTCGGTTTTAGAAGAACAGATAGTACAATTCATTAATTTACTTCTTCAAATAGAAGTTTAGTGTTTGGATCCAGATTAATAGATTTCACGTTAAGTTTTGTGTCAATCTCGTATGAATAATTTTTATTAAGAACTTCAATTTGTTTTACTTCGGAAGTTCCGTTGGTATAAATTAACTCAATTTCTAAAGGAAATTCAAACGTGTTTTCCTGAACTTGCTCAACAGTTAATCGCAATTTATTATTGTGATAAATATAACTTGTTTTTATTTGAGGATGCCCTGTTTTAATTAACCATTGATTAAAAAATGTATCTAAATTTTTATTGGAAACATTTGATATAATTTTTTTGAATTCATTGGTTGAAGCATTGCTAAATTTATATTGATTGTAATACTCTTTAATACCTTTCCAAAAAAGTTCATTTCCAATTTTATCGCGTAACATATGTAAAAACCAACCTCCTTTTTCATATGAATTCGGATTTAAGAGTTGTAAAAAATCGGTTTTTAATCCATCTACAACTGGTGTTGGAGATTGTTTATAAAATTGTAATACTTTGTTTCGTTCTTTTTTTAACCTTTCAACAAACGCTTCTTCACCTTTTTCTTCTAAAATATACAAATCGGTTAAATAGGTTGCAAACCCTTCGCTTAACCATAAATGTGACCATTCAATTTCAGAAGCCGAATTCCCAAACCATTGATGAACAATTTCGTGTGCAATTAAATCTTCATGTTCTTGTTTTCCTGTGACCGATTTTTCAAAATAAAATATGTTTCCTGCATTTTCCATACCTCCAAAACGGGTTTTAGATTGCACATTAGCAAGTTTTTGAAACGGGTATTCACCAATATGTTCAATAAAAAATGCTAATATTTTTGAAGCAATTTCAAAATCGTGAAAACCTTCACTTTTAGTTTGTGGATATACCCAAGTAGATACTGGAATATTATGGATTTCTCCAAGATTTTGTACGGCAAATTTTGCTACTCCCAACACCATTACCTTAGTTGGTAACGGAACCAGCGTTTTAAAATGATAAAGTTTTAAATGCTGGGAAATATTGGTTTCTTCAGCCATAAATCCGCTTGCAATAGCTTGATAATTATTAGGTGCAGTTATTATAAATTCAACAGTTGCCTTGTCAGATGGATGGTCAATGCAAGGAAACCAGTTATGGGCGCGGTTAGGCCAATTATCGCCAAAAAAGGTTTTATCACCATAAATATTTTCACTAATAATTAATCCGTCTTTAGGTATTCCGCTATACTTGATTTTATAGGTGTAAGTTAAATTTTGAAAGTTGTGTTTTGGTAAAATTGTAAGTTTGTTTTTGGTGTGTTTAAAATCTACTTCAATTGAATTTTGAAAAACTGAAGTTACCTGCATTCCTGTTTCTGAAATACTATCTTTCCCTACTAAATCTAAATAAAATTCTGGAGTATTTTGTTTAAACTGAAGTTGTATTTCCATAGTAGCATCAACTATGTTAGTACTGTCATTTAAACTAATGGTTAATTTGTAGTGTTCAATATTTATTTTTTTGTACTGAGGATTATTGTGTTGGGCAAAAATAAACGAGGTATTTGCTAAAAAAAATACTAAGAAAAATTTTAATTTCATCTGTTTATTGTTATTTTTTTGTGATATCAATTATTATAAAAACAATCAATTAAAGTTTGATTATTCGTCGACTAATTTAGTGAAAATGAAAGGAAATGTATAAAATGTGTTAAAAACAAGAAATCTGAAGATTTTCATCTTCAGATTTCATCAACTAAAACCAAAAATATTTGCCTAATTATAAAGTTTCACCTTTATTACAAATATGTACTATTTCTTCAATATCGGTTAATTTTTTTTCTTTTATTTGAGCTGAAACAGTTGAATAATCACTTAAAAAATTACCAATTACTTTTCTGAATTTCCCTTTGATTGATGGTACTTTTATTAATTCATCAAATACTTTTTCAATAAAGTAAGTGTCGCCTCCATTAATATGTCTGGCATAAAGGTTTAAATTATTTCCTTTAACAACTTGTTTTACTAATATCATTTCGCCATTATGAAAAATGCGAACAAAATTATCTTCACCTCTTGAATAACATTTAATACTGTTGATTGCCGGGTTTTGAGTGTTTCCTTTATCATCTATATATGAAATATGAAGTAAGCTTTTTCCTTCACTTATTTTTTTAATTTTCACATTTGAGATGGTGTCATAGCGTTGAGTAATTATTGTCCCTTGAAAAAAATCTTGGGCAAAAATACTTGTGGAAAAAAAGACTAATAGAATAATTAATTTAGGTTTCATTATGCAACGAATTTTTTGATTAATAATCATTTTTGAATTTAAACCAAATATACAAAATAATATTATGCACGCATAATAAAATAATAATTATTTTACTAAAAAGTAAGTATATAAAAAACCTAATTTCATACAAAATAACAATTAACTATTTAATTCGTGAATACTTCTTATCTTTACACCCTTAAAACAATAAAAATCTGAAAATGGATTACGGAAAAGAATTTAAAAAGTTTGCAACTCAAGAGCATGGAATCAATAGTATGTACTATGATAAATTAGTGAGTAGCGTAACACCTTATATTATTGAAGAACGCCAATTAAACGTTGCTCAAATGGATGTTTTCTCAAGATTAATGATGGATCGAATAATATTTTTAGGAACTGCCATTGACGATTATGTAGCAAATATTATACAGGCCCAATTGTTGTTTTTAGAAAGTGTTGATAATTCAAAAGATATTTCAATTTATATCAATTCGCCAGGTGGGAGTGTTTACGCTGGTTTAGGAATGTATGACACTATGCAATTTATAAAACCAGATGTTGCAACTATTTGTACTGGTATGGCAGCTTCAATGGGCGCAGTTTTAATGTGTGCAGGTGAAAAAGGGAAACGTTCTGCTTTGCCGCATTCAAGAGTAATGATTCATCAACCATTAGGTGGTGCTCAAGGGCAAGCTAGTGATATTGAAATTACTGCACGTGAAATTTTGAAATTAAAAGACGAATTATATCAAATTATTTCAAAGCATTCTGGTCAAACAATGGAAAAAGTACACGCTGATTCTGATAGAGATTACTGGATGAAAGCTGAAGAAGCTAAAAAATATGGTATGATTGATGAAATTTTAATTAGAAAGTAAAACAATAGTTTTATATAAAATCCCAAGAAATGGCAAAAGATGATGTTTTAGAATGTTCGTTTTGTGGTAGAAAAAAGCCAGAAACCGATTTATTGATTGCTGGGCTTGATGCTCACATTTGCGATAAATGTATAGAGCAAGCCCATGGAATTGTTATGGAAGAAATTGCTGAACACAGCAATTCATCACTCACTTCAGAATTAATAGTAAAAAAACCGATAGAAATAAAATCGTTTTTAGATCAATACATGATTGGTCAGAATCAAGCAAAACGAGTTATGTCTGTAGCTGTTTATAATCATTACAAGCGTTTACTTCAACCAGCTTCAAAAGATGAAGATGATATTGAAATTGAAAAAAGTAATATTATTTTAGTGGGTGAAACAGGAACCGGTAAAACCTTGATTGCCCGTACAATTGCCCGTATGTTAAATGTTCCTTTTTGTATAGTAGATGCAACCGTTTTAACTGAAGCTGGTTATGTTGGAGAAGATGTAGAAACTATTTTAACGCGTTTATTACAAGCAGCTGATTACGATGTAAAAAAAGCTGAAAGAGGAATTGTTTTTATAGATGAAATTGATAAAATTGCACGTAAAGGAGATAACCCTTCAATTACACGCGATGTTTCTGGAGAAGGAGTGCAACAGGCTTTGTTGAAGTTATTGGAAGGTGCTGTGGTAAATGTTCCACCGAAAGGAGGAAGAAAACATCCCGATCAAAAATTTATTGAAGTAAACACCAAAGATATTTTGTTTATAGCCGGAGGAGCATTTTCTGGAATTGATAAAGTAATAAGTAAACGGTTAAACCGTCAAGCTGTTGGATATGGAGCTTCCATTAAAGTTGACAAGGTTGATGAAAGTAATTTATTGCAATATATTATACCAAGTGATTTAAAAACTTTTGGTTTAATTCCTGAAATTATTGGTCGTTTACCTGTATTAACACATATGAATCCGTTAGATGCAGATACATTAAGAGCAATTTTAACTGAACCTAAAAACGCTATTATTAAACAATATCAAAAGTTGTTTAAAATGGATGATATTGATTTTTCTATCAACGAAACAGCATTAATTTACATTGTAAATAAAGCTGTTGAATACAAATTAGGAGCTCGTGGATTGCGATCTTTATGTGAAGCGATTTTAACTGATGCTATGTTTGAAATGCCAAGTAGTGAGGAAAAAGAATTGAAAATTACCAAGAAATATGCTGAAAATAAGATTAATAAATCTACTTTAAAAAAGTTAAAAGCAGTTTCTTAACTTTTTAAAAGTAAAATATTAAAAAATCACCCGTTAAATTTATGGGTGATTTTTTATTTAATTTTGTATTTTAGAAACCACTTAGAATAAACCTAATAATTTGATTAATAGAAGTACCATAGACAAAGTTTTTGAAACAGCCAGAGTAGAGGAGGTTATAGGTGAATTTGTTCAACTAAAAAAAGCTGGAAGCAATTTTAAAGGTTTAAGTCCATTTTCCGAAGAAAGAACACCTTCTTTTATGGTTTCTCCTGTAAAACAAATTTGGAAAGATTTTAGTACTGGTAAAGGAGGAAATGCAGTTTCATTTTTAATGGAGCACGAGCATTATTCATATCCTGAAGCTATTCGGTTTTTAGCTAAAAAGTACAATATTGAAATTGAAGAAACCGAACAAACCGACGAACAAAAACAACAAGCCGATGAGCGCGAAAGTATGTTTTTGGTTTCAGAATTTGCACGTGATTATTTTAAAGATATTCTTCAAAACAATCAACAAGGTAAAGCTATAGGTTTAAGTTATTTTAAAGAACGTGGTTTTACCGATGAAATAATTGATAAATTTCAATTAGGTTATGCCTTAGATGAATGGGAAGCTTTTACTAATGAGGCTTTAAATAAAGGGTATAATTTAAAATATTTAGAATCAACAGGGTTATCTATTGTAAAACAAGATTTACTTTCATCAACAGGTACAAAACAATTTGATAGATTTAAAGGCAGAGTTTTATTTCCAATTCATAGTATGAGCGGTCGTGTTCTTGGATTTGGTGGTAGAATTTTGACCAATGACAAAAAAGCGGCTAAGTATTTAAATTCACCAGAAAGTGAAATTTATCATAAAAGCAATATTTTATATGGTATTTATTACGCAAAACAAAGTATAGCAAAAGAGGATAATTGTTTTTTGGTTGAAGGATATACCGATGTTATTCAGTTTTATCAAAGTGGTATTCACAATGTAGTTTCTTCATCAGGAACAGCACTTACCGAAAATCAAATTCGTTTAATAAACCGATTAACAAAAAATATAACCATTCTTTTTGATGGAGATGCCGCAGGTGTGAGAGCTTCACTTCGTGGAATTGATTTGATTTTGGAGCAAGGAATGAATGTTAAAGTACTTACATTTCCTGATGGTGATGACCCCGATAGTTTTGCTAAGAAAGTTTCGAAAGAAGAGTTGAAGGAGTATTTAGATAAAAATGCTCAGGATTTTATCGAGTTTAAGGTGTCTTTATTAATGGAAGATGCTAAAAATGATCCCGTAAAAAAAGCAGGCTTAATTAGAGATATTGTGGTAAGTATTTCTAAAATTCCTGATAGAATTCAGCGAGAAGTATATATAAAGGAGTGTTCAAGAATTATGGATATTTCTGAAAATGTATTATTTAGTGAATTAGCTCAACTCGATAAAAAAGAAAAGAGAGAAGCTTCTAAAACCTCAGTTTACCGAAAATCAGCTGAGCCGGTTTTACAAAAAACACCACAGTTTGAAAAAGTTGATGAATTAAAAAAATACGAAAGGGAAATTATAAAAATATTATTACTTTATGGAAATAATCAAGTTGATTTTACCGACTTCGTAGCAGGTGAGGAGGAAGATGATAATGAAGTCCAGCCTATGAAAAAAATGGAATTTACCAACGTCATTTCAAAAGAAGTTTATTTGAACCTTCAACAAGACGAGGTTGAATTCACTGATCAAAATTTCAAACAAATTTATTACGATGTTATTGATCAGCTAAATCAGAATAAAAAAATTACTGTCGATACCTTTGTTAACCATGCAAATATTGAAATTTCCAATATGGTAACAAACATTTTAATGGAAGATGAAAAACACAGTATGAGTGATTGGGGCCGTAAAGATATTATTGTCAAAAATAAAGAAAGCGATCTTTCTAAAATGGTATTAGATGCAATTTATAATTTGCGCCGTGTGTTAATTGAGCAAAAAATTAATTCATTAATATCTGGAAAAGATGAGTTTACCGAGCGAGAACAAATTTTAGAAACAATTGTTAATTACACCAATCTAAAACAACATTTGTTTGAACGTTTAAACAGAGTTGTATAATTATTTTAAATCTTCAGGAATTTCACAAACAGGAATAGCAACCATTTTATGTTTGCTGAATTACGTTGTTTGTAAATACTAAAAACTGTTTTTTTTCTGCCATCAAAATCAGCTATTGTTTTCCCTAATTCATCTTGTTTCATAGCCCATTCCAATTCGTCATAACTTGCTCCAATTTGATCTTCATCGGTACGACTATCACCAAATAATCCATCAGTTGGTTGTGCTTCTATAATTGCAGATGGAACTTTTAAAGCTTTTGCTAATTCGTATACCTCACTTTTCATTAAATCGGCAATTGGACTTAAATCTACACCACCATCACCATATTTTGTATAAAACCCAACTCCAAAATCTTCAACTTTATTTCCTGTTCCAGCAACTAAATAGCCGTGCAAACCTGCAAAATAATAAAGCGTTGTCATTCGTAATCGAGCTCTGGTATTTGCTAACGATAAATTAACAATGGTATTTTCCTCAACAGCCGGAACAACTTTTTTGAAATCTTCAAAAGTTGACGTTAAATTAATTTCATGTGAATGTACTTTATCAAAGCGTTTTTTAAGTTGAAAAATATGTTCTTTGGCGCGTGTTACTTGATTTTTACTTTGATGAATAGGCATTTCTATACATAACACTGGAAACCCTGTCTTAGCACAAAGAGAAGAAGTTACTGCAGAGTCAATTCCTCCAGAAACTCCAATTATAAAACCATTAACATTAGCTTTTGTGGCGTAATCTTTTAACCAATTAACAATAAATTCAACAACTTTTTCAGTATTCATATTCAAACTAATTTAGTATTTTTAACGTTTTAAAATAGCGTGGTAAATATAAAAATTAATGCATAAATATATTGTTCAACTAATAATTTTATTTGTTATTAGTTCTTGCGATCAAAATAAGAACAAACTTGTTGATGTATCAAGTATTGAAGTTGAGGTTGAAATTGATAGGTTTGACCAAAAATTTTATGAAGCAAATTCTAGTAATTTAAATGAATTGAAAAGTGAATATACTTTTTTATTTCCTGTTCAAAATCATGACAGTGTTTGGTTAAATAAAATTAGAAATGAGCAGGAAATTTATCAAAAAGTTACAAAAATATTTAAAGATTTTTCTGTAGAAAAGAATCAACTTAAGCAATTGTTTAAGCACGTAAAATATTATCACCCTTCTTTCAAACCTCCAAAAGCAATTACTTTAATTACCAATTTAGATTATCAAAACAAAGTGATTTTAGCCGATAGCTTGTTATTTATTTCCTTGGATTTGTACTTAGGTGAACAAGATGAGATTTACAATGATTTCCCAAAATATTTATCAAAAAATTATAGAAAAAGTCATTTAATTGTTGATGTTGCTGAAGAAATTAGCAATCAAATAGTAATTAAAGAGCGAAACAGACAATTTTTGTCTTCCATGATTAATGAGGGAAAAAAAATGTTTTTAATTGATAGTTATTTGCCTAAAAAGGAAGATTTTGAGAAAATTGGATATACTAATGAAGAACTTGAATGGGTTAAATTAAATGAAGCTATGATTTGGAAATATTTTATTGAAAACAAGTTATTGTTTAGTACTGATGCCGGTTTATACAATCGTTTTATAGCCAATGCTCCCTTTTCAAAGTTTTATATTGATATTGATAAGCAATCTCCTGGAAAAATTGGTGTTTATTTTGGGTGGAAAATTGTGAAGGCTTATATGAGTAATAATAATGTAACTTTGCAGCAACTTTTGCAAACAAATGCTGAGGAGATATTTAAAAAATCAAAATTCAAACCAAAAAAATAATGGCAATATCACATAAATCAAAAATTGAATTTACTATTGGATTAGACGAAAATAAAATTCCTGAAGAAATTCATTGGACTGCCGATGATGGAGATATTACAAACGAGGAAGCTAAATCACTTATGATATCAGTGTGGGATCCAAAAAATAAAGATACATTGCGTATGGATTTATGGACTAAAGATATGCCCTTGGATGATATGAAGCAGTTTTATCATCAAACACTTATTTCTATGGCAAATTCGTTTGAACGAGCAACAAATGACACCAAAATGAGTGCAACTATGCGTGATTTTTGTGATTATTTTGCTGAAAAATTAGAATTGAAAAAATAGTTGATCTATAAATATCAGGCTTTTTTTATAATATCAATAATATAGCGATAATCTTCAGGTTTTTTTATAAAGTCTTTATCTGAAACATCAATAATCAAAGTATTTAAACCTTGTTGCGATTCAATGAAATTTACATAACCTTTATGAATTTTGTCTAAATATTCAGGTGCGATATTTTGTTCATAGTCACGTCCTCTTTTTTTAATATTTTCAATTAAACGAGCAGTATTTTGATATAAGTAAATGTATAAATCAGGTTTTGTAATTTCTTTATACATTATATCAAACATTTTTCTGTATAAAAAGTATTCATCATTTTGTAAGGTAACTTGAGCAAAAATGAGTGATTTAAAAATATAATAATCTGAAATAATAAAATTTTTGAACAAATCAAATTGTGCTAAATCTTCAGAGAGTTGTTGGTAACGGTCTGCTAAAAAACTCATTTCCAAAGGAAATGCAAATCGTTCATTATCGTTGTAAAATTTTGGTAAAAATGGGTTGTCAGCAAATCGTTCTAAAACAGTTTTTGCATTAAATTGATCTGAAATTAATTTTGTTAATGAAGTTTTTCCAGCTCCAATATTACCTTCAATAGCTATGTAGTTGTATTTTTCAGAAATACAAACAGGTTTTTTTAAAATATGTTCTGTTTTTTCAATAGCAGTGGTGTCAGTACAATTTTTAGCACATGTTATTATTCGTTGATGTTCAATTGGGTGAATAAAATTCGGTGCAATTTCAACCAACGGAATCATCACAAATTTTCTTTGAAGCATTTCTTTATGAGGCACAATTAAATATTTTGAAAAAATAATTTCATTATCAAAAAATAAAATATCTATATCAATTGGTCTCGCCGCGTAATCTGTAGTTTTTGAAATTATTCTCCCTAATTTACGTTCAATAAGCTCTAAAGAATTTAATAAATTTTCGGGATTAAGAGATGATGAAATTTCTAAACAAATATTATAAAAATCATCACTTTTAAAACCCCATGATGCTGTTTTATACACCGATGATATTTTACGCACAATACCTATGTTTTCTCCAATTAAATCAATTGCTTTTTGAAGCTTTTCAAGCTTATTGCCTTGGTTGCTTCCTAAGGATAAATATATGGGTCTTAAAATTTGCATAAAGTGATTACAAAGAAAAGAAAAACTAACAGATAAAAACATATCTTTGTTGCTCAACTTATAAACATTTGGGAAAAATATACTCAAAAAATAAACTATAATCGATATGAAATTTTTAAGAAATTTAATAGCTTCAATTTTAGGAACTTTATTAGCATTACTAATTATTTTTGTGTTACTAATTTCAATAGCTTCTCTAGTTGGTGATTCTGAAAAAGTTATTGTAAAAAACAACTCTGTGTTAGAACTAAAGTTAGATAAAAAAGTGAAAGATTATGCTCCAAAAAGTGATGATCCTTTAGAAGAAATTTTAGGTTTAAATAGTGATAAAATAAGTTTAAATAATATTATTAATGCCATTGAAAATGCTAAAACTGATGAAAATATTAAAGGGATCAGTATTGCAACTTTAAATATTAACGCTGGTTTTGCGCAAACGCAGGTAATTAGAAATAAATTGGAAGATTTTAAAGAATCAGGTAAGTTTATTTATGCCTATGCAGATATATATGATCAAAAATCATATTATTTAAGTTCAGTTGCCGATTCTGTCTTTATTAATCCAGTTGGAGCTGTCGATTTTAAAGGGTTATCAGGAGAAATTTTGTACTACAAAGATTTACAAGATAAAACTGGAGTAAAAATGGAAGTAATTAGACACGGAAAATATAAAAGTGCTGTAGAACCATTTTTGGCGAATGAAATGAGTAATGAAAATAGAGAACAAATTTCTTCTTTATTAATATCTGTTTGGGACGTATTGTTGAACGAAATGGCTAATAGCAGATCAATTTCAGTTGAAAAATTAAATAATATTGCTGATAATGCACTTGGAAGAAAAGCTACTTTGGCAGTTGAAAATAAATTAATTGACCAAGCAATTTATTTGGATGAATATAGTAGTAAAATAAAACTTGCAATGGGTGCAGATATTGATTCAGAGCTCAAAAAAGTGAGTATGAAAGATTATATTTCCTCAGGAAAAGGAAGAATAAAATCTTCTGGTTCAGATAGAATTGCTGTAGTGTATGCTCAAGGTGAAATTATTTATGGTAAAGGAGATGAAGATTTTATTGGGCAGGATTTAATTATAAATGCGCTTCGAAAAGCAAGAAAGTCTAAAAGTACCAAAGCAATTGTTTTAAGAATCAATTCTCCAGGAGGGAGTGCTTTGGCTAGTGAGCTAATATGGAGAGAATTAGAGTTAACAAGTGAGCAACTTCCAGTTATAGTTTCAATGGGAAATGTAGCGGCTTCAGGAGGATATTATATAGCTTGTAATGCTGATAAAATTTATGCGCAACCCACTACAATAACGGGTTCAATTGGTGTTTATGGTACGATTCCTAATATGAGTGAATTGGCGGGTAATATTGGAGTTAATGCTGAGCAAGTTAGCACAAATAGCGCTCCTAATTATAGTGTTTTTGAGCCTATGACTGATGAATTTAGAGCTGTTACTAAAGAAGGAGTAGAGCAAGTTTATACCACTTTTTTGGAACGTGTTTCAAAAGGAAGAGGAATGTTATTAGAAGAAGTTGATAAAATTGCGCAGGGCAGAGTATGGAGTGGAGTGGAAGCTAAAGAAGTTGGTTTGGTAGATGAGTTAGGAAATTTAGACGATGCAATTGCTTATGCAGCAGAACTTGCACAACTTACTGATTATAGAATTAGAAATTATCCTAGTTATAAAATTGATTTAGAGGATAGGCTAAATAAGTTTCCTTTTGGAAAAGCTAAAGAACAAATTTTAAAAGAGGAATTAGGCGAGGAAAACTTTCAAATTTATATGAATTTAAAAAATATTTCAAATAAGAGAGGTGTGCAAGCAAGAATGCCTTTTATTTTAGATATAAAATAACAAAACATTCATAAAATAATTCTTTAGAATGTTAGGCTTTATCAGTTTGTTTTTAGAGATAAAAGCTGTTTCATTTCATTTCGATATTTTAATGGGCTTTTACCTGTAATTTTTTTGAATAGTTTATTAAAGTGTGAGAAATTATTAAACCCACTTTCAAAACAAATATCTGAAATACTGGTTGGGTTTTCAGTTAAAAGCTTAGTGGCATGAACAATTCTAAATTCATTTACGAATTGTGTAAATGTTTTGCCAGTTGCTTTTTTAAAGTATCGGCAAAATGCAGGGACAGTCATACTTGCCATTTCGGCAATTTCATCTAAAGGAATTGGTTGTTTAAAATTTTTGCTTACGTGATTAAAAATAATATCAATTTTTTTATTGTCTTGTGGCTCTACTTCAAAAGCAAATCCATCTACATTTAACATATTATAATGTGGTGTTTGAGCAAGATCTTTTAAAATATCTAGAAACCTAATAATACGTTCTATTCCTTCATATTTTACAAGTTCTTCAATTCTTGGTCCCACAATATGTTTAATATCCTTTGAGAATAACAACCCTTTTTTAGCTCTTTCAAAAAGATTTTTTATGAGTTGCATTTCAGGTATATCTAAAAAATAATCACCCAAAAAATTTTCTTTGAATTGAATAATGGTTTCGGATCCATTTGTGCAAAACCTATCAGTAAATCCACTATGAGGTAAATTTGAGCCTAAAAGTATTAACTGACTATTGTTAAAATAGGACAAATGACTTCCAATATGTCTTTTACCTTTTGCATTGTTAATATAAACCAACTCTAATTCTGGGTGAAAATGCCAAAAAGGTAAAAACTCTTCAACAATCTCACTGTGTTGTAATACTACCAGTGAGCTACCAAACTTTGGGTTAATTTTTTCTAATGTAGGTTTTGATGTATTCATTACATATGTTTTAGCAAAAGTAATTATTTTTCTATTTAAATGTACAATTTTTTAACTATAATTTGTGCTAAATTAACATAAAACGTTTTCGTAGGTAGGTATTGGGTTAAAAAAGAATATAAAATTGAAAATTATGAGGTGTTTTAATTTTGAGAATGCATTTAGATTTGCACCGTACTAATTAAAAAGTAGTTAATATGAAACGTTTAATTAAAAAAGTAGTGCTAATAGCAGTAATGGTTACTGGTTTAGTAGTAAAAGCAAATGAAAATTTACCAAAAGTTATAGTAAGTGATTCAAACCCAAAGATGGTTCAATTTTCCTTCAATAATTTTGATGGAGAGCTTCGAATTTTGGTAAAAGATATGGATAAAGTAGTTTTACATTCAGAGAAATTTATTGGATCAGTTTATTCAAAAAAGTATGATTTAACAAATCTTCCAAATGGAGTTTATGATGTTGAAATAAACGGAGAAACTAAAATTAAAAGTATTCCTTTTAAAGTAACAAACCAAAATGTAGAGTTTGATTATGATAATTCTAAGGTGTATTTTAAGCCAATAGTAGTTGTTAAAAAGAAAAAAGTGAAAATAACAAAGTTGTCATTAAATTTTGAACCAATGACAGTTAAAGTTTTCAATAAAAATTCTCAATTGATTTTTCAAGAAGTTCTTTCTGGAAAAATGGACTTAAAACGTAGTTTAGAATTATCTAATCTTTCAAAGGGAGCGTATACAATTGCTTTAATAACTGAAGGAAAAACATATATTGAATATATAAAATTATAGTAGCATAAGTTAAGTTTAAAAATGAGGTCTGAATGTTAGTTTAGACCTCATTTTGTATATTTTATTTAATACACATTTAAAAGGGTGTGATATTTAATTTTATAACTTATCTAAGCTTGTGATTAATATTGGCTAGCAATAATTAAAATAAATTGAATCGCCTATTTACTTGTGTTATATTGATAAATAAGTCATTTTAATAGTGTTTTTTAGGTTAAAAAAGCATTTAAATAAGAAAAATTCGGCGTGTTTTAGTTAATTAAGTGTATATATTTTTGCGCCACACTAATTAAAAAACAAGAAGTATTAAAATTTTAAAAAAAAAGATTATGAGTATAACATATTTAATTTCAGCGGGCATTATTGCAATGATATTAGTAATGCCAGTATTTTTACTATTGGCGGTTGGAATACATCAAATAGTTACATCAAAACAAAAAGAAAAATATAATATTATATAAAAACAAATAAATTAAGTTAAGTTTAAAAATGAGGTCTATGTTTTTTAGACCTCATTTTTTTGTTTTTTTATAAAAGTAACAAAACTATAATTGTAACTATTTTTTTCGTTGGCTTTAAAATCTTCCCTGCTTATTTCTTTCCATATTTTAAGATCAATTTCAGGGAAAAAAGCATCAGCTTCAAAATTGTGATGTACAAGCGTTAAGTCTAATTTATCGGCAAAATCGAGAGCTTGTTTATAGATTTGAGCACCTCCTAAAATAAAAGGATTACTATCTTCTTTTACAACTTCTATAGCTTCTTGAAGAGAATTTACAATTACACAACCTTCAACCGTATACTCTTTATTATGGGTTATAATAATATTAGTTCTGTTGGGAAGAGGTTTCCCTAAAGATTCATATGTTTTTCTACCCATAATTACATGATGATTAGAAGTCACTTTTTTAAATCTTTTTAAATCTGCCGGAATATGCCAAATAAGTTGGTTGTTTTTACCTAAGGCATTGTTAGCAGCAACCGCAGCTATTATTGTAATCATTGATTGATTTGGTTGTTTGGTTTTGTGTTTTTTTTTAACTCTTGTTGTTTTGTTTCAGCAGCAAATTGTTCGCTTTCAGCTTTTAACTTTGCTTCTTTAGCAATTTCCTTTTCCATTTTGGCAATTTTAAGCTCTTGTTTTAAAACTAGTTTTTCAGTTTGTCTTCGTTCCCAATCTTTTCCCATAAATTTATGTGTAATAAAAACATTGACAAAATGAAGAATAAATAAGAAAAGCCACGCAAAAATAGCCCAAACAAACCAATCTTCCATAAAAGTTTCTCCAACTTTTAGTACCTTATTAAGGATAATTAAAAAAACCGAACCAATTAAAAACAATAAAAAATGAAAGTATAAACCTTTTTTTTGTTTTACTCGTTTTCGGGCATTTTCGTATAATTCATGTTGTTCTTGATCCATATTGAATTATTTAGTTATGCTAAAATAATAAATTAAAATTTTCTTCTCTTTTGATAAGCATTAATTCCTTCATAAGGATTGGTATGTTTTGGTTTTGTTTTTGTTTTCTTTTTTTCAACACGAAATGCAATAGGTAAGGAGTATTTTATGCTAACAGGCACTCCCATTTGGTAGGCAGGTGATTCAACCTTTATTTTTTGTATTTTTTTAATTGCTTCTTCTGTTAATTTTTCATGGGGAGCTCTAGCTTTGATATCAACAATTTCACCTGTTTTACTTATTTTAAACATCACAAAAATTCTTTTTACTCCAGGTTTTAAATTTAATTTGGAAGCTATGGTGCTGTTGAAGTTTGAACGAACAAAATGTGAAATAGATGTTTGGTTACACTTTTTTAAATCTTGATGACTTTTAGATTTTTCACAACCTTTAATAATTGGTAATGTTTCGCTAAACAAATAATTATTACATTCAATTCTATTTTTAAAATCTTCTGAAACAATAACAGTAAAAAAGAATTTACTTAAGCTGTTAATTTTTTTTGGAGTCTTTAGCCTTTTGACTGGGAAACTTTTAAAAGCAGTTATTAAACTTTCGTTTAATTCTTCATTTTTTGCGGAAGACGAAACATTTTTTAATTTCCCTTTTTTATCAAATGAAAAACTTATTGAAACTGAATTTCTTTTATCATCTAAATATTCTTTATTAATCAGTGATTCTGAAATTGAATTTTTAAAATAATTTGCTAATTCGTTGTTTTGAGAAGTTTTATATAACCAAGATTTAACAAGTCGTCTTTCAGTTATTTTGAGTTCGTAAGTATAATTGTCATGAATACTGTTGAAAGTTGCAGGAAAAATTGTGTTAAACTTATAACCACTTAGAACATTTGTAATTTCCTTATTTAAAATTTTGTTTTGTGCATTGTTTGAAATATCAAAAGTTCCATTTTTATTAAGATTAATTTTTATTGAAACAAAATCATTACCTGTATTTGGTCTATTTTGTTGATGATTAGAAAATTCAGCATATGATTTTACTATTTGTTTTTTTGTGATGTCAATATTGGTTAATTTTGAACTATCAATATTTGCAAGTAAGTATGTTTCTAATTTTTTTTTGAAGCAAAGATTATAGCTTTCATAATCTTTTCTCTTATTGCAATTGTCACAAATAGGAGGGACTTCATGTAAAACAGTCGAACTACAATTTAACACCCATTTTCTATTTACTAATTCAATTAACTGGATAGAATAATTATGAAATGTACCAGTTTTATATATAGAAACTTTATCAAAATTTAAACGATTAAAAGCGTAGATAATCTTTTTTTTCAAAGGAATATATGTTGAATTTGTTTTTACATTTTCAACCTGCCCATCTATTACACTAAATTCAATAAAAATCTTTTTTTTACTATTTGAGAAGCTTTCTTTTGAGATTAATTCGGAAGTTAGAAATTTTTTGAAATGTTTATAAAAATAATTGTTAGTTCCTGCACTTGTATATTTATCCCATTTATCAATTTTTTCAGTTTCTTGAGAATAACCGCAAATTGATGAAAACACTACTAAAAGTGCTAACAATAATTTTTTCATAGTTTACTGCGTTAATACAATTTTAATTTTTAAACCGAAACCTTTCCTTTAATATGAGGGTGCGGATTGTAATTTTCAACTGTAAAATCTTCAAAAGTAAAATCGAAAATATTTTTTACTTCAGAATTAATAATCATTTGCGGAAGCTGTCTAGGTTCACGTGATAATTGTAAATTAATTTGTTCTAAATGATTGTTATAAATATGTGCATCACCAAAAGTATGTACAAAATCACCTGGTTTTAAATCACAAACTTGAGCCATCATCATGGTTAATAGGGCATACGAAGCAATATTAAAAGGTACTCCTAAAAATATATCGGCGCTACGCTGGTATAATTGACAAGATAATTTTCCATCAGTTACATAAAATTGAAAAAATGCGTGACAAGGAGGTAAGGCAGCTTTTCCATTAGCTACATTTTCAGTAAATGAAACAGAGGTGTCGGGTAAAACACTTGGGTTCCAGGCTGTAACAATCATCCTTCTACTATCTGGATTGGTTTTTATAGTTTCAATTACTTCTATAATTTGATCAATTCCTTCGCTGTTCCAGTTGCGCCATTGATGTCCGTAAACAGGTCCCAAATCACCATTTTCATTAGCCCAAGCATCCCAAATTTTTACATTTTTTTCTTTTAAATAGTCAATGTTTGTTTCACCTTTTAAAAACCACAATAATTCGTGAATAATAGATTTTAGATGTAATTTTTTAGTAGTAACCATTGGAAAACCTTCACTTAAATCAAAACGCATTTGGTAACCAAAAACACTTCTGGTTCCTGTCCCTGTTCT
>ERZ1048686.853-NODE-853-length-26798-cov-8.706989_pt1 | contig 26798 bp, 26 predicted proteins | sample MGYA00383099_ERZ1048686 | MGnify/ENA primary metagenome ERZ1048686 (study PRJEB29581, sample SAMEA5548369) | metagenome | biome: marine; feature: coastal; material: water | depth 25 m | study: Short-term variability in the microbial, nano- and picoplankton... | reverse complement strand
CTGACTATCCAGCGAGCGGGAGCAAAGGTGTATGGCTTCCCGAAGGCAACAGACAAACGATGGAAGCCAGGAACAGCAAACTTCAGTGGCACTATGCGGGGTATGAGCCGATATCACTGCATCTCACACGATGTGCGGCACTGTGGGACGAAAAAGAAAAAGAAGAGTACGCGGCGTTCCTTCAGTAATGAACACGCTCCAATGTGAAATCTCTAATTTCTGGCAAAACCCATGTATAATAACGGGTGCGGGTAGCCTGGCCCCTGTAGGGGGGTGACCGACAAGCGCACCTTGCGAAGCACCCTAGCGATCCAGAAGTTGATCCGTCTTACCTCTTATTAGTGACAACGTTGATCGTGTAACGACGCCACGATTATTACAATTCAGGTTTCTCTGGTGAGTACAATCAAGCTGGCTAAGTGGGTACTGGCGATTCGAGGGCGGACATCATCATAGGTGCAGAACAAAATACTCTTGTTTGTCTACTATATGTCTACTGAAACGCTTAGAGGCAGTGGCCGCACTAACCTATTAGGCCGCTATTATAAGGAAAAAGTGGTGAGCCGTGATGGGTTCGAACCATCGACCTACTGATTAAAAGTCAGTTGCTCTACCAACTGAGCTAACGGCCCACTGAGCGCGTATCTAGAAAGCGCGGGGCATCGGGTCAACCCCGAAAATCGTGTTATTGCGCACAATGTCTGGATTCATTTCATACACGCATCTATATGCGCCCTTATGGTGGAGAACGCTGGTAATAAATTGCCATTCATGAAGATGCATGGGCTGGGCAACGACTTTGTCGTTTTTGACGAGCGCGAGAGTGGTTCTGTCGTCACGCAAGCGCTCGTGATTGCGATGGCGGATCGTCATATGGGCGTTGGATATGACCAGCTGGTTGCGATTCGGAATCACGACACTGCGGATATTGAGCTGGTGTTTTGGAACGCGGATGGCAGTATCGCGGGTGCATGTGGTAATGCCACTCGGTGTATCGCAGGATGGGATTTGGCGCGCACGGGCAAGGAGGTGCTCAGTATTCGTACTGAGCGTGGTTTACTCGAAGCAGTCGATGCAGGTCACGGCGATATCGAAGTAAACATGGGTCAACCAATGACCGACTGGCACGAGGTTCCTTTAGCCCGTGAAATGGACACGTTAGAGCTACCAATTGAGGGCAAGCCGACAGCGACAAGCATGGGCAATCCACATTGCACCTTCTTTGTGGATGATGTGGACGCCATTAATCTTGAGGCGTTTGGGCCCACGATTGAACATCATCCTCTTTTCCCCGAACGCACCAATGTGCAGATTGCGCAGATCATTGGCCCAAACCAAATCCGCATGCGGGTTTGGGAGCGCGGTGTTGGGATTACGCTGGCCTCTGGCTCTTCTTCCTGCGCTGTCGCTGTTGCTGCAACGCGCCGTGGTTTGATTGGTGGGTCTGCAACGCTGACGCTTGATGGTGGTGAAATCCGTATCAAAATTCTCCCCACTGGTGTGCACATGACAGGCACTTGGGCGCATGTGTTTGACGGGCACTGGCGGGGCATACGATGAGCGCGCCTAAGTTCACAACGCTTGGCTGTCGCCTCAATGCATACGAAACCGAAGCGATGAAAGAGCTCTCGCAGAGCGCGGGATTGCAAAACGCAGTCATCGTGAACACGTGCGCCGTAACTGCCGAAGCCGTGCGCAAGGCGCGTCAGGAAATCCGCAAACTACGTCGCGAAAACCCAGAGGCGCGTTTGATCGTGACGGGCTGCGCTGCGCAGACAGAGCCTGAGACATTCACTGCCATGGGCGAAGTCGATGCGGTCATCGGCAACACCGAGAAAATGCGGGCCGACACATGGCAAGGGCTTGCCGCTGATTTCATTGGAGAGACCGAAGTAGTCCAAGTCGACGACATCATGTCAGTCACCGAAACCGCTGGGCATTTGATCGACGGCTTTGGCACGCGCAGCCGCGCCTACGTGCAGGTGCAAAACGGCTGCGATCATCGTTGCACGTTTTGTATTATTCCTTATGGCCGCGGCAACTCGCGCTCTGTGCCTGCGGGCGTTGTGGTCGAGCAAATCAAGCGGCTTGTCGGCAAAGGCTATAACGAGGTTGTACTCACGGGTGTCGATCTCACCTCTTGGGGCGCTGATCTGCCAGCGGAACCAAAGCTGGGCGATCTGGTCATGCGGATCCTCAAGCTCGTGCCGGATTTGCCGCGCCTCAGGATCAGTTCGATTGACTCAATCGAGGTGGATGACAACCTGATGCAGGCTATCGCAACAGAGCCACGTTTGATGCCACATCTACATCTGAGCTTGCAGGCGGGTGATGACATGATCCTTAAACGCATGAAGCGGCGCCACCTGCGAGATGATGCAATTGCGTTTTGCGAGGAAGCCAAGCGTTTGCGCCCTGATATGACCTATGGCGCAGATATTATCGCGGGCTTTCCGACAGAGACCGATACGATGTTTGAAAACTCTTTGAAGCTGATCGAGGAGTGCGATTTGACATGGCTCCACGTCTTTCCCTATTCACCCCGCAATGGCACGCCTGCCGCGAAGATGCCTGCGGTGAACGGTAAGGTGATCAAAGCGCGCGCCGCGCAGCTTCGTAATGCGGGCGATGCAAAAGTGCGTGCGCATCTAAGCAAGCAAATTGGCATGACACATCATATTTTAATGGAAAACCCAACTATGGGTCGCACAGAACAATTTACAGAAGTCACCTTTGAGACGGATCAAATTGAAGGTCAGATCGTGACTGCGCCCATCCTTGGTCAAACTAGCACACAACTGACCGCTTAACGGGTACAATTCTTTTCACAAAAAGAATTGCAAAAGATGCGGCGAAGATCTTTCTTGCGCACATGCATCCAAATCCTGTTTTCAGATCTACCCAAGCGCAACACAGCCTAGAGTTCGCCCGCACCCGCAGCTTTGGCACGCTCGCGATGAACGCGGACCCTGCCCCGCTTTTTGCGCATATACCGTTCCTTTTGAACGACGACGCGAGCCATGCAGATTTGCATCTGGTGCGCTCCAATCCGATTGCGCGCACGATACGCAAAGGCGCTCAAGCCGCGCGCCTCGCTGTGACTGCGCCAGATAGTTACATCTCGCCCGATTGGTACGGCGTCGAGGATCAGGTGCCAACGTGGAACTATGTCGCCGTGCATTTCATCGGCCAGCTAGAGCTTCAGCCGCAAGAACATCTCCACGCTTTGCTTGATCATCAATCTGCGCATTTTGAGAACCAGCTTCTGCCCAAGCCCCCATGGACCAGCGATAAAATGAACGACGGTGTCATTGAAAAGATGATGCGCGCGATTGTTCCTGTGCGGCTGCACATTGACGATATGCAAAGCACTTGGAAACTTGGTCAGAACAAATCCGATGCCGTCCGTCAACGCGCAGCTGCACATGTCGCAGAGCAAGACATTGGCGCGGATACACAAACACTCGCTGCGTGGATGACAACGCCGCCCAGCACTGATTAACCCATTCGAAAGGTTCTACATATGAAACTTAGCTACAGCCCCGCCTCTCCCTATGTGCGCAAAGTGATGGTCTTGCTGCATGAAACAGGTCAGCTTGATGATGTTAAGCTTTTGGAGGGGTCCGGCACGCCTTTGGCTCCGCATGCTGAAACAGTTCAGAAGAACCCTATCGGCAAGATTCCCGCGCTAGAGCGTCCCGATGGCGCGACGCTTTATGATAGTCGCGTGATCTGTGCATTCCTTGATGCACGCGCGGGCGATCAACTCTACCCCAGCGGTGCGCGGCGGTGGGAAACGCTGACGTTAGAAGCCACCGGCGATGGCATTATGGATGCCGCCTTGTTGATGACGTACGAAGGACGTTTGCGCCCCGAGAATTTGCAGATGGAAGCCTTTGTTGAGGCGCAGTATGGCAAGGTGGAGCAAGCTTGCGCCACGCTTAACACGCGCTGGATGAGCCACCTGGCAGGACCTTTGGACATGGGGCAAGTGGCTGTCGCTTGCGCGCTGGCATACGTGGATTTCCGTCATGGTCATCGCGACTGGCGCAAGGGCAATGACGGGTTGGCGACGTGGTTCGAAACCTTCAGTCGGCGCGCCTCAATGCAAGCGACGCTGCCACCAGCAGGTTAAGCCTTGGTCTGCATTTTACTGATCATTTTAAGCTTCATGCGATACGGCATAAACGGCATCAGACAGTTGATCATGAAGCGCAAACCAAACTGGTTGATGGTAACCAGCTTGCCCGCCATCATCGCATCATAACCGTGTTGCGCGACGCTTTCTGCCGTCGCGCCATCACCGTTGACAAGACCCGTGTCTTCAAGATCGGCCGCCTTGGCAAACTCAGTTTCTACAAATCCGGGCGCGAGTACAGTAAACGTAACACCTTTGCCGCGAAGTGCTTCGTCCAGAGCTTGGCTAAAGCTGTTAACGAAGGCCTTAGTCGCGAAATAGGTCGCTTGCAAAGGACCCAGCATAAAGCCAGCAGTCGAGTCGACATGCAAAATCTTGCCGCTGCCTTGTTCGATCATATCATCCGCGACCAGCGCTTTCACGTTAAGATCAATCATACCAAGGTCCACCTCAAGAGAGCGTTCAACAAACTCACCTTGTCTGCCAAAACCTGCGTTGTTGATCAAAATATCCACGCTAAGCCCTGCGGCCTTGATCTGAGCATGTAAATCCGCAGCGCCAACTTCAGCTGTAAGATCAAGCGAGAAGACATGCGCACTTACTCCGTGCGCAGTTTCAACCTCAAGCTTATGCGCATTCAGCTGCTCAGCACAGCGCGCCGCCAAGTAACATCGCCACCCTTCGATGCACGATATTGTTCAAATGCTGCACCGATGCCTGAAGAGGACCCATGTCAAGGGCTGGATTTGCCATGAAATTACCTGTCTGAATCTGCGTTAGAAGCTAAAGCTGACGCCGACGTTGATCGCATTGGTGATGATATCGGTGTTGAGCGTGCCACCCGATGGAAGCTTTGCAGTGTTTGACGAGTAGGTGAATTGATACTCGCTAAAAAGAGCCCAGCGATCTGACAGGTCATACTTTATACCAGCGGTAAGACGCGCAGCGGGGCCTGTCAATTGATACCCGTAAGAGGTGTGGCCGTTGCTGGAAATCACATCAACATGCGGCAGCGCAACGCCAAGACCTGCGCCCACATACGGCGTGAAAGACCCGAAGCGGTCATTCCAGCGTTTGGTGATATTGAAAGTAATGATGTTATGACCGTCTGTGAATTCCAGATCGGTGAAGCCAATCGCATTGCTTTCTGCAGCAGGCGCGTAGACTTTCGCGTGGGTCAATTCAACGCCAAAGCCAAGATCGGGACGTCGCCACCACGTGGCGCGCACACCGTAATAGGGTGGCGGCGCGAGGCTTTTGCCTTCCCAACCAATCAAACCACTATAATCGGCTCCCGTACCGGGATATTGACCAGAAACGCGACTGTGCGGGGAGGACTGTGATCCACCATAGAAACTCAGCTCGACCTGTGCGCTCGCGGGGACCGAAAGCGATAGCAAAAGCGTCAAACTGGCGAAAACAGATAGAATCAGGCGCATTGAAAACCCTCACAAAGCGGCGTGGTGTGCATTTTTAACGTAATCCCGTCATATAGGTGTTTGAACGCCCCCTCAACCGCGACACATCGGCGCTAAATCGATTCCAATGCTTTGCTTGCTGGACGGGGCGCAAATGTGACGCTAGATACCCCATCGAACCGGCCGCGGAGATTCCCGCGGCCTGACACGTATTTGCCGCCTCGCTTAGATGATCAGCGGCCTAGATATGGAGAGAAGCTCGTGTCCCACGCAGACGATCACGATGACACCCACGAAGGCACGCGGAGGGATTTCCTCTATTTCGCGACAGCAGGCGCAGGCGCGGTGACGGCGGGAGCAGCTATTTGGCCCCTCGTTAACCAGATGAATCCATCAGCTGATGTGCGGGCCTTGTCCTCTATCCAGGTTGATATCTCCGGTATCGAACCTGGGACTCAGCTGACGGTGAAATGGCTTGGTAAGCCTGTGTTCATCCGCCGCCGCACCGAAGAAGAGATTACGGAAGCCCGCGCTGTCGAACTTTCCGATTTGATCGACGACGATGCGCGCAACACCAATCTTGGTGACGCGGACGCATCTGACGAGAACCGCGCGTTGGATGAGACCGGCGAATGGCTGGTAATGATGGGCGTGTGCACGCACCTTGGATGTGTTCCGCTTGGTGATGGCGCAGGTGACTATCACGGTTGGTTCTGCCCATGCCACGGTTCGCACTACGATACATCCGGTCGTATTCGCAAAGGCCCTGCACCTACGAACCTTCCGGTTCCGCCAGTGGCTTTCGTCGACGATTCAACACTTAAACTCGGTTAAGGGAGAGCATACAGATGGCTGGAATTCCTCACGACCATTACGAGCCGAAGACAGGCGGCGAAAAGTGGGTGCACTCGCGCCTTCCGATCGTTGGTCTGCTCTATGACACAATCATGCTTCCCACGCCCAAGAACCTGAACTGGATGTGGATCTGGGGCATCATTCTGACGTTCTGCCTGGCTTTGCAGATTGTCACAGGCATCATCCTTGCGATGCACTACACGCCTCACGTCGATCTGGCGTTTGCCTCTGTCGAGCATATCATGCGCAACGTGAATGGCGGTCATATGCTTCGCTATTTGCACATGAATGGCGCATCGCTGTTCTTTATCGCAGTTTATGCCCACATTTTCCGTGGCCTGTACTACGGTTCATACAAAGCCCCTCGTGAGATCACATGGATCATCGGCATGCTCATCTTCGTTTTGATGATGGGTGCTGGTTTCATGGGCTACGTTCTTCCATGGGGTCAAATGTCCTTCTGGGGTGCGACGGTTATTACAGGCCTCTTCGGTGCGATCCCATTCATCGGTGAGCCGATCCAGACACTTCTTCTGGGTGGACCTGCTGTTGATAACGCGACGTTGAACCGATTTTTCTCGCTGCACTATCTGCTGCCATTCGTGATCGCTGGTCTTGTGATAGTTCACATTTGGGCGTTTCACACCACAGGCAACAACAACCCGACAGGTGTTGAAGTGCGCCGCACATCCAAAGCGGACGCAGAGAAAGACACGCTGCCATTCTGGCCCTACTTCGTGATCAAAGACTTGTTCGCGCTGGCGGTTATCTTGGCTGTGTTCTTTGCGGTTGTTGGCTTTATGCCGAACTACCTGGGTCACCCAGACAACTACATCGAAGCAAACGCGCTTGTGACGCCTGCTCACATCGTTCCAGAATGGTACTTCTTGCCATTCTACGCGATCTTGCGTGCGTTCACGTCCGAGGTTTGGATCGTGATCTTCTTCGAGTTCATCACAGGCGGCATCATTGATGCGAAGTTCTTTGGTGTTCTGGCCATGTTTGGTGCGATCATCGTGATGGCTCTCGCGCCATGGCTTGATACATCCTCTGTGCGTTCGGGTCGTTACCGCCCAATGTTTAAGTGGTGGTTCTGGATCTTGGTCGTCGACTTCATCGTTCTGATGTGGCTCGGCGCAATGCCCGCAGAAGAGCCTTATGCGACCTTCTCGCTTATCGCATCTGCCTATTGGTTTGGCTATTTCCTCGTGATCCTGCCGCTCTTGGGTGTGATCGAAAAACCATTGCCACAGCCTGCCACCATCGAAGCAGACTTTGCCGCGCACTATGGCAAGCCTGACTCGGCACCGGCTGAATAAGAAAGGACTGAGGACAATGTTTAAGAAACTCAGCATCGCAGCAATCGCTGCATTGGCTCTCTCATCCGGCGCGTTTGCGGCGGGTGGCGGTGACCAGCATATTGAAAACATCGATTTCTCTTTCGATGGTCCTTTCGGCAAGTTCGATCAGAACCAGCTTCAGCGTGGCCTTCAGGTCTACACAGAGGTTTGTTCTGCCTGCCACGGATTGAAGTATGTCCCACTGCGCACGCTCTCTGACGAAGGTGGCCCCCATCTTCCAGAAGATCAGGTGCGCGCATATGCGGCTGAAAACTTCGAAGTCTATGACGAAGCTTTGGAAGATACGCGTCCTGCAACTCCAGTGGATCACTTCCCAGAGAACAACGGTGCAGGCGCACCTGACCTATCCATGATGGCAAAGGCACGCGCTGGCTTCCACGGCCCCTACGGATTGGGTATCAACCAGTTCCTCTTTGGCATGGGTGGTCCTGACTACATCGCATCTTTGCTTACTGGCTATACAGGCGAAGAAAAGGAAGAAGCAGGCGTCACACTTTACGAGAACACGGCCTTCCCAGGCGGTTGGATATCCATGGCACCGCCGCTTTATGGTGAGGACGTTGACTTCAACGACGGTCACGCGAACGATCTGGAGCACATTTCAGAAGATGTGTCAGCGTTCCTGATGTGGACGGCAGAACCTAAGATGATGGCACGCAAGCAAGCTGGTTTTGTCTCTGTGTTCTTCCTGACGATCCTCTCTGTTCTGCTCTACCTCACGAACAAGAAGATTTGGGCGCCAATCAAAGGCAAAGGCCGCAAAGAAAGCTAAGCGCTTTCGCCAAGCTTAGAATTTGGAAGCCCCCGTAGGAGAAATCTTGCGGGGGCTTTTTTATGTGCCGAGATACGCGCGCAGAACCTCGGGGGGATTTTGGAGCAGCTCATCCGTTACCACCGGCGCATGTGCGCGACCCTCTGCTACCAGAATAGCAGTCTCGCAAATACGTTTTGCATCGCTCGGATCATGGCTCACCATCATCATTCCTGCCCCTGTTTGCGCACATAGTTCCGCAACAAGGTCCAACATATCCGCTTTCAAAGCTGGCCCGAGTGCCGCAAACGGCTCGTCCAGCAAGATCATCGGTTTGCGCTGCACAAGAACCCTTGCAAGCGCGACACGGCTTTGTTGACCACCCGACAGCTCCGCAGGCTTTCGGGCACCCATATCACCAAGTCCGACAGAGACCAAAGCCTCACTCACTTGATTCGTTTCCCCTGAGGACAACCGCAAGGATGGACGAAGCCCAAGCCCGACATTCTGCGCAACGCTCATATGCGGGAACAAATTATTATCCTGAAATAGCACTGAAAAGGGTCGCGCGCTCGGCGCTTGTTTTGTAATTTCGAACCCATCCCACTCAAGACGCCCAGCAGCAGGTTGCAAGAACCCTGAAAGCGCCATCAACAGCGTCGATTTCCCAGCACCAGACGGACCAATCACAGCAATTCGTGCTGCAGGGTCCACGTCGAACGACGCTTTCATCGCAAACGATCCTTGACGCAATTCCAATTCTTTCAACTCAAGCACCACGGCGCCCCCATGTGTCGCAGATCCAAAATACCCCAAAAGACAGCATAGCCAACAAAAGCGCCGCTCCCGCCGCCGCATCCATGCGATAGGCACCCATCAAGCGATAAATTTGCAATGGCAACGTCGCTTCGCCTGTTCCCGCGAACAAGGCCACGACGCCCAAATCGCCCATAGACAGGGCCGCAGCCAAGCCAATCGCAAAGCCGAGCGGCGCGCGAATGCGCGGCAAGATAACCAACCGCAGCATACCCCAGCGCGACACGCCAAGACTTAGCGCCAAGCGTCCATAATCGTCGCACACGTCCTGCACCGCAGGGATCAACACGCGCAAAGAAAAGGGCAACGCCATCATCGCATTGACGCAGGCGGTCACCACAAACGCCCAATTTTGTGGCGATGCGACAGGGAAAATCACGATGAACAAGCCAGTTCCGATCACCAAGGGGGATGCCGCGATAGCAAGCAATCCGACGCTTTCAATCCACGCGAACCTCGTCACCGCGAGCGCGATAGAAAGGCTAAGAAAAAACGCCAGTCCCGCTGACAAAAGCGCTACTTGGATCGAGCTCCATGCGGAGAGCCAGACAACACTGGGCAAGCTCGGCAGCGCGGTCAGTCCCCTTGATCCGACTGCGAACATCGGCACCAACAGGAATAGAACAGCAGCAGCGATTGCGATAAAGTCCATGCCGCGCGATCCCTCATTCCAGCGCTCTAACTCTCGATCAAGACCCTTGCCAAAACCACCTTGTCCCTGGCTCACCCACAACGCGAGCATCGCTGCAGACCCTGCCAAAACAAGCTGTATCGCGGCCAGTAACGCCGCTTTACCTAGATCAAAGTCAAAACGAAACGCTTGGTAGATCGCCAGTTCCACGGTGGTCGCGCGCGGTCCTCCCCCCAAAGTCAGGGCGACCGCAAAACTCGACAAACAAATCGCAAAGATAATCGCGAACGCCCCAGGTGCCGCGCGTTTCAACATCGGCCATTCCATGTGCCGCATAACGTCTCGCGCACTAAAGCCAAGTTGCGCGGCAAGACGAAAGCGTTCTGCCGGAATACCCGACCAGCCTTGCAGAATGATCCGTGTGGCGAGTGGAAGGTTAAAAAACACATGTGCAATGACCACACCGTGAAACCCATAAATCGGGACCGGTGGGAGGCCGAGAAATTCTAGCCCGTGCGACACCCAACCAGAGCGTCCAAAGACCGCAAGCAACCCCATCACCGCAACGATAACAGGTAGTAAAAATGGCGCGCCGAGCAATGTGATGAGCGTCCCGCGCCCTTTAAATCGGCGACGGCTCAACGCGCGCGCAACGGGAATCGCAAATACAACACTCAACAGCGCGGACAGGAGCGCTTGGCTTACCGTAAATCGAACAGCTGCCCAATCACTTGGTCCAAGCCGTGCAGCGTTGGGCGCATGAAACGCCACAACACCCAACGTTCCAAGGATCAGGGCGGCAACCAATGCTGCCGACCCCACCCCAAACCACGGATTTATTTGCTGAGCGCGGTAAGCCATTCGGCCAATGCTTCATCACGGATCGCAGGTGCATCCGCCGCAGGCACCACCAAGGGTTTTGACGGTGTCACAAGCGTTTCGAACCCTTTAGGCAAACCGCCCGCAGGGGTCACAGCGGGATACATCCAATTGGTTGTTGGAATAATCGTTTGGAAACCTTCACCAACCATGAACCCAAGGAATTGATCCGCCAAATCTTGCTGATCGGAGCTTGCCAATTTGCCAGCAACCTCGATCTGCATGTAGTGACCTTCCTCAAACGCAGCGGCCTCAAAGCCGGCGTCTTCCTCTGCGATCAAGTGATACGCGGGGGATGTTGTGTAGGACAAAGCCATGTCCGCTTCGCCCTCTAGGAACAGGCCGTAGGCTTCTGACCAACCTTTGGTGACCGTCACAATATTGTCTGACAGACTTTCCCAGATTGCAGGTGCTTCGTCGCCGTAGGCTACTTTCACCCACATCAATAGACCCAAGCCGGGTGTCGAGGAACGCGGATCCTGAATAACGATTTTCAGTTCGCTTTCACCCAACGCTTTGAAATTGGTTGGTGCGTCGACGCCATCTTTATGAACAAACGCGAAATAGCCCCAATCAAAAGGTACAAAATTTGCATCCTCCCAAGCAATTGGCAGGTTATACTCGGCACTCACGCCATGAGGCGCGAACAGCTCTGTCGCCGCTGCGGCCGCTGTCAGGTTTGTATCCAAACCCAGCACGATATCCGCCTCTGTACGCGCGCCTTCAAGCTTCACACGCGCCAAGAGAGATGCGCCATCGCCCGCGCCCACGAATTTCAAATCGCAGCCGCACTCCGCTTCAAACGCTTTTTCCACCGCAGGGCCGGGGCCCCAATCGGACACAAAACTGTCATAGGTGTATACCACCAATTCAGGCGTCTCTGCCGCAGCCACGCTCGCTGCAAAAACACCCGCAATACATCCAAGATACTTCATAGCATCCTCCAATAAATGTAGGCGGACGGTTGGATAGGGTTGGAGATAGTGTTTCCAGACCTTCCCTCCGCCGGTCCTAACCGGTTCAGGTTCAACGGGTCATGCAAGTCGCATATCTCAGCCAGGAGGCCCCCCGAGGTGGTGCTTAGTTAGGATGCGCATCCCAACATGTCCAGCGAAATCCCTTGAGAGCCGCGCGCGGCAACGTTAACAGGGGCGCAAAGGAGCCACCCTCATGAGCCTAAACACCTTCGGTCACATCTTCCGCGTCACCACATGGGGCGAAAGCCACGGACCTGCGTTAGGGGCGACAGTGGATGGTTGTCCGCCTAATGTTGCGATTGATGAAGCGTCGATCCAGCACTGGCTCGATAAGCGCAAACCGGGCACCTCCAAATATACGACCCAACGTCGTGAGGCAGACGCGGTCAAAATCCTCTCTGGCACGTTTGAGGACAAGACAACCGGTACACCCGTGCAATTGATGATCGAAAATACTGATCAGCGCTCCAAAGACTACGGCGATATCATCGAGAAATTTCGCCCCGGTCATGCGGATATCACCTACTATCAGAAATACGGAAACCGCGACTATCGAGGTGGCGGTCGCTCCTCTGCGCGCGAAACTGCCGCACGTGTTGCGGCTGGCGGATTGGCCCGTGCGGCACTTGCCCAGCTTGCTCCTGGAATCGAAATCACGGGCTACATGACCCGCATGGGCGCACATGAGATCGATCGCGATAACTTCGATTGGGACCAAATCGAACAAAACCCATTCTGGACTCCTGACGCCAAAGCCGCCAACACATGGGCCGACTATCTCGACAGTCTCCGCAAGTCCGGCAGCTCCGTTGGCGCGGTTATTGAAGTCACCGCGCGCGGCGTTCCAGCGGGCTTAGGCGCGCCAGTCTATGGCAAACTCGACACAGACCTCGCAAGCGCCATGATGAGCATCAACGCCGTCAAAGGCGTCGAAATTGGCGAAGGCATGTCCGCAGCCATGCTCACAGGCGAACTCAACGCAGATGAAATCACTATGGGTCCAGATGGCCCCGAATACAGCTCCAATCACGCTGGCGGCATCCTTGGCGGCATCTCCACAGGCCAAGATATCGTCGTCCGCTTCGCCGTCAAACCCACCAGCTCGATCCTAACGACGCGCAAAACAATTACCAAGTCAGGTGAAGATACAGAAATCATCACCAAGGGCCGCCACGATCCCTGCGTCGGTATTCGCGCGGTTCCAGTTGGGGAAGCTATGATGGCATGCGTGATCCTAGATCATCTGCTGCTACACCGTGGCCAGATCGGCACAAACCAAGGCATCATCGGGGCCTAATGCCCCTTTTCATCTTGCCTCTCAAATCTTGGGGGGCCTGGGTGACCAGTCCCCCAGTCGGTCCGATTGCGTTAGCAATTGGAAAAAACATCCCGCGCGTAGCCTTGAATGAAAAGAAGCGCGGTCAAATCACCATGATAGATCCGCACATCACACTCAGCCGCAACCGACGGCTTTGCATGTAGCGCGACGCCCATCCCTGCGCGCGTCAACATTCCAAGATCATTCGCGCCATCACCGACCGCTAAAACATCTGCCTCAGAAATCCCCAGACGCGCGGTGATCTCTTCCAAAGCATCCACTTTTGCTTGCTTCCCGAGGATCGGCAAACCCACCTCACCCGTCAGCTCACCACCGTCAGCAATCAACGTATTCGCACGGTTCTCATCGAAACCCAACGTCTTTGAAATTGCAGCAGTAAACGCAGTGAACCCTCCAGACACTAGCGCCGCATAGGCCCCATGCGCCTTCATTGTCGCCAGCAAAACAGGCCCCCCGGGCATCAACGTAATGCGCTTATCCAGCACATCGCCTATGACGCTCTCGGGTAGTCCTTTCAAAAGTCCGACCCGTTCACGCAAAGCACCATCGAAATCCAACTCGCCATTCATCGCTGCCGCGGTGATCGCCGCCACGCGTTCGCCAACACCCGCTTCATCGGCCAATTCATCAATGCACTCTTGCTGGATCATCGTGCTGTCCATGTCGGCCAGCAACATCTTCTTGCGACGCCCCGCTGAAGGCTGAACAACCAAATCAACGCCCAAATCCTGAAGATCGGACCAAACCTCCCAGCGATTATCTGGGATGCGCGCCACTTCAAACTCAGCCGCTTCGTCCGGCGCAAGCCACACCGCGTCACCGCCGCCCCATGCGCTTTGTACAGACGTCACCAATGCGGGCTCTAACGCGCCTTTCTTTGCGATGAACGTTGCTGTGAACATACCCCAAACCTCCGGTAATAAATCTTATCAGCGCTCTAAAGCATCATATGCGAAACAACCAGCTTCCAGAGTTTGGCGAACACGCGTTTGTTAAGTGCTGCTTTGAACAGCGTTACCATATAATCGAGGAAAATCACGATCTCAGACCCTTAGACCGTGGTGTTTCTTACTTCATCGACGAATCTTTTGACGGTGTCTGAATTTCCCGATTATGTGGTTTATCTATTTTGTCGAAGAGACGCGGGGTAACAACCATCTCTTGTTGCACGACTGTCCCTGCGGATGCATCAAATGAGTGGAACGCCTTTGCAAAACTGCAAAACCTCGAACAAAGAAAGACTTTTCAGTATGACCCAAACAGACACAGAAAACCGCCAGTTTGTTCTAGCCGAGCGCCCCAAGGGAGAACCGAACGACAAAACGTTGCGCTTAGAAACGAACGAGATGCCAACCGCAGGCAAGGGTCAGATGTTGTTGCGCAACGAATATCTCTCGCTTGATCCGTATATGCGCGGTCGCATGAGCGATGCGCCGTCGTATGCAGCGCCTGTCGAAATTGGTGGTGTGATGGTGGGTGGCACGGTCTCTCAGGTCGTCACATCGGATGTTAAGGGTTTCGAGGCTGGCGATTGGGTCGTCGCGCGTGGTGGCTGGCAAGATTACGCCGTGTCTGACGGAACCATGGTTATCAACATGGGCAAAGAGCCGCAAAACCCGTCATGGGCGCTAGGCGTCATGGGCATGCCAGGCCTTACTGCTTGGGCCGGACTCACGCAGATTGGACAACCCAAAGAAGGCGAAACGCTCGTCGTTGCCGGAGCCAGCGGGCCGGTTGGCGCGACTGTCGGACAAATCGGTAAGCTGCTTGGCCTGCATGTTGTTGGCATTGCAGGCGGAACTGAGAAATGCGCACATGTGAAAGATGTGCTCGGGTTTGATGATTGCATTGATTACAAAGCAGATGGTTTCCCGAAGGCGCTGAAAGCTGCCGTTCCAAAGGGGATCGACATCTATTTCGAAAACGTCGGCGGCGCTGTGTTTGATGCGGTTATGCCGCGGCTCAACCCATCGGCGCGCATCCCTGTGTGCGGGTTGATCTCACAGTATAATGCAACATCCCTACCCGATGGTCCTGACCGAATGAACATGCTGATGGGCACAATTTTGCGCAAACGTATGACGATGCGTGGCTATATCGTGTTTGACGATTTTGGCCACCTCTACCCTGAGTTTGCCAAGCAAGTTGGTGACTGGGTCGCTTCGGGCAAGATCAAATACCTAGAGGAAATGATCGAAGGCATGGAGCAAGCTCCTGCCGCCTTTGCGGGCCTACTGCGCGGTGAGGCGTTTGGCAAACGTGTGATCAAGCTTAACGCGTAAAGCGACATCAATTGGTTGGGGCGAATGTCAAAGATCGCCCCAACTTCGCGATTCACCACGCGCCCCCAAACGATTTTTCGCGAAATGACGTTCCGTTGTGCGGTATTGGCAGACTTAGATTTACTGCTTAATCTAAGATCAGGACTATTGAGCGTTCGTTGCAAAAAGCGTGCGCGTCGCGTTACCTTGGGAGGGGATGATGCAATTTTATCTAACGCTACAATGATAGCTATGACGCCAGAAGACGCCGTGCGCCATGTCGTCACCACTAACCCGACATTTGCGGTGCACGAAACGCAAGTGCGCGGTGTCACGATGAAAGCTTTTAAGAACATACCGCCCACGGTTCCTTCACTGCTGGCTGCGGGATGGGCGCAACACGGCAACGGTACGTTAGATTACATCGCCTATGAGGATGAAAATTATACATATGCCGAATTCACCAGCACAGTGAACCGCATGGCCCATGCGATGCGCGATGAGTTGGGTCTTGGCAAAGGGGACCGCATTGCGATTGCCATGCGCAACTATCCCGAACTTTTGATGTTGGTTCTGGCGATTTCATCTATCGGCGGCATTGTGGTCTTCTTGAACGCATGGTGGACCACACAAGAGCTAGACTATGCCCTGCGTGACAGTGAAGCGAAGGTTGTTTTCGCAGATGGGCAGCGGATGGAACGGTTGGTGCCATTGCGCGATCCACTGGGTTTGACCTTGATCGGTGTGCGCGACGGCGAGGGTCAAAGTGCACTTGATTTCACCATCATGCGCGACGACGCTTCATTGGACACAGCGCCAGAGATTGGCATCGACACAGACGATGATTTCGCAGTGATGTATTCCTCTGGCACGACAGGTCATCCCAAAGGCGTCGTGCAAACCCATCGCAGCGCGGTCAACGCTGTGTTCAGTTGGCTCATGCAATCCGTTGTGGCACCTTTGATCACCCCCCCTGAACCAGATGCACCAGCGGCCCCTCGCCCATCGGCATTGGTCGTGACTCCTCTCTTTCACGTAACCGCAACACACCCGCTGTTTCTACTCAGCTTGCCAGCAGGCGCAAAAATTACGCTGATGCACAAATGGGACGCCGAACAAGCCGTGCGCCTGATGCGTGACGGTGATATCACCCGTTTCCTTGGTGTTCCGACACAATCTGCTGAACTCATGCAAGCCGCGCGCAAAATGGGCGAGGCGCTGCCTGCGATGGATTATCTCGGCTCTGGCGGCGCAAAACGCCCCGCAGCACAGGTCGCACAACTGGCCAGAGCTTTCCCGAAGGCTGGTGTTGCAACGGGCTGGGGCATGACGGAAACCAACGCGCTTGGCATAGGGATGATTGGCGACGATTACACCGCGCGCCCAGAAAGTGCTGGCAAGCTTCACCCTCCTGTGCAGGAACTTCGTCTACTTGATGGTGAAGGTAACGATGTGGCCTTGGGCGAACTTGGTGAGATCACCGTTAAAAGCCCCGCAAATATGCGCTGCTACCTGAACAAACCCGAAGCCACCGCCGAAACCCTGCAAGACGGTTGGCTGCGCACCGGTGATTTGGCTGTGATGGACGCAGAGGGTTACGTCACTATCCTTGATCGCAAAAAGAACATCATCATTCGTGGTGGCGAAAATATTGCCTGCCTTGATGTGGAGGGTGCATTGCACCGTCACCCCGACGTTCTAGAAGCGGCTGCTTTCTCCGTACCAGATGATCGTTTGGGCGAAGCGGTAGGTGCCGCGATCCAGCTCAAAGAAGGTGTGACGCTCAGCCAACAAGACATGGCAGGTTTCCTTGATGAGCATCTCGCCAGCTTTAAAATTCCTGTGCATCTCTGGGTTCAGCATGTTGTGTTGACCCGAGGTGCCACCGATAAAATTGACCGCCGTGCAATCCGCGCGGCCTGTCTGGACAATCAAAAGGCAAAAGCATGAACACCAAAACTGAAGCAGAAATAGGCGCATATCTCGCCGCCTCAGGCGCAGCTGCATGGCAGGTTCCTGGCCTTTCAGACAGCACGCCAAAACGCGTGATTAAGACTGTTGGTATCATCGGCGCGGGTACGATGGGCGGCGGAATCGCGATGAATTTCGCGACAGCTGGCATTGACGTGCGCATCGTTGAAACCACGCAAGAGGCGCTGGATCGTGGCCTGAAAGTCGTGCGCGATAACTATCAGCGTTCCTCTGACAAAGGCCGTTTTCCGCAGGACGAAGTCGAAGCACGTATGGGCCGTTTCGACGGTCGCCTTGCGCTGGCCGATCTTGCCAATTGCGATCTGGTAATTGAAGCCGTGTTCGAAAATATGGAATTGAAGCGTAAAATTTTCACCGAACTCGATGCAATCATGAAGCCGGGTGCAATCTTAGCGACCAACACCTCAGCACTTGATATCAATGAAATTGCGTCCATGACCAATCGTCCACAGGATGTCATCGGCTTGCATTTCTTTTCGCCTGCGAATGTGATGAAATTGCTTGAAATCGTGCGCGCTAAGCACACGGCGGACGACGTTGTCGCGACGTGCATGGCGTTGGCGAAAGACATCAACAAGATTGCGACGCTTGTTGGTGTTTGCCCCGGTTTTGTTGGTAATCGTATCCTATTTGCGCGCCAAATTCAGGCGAACAAACTGGTCTATCAAGGTGTGATGCCTTGGGATGTCGACGCCGCACTGAATGGGTTCGGCTTTAAAATGGGTCCCTTCCAGATGAGCGACCTTGCGGGTCTTGATATCGGTTGGTCCAAAGGCGCGACAACGGACAATCCCATCCGAGATGCGCTGTGCGAACTTGATCGACGCGGCCAGAAAACCAAAGCGGGATTTTATGACTACGACGATGCGCGCCGCCCGATCCCGTCGGATGTGACCGCAGCGATTATTCGCGATATCACAGGAGCAAAACCCTCCATGATGAGCGCGGATGAAATCGTGGAAAACTGTATCTACCCGATGATCAACGAAGCTGTAAAAATCCTAGAAGAGAACAAAGCGCAGCGCCCATCCGACGTCGATGTGGTTTGGCTGAATGGCTATGGCTGGCCCGCCGACAAAGGTGGCCCGATGTTCTACGGCGATATGGTCGGCGCAAAGGCGGTCCTAGAGCGCATGGAGAATCTAGGCGCAGAAGATGCGGCGTTCTCCCCCGCCGAAACATTGCGCGCGCTCGTCGCGTCGCGCGGTAAATTCACTGACATTGATACAGGAGGCTTGAAAGTATGAGCTACGAATTCATCAAGACCGAAAAGCGGGGCAATATCCTACTTGTCACCATGAACCGGCCCGAAGTCTACAACGCAGTGCATGTGGATATGCACAATGAAATGGCCGATTGCTGGGACAATTTTGCGGCGGATCAAGACCTTTGGGTCGCGGTTCTTACGGGCGCGGGCGACAAGGCATTTACCGCTGGCAACGATCTCAAAGCGACTGCCGCAGGCGGCAGCAAAGCCAAGATGACATCGACAGGGTTCGCTGGTCTATCCTCCCGATTCGATCTGGAAAAACCTATCATCGCAGCCGTAAACGGTTTCGCAATGGGCGGCGGTTTCGAAACGGCCTTGTCGTGCGACATCATCCTCGCCTCCGAGAATGCCAAGTTCGCGCTGCCCGAAGTCAAGGTCGGCTTTTTCGCCGCTGCTTCCGGTGTGCAGCGCTTGTCACGCTATATCGGACGCCTCGCTGCACAAGAAATGATGTACACGGGCCGCACGATTAGCGCGGCTGAAGCGCTGCAAATGGGCTGCGTGAACGAGGTGCATCCACACGATGAATTGATGGCCAAAGCGATGGAAAAGGCCGAGCAACTTTGCACGGTCTCCCCCTCTGCCGTCAAAGCCACCAAACGGGTGATGAACGATTTCGCCAAACGTGACGGCATGGCAGATAGCATCGCATATTCACGCGAGGTTATCGTAGATCTCGCTATGACCGAAGATTTCAAAGAGGGCGTGCAGGCCTTCGTCGAGAAACGCGCACCCAAATGGGTCAACAAATAAGTCTGCCAACAGGAGGCACTGAAATGTCCGACAATGATGCATTGATGAGTATGAATAATCTCGAAATGTCCGAGAAAGCCAAGCCGCTGCTTCACGCGGTGATCAAACATATCCGCGAAAACGTGGCACCGATGACGGAAGAGTATCACCGCCTTGGTGAAGGTCGCGCAGACCGCTGGTCCTATCACCCCAAGCAGTTGGAATTGATGGCCGTTGCCAAGCAAAAAGCGCGCGATGCGGGGCTGTGGAATTTCTTCCTGCCCAATGCTGAAACGGGCGAAGGTCTGTCCAATCTCGATTATGCTTATATCGCGGCAGAGCTTGGGAAAAACCCTCTCGCGTCTGAAACCCTGAATTGCTCCGCGCCCGATACAGGCAACATGGAAGTTCTTGAGCGTATCGGGACAGAGCAGCAAAAAGAGCAATGGCTTAAGCCTTTGCTCGCGGGTGAAATCCGTTCCGCTTTTGCAATGACAGAGCCTGATCGTGCCTCGTCTGATGCCAAAAACGTTGCCATGTCAGCGGTGCTGGAAAACGGCGAATGGGTCATGAACGGCGAGAAATACTATATTTCGGGCGCTGGCGATCCACGTTGTAAAATCATGATTGTTATGGTGAAAACATCACCAGACGCGGAGCCCTTCCGCCAGCAATCGCAAATCCTTGTGCCGATGGATCACCCCGGCGTTGAGATCCTTGGACCTATGCATGTGTTCGGTCATGATGATGCGCCCCATGGCCATATGCATATCCGTTTCACAAATGTGCGCGTTCCCGAAGAAAACATACTTTGGGGCGAAGGAAAGGGTTTCGAGATTTCCCAGGTCCGCCTTGGACCTGGCCGCATTCACCACTGCATGCGCTCTATTGGTCAGGCGGAAAAGGCGCTTGATTTGATGATTGATCGCGGTTTGAACCGTGTCGCGTTCGGCAAAAAGATCGTTGATCTGGGCAAGAACATGGAAACTATCAGTCGCGCCAAGATCGAAATTGAATCCATGCGCTTGCTGGTTTTGAAAGCCGCCAAAGCGATGGACGTACTTGGCAACAAAGAGGCCCGCATTTGGGTCTCGATGATCAAAGCGAAGGTGCCAGAGCAGGTTTGCGACATCATCGACCAAGCCATGCAAGTCCACGGCGCAACGGGCATCAGCCAATGGTCGCCGCTCTCTGGTATGTACGCCCAGCAGCGCACATTGCGCTACGCGGATGGCCCTGATGAGGTGCACCACCACGTCATCGCGCGCAACGAAGTGCAGACCTACAAAGACAGCAACTCGCGCCAAGATGCGATCAGCGGCGACACAGCAGCACGCGGTTCGGGCGGGTTCATGGGATGAGCATGTTTGATTTAACCGGCAAGGTAGCGCTGCTCACTGGCGCGTCCAAGGGGATGGGTTTGGCGATGGCGACAGCCCTTGCCGAGCACGGCGCAACGGTTGTGATTTCGGCGCGCAAACAAGAGGCGCTGGATAGCGCTGCCGCCAGCATTAACGCGCGCGGTAAGGCCACCGCGCATGCGGTTTCCTGCAACGTTGGCGACAAGGATCAGATTCAAGCGCTCGTGGACAAAACCCACGAACTCGCTGGTCCTATCGACATCGTAATCGGAAATGCGGGCGTTAATCCGTACTATGGCAAGACCTCGAAAATCGACGACGAAGCGTATCGCAAGACCATGGATGCCAATGTGCTTTCCAATCTTTGGCTCGCGCAGATGGTTGCACCTGACATGATTGCCAAGGGTTCTGGTTCGATGGCCTTCACCTCCTCGATCGGCGCATTCAAACCGTCCGTCATGCTTGGCACCTATGGTGTTTCGAAACTGGCGCTTATTGGCCTCGTGCGTAACCTTGCGGCTGAATTCGGTCCTAAAGGCATTCGCTTTAACGCGATCTGTCCAGGTCTCGTCAAAACCGAATTTGCGAAGGAACTCTGGGACAACCCAGAAATCGCCGCACAATATATGAACGAAGTCCCGCTCCGCCGCCTTGGCGAACCAGACGACTTTGCGGGTCTCGCGGTTTTCCTTGCATCAGATGCCAGCAAATACATGACCGGACAGGCGTTAACCGTTTGTGGCGGCTCTAGCATGTGGTCGTAATATGGAGCTGAAAGATAAAATCTGCGTCGTCACGGGCGCGGCCAGCGGCATCGGTAAAGCGCTTTGCGAGGCCTTCGCCAACGAAGGCGCAAAGCACGTCGTCTGCGTCGATATGAACGCGAACGGCGCGGAAGCAACGGCCAAGGATGTGGGTGGCACCGCCTTTAAGGTTGATGTCTCTGACGAGGCGCAGATCACTGCGATGATTGACGCGGTGGAGGCGGACATCGGCCCCATTGATTTGTTCTTCTCCAACGCAGGGATCGCGGTTGGCGGCGGCATGGAAACGCCCAACGTGGATTGGCAGCGCACATGGGATATTAATGTAATGGCCCATGTTTGGGCGGCGCGCAAACTTGCCCCACTTATGGCGTCGCGCGGGGGTGGCTACCTACTGAACACCGCCTCTGCTGCAGGTTTGCTTAATCAAGTCGGGTCGGCCTCTTATGGCGTCACAAAACATGCCGCTGTTGGCCTTGCCGAATGGATAGCCATGACCCACGGGGACGAAGGCATCAAAGTCTCGGTTCTGTGCCCTCAAGCCGTGCGCACCGAAATGACACGCGGGCACGAGGACCACGTCGCAGCGATCAACGGTATGATGGAACCTGACGTTTGCGCGCAAGCCTGCGTCGATATAATCCGCGCAGAAACCTTCCTGATTACCCCCCACGTCGAGGTGATTGATTACATCAAAAACAAGGCTGACAACTATGACCGCTGGATCGGCGGCATGCGCAAACTCAACCGCCTTTACGGCGATCAGAAACTTTAAGAAAGGCCCTGATATGATCGGCTACACAACAATCGGCGTGAACCATATGGAGCGCGCCAAAACCTTCTACACAGACCTTTTCGCAGACAAAGGGGCAAAAGTTGTTGTTGATATGGGTCGTATCGCCTTCATCGGCACACAGCGCGGAGAACCAATGCTGGCCGTATGCGAACCCTTTGACAAAGAAGCCCCCAGCGCGGGCAATGGTGGGATGATCGCGTTTGTTGCTAGTGATAAAGCTGAGGCCGAGACGCTCTATCACAAAGCGATTTCCTTGGGCGCGACCTGTGACGGCGAACCGGGGCAGCGTATCCCAGATCGCTTCTATGGTGCCTATGTGAGGGATTTGGACGGAAACAAAATTTGCTTCTTTGTGTTTGGGTAGCTGGAGGAATTCCACATGACACCGTTTAATTTCAATACCTCTTCAAGCATACGTTTTGGCGCGGGGCTGTTGGCCCAGTTGGGCGATATGGTCGTAAATGAAATCGGAACGCGCGTGTTATTGGTCACTGACCCGGGCATGATGGCGACGGGTATCGTAGACAAAGCGCTGGTTTCGCTCAATGATGCAGGTGTCGAAGTTACGCTATATCAGGACGTAAAAGCCGACCCGCCCGAAAGCATTGTTAACCTTTGCGCGCAGATTGCAACTGATTGCAAAGCACAAGGTGTCATCGGCCTTGGCGGCGGCTCTTCGCTTGACGTGGCAAAGCTCGCGGCCTTGTTGGCGACGGGCAACGAAAGTTTGAAAGACGCCTACGGGGTAGGCAACGCCAAAGGGCCACGTCTACCGCTTATTCTTGTTCCGACGACATCGGGCACCGGATCAGAAGTTACACCTATCTCGATTGTCACAACCGGCGAAAGCGAGAAAATGGGTGTAGTTTCGCCTGTGATCTTGCCCGACATCGCACTGCTTGACCCAGAGCTAACACTTGGTCTACCGCCGCATATTACGGCTGCAACAGGGATCGACGCGATGGTGCATGCGATTGAGGCTTATGCCTCCGCAAGTGCAAACAACAACCCAATCTCACGTAACCTTGCAACAGAGGCGCTCCGCCTGATGGGGGCATCGCTGGAAACTGCAGTTCACTCGGGTCATGATCTTAAGGCGCGTTCGGATATGCTGCTTGGTTCGATGATGGCTGGGCAGGCGTTTGCAAACTCACCAGTGGCAGCGGTACACGCGCTAGCCTACCCAATTGGTGGGCATTTTCATGTCCCGCACGGTCTGTCAAACGCGCTGGTGCTGCCATACGTTCTGCGCTTCAACACCGAGGTTGCTCCAAAACCCTACGCCGAGATCGCGCCTTTTGCCTTTCCCGAACTGGCCAAGATCACGGATGAACGGGAACGTGCAAATGCGTTCTGTGAAGTCATGGCAGCGCTGTCAAAACGCTGTGGGCTGCAACAAACATTGCGCGAGATGGATATCCCGCAGGATTTCTTGCCCAAGCTGGCTTCTGATGCCATGAATCAAACCCGTTTGCTTGTGAACAACCCGCGCGAACTCACTGAAGCAGATGCGCTGAATATCTACAAAGCCGCATGGTGATGGTAAGTCTGGGCTCACATTTGACTTTCGCTGCAGCGGCTAGGTTTTACCGCCCCTTAATTGGCCGCATCAAACCTTCTTGCGCGACGCTTGCGACCAGTTCGCCGCCCTCGGAATAAATCGACCCGCGATTAAAGCCGCGCGCTCCGCCTGTCCACGGGGCATCAAGATCGTACATATGCCAGTCCGAGAACTCGATGGGGGCGTGGAACCACATGGCGTGGTCAAGGCTGGCGGTCATCAGCTTGCCCTGAAACCACGTCAGCCCATGCGGGCGCAGGGACGAGCCAAGCAGGTTCATGTCGGACGCATAAGCAAGTAAGCAATGCTGCATCTGCGGCCCCTGCCCTTTGGCGGCTTCTATGCGAAACCATAGCTGGTTGCGATCGTCTGTTTTATCAGGCGTCAGGAAATCGCGCGGCGCGACTTCGCGCAGCTCAATCGGGCGTTTGCGCAGGAAATCGGCATGGTATTTTTCGGGTAATTCATCAACCATTTTAGCGCGCAACTCATCGCGGTTCGGCCATTGCTCGGGCTTGCCCACATCTGGCATTTGGTGCTGATATTCGTGCCCTGTCTCGTCCACATGGAAGGACGCAGACATGTTGAAAATCTGTTTTCCGTGCTGGATCGCAACGATACGGCGTGTGGTGAAGCTGCCCCCATCACGCGCGCGATCCACTTGATAGATCACAGGAATTTTCGGATCACCGGGGCGGATGAAATACGCGTGCAAAGAATGGCACAAACGCCCATCCACAGTACGGTAAGCCGCCATAAGCGATTGCGCGATCACATGCCCGCCAAAGATGCGCGTGGTGGTTTCACCGCCGCCCCCAGTGCCGCGAAACAGGTCCACTTCCAGCTGTTCAATGTCCAGCAAATGCAGCAGTTCTTCAGCAGGGAGCATATGGGTGGCCTTACGTGTTAGCCCGTGCATGCGCGTAGGCGGTAAAGAAATCAAAGCTTTCAGGATTGGCCATGCTATCGCGATTGACCACCTTGTCAGGATCGCCGCCAAGCAACAGCTTTTTCACCGGAACTTCAAGCTTTTTACCCGAAAGGGTACGCGGGACTTCGGCAATCTCGATAATTTCGTTTGGCACAAAACGGGCCGAGACCTGTGCGCGTATCGCAGCGTTGATCTGCTCTTTCAACGTATCATCGAAAGGAAGGCCCGCAGCAGGCACAACGAAAAGCGGCATGAAGCTGTCGCGCCCGAGGAATTCCAGATCGACCACCAGTGAATCAAGCACCGTGTCGAGACCCTCAACCGCTTGATAAATCTCAGCGCTGCCAAGGCGCAAACCTTTGCGATTGATCGTCGCGTCCGAGCGCCCATAGATCACCGACGCGCCGTGTTCATCAATCGCGATCCAATCGCCGTGCCGCCACACGCCTGCGTAATCCGCAAAATAGCTATCGAACAAACGTGCGCCATCGTTGTCGCCCCAGAAATAGAGCGGCATGGAGGGAAGTGGCTCTGTGCAGACCAATTCGCCGACTTCGCCAACCAGTTCACCGCCACTTGGATCAAACGCGCGCACCGCGTTGCCAAGGGCGCGGCACTGCATTTCACCCGCGCGCACTGGCATTCCGGGGTGACCGACAACAAACGCGCCCGCAAGATCGGTGCCCCCAGAGATCGGCGCAAGCCATTGATCCGCCTTCACGTCCTTGTAAATCCAATCGTAAGTATCACTAGACAGCGGCGAGCCCGTCGCGCCAAGCGACCGGAGAGCCGTTAGATCAACTTCCTCGCGCGGCGTGATGCCTGCCTTCATGCACGTGCTGAAATAGGCAGCCCCTGCACCAAAATAGGTTAGCTGCTCCTCGGCCACAAAGCGCCAAATCACGCCCATATCAGGGTGGTTCGCAGCGCCGTCATAGATGGCAACTGTTGCGCCCTGCCCCAGTGCCATCCACTGCGAATTCCACATGATCCAGCCAGAGGAGGTCAGCCAGCAATAGCGATCCCTGCTCGACACATCCTGGTGCAACGATTGTTTGCACGCCTCAAGAATGATGCCGCCGTGACCATGCACAATCGGCTTGGGGTTGCCCGTGGTGCCAGAGGAATAAACGATCCAGAGGGGGTGTTCGAACGCGACTTGCGTGGCTTCATACATCGCGTGGTCGCCCGTTAAATCATCCCAAGCGACATGGCCCTTTGGTAGATCGCCCACAACAGGCAGTGTTACGAATTGCACAACGCTTGGAAGGCCCGCATTGATTTCTGCCAACACAGCGCGGCGATCAATCATCTTGCCCGCGTGCACGTAACCATCTTGAGCGATCAACACCTTGGGCGCGATTTGCTTGAACCGGTCAAGGATCGCAACGTGGCCCATATCAGGCGCGCACAGCGACCAAACCGCACCAAGACTGGCACTGGCTAGGAAGGCAATCAACGCGGTTTCTGTATTGGGCAGGATCGCAACGACGCGGTCGCCCTCCTGCACGCCCATTTTGCTCAGGTGAGCGGCAACGCTGGCGACTTGGCGGCGCAACTCGCCCCATGTCATATCAGAGCGCCCAAAGGTCTCTGATTGCATGATTAACGCCAGTTCTGCCTCGCGCCCTTCAGAATGTTTCAAGATATTATCGACGTAATTCGTACGCCCACCTGTGCCCCATTTCATGTTGGGCATTTCACGTTTCATCAATAGTTTTTCAGGACGCGCAGACGCGCGAATGTCAAAGAAATCCCAGATCGCATTCCAGAAAGCATCCAGATCATCAATGCTCCAGCGCCACATCGCATTGTAGTCCTCGAACGTCAGCCCCTTCGTTTGCGCAACAAAGCGTTCGAATTGCGCCATCGTAGACGCTTGTGCTCGGTCTTGGCTTGGCGTCCAAAGGACTGCTCCGCTCACGTTAAGGCACCGTGAACAAGGGCTTTCAGATGTGCACGCGA
>ERZ1048686.851-NODE-851-length-26811-cov-8.448834_pt1 | contig 26811 bp, 26 predicted proteins | sample MGYA00383099_ERZ1048686 | MGnify/ENA primary metagenome ERZ1048686 (study PRJEB29581, sample SAMEA5548369) | metagenome | biome: marine; feature: coastal; material: water | depth 25 m | study: Short-term variability in the microbial, nano- and picoplankton... | reverse complement strand
AAATTGGCATGAGCAATCCAGGGGAAATTGCGCCTTTGGCGCGTTTGGTGCGCCCGGATGCGGCTTTGATCACCACAGTGGCGCCGGCGCATTTGGCAGCCTTTGAAAGCCTTGAGGGTATCGCGCGTGAGAAAGCCGCGATCGTGCAGGGCCTTTCTGCGCAGGGATATGCGGTTTTAAATGCCGAAGCGCCCTGCATATCGGTGATGGAGCAGGCGGTCGCAGCACAGGGATGCCAGAGCCTTTGGTTCGGGACCGGTGCGGCGCAGGCCAGGATTGCGCAACTGAGCTTAAAAAATGGCCTGACGCAGGTGATGGCCAGTATTGGAGATTTATCCCTAAAGTTTGAACTGCAAACGGTGGGGCGGCATTTTGCCTTAAATGCGCTGGGTGCGTTGGCGCTCTTGTCTAAACTGAACGCGGATGTTGAAAAAGCAGCGCGAACGCTGGCGCAGTGGCAGCCTGCAGAAGGTCGGGGGCTGCGCCACCAGTTGAACGCGTCCTTTGGCGCGGTTGAATTGATCGATGATGCCTATAATGCAAACCCTGTCTCGATGCAGGCGGCGCTGGATGTTTTGGCGCAAGCCACGTCATCCCGGCGGGTGGCTTTTTTGGGTGATATGAAAGAATTGGGTCTGGATGAGCGGGCGCATCACAGCGCCTTGGCACGGCTGCCCGCCATAAAAAATGTTGACCTCATTCATACGGCAGGCCCGTTGATGGCGGCCTTGCATCGCAGCTTGCCGGTGGAAAAGCGCGGGCAGCATTTTGCCAATGCCGAAGAGATGGCGGCCTGTGTTGAAGATTTGCTGCAGGCTGATGATTGCATTTTGGTAAAGGCCTCTTTGAGCAGCGGTTTGCGGCAAGTGGTTGACGCGATCAAAATAATCAGCCAATTCGAACCCGATTGCGCGGCGCGCCCGGTGGAAAGGAAACGATAATGCTGTATTGGCTAACAGCTCTGTCAGACGGCGGAGATGCTTTTAACCTTTTCCGCTATATTACCTTTCGCGCCGGTGGAGCGTTTTTCACCGCGCTGATATTTGGTTTTTTATTCGGTCCGCCCTTGATCAATGTGTTGCGCCGCCGTCAGGGCAAAGGGCAGCCCATTCGCGCCGATGGCCCGGAGGGGCATTTTGCCAAAGCGGGCACGCCCACGATGGGGGGCTTGTTGATCCTTTTGGCCGTGCTGAGCTCTACTCTGCTTTGGGCGCGGCTTGACAACGGGTTTGTTTGGATTGTGCTTTTTGTAACCTTTTCTTTCGGGTTGATTGGTTTTGCTGATGATTATGCAAAAGTCAGCCGGCAAACCGCGGCAGGTGTTCCGGGCAAGCTGCGGTTGGCTTTGGGCTTTGCAATTGCGGCGATTGCGGCCTATCTTGCCACCTCTTTTCATCCTGATCCGCTTCAATATCAGATTGCCTTGCCAGTTTTTAAAAACCTTTTGGTAAATTTCAGCTTCTTATTCTTACCCTTTGCGATGCTGGTGATCGTCGGTTCGGCGAATGCGGTCAATCTAACCGATGGGCTGGACGGGCTTGCAATTATGCCCGCTATGATCGCCGCAGGGGCGCTGGGCGTGATCGCTTACGCCGTTGGTCGGGTCGATTTTACCACTTATCTTGATGTTCATTATGTGCCTGGAACAGGCGAAATTCTAATTTTCTGCGCCGGATTGATTGGCGGTGGCATGGGGTTTTTGTGGTATAACGCGCCGCCTGCAGCGGTGTTTATGGGCGATACTGGATCTTTGGCCTTGGGCGGCGCGCTGGGCAGTATCGCAGTGATCACCAAACATGAAATCGTTTGGGCGATTATTGGGGGTTTATTCGTGCTCGAGGCGCTGTCGGTGATCATTCAGGTCTTGTCGTTCAAACTGACGGGTCGGCGGGTGTTCTTAATGGCGCCCATTCATCATCATTACGAAAAAAAAGGATGGGCCGAGCCAACAATCGTGATCCGGTTCTGGATTATTGCACTGATTCTTGCGATGATTGGTTTGGCGACCTTAAAGGTGCGCTAACGCCTTTGCCGGGGGCATGTTCGCGAGGGGGTTGCCACGTGTTTTAACCGCTTGTCAGATCCCGCTTAGGCGATAATTATGGGCATAATTGCCAGTTAGAAGGGTGTAATATGATTCCAGCGCAGGGTGTGACGGGCAAAAACGTAGCGGTGCTCGGGCTGGGCCGTTCGGGTTTAACCGCGGCGCTAGCGTTGCGCGCTGGTGGAGCTGAAGTGCGCGTGTGGGATGATCAAGCGCCGGCGCGTCAAGCCGCCGAGGCGCAAAATCTTATTTTAGAAGATTTGGGCGCGCGCGCAGATTGGACGCAGATTGATCTGTTGATCGTCAGTCCTGGCATTGCGCATCTCTATCCAAAGCCGCATCCGGTGATCGCTACGGCGCAGGCTGCAGGTGTGACCATTGATAATGATATCGGTTTGTTTTTTCGCTCTTTTGCAACGCGCGAGTGGGATGAGTTTGATCGCCCTGCCAAAATTGTTGCGGTGACAGGCTCTAACGGAAAATCCACCACATGCGCGCTGATCCATCATATTTTAGAGCAAAACGGCATGCTCACGCAGCTGGCGGGGAATATCGGTCGCGGCGTTATGGATCTTGAGCCGGCGCGCTCAGGCGAAGTAATCGTTTTGGAGCTGAGCAGCTATCAAACCGAACTTGCCCGCAGCTTAACGCCCGATATTGCCGTTTTTACGAATTTATCCCCCGATCATCTTGATCGCCACGGGGGGCTTGGCGGGTATTTTGCGGCAAAGCGCCGGCTTTTCGCAGAAGGCGGGCCGGATCGGGCTGTGATCGGCATTGATGATGCTGAGGGCCGCTTTTTGGCGGCGCAACTGCAACAAGGGCGCAATGATGACAGCGTGCTTCAAGTATCGGCCTGCAGAAAATTAACCGGGGCAGGGTGGATGGTGTTTGCCCGCAAAGGGTTCTTATCGGAATATCGCAAAGGCCGACAGGTTGCCGCTTTTGATTTGCGCCAACACGCCGCCCTTCCCGGAGCGCATAACCATCAAAACGCCTGCGCGGCCTACGCGGTTTGCCGCGCGCTGGGCCTCTCGCCTAAAAATATCGAAACCGCGATGGCAAGTTTCGCTGGTTTGCCCCATCGATCACAATTGGTTGCTGAAATTAATCAGGTGCGGTTTGTAAATGACAGCAAAGCCACCAATGTTGAGAGTGCCAAAAAAGCATTGATGGCTTTTGCAAATATACGTTGGATTTGCGGCGGTGCAGAAAAAGAAGGCGGCTTAGACGCGTTGCAAGGCGCGGCAAGCGCTGTGAGCAAAGCCTATGTCATTGGTGCCGAGGCGGCAGCCTTCGCGGCCCAGTTGCCCTGCCCTTATGAAATTTGTGAGACAATGGATGTGGCCGTTAAGGCCGCCAATGCACAAGCGCAACCGGGGGATGTGGTTTTGCTGGCGCCAGCCGCGGCCAGCTTTGATCAATATAAAAGTTTTGAGCAGCGCGGCGAAGATTTCGTAGCACAGGTTGCGGCGTTGTAACGGATGTCAAAACCGAATTCAGCGCGGCGCTTCGGGCTGATGTGCAATCGCTTGCCCTGCGGCCCATCCTGAAGACCAGGCCCATTGGAAATTATATCCGCCCAGCCAGCCTGTGACATCCACAGCCTCTCCTATGAAATAAAGCCCGGATACGGTTTTGCTCATCATGGTTTTTGAGGACAGCCCGTTTGTATCCACCCCGCCCAAGGTGACTTCTGCCGTACGGTAGCCTTCGCTGCCGGCGGGCCTGAGCTGCCATGCATGAAGCTGCCGCGCCAAAGCATGAAGCGCTTTATCAGATTGATCGGCTAGATTTCCAGTTAATCCCAGATCCTGCACGATGAAATCAGACAGGCGCGCCGGCATAAACCCCGCCAAGATGGTGGATACGTTTCGCGCGCCTTTTTGTTGGCGCTGTGCGCGCAACGCCTCATAAATCGAACTGTTGGGAAAGAGATCGATCTCAAACGCTTCGGTTTCTTCCCAATAAGAGGAAAGTTGCAATATTGCCGGCCCAGACAGGCCGCGATGGGTGAAAAGAACCGCCTCGTCAAAGCTGGTCTTTGCGTTTGAAACGCGGGCTTCAATGGCAATGCCTGCCAAAGGCTTGAAGCGCTCTGGCTCAAAGGTCAATGGAACCAGCGCCGGGCGCGTTCTGGTCACGTTCATTTGAAATTGTGCCGCAATGTCATAAGCCAGCCCGGTGGCACCCATTTTGGGAATAGATTTGCCACCGCAGGCAATCACCAAATTGCGGCAGCTTATGGCGTATCGTTGCCCCTCGCGCTCAAGGTTTAACGCAAAGCCCTGATCGGTTTTGTTAAGAGCTGTTAGGCGCGTGTTTATCCACAACTCTGCGCCGCGCGCATCCAGCTCATCCAGGAGCATTGTGATAATCTGTTTGGCGCTGATGTCGCAAAACAGCTGGCCCAACGTTTTTTCATGATAGGCAATTTTATGTTTTTCGACCAAATTGATGAAATCCCACTGTGTGTAGCGGCTGAGTGCACTTTTGTGAAAATGGGGATTATTGGATAAAAACCGATCGGGTTGAATGTTAAGATTGGTAAAGTTGCAGCGACCACCGCCTGAAATGCGAATTTTTTCGCCGGGGGCTTTGGCGTGATCGATCACCAAAATCCGCCCCTGCGCCTGCGTTGCGCACATCAGGCCGGCCGCACCTGCTCCGATTATGAGTGTATCAAATTGCATAGATGATCCGATGCAGGGTTTTGCTCGGTTTGACAAGAGTGAAGCTTTTTATCTGGTCTTGAGACAATATATTGCGTATGTTTGGCTCAAGATCCCATCAATGGGGCAAAGCAGGTTTGAACAGGCAGGTTAGGCGCGTCGTATGACAGAAATGGTCTATGGATCAGCCCCGGTGCATCGGGATGAGCCGTTACTTTCAAAATGGTGGAGAACGATCGATAAATGGAGCTTATCCGCCGTGCTAATCTTGTTCGGCATAGGGATATTGCTTGGTTTTGCCGCCTCTCCTCCGCTGGCAGAGAAAAATGGATTTCAGCCGTTTCATTATGTCCACCGGCAAGTAATTTTCGGCGGCTTAGCCCTGTTGGCAATGCTGATCACCTCGATGATGTCGACGCGTTTGGTGCGTCGCTTGGCCGTTTTGGGATTTATCGGGGCTTTTGTGGCCGTTATGCTTCTGCCGTATTTTGGAACAGATTTTGGCAAAGGCGCGGTGCGCTGGTATGCGCTTGGATTTGCAAGCGTGCAACCCTCTGAGTTTTTGAAGCCTGGTTTCATCGTGGTGACAGCTTGGTTGATTTCTGCAGCCGATGAAATCAACGGCCCCCCCGGGAGGCTTTGGTCGTTCCTTCTGGCGGTTACCGTGGCGGCTTTATTGGTGATGCAACCAGATTTTGGGCAAGCCTGTCTGATTTTATTCGGCTGGGGCGTTGTTTATTTTATTGGCGGTGCACCGCTTTCACTTTTGTTGGTATTGGCCAGTCTTGTCAGCGCCGCGGGGGCGTTCGCCTATAATATGTCGGAACATTTTGCGCGCAGAATTGATGGGTTTCTGTCCGCAGATATCGATCCGCGGACTCAATTGGGCTATGCCGCCAATGCCATTCAAGAGGGCGGGATCTTTGGGGTTGGGCCCGGGGAAGGGCAGGTTAAATGGTCATTGCCCGATGCGCATACAGATTTTATCATCGCGGTCGCCGCCGAAGAATATGGCTTTGTGATGGTTGTGCTGATCATTGCGATCTTTGCCAGTATTGTGATCAATTCCTTATTTCGCTTGCTGCGCGAGCGCGACGCGTTCAACCGATTGGCGGGGGCTGGTTTGGTCTGCATGTTTGGCGTGCAAGCGATGATTAATATTGGGGTGGCTGTGCGCCTTTTACCCGCAAAAGGTATGACTTTGCCTTTCGTAAGCTACGGAGGATCGTCCTTGATTGCAGGCGGTATTGCGATTGGTATGGTACTGGCTTTCACGCGAAAGCGGCCGCAGAAAGATGTGTCTGATCTGCTTGGAGCCCGGTCATGAGCCGCAAACCGCTTTTGGTTCTGGCTGCCGGGGGCACCGGTGGGCATATGTTCCCGGCACAGGCCCTTGCAGAGCATATGCTGGCGCAGGGCTGGCGCGTGAAACTGGCAACGGATCGGCGCGGAGCGCGCTATGCAAAAGGCTTTCCTTCCGAGGTGAAGCGGGTTGTCCTTTCCTCTTCAACATTTGCCCGCGGAGGGATTTTTGCAAAACTGATTGTACCGTTTCAGATCTTTTTTGGAATTTTATCGGCGCTGATCACGATGCTGATCGATCGCCCCACCGTGGTGATCGGCTTTGGTGGATATCCCAGTATTCCCACGCTTAGCGCCGCATGGGTGTTAAGATGTCCGCGTTTGCTGCATGAACAAAATGGCGTTTTGGGGCGGGTCAACCAGATTTTCGCCAAACGTGTAGATGCGGTTGCCTGTGGTTTATGGCCCACTGCGCTTCCGGAAGGTGTTAATGGTCATCACACGGGCAATCCGGTGCGCGCGGCTGTCAGAGCCCGCGCCAAGGCGCCTTACATCGTGCCTGGGGATTACCCGTTATCGGTTTTGGTGATCGGGGGCAGCCAAGGCGCGCGCATATTATCGGATGTGGTGCCGCCGGCTTTGGCGGATTTGCCTTGGAATGTTGTGCAAAACCTCAGGGTCAGCCATCAAGCGCGGATTGAAGACCAGCCGCGCGTGTCTCAGTTTTACGCTGAGAATGGGATCACGGCAGAGGTCGAAACATTTTTTGAGGACATTGCCACGCGGATGAGCGAAGCGCAGCTGGTGATCAGTCGGGCAGGGGCGTCTTCGGTTGCAGATATTGCCGTGATTGGGCGACCGTCTATATTGGTGCCCTTGGCAATCGCGCTGCGCGATGAGCAAAGCTCGAACGCTTCCGTTTTGGTGCAAGCTGGGGCGGCTATTTTGTGTAAAGAAGCTGATTTTGAAGTGGGGCCTTTGAATGCAATCCTGACCGATTTTTTTGACAAGCCGGAGGTAGCCTTGAAAATGGCCCAATCGGCGGGCAAGTCAGGGATTGAAAACGCCACCGAGCAGCTGGCGGCGTTGATGCATAAGGTGATTGAGGCGGCAAAGTCATGAGCGCGATGACCAAATTGCCGATCGATATTGGGCCAATTCATTTTATCGGGATTGGCGGCATAGGCATGTCGGGGATTGCGGAGGTTTTGCTTAATCTGGGCTATCAAGTGCAGGGCTCAGATTTGAAGGAAAGCAAAATCACGGCGCGGCTTGAGGCGCTGGGTGCAACGATTTTTATCGGGCAAAGTGCAGATAATTTGGGCGCGGCAGAGGTGATTGTGATTTCTTCGGCGATCAAAGCGGGCAATCCTGAACTGGACGCGGCGCGGGTTGCCAGCTTGCCGATTGTGCGGCGGGCCGAGATGCTGGCCGAATTGATGCGGCTCAAATCCAACGTGGCGATTGCGGGCACGCATGGCAAAACCACAACCACAACGATGGTTGCCGCGCTTTTGGATGGGGGAGGTCTTGACCCTACGGTCATCAACGGGGGGATTATCCACGCTTATGGCTCCAACGCACGATTGGGGCAGGGCGAATGGATGGTGGTGGAAGCAGATGAAAGCGATGGTACCTTTACCCGCTTGCCAGCCACCATTGCCATCGTGACCAATATTGATCCCGAGCATATGGAGCATTGGGGGGATTTTGAGGCACTGAAAGCTGGTTTTTTGAACTTTATCTCCAACATCCCTTTCTATGGGGTGGCGGTGTGCTGCACGGATCACGCTGAAGTGCAGGCATTGGTTGGAAAAATAACCGACCGTAAAGTGATTACCTATGGGTTTAATGCCCAAGCTGATGTGCGCTGTCTGAATCTGCAATATAAGGATGGATCAGCCTTTTTTGACGTGGCTTTGCAAGGTGAAGACACCCTAATCACGGGCTGTCATTTGCCGATGCCTGGGGATCATAATGTATCAAATGCGCTATCGGCGATTGCTGTGGCGCGGCATTTGGGGCTCAGCGCCGCCGAAATTCGCGCGGCGTTAAGCGGTTTTAAAGGTGTGAACCGGCGCTTTACGAAAGTTGGTGAGGTCAATGGCGTTACTATCATCGATGATTATGGGCATCATCCGGTTGAAATTGCTGCTGTATTAAAAGCAGCTCGGCAAAGCTGCTCTGGAAAAGTGATCGCCGTGCACCAACCACATCGCTACACCCGATTGCACAGTTTGTTCGATGATTTTTGCACCTGTTTTAATGATGCGGATGTTGTGGCCATTGGTGATATTTTTGCCGCTGGTGAGACGCCGATCGTGGGGGCCAGCCGCGATGATTTGGTGGATGGGCTTTTGCGCCATGGGCATCGGGATGCCCGGGCTTTGGCATCAGAAGATGCGCTTGAAGCCTTGGTGCGGGCGCAGGCGGGGCCAGGCGATATTGTCGTGTGCCTTGGCGCGGGCACGATCAGTGCTTGGGCCAATCGCTTGCCCGAACGTTTATCCGGTTCCCATCTTTAAGGTCTTTTAAAGACCGCGCTAAAGCGGCTTACCCCAGTGATCAGAATAACAGTGGCTGTGATCCGAAATATGTGATGCACCGTGATCAAGGCTGGGCTGGTTTGCAGACTAAGAGCGATCAATGACATTTCTGTCACCCCGCCCGGCGAAAAGCTGATCAGCAAAACGTCAAATGGTAAACCGGTATAAAGCGAGAGCAGCGCGCTGAGGGAAAGCGCGAGGCTCAGCATGGCCAGCGCGCTTAACAATCCAAGGCTGGCGCTGCGCCTTAGCGCGGCGTAGCCAAATCCAACAAACCGGCTTCCCAAGCTGACCCCGATTATGATCTGGGCGATGATCAACAGGCTATTGGGCAATTGTACGCTGCCATAGCCGGACAGGTTGAGCAGGCCGGCGGCTAAAGCGGGCCCAATGAGTTGCCCCGCTGGTAATTTCAGCCGGCGCCCCAAATATAAACCGATCAAACCAACCACAAACGTGAGTAAGAGGTTTTGAGTTGTAAACAGCGAAGGGCCAGATCCGGGCAAGGCAAGGCCGGCAGCGCTGCCCACAGGGCTTCCCATCCAAAGCGACAGACCGCTTGGAACCAGGATGATAACAAAAATTACCCTTAGAAATTGCTGCAGGGTTAAAATGCGGCTGTCACAGCCATATGTTTCTCCAAGCGCAATGCTTTCCAATAAGCCGCCCGGGGCGCTGCAAAAAAACGCCGTTGCAGGATCATATCGGCCCAAGCGTCTGAAAATCAAAAAGTTGACGCTCAAAGCTAGGCCGATAAACGCGATTAACCCAAGCAAGCTGGGCAGTATATTGGGCACGTGTTGTATCACTTTCCAGGTGATCTGGCTGCCAATCATTACGCCAATCACGGCAATGAACAGCATACGAAACCTATGCGGGAATTGATAAGAAGAAGGAATATTTCCCCATCCCAAAATGCTAATAAGAGCCGTTGCCACTAACGGGCCCAGCATCCATGGTAATGGCAAAAGGGTTTTGCTGCAGATAAAGCCGGCAAGCGCCCCCAGGCTAATCAGCGCGGCTGTTGTTTTTAAAACCATGGCTTTTAAGCACCGTCTCACTCAGGTAGTACTGCGGGAATGCTGCAAAGCCTGAGGCTTGTCAAATCGCTTAAGCGTCACGCCTGTTTTGTACCAAAAACGCATGCAGCTGTTCGGCCAGGGGATGGTTGCTTTCAAGCGCAAAAATATAGGCTTGAGTTGCAAGAAAGCATTGTTCGTCAAGCGTTTGAGCCGTGGCGCTGCCGGCGGCATAGAGCTCTGCCAATGCGGCGGCATCTTGGCGGGCATGCGCCGCTTGCACCTGAATATCGAGCTGCATCACGGTGCAGGAGCAAAGGCAGAGGCGGGCGAATGCTGGGCCGGTTCGTTTTGTGCTTCTGTCAGCGTCTTAGCCACCCAAGCGTGAAAGCAATGCGTCGGAGCATCCATCGCGGGCGAAAAACGCCCTCCGTCAAACCCCGGTCCATGGCGCCCGCGCTGCATCCCCTCGACCACAAAAATATCTTCTTCCAAGACAGATTTCCACTGCGCGGTGTTCTGTGCCCGCAAGGTTGGTTCGGTTGCGTCTGTGGCATAATATAAATGTACATGCTCGATACTTTTTTCAGGCCCTAAGGGCGCGATAATCACCGCAAAAGCATGATCACGATGGGTGCCAAGAAGCACATTTGGATAAATGGCCAGATATTCAGCAGCTTGGTTCCATTTGCTACTTAGATTTTTGAAATCAGGGAATTTTTCGGCCCGATTCCCGGTTAATTGCCGATAGACGGTGGTGCCTTGGCCAGAATAACACCCCGCGGATTGAATGTTGTAATGATCTTCGAGCCGCGAATAGCTGTTCAACCCGGGATGCACCCACGGCAAGTGATAGCTTTCGCAATAATTCTCAACCGCCAATTTCCAGTTGGTGTTCAACGCAAGCTCAAAACGGCTATCTGCGCCGCCATGAAAAAGCGGTTGGTCAAATTCAGACCAGCGTTCCATCGGCTCGGCCATGGCTATTTCAAACGCGGGCGCCGTGCCGGAAAGGTTGACCCATATAATATCGCGCCAAATATAACTCGCAACTTCGATCAATCCCAGCGCGTCGCGATCTATATCTTCATGGGTATTTATACCCGGACCGCCCACATGGGGGGTGCTGATCAATCGACCATCTGTGGCATAGCACCAGCTATGATAGGGGCATCTGATTGCCCCTTCGATTTTTTTAGGCGCGTCGATCAAGATCATACCACGATGCCTGCAGATGTTTTGAAACACTCTAACGCGATTTGAGCGATCGCGTATCATCACCAGTGGCACGTCTAAGAAATCAACTGGCTTTGCATCCCCTATCTGTGGAATATCTGCGGCAACGCCCAAGCCTGCCCATTGCCGAAATAGCAAGGCATGTTTTTCAACCTCATAGACGGACAGGTCCGTGTAATGTGCGTTTGCAAGCCCTCTGGCCCGTGCAACGGGGTTTTGGACTGCCTCTAAATCAGAAAATGGTTCCATCATTTGCCTCATCGGTTTGCTTGAAGCCTTTTGGCAGTCAAGCCTTTAAATTTGGTTCCGTGCGCGCCAATTCGCGACCTGTCGATGCCGCAACTCACCTAATTTAGGAAAAACCGTCCTCGGGTTTGAGCAAAGTTTTGTGGTAGGGAACCAAATCATTGGCTTCGCAAAACCCTGCATTCCGCGCCGTTGATAGGATTGCGGATCGGTTTTGCCCAAGATGCTCGTAAACCAACCAGGTGACCCGATCGCCGGTGGGTTTTTCTTGCACGGTGCGGGTTCTATATCCAAACCAGTAATTGTTTTCAAATGAGGGAACCGGCGTTAGAAAATTAAAAGAACAACTCATCGACCCGCGGCGAAAAACCAAAGCCGCTATGCCCCCTTCCTGCGCGATTACAAAGCCTCGAAATTCGCGAATTTTTGGCAGACTTGCTAAGCCTTGCCCCGAAATGGCCTCTTTGGCTTCCATGCCGCGTAAAAAGCATTTCTTGTTTTTACGATAGACAAAAATCAAGCCTTGGATAAAACGTTGATCATCCACAAAACTGCGCCGCGAGAAGCGGTAAAAGCCGCTGGGAAAGCTGTTTGTGTTGACAAGGCTTGAGGCTGCGGTGAGAAAATCTTCCATCTCATTGCTAAAAATCACATCCGTATTACTGTTTTGCACTTCGTGCAGGGGCTGTAACAGAATCCGTGCATCCACTTTAAAATACTAAATAAAATCTACCCTAACGGGTGCACTGATCGTTTAACGTGTAAATTTATGCTTTGTCGCGTCAGCGGCGACACAATATGAAACTATGTTGAAGTTTTTCGACACAAATTGCAAGTCAGTGTTCAGATTCAAAGATAGAGTATGGCCCGCTTTTCCCGCAAAATCAGTTCATGGTTAGGAAAGGATGATGTGATGAACGGCGTTATTATTTGGAGTGAACACGTATCGAAGCGCGCAATTATCTGGTGTGAGGATCATGGGCGTTTGGCATTTTTCAAAGCTGAGGAGACGCTTCAAGGTGAGTTATCTCGCAAAAATCAGGTATTTGCCTATGAAAGTGGCGATATGGTGTCTTTCACCGTAGATGAGCAAGCTGATTTACGGCTCGCCCGCGATTTACAATAGGTCAGCCGTCAGAAATATCCGCATCTTGCCGAGCAATTGAAAGCGGGTTCTTCTTCTGTCGCTGCGGTTGAGCGCCCCTCGGGGAACATTGTTCAATTCAGATGCGTTGAACCAACGGATCCGGGTGCTGAAGCTTATGAGGTGGCTTGAAGCGCGGGGTTATAAAACTGCACTACTGTCCCCTACGATGCAATTGGCTTAGCGATGCAGAAATTTAAACCCAAGACGAAAGCGCCTTAAGCGCAGCTAAACCTTCGTCAGGGATGTGTCAAAGCCTGAGTGAGCCGTGTATTAAAACCTAACCTTTTGTATGTGCGGCGCTGGTAAATAAAATGGAAAAAAGGATGTAATCAAATGGGCATTCATCAAATTTTATACGATAGGCGCGTGCAAGAGGCTTTAGATGCGTATAATGCGGCACATGGTTCTGATCTTGTGTTACGGTGTGGCCCCGATGACCTTTGGGCTTTCATGTTAACCGTAGAAGCTCTTGGCCCTCAGACGGAGTTACCCCCAGATTTATTGGCATGTTTGCAGCATGCGCCGCAAAGTAAAGCGCAACCAAGGATCGTAAACGAATAGCAGGCGCGAAACCGCGGCTTAATTACGTGCTAAATCCAGTCTTAACAATTTGCTTTAAACGAGACCAAGCGACACCGTAGTCAAGATAGCCGGTCGAACGCCAAAAGCACCCTCAGCGTCCAAAAACCATTGCAGTTTAGCCGCGCGAAAGCGCCGCCACGCCCGTGCGCGCTATTTCGGTTAAACCAAGAGGGCGCATTAGATCCGCAAACGCGTCTACCTTTTCGATGGTACCGGTTATTTGGAACACGAAACTGTCTAGCGTGCTGTCTACAACATTCGCGCGGAAAATATCTGCAAGGCGCAGCGCCTCAACGCGCTTTTCGCCGTTTCCCCATACTTTTATCAGAGCCAATTCGCGCTCAACCGATTGGCCTTCTACGGTGAGATCACGCACTTCATGCACGGGCACAATTCTGCTCAGCTGGGCTTTGATTTGCTCGATCACTTGAGGTGTCCCTGTGGTTACGATTGTGATCCGGCTGAGCTGGCCTTGATGGTCAACCTCGGCAACCGTTAGGCTATCGATATTATATCCACGGCCTGAAAATAAACCAATCACCCGCGCAAGCACGCCCGCCTCATTATCGACCAAAATCGTTAGAGTATGCGGTTCTTCCATTTCAGCATAATTGGCGCGCAAGTTATACGCCGAATGCTTTGACGAACCCTTTTCGATTTTTAAAGCTGACATGCCATTTCCTTTACTGCGCGGATAAACCGCTGGTTACACCAACACGGCGCCTGTGCTATCGATTGCGTCTTGCGTTGAGGCCTCACCCAAAAGCATCTTATTATGTGGCTGCCCTGATGGGATCATAGGAAAACAGTTTTCGTGCTTTTCAACCAAACAATCAAAAATCACTGGACCATCATAGGCCAACATTTCCATAATTGCATCATCTAGATCAGCCGGATCGCTGCATAAAATACCTTTGCAGCCAAACGCCTCTGCCAATTTAACGAAATCGGGCAGGGCTTCCGACCAGCTTTGCGAATACCGCTCTCCATGCAGCAATTCTTGCCATTGGCGAACCATCCCAAGGCGTTCATTGTTTAAGATAAACTGCTTAACTGGGGCGCGATATTGAACCGCAGTGCCCATTTCTTGCATATTCATTAACCAGCTGGCTTCGCCTGCCACGTTGATCACAAGCGCATCTGGATGGGCGATTTGCACGCCAATTGATGCAGGAAACCCATAGCCCATGGTTCCCAAGCCCCCTGAGGTCATCCATTGATTTGGGTGCTCAAATCCCAAATATTGCGCCGCCCACATTTGATGCTGACCAACTTCAGTGCAGATATAGCGATCTTGGCGATGCTTTGTCAGCGCTTCTAGGCGCGTCAATGCATGTTGCGGTTTGATGGTGGATGTATTGGGCTTAAAATCGAGGCAGCGCACTTTTTGCCATTCGTTGATTTGCGCCCACCATTTTGTAAGAGCCGAGGCGTTGGTCTTGCGGCCGCGCGATTTCCACAGCTTAAGGATATCCTCTAAGATATGGCCCACATCCCCGATGATCGGGATATCGGTTCTTATCACTTTATTTATTGAGGATGGATCAATATCGATATGCGCTTTGAGCGAGCCGGGGCTGAACGCATCCAAGCGCCCTGTGATCCGATCATCAAAGCGCGCCCCGATATTGATCATTAAATCGCAATCATGCATGGCCAGATTGGCTTCATACAGACCATGCATGCCCAACATGCCAAGCCAGTTCTCACCCGAAGCGGGATATGCCCCTAGCCCCATCAAGGTTGAGGTGATTGGAAACCCACTTGCTGCCACCAATTCGCGCAGCAAGGTGCTCGCGGCAGGGCCAGAGTTAATGACACCACCACCCGAGTAAATGATCGGCCGCTCGGCCGTTTCCAACGCTTCCACCAATTTGGTGATTTGGTCCATATCGCCTTTGACGCGTGGGTTGTAATGTTTTGAGGCCACTTGTGTTTTGGGCGTGTAGGTGGCTTCGGCAAATTGTACGTCTTTGGGGATATCGATCAAAACCGGGCCAGGGCGGCCCGACGTTGCGATGTGAAAAGCCTCGTGGATCGTAGAGGATAAATCCGCCGTGTCTCGAACCAGCCAATTATGCTTGGTGCAGGGGCGGGTGATGCCCACCGTATCGGCCTCTTGGAACGCGTCAGAGCCGATCATAAAGGTTGGAACCTGCCCAGTTAAAACAACCAGCGGGATTGAATCCATCAAAGCATCTGTCAGCCCGGTCACCGCATTTGTGGCGCCTGGCCCAGAGGTCACCAGCACAACGCCGGGCTTGCCGGTTGAGCGTGCATAACCTTCTGCGGCGTGTACAGCGCCTTGCTCATGCCGCACCAGAATATGCTTAATATCGTTTTGCAAAAATACTTCATCATAGATCGGCAGCACCGCTCCACCTGGATATCCAAAGATAGTATCGACGCCCTGATCTTTTAGGGCTTGTACAACCATTTTTGCTCCGCTCATTTGGCGCGTCATATTCATCTCCAGTTTAACCTTATCGCTGCAGTGCAGCAGCCTTCCTAATATTCTGAATTCAAAAAAAAACCCCGATTATTCGGGGTGCGACGGACGAATGATCAAAAGGATCTTTACGCCTCGCTCTATCGCACCACCACAGAAATCAAAATTTTCATTGCTCCAGCCTCATTCTCTGAATTTTCCTTAAACTAAGCAGGCGTCTAAGGAAGGTCAATACGCAATCAAATAAAAAGCTGGCCAATTCTTTTCGAAAATTATCAAAGCCCAAGTAATTTTTGAAACTTTTAGAAAGATACCTCTGTTTTTTGGGAAGGTGTGCATGATTTTCTTTGGTTTTGTTGGGCTGGCGGCATCCTTCCTCAACAATTCTGGGCAGCTGATAAAAAAAGGCGCCCCGACGTGTATGCGGGGCGCCCTTAACGGAATTGTATATCATTTAGGCGTGTTAGCCGTCTTGATTGCTTTCTTCATCTGCAGCTGGAGCGGCCGGGGCCGCGCTGTCAAACTCATCCTCTGCGGCTGCACCGCCGATATCGTCAAACAGCTCTGCAATTTCAAACTCGGCAGCAGCTTCTTCTTCTGCGGCCAATTCTTGGATCGATTTGCCCGAGGCTTGCAGTTCGGCTTCTTCGGCTGAGCGCGCCACGTTCAGAACGATCGTAGCAGAAACTTCTGGATGAAGACGCACGAGCATCTCATGCAGGCCCAGCTCTTTGATCGGACGGACCAAGGCGATCTGTTTGCGATCTACACTGAAACCGCCGGCCGTTGCCACTTCCATCGCATCGCGCGGTGTCACAGAGCCATAAAGAGCCCCTGCATCAGAGGCAGATCTAAGCACGACGAATTGTTGTCCATCGAGGCGCGAGGCCAGATCTTCCGCTTCTTTCTTGGTTTCCAAGTTGCGCGCTTCTAACTGCGCCTTTTGGGCTTCGAAATTTGCGATATTGTCTTTTGACGCGCTGCGGGCTTTGCCTTGCGGCAATAGGAAGTTGCGCGCATAGCCTGGTTTTACATCAACCACATCGCCCATTTGGCCCAATTTGGCCACGCGTTCCATAAGGATTACTTGCATGATCAGATCTCCCTATTTCACAGCATATGGCAAAAGAGCAAGAAACCGTGCGCGTTTGATTGCGCGGGCAAGCTCTCGTTGCTTTTTGGCTGACACAGCCGTGATCCGTGATGGAACAATCTTGCCGCGCTCTGAGATATAGCGTTGCAATAGTTTTGTATCTTTATAATCGATCGCCGGAGCTTTATCGCCAGAAAAAGGGCAGACTTTGCGGCGGCGGAAAAAAGGTTTGGTTGCCATGATCTATCGTCCTTTTCTACAAACTTAATCGCGACGTTCGCGGCGTTCACCGCGGTCACCACGATCATCGCGGCGTTGCATCTGTGCAGATGGTCCTTCGGCGTGCTCTTCAACTTTGATCGTCAAAATCCGCATCACGTCTTCATGAAGACGCATCAGCCGTTCCATCTCTTGCACCGCAGGCGCAGGTGCGTCCGATTTTAGCATCGCATAATGGCCTTTGCGATTTTTATTGATCTTATAGGCCATCGTTTTAACACCCCAATATTCGCTTTCAACGACGTTTCCGCCATTATCTGCAAGGATTGTTGTGAAATGTTCAACTAGGCCTTCGGCCTGCGCGCTGGATAAATCCTGACGCGAAATAAAGACATGCTCATACAGGGGCATGCGCTCTCCAGTTCTATTTTTGGCACGTTTCAAAGGGCGGCTATGAGGTTTTCGCGTCCACCCACGAGGGACCGTGCGATAAAAGTAAGTGCGAAAACAGATGTGCCTTCTACAGGAAAACCAGAGCGGTGCAAGGCTTTGAGGTGTAAAATGGCCAAGAATCTAGATAATTTGCCCTATAAGCCTTTAAGTTTCCGCTATAATGACAAAGTCTTGCCTTAAAGGGCGCTTAGCCTCTTAGGTGAATAGGGGGTGTTATTTATTTTAGCACCAACTTATTTATATGTGGGGTTTTCCCGCCAGAGCTTGAGGTTTCGGTGAGCACATATCTATGCCTCGAGTGATTATCTCACCCCCTATTCTCAACACCTAATCAAAAACGCCGAAAGACCGGCGGATTCCCCTAGGGATGCCATAGCCCATGAGGGCGGCCCAAGCAGCGGCCTGCCAAAAATACCAACTGTCTGAAATGGCAGCCTTGATCCGTCAATTTGCGCTCCACAGGGCTGTGCAGATCGGATGCTCCAAGGCGGCTTTGGGCGTTTGCTTTGCCAAAGAAAGGCATAAGCCAAGCAAATCTTTATGCAGCTTTTCGATATCTTTCAGGAGGTTTTTGTTCGCCACGCTTGCCTGTTTGATTTCGAACCTTTCGTTTGGTTTAGAATAAAAATACCCTGTATCAAGGCCCGTTTGAAGGCATGTTTCCGCGCGCTTTATCAGGGTATCATCCTGCAAACTCCGCCAATTTTTCATCTGAAGTGCCATAGATTGAATGGTGCCCTGATCATTGGTTTGAAGCGCGGTTTCGCAGATTGTTACAACCGCCCTGTGCTGGGAATTTGCAAAGGCCGCGTGCATAGGCAGAAGGCAAGACAGCATCAGCGTGATATAAAAAGGCTTTTTGGGGAAACAGATCACAGGCTTTCCTTTACGTTCAACGAAATGATACACCGCCCCGCCCCATGCTCCAAACGGAAACTATAGGCTTACATATCTTCAACAGGGCTGCCGTTGATTTAAACGATTGATCTGCCTCCCCAGCTCTACAAGATTGCAACGGATCTGAACCAGATGGCGCCAGCGCCATGCAAGCCGCTGGCAGACAGAGCAAGGCTTGTGGAACGGATGTTTTCTTCTTAAACAGAGCGCTCGACCGTTTTTTTATTGCAAAGGACCTTTGATGCGCCTGTCCCGCTATTTTATCCCCGTTTTGAAAGAAAACCCTGCTGACGCACAAATTGTGAGCCACCGTTTAATGTTGCGGGCCGGCATGATTAAGCAATCCAGCGCCGGCATTTATTCATGGTTGCCGCTCGGGTTCAAAGTGTTGCGCAAATTGGAAGATATTGTGCACGAAGAGCAAGTGCGCGCCGGCCATATTCCAATGCTCATGCCGACGCTGCAATCGGCGGACCTTTGGCGTGAAAGTGGGCGCTTTGATGATTACGGGCAAGAAATGTTGCGCATTCAGGATCGCCATGGGCGTGACATGCTTTATGGGCCAACCAATGAAGAGCTGATTACGGATATTTTTCGCAGCCATGTGGGCAGTTATAAAGACCTGCCGATGACGCTGTATCACATTCAATGGAAGTTCCGCGATGAAATCCGGCCCCGGTTCGGTGTGATGCGGGGGCGCGAATTTTTTATGAAAGATGGTTATAATTTTGATATCGATAAGCCCAGCGCCATGCATGCCTATAACCGCCATATGGTCAGTTACCTGCGCACCTATGAGCGGATGGGGCTGAAGGCCATTCCGATGCGCGCCGATAGCGGCCCGATAGGAGGCGATGACACGCATGAATTTTTGGTGCTGGCGGATACGGGCGAGTCTGAAGTGTTTTATGACAGCCAGATCCTAGACTTGAATTTGGGCAATCGCGCGGTGAATTATGATGACTGGGAGGAATGTGCCGGAATCGTACAGGAATGGACCACCCCCTATGCGCGCACCGATGAAACCCATGATGCCAGCCTCTTTGACGCTTTGCCCGAAGAGCGCCGGTGCAGCAGTCGCGGTATAGAAGTTGGGCAGATTTTTTATTTTGGAACCAAATATTCTGAAGCGATGGGCGCCAGTGTGGTGAATGATCAAGGCGTCCGGGTGCCGGTTCATATGGGCAGTCATGGGATCGGCGTGTCGCGTTTGATTGGTGCGATTATCGAGGCCAGCCATGATGAGAATGGAATCATTTGGCCAGAAGCCGTCACGCCTTATCACTGTGGGATTGTGAATTTGAAGCAGGGGGATGCGGCAACAGATGCAGCTTGCGAAGCGCTCTATGCCAGCCTCACAGCTTTGGGGCTTGAACCGCTTTATGATGATCGGCAAGAGCGGGCAGGCGGCAAATTCGCCACCATGGACTTGATTGGCCTACCTTGGCGGATCACCGTTGGGCCGCGTGGTTTGAAAAATGGTGTGGTCGAGCTGACGGCGCGCAAAACTGGAGAAAGCCAAGAACTTCCACTGGAGCAGGCTGTGGAAGCGATTGCGCAGATTTACGCGGCGCTTTAGCCTGTCACGGCAGGCGGCATAGGATTAGAGCTGATAGGCTTGTAAAATCTCAAGCGAAACGATTTCTAAGGCGCGCGCATGCGTGGCAGAGAGATTGACCTTTGGCGCGCAACCTTCTTCATGGGCCTGCAAAAACCGGCCTGCGCAAAGGCACCAATGGTCACCGGGTTTTAAGCCTACAAAGCCATATTCCGGCCGCGGCGTGCTAAGATCATTGCCAAAATATTTTGAATAGGCCAAGAACTCGGCCGTCATCACCGCGCAGACGGTGTGGCTGCCTTGATCCGCTTCGCAGGTGTTACAATGCCCGTCGCGAAAAAAGCCCGTGACCGGATCCTGTGAACAGGCGGCCAGCGCAGCGCCAAGGACATTAATTTCTGGATCTTTTTGCATGATCATTGGCTCCTATTTTGGGGAAACCTAGCGATCAGCCAGCTTAAGACAAGCCCTTAAACGGCCGATTTCCGACCCATGTGATCCAGCGCCTGTGAAAATCTGCTCGGCCCAGTTCAATCACTTGTTCGCCCGGCCATAAATTGAAGCACAACGCCGCGCCTAAACCTTGGCGATCAGCTTCCATTGAAAAATGTGCCATTGGGGTTGCGCTGCTTGCCTGATGTCCGGCGGTTTCTGGCGCTTGCCTACAGTTTGTTGCGTTTGGCGGGAAAATATTGCCAAGCGATTGTGCTGAAGGCCACATGGAAATGCCCAAGATATCCTGCTTCGAGCCGGAGTGCCCAGCGATTTTGACTCTGCCCGGTGGGGGCGCTGGGCCGCGCCAATCGGGCGTGAGCGTCAACTTGGCTTTATGGGGCTGATATGTGAACCCAAAAGAGGATAGCGCAAACCGGTCAAATAAGAGGTTTAATCCAGCGCTTGCCCCCAGCTCTGACACAATCAGCGGCAGGTTGAAACGCCGCTCTATAATCAACGCGGTGGCGACCAACACGGCGCAGCGCCGGATTTCATTTGTTTGCGGGATATAGTTTAGCCATTGCAAGATATGCGTTGCGTGATTGCGCAGCGCCGCTTTAACTGCCATGCGCAGTTTTACCAGTGGCGCGGTTTGTGGGGGGGGGGCTTATAACACGCCTTAAGCGCTGGGTTCTGGCCGCTCAGGAGCAACGCATGCAGCCCTGCAGCCAGTCTGAGCAGTTGTATTTATCAGGTGCAGGATCGCCAGACCAGCTGTTTAGCCGGTTGATAAGTGTAACGGGGTATAAATCGCCATCGGCAAGCAGATGCAACAGTCTGCGCATAAAGCATGAGCCTAAAGCGCTGCAGGCTTCGGCTTGCTGGTGAAAGTGATTGGAAATCGTTATTTGAATTTATCGATCAACCTTTGAAGTGGATTTCTTACGGGATCTTCCTTATCTGGCGATTGTGGTTTTTCAAGGGCGGCTTCGTTCCTGTGCGGCTGGGCCGCTTTTGGTTTTTGGGGTTTTTGCGCCTGCGCTTTGAGCGCGACTTTATTCATAAAGCCTGCCGGATCTTTACCAGCTAATTTTACAACGCCCTCGCCAATACCGCTGAGTAAATCATCTAACCAGGCCTGATCTGCTTTGGCAAAATCATGAAGCACATATCCGGCCACGCGGTCTTTATGCCCTGGATGCCCGATGCCCAAGCGCACGCGATGATAATCAGCCCCGATATGCTGGTGGATTGAGCGCAAGCCATTATGCCCCGCATGGCCGCCCGCTGTTTTTAGGCGGCATTTTCCCGGTGCTAAATCCAATTCATCATGAAACACAATGATCTCATCGGGCGTCAGCTTAAAAAACCGCATCGCCTCTCCGACCGATTGTCCGGACAGGTTCATAAAGGTTTCCGGTTTTAACAAAACCAGTTTTTCTGATCCCAAGCGGCCTTCGCTGATCACGCCGTTAAATTTTTTTTTCCAAGGTGAAAACCCATTTTCAGAGGCGATTTTATCAAGCGCCATGAATCCAATATTATGGCGGTTCTGGGCGTATTTTGAACCGGGATTCCCCAATCCGACGAATAGTTGCATGTAAACGCTCCTGCTCAGCGATATGGTGTCTATAGCGCTGCCCGTTCGAAACGCAAAGCGCATAAAAAAAGCAGAGCGGTTGCTCTGCTTTTTAAATTTTTACTGACTGCCTGCGAAAAACGCAGTTGTCTTACTCCGCGGAGTCTTCTGCGGGTGCATCGCCTGTTTCGGCTTCGGCTTCTTCTTCCTCGGACGCAGAAATGCCACCCGGCGCCGATAGATTGGCGATTACAAAATCGCGGTCAATCGTGGGGCGTGCCCCCTCTGGAAGACTGATTGCAGAAATCGTAATCACATCCCCCACGGCAACCTCCGCAAGGTCGACGGTGAGCTTTTCGGGAATGTCGCCCGCGGTAACCACCAATTCAACTTCAGGGCGCACGACGTTCAAATAGCCGCCGCGCTTGATCCCCGGACAAACGTCTTCATTTAGAAACTCAACGGGGATGAATAGGTTGATTTTTGAGGTGCGGCGTAAGCGCATCAGATCCAGATGGGTTGGCAGATCTTTTACGACGTCACGCTGTACATCCCGGCAAATCACCCGAACATCCTCATGGCCTTCAACTTTTAAGTTAAACAGCGTTGATAAAAAGCGCCCCGCTTTCAGGCGCTTAAACAACACGTTGAATGGGATTTGAATGGGCAGCGGATCAACGCCGCCTCCATAGACAACACCCGGCACCATGCCATCGCGCCGCGCCTGACGAGCGGCGCCCTTGCCTGTCCCCGTGCGTGGCAAAACTTCAAGATTTGGAATCTCTCCAGCCATAATTCTCTCCATAATAAATGCAAGGGGCCCCTCCAAGGCTGTGACCCCAATGAAGCCGCGCGTATAAACCAGTTATTTACGGTTTAAAAGGCCAAAATACAGAATTATGAAGTCGCCCCAGCGGGGGGTGGCGTTAAGGGGGAACGCCGGTTTTATTCCCAATCCCCCGCAAACCCTTTCGGGATCAACAACGTGTTGCGATTTAGGTCCTGAACCCGTTTATGGCCGCATAGTGCCATGGAAATATCGAGCTCTTTGTGAATAAGCTCAAGGCTTTTGCGCACGCCTTCTTGGCCCATTGCCCCAAGCCCATAAATATGCGAGCGCCCGATATAGGTGCCTTTCGCCCCAAGCGCTAAGGCTTTCAAAACATCTTGGCCAGAGCGGATGCCACCATCCATATGCACTTCAATCTTATCGCCCACCGCTTCAACAATGCCTGGAAGCGCTTTGATCGAGCTTAGCGCGCCATCCAATTGCCGCCCGCCATGGTTGGAGACGATAATCGCATCCGCGCCCACTTTCAGGGCCATCTTGGCATCGTCTTGATCTAAAATGCCTTTTAAAATGACTTTGCCGCCCCAGACATCCTTTAAACGGGCCACCTTGTCCCAATCAAGCGCCGGATCAAATTGCTCGGCTGTCCAAGAGGATAGGCTGCTTGGGTCGCTGACGCCTTTGGCATGGCCGACAATATTGCCGAAAAACCGCCGCTTCGTGCCTAGCATTTCTGTGCCCCAGCCCCATTTTGTGGCCAAATTGGCAATCGATTTGGGCGTCAGTTTGGGCGGTGCCGACAGCCCGTTGCGAATGTCTTTGTGACGCTGGCCCAAGATCTGTAAATCCAGCGTGAGAACCAAGGCAGAGCACTTTGCGGCGCGCGCGCGCTCGACCAAGCGATCATTAAAATCATTGTCCTTCAGCATGTAAAGCTGCATCCAAAAAGGCGCCTCAGTATGGGCCGCGACATCCTCGATTGAACAGATTGACATTGTGGACAAGGTGTAGGGCACGCCAAAGCTTTCGGCCGCCCGCGCGGCTTTTATTTCGCCATCGGCAGATTGCATTCCAGTCATGCCAATCGGGGCCAAAGCCACGGGCATGGCAACCTGCTGCCCCACCATGGTGCTGGTGGTGCTGCGCCCTGTCATATCAACTGCAACCCGCTGGCGAAGTTTAAGCTGTTGAAAATCAGTTACATTTTCACCAAAGGTTTGCTCTGTCCAGCTGCCAGATTCCGTGTAATCATAAAACATGCGGGGCACGCGGCGCGCATAGATTTTTTTAAGATCGTAGATATTGGTGATTACAGGCATTTAAGCTTTACCTTACTGGGTTGTCGCGGTCATTCTATAGGCGATATAACATCGTTAACCTATAAAACACCAGAGCAGGAGCGGGCGATGTATTTTGAAGATTTTGTGGTCGGGTTTCATTTTGAAGCCGAACCAAAACAGATTTCGAAAGCGCAAATTCTTGCCTTCGCGCAGGACTGGGATCCTCAGCCGTTTCATCTCGATGACGCGCAGGCCGAAGCGTCCCCCTATGGTGGGATCATCGCCAGCGGCTGGCACACCGTTTTGATCGGATTTGAAGCGGTTTTTCGCACCAGGCTGTTTGAAAAATGTTCAATCGGGTCGCCAGGGGTGGATGAGGTGCGCTGGTTTATTCCGGTCTATCCAGGCGATATTTTAACCTGCGCGATTACGGTAGAAGAGGCGCGCCACTCACGCAGCAAGCCAGATCGCGGATTTATCAAAACTCGGTTTGTGATCCGAAACCAAACTCAAAAAATCGTGAGCAGCTTTTTGGCCACGCAAATGCTTCTTCTGGCCACATAAGTCACGCCAAAACAGCTTTAACCGCGATGCGCCCCATCTGAGAGGGTTTTGACAAACGCCAACACCTCTGCGACTGGTTTGCCATTGGCCAATTCACTGACAATCGCGGACCCTACCACGGCGCCATCGGCAATTTCAGCGATGCTTTGCGCCGCTTCAGGGGTGTTGATGCCAAATCCAACGATCACCGGCAGATCCGTGTTTGCTTTAATTTGCGCTACTTCAGGCCCCACGTTTTGGGCTTGCGCTTCGCCGGCGCCCGTGATGCCAGTGATCGACACATAATACACAAAGCCTGATGTATTCTGAAGAACTTTTGGCAAGCGTTTGGCATCCGTTGTTGGCGTTGCGAGGCGAATAAAATTTAAGCCCGCGGCTTGCGCCGGAACGCAGAGTTCATCATCCTCTTCGGGGGGTAAATCCACGATGATCAACCCGTCAATTCCAGCGGTTTTTGCATCCAGCAGAAATTGGTCAACACCATGATTATAGATCGGGTTGTAATAGCCCATCAAAACGATAGGCGTTACATTATCTTGCTGGCGAAATTCGGCGGCTAAATTCAGCGTTTTTTGCAAGGTCATGCCGGCTTCAAGCGCGCGCTGCCCCGCCAGCTGAATCGTGCTGCCATCTGCCATTGGATCGGTGAAAGGGAGCCCCAGTTCAATAATATCCACACCCGCTGCGGGAAGGCCTTTCACCAGCTCAAGCGCGGTGTGATAATCTGGATCTCCAGCCATGACATAGGAGACAAATGCCTTTTTCCCATCTGCTTTTAATGCGGCAAATTTATCGTCAATCCGAGTCATATTAGGCACCTTTCGCTTCGTCATGCTCTCCCATGCCCAATCGAATACGAAAAATCAATGCCAAGCAAACATTTCACGAAAAAGCTTGTGCTGGAAAAGAAACCGTAAGTCGCAGAGCGCGGCTTTTGCATCTTCGCCGCTTGCCTCCGGGCAGATCTGTCACTAGAAGCCCTCAACAGCGCTAAAAGGAGCAGAGCCATGGGGTTTAAGATGGGTATTGTCGGGTTGCCAAATGTTGGTAAATCCACCTTGTTTAACGCGTTAACCAAAACTGCAGCCGCGCAGGCGGCAAATTTTCCGTTCTGCACCATTGAGCCGAATGTGGGCGATGTGGCCGTACCCGATGCACGGCTTGATACTTTGGCTAAAATCGCCAGTTCAAAGCAAGTGATCCCAACGCGTATGACATTCGTTGACATTGCCGGGTTGGTCAAAGGCGCATCAAAAGGCGAAGGGCTTGGCAACCAATTTCTGGCAAATATCCGCGAAGTCGATGCCATCGCTCATGTGCTGCGCTGTTTTGAGGATTCTGATGTTACCCATGTTGATGGGCGCGTCGACCCGGTATCTGACGCCGAGACGATCGAAACCGAGCTGATGCTGGCCGATATTGAAAGCATTGAGAAGCGCCTGCAAGGCCTTAGCCGCAAAGTGCGCGGCGGTGATAAGGAGGCAGTGCAACAAGAGCGCTTGCTCAAAGCCGCTTTGGTGGTGCTTGAAGAAGGAAAACCAGCGCGCAGCGTTGAGGTTGAGGAAGAGGATCTGAAAGCTTGGAAAATGCTGCAGCTTCTGACCAGCAAGCCGATCCTGTTTGTGTGCAATGTGGATGAAGAGACCGCGGGCACGGGAAATACTTTTTCGCAACAGGTGCATGATATGGCGGCTGCGCAGGGCGCTGGAACCGTTGTTATCAGCGCCCAGATTGAAGAAGAGATCAGCCAATTAGAGCCTGAAGAAGCCGCCATGTTTCTGGATGAGATGGGCTTAGAAGAGGCTGGATTAGATCGCTTGATCCGCGCCGGCTATAAGCTCTTGGAATTGGAAACCTATTTCACCGTTGGCCCTAAAGAGGCGCGAGCCTGGACGATAAAGGGCGGCACCTACGCCCCCCAAGCTGCGGGGGTGATCCATGGCGATTTTGAGCGCGGTTTTATCCGCGCCGAAACTATTGCCTATGAGGATTATGTTGCCCTTGAGGGAGAGCAGAAATCCAAGGAAGCCGGAAAAATGCGCGTTGAAGGTAAATCTTACATCGTGAAAGATGGCGATGTTTTGCATTTTCTATTCAACTTATAAGGCGCTGCGCACAGACCATTTGCTCTTGCTGCGGGGCGTGGCGCAATAAGGTTGCATGCTGGGCCATATTTTAAACGCTGCAAAGCCTTTGATTGAAATCGTGCGTTTTATGTCAGCTTCTGTCAAAGAGCTAAAGGAAGAGGGACTTGTCGGGTTGCGTAGTTGGGCAAAGAAATGTTTATGGCGGTTTGGTGACTAGTCAAATGATGCCTGAATTGCGTAGGACTCTCTCTTTCAACGCTATACTGTTAAGGCATTGAGAGTTTTTTTGTGCTTTGGAAACAAAGCGGATACGCAGTTAGCGCTACGCTTGCTGTTATTTTATTTGCCAACAGACGTTCTCTTTGCACGATGCGTCAAACATTCGATTTATTTCCTATGTCTGGGCGGGTTGTTTGGATGGAATTTCTTATAAAATTCGCGGCAAAAGTGTAGGCGCTGCGCGTCAGCTGAGGGCGTAGGAACGAACAAATTGTAAAAAATGAGGCTTTCTTATATTTTCCGCTTGTTTAGCCATCAGATAAAATTGTACACCGCTCAGCGGAGACGTGGCCGAGTGGTCGAAGGCGCTCCCCTGCTAAGGGAGTAGGCCCGG
>ERZ1048686.844-NODE-844-length-26960-cov-7.048727_pt1 | contig 26960 bp, 19 predicted proteins | sample MGYA00383099_ERZ1048686 | MGnify/ENA primary metagenome ERZ1048686 (study PRJEB29581, sample SAMEA5548369) | metagenome | biome: marine; feature: coastal; material: water | depth 25 m | study: Short-term variability in the microbial, nano- and picoplankton... | reverse complement strand
CATGGCACGCAGATTTGAGGCCGCAAAAACGTAATTAAAAATCCTAACTGTGTGTTTTCTTTCCGGCATTTCCTTTTTTTCTATCTTTGGATTTCTTGCATCATTCGAAGATGTAACCAATTCTGAATACTGGAAGGCATCTTATGCTGTTGTCCTTATATTTTCTGTAGTCCTTAATCTGAAAATAATCGGCGTCCCAAAATCGCTCTGGATAAAAAATAGTATTGATGGAAATTCTCCCTCAGTGAAGAAGCTACACGATCACCTTTGATCTGGCTTGCTCTTGGTATCACAACGGAAGGAGAATGTTGCGATCAACCCGTTGATTTTTTGAGTATTTATCCAACGCTCTGTGAGCTTGTGAATGTGCCAACACCGAACCACACCAAAGGTGACAGCATAGCGACTCTTCTAAAAGATCTGCATTCTGATTGGAATAACGTTGCACTTACTGCCCACGGTTACCGTAATCATGCTCTTTGTGATAACAATTCCGATATATCCGTTACTAAGATGGCCGTGAAGAGCTATACGATCATGTTAGGGATTCATACGAGTACACAAGTCTTGCACATGATCCGGCGATGGCACATACGAAGCAGCGTCTGGCCGCATTTCTTCCCACAGAAGACACTTCTCCTACCAAGCGGACTCGAAAGAAGCGTACGAAAAACAGCAGCTGATAATTTGCCCTCGTTCAGTGGACTTTAGCGAGTAAGGAGCCGATATCAGAACATAGAGTCTCAATAGACATTTCACTAGCTGTGAGACATTCCCCAGAACAGGTGATACGAATGGCTCCTTTGCCAAACATATTAACTCTACTCAGGCTCCACCGTTCAACGAATGGACTCACAGACGAAGAGCTCGACCTGATTGCCTCACGGGCATCACTTATTACATTCGAAGCTGATACACCTCTTCACTCTCAAGAGAATCCATTCATGGATCTTCTGCTCATCATAAATGGAGCAGCGCGTCTTTGGATACCAGGAGTGGACGACGTTCCTCATATCGTTCAGGTCATTGGTCGCAGTAACCAATTTGGTTTGCTCGGACTTTTTCATGATGATCAAAATCCTGTCAATGTCGACACGACCCAGAACCTCACTGGGTTGGCAATCAAGAAACAAGACGCCATTGAATTACTCAATCAGGTACCACGATGGCATCGAAATCTTTTAGGTGCTCTTGGCATGCGACTTCATCAAGCTTTCACACCAAAACGAATCGGACATCGTCCACGCCTTGTTGCCATTCTTCATGCGTCTGAAGAATATCGCCACCTCTCAACGACGCTGATTCGTCGCTTACAATCTCTCGGTGAGGATGTTGCTGTTATTTCTGATTGTGAGGATACGCGAGTCACTACGAAACGCTCAATTAGCCTTCTTGACAAGCACGGCAATCTACGTAACCCAAATGAAGTTCGTTCAGAGGCATCTAGCTGGGCAACTATTGAACGATGTATTCTTGATATTCGACTCGATAAAAATATTGAATACCTCAATGAGGTTCTTCAAGATTCAGATACTATCTTGTGTTGCTTCGATTCGAACACGTCTCAAGAAACAGAAATCCTTCTTTCCGAGCTTTCTGAATGCCATCCAGCTGCGCGGAAAAAAATATCACTTGTTCGAATTCTACGAGGTACACAGCAGGTTGCTGACCCTCTGAAAAACATGCACTCAATCTGCCGTGGTGACTTTAAAATTCACTGGGATGGATTTGGCCAATCGTGTCATACCACGCGCAAAAGCGGCATTGAACGGATTATTCGCAATCTCCGCGGTTCTTCCATTGGGTTTGCACTTGGAGGAGGGGCGGCCCGAGGCATGGCCCATCTTGGAGTTCTCAGCGTACTGGACGAAGAAGGCATACCCATAGATTTTCTTTCTGGTACCAGCGCTGGGGCCCTTACCGGCATTCCGTACGCCGCTGGATACGACAGTACATGGCTTATCGAAACATTTTCTCAAGACTTAAAGCCAAGTAAACGGTATAAGTTTCTACCCTATGGTGATGCCTGGTATATGATTGGAAAATTTCGTGGGGGCGGCTGGGATGAGATGCTTCGCACACATCTTTTCGATTGGACTCTAGAACAACTTTCTATTCCCTTTACTTCAGTCACTGCTGACCTTGTGGCAGCAGAACAGGTGCACCGATCATGTGGAGATGCCGCAAACGCAATTCTTGAGAGCATCAATCTTCCCGGAGTTTCACCGCCGATCTGTCAAAACGGAAGAGTGCTTGTTGACGGTGGAATCCTCAACAATGTTCCAGCTGACGTGTTAGTAACTCAAGGAGCAACATTCATTGTTGCTGTTGATGTGGCTGCTAAAATAGGACATATGTTTGCCGGAAATAATCCGACAACTCCTACTGATCAGATGAACACACCAAACATGTTCCAAACATTAGGACGAGTCCGGGCTGCGCAAGATAGAAATATTCGAAAAATGGGTACTCAAGACACTGATTTTACAATCGAACCAGATGTCTCGGCCTTTCAATTGACTGACTTCCAGAACGCTTCGGCAATTGCACAACAAGGTGTTATTGCAACTCGTGAAGCTTTGCCTCAATTGAGAAAGCTACTGAAACAGCTTGACCCCGAACTTTTCCCCTACGCGTAGTATTTCACCGTGCCACTTCAAACGTCGCTCACTCCTTACCCCCAAACCAATGCACCGGGTCTCTCAGACATATCAAAACACTGAAACAGACGTACTTTTTTTCAACAATCTATTTTTTCCTAGCTACTTATCAAGTAATCTATTTCTTTCAGATTTCTTCTTAAATTCTGCTGCCGTCTGCTCTGGTAACCACCTGCGCAATCTATTTTTTATCGTTTCGTACTGAAGGTTATCAGCAAGATTCTGAAATTCCTCAGGATCATTCCGATGATCGTACAACTCTTCCTCGCCATTCTCGTAGAGAATAAGTCGCCAATCTCGACTTCGAATGGCATGATTTCCAAAATATGAGGATGTGATCGCCGGTTTCTCTCTCACGGTTCTTGGGTCCTCGAGTTGGGGAACGAGAGAAAGGCCTTCAAGATTTGTATTTCTTGGAAGCCCGCATAAATCGACAAGCGTTGGATAGATGTCAATCAGGCTTACTGACTGTTTACATGGCACATCAGGGCTAATTTCAGGTCCACTGATAAGCAATGGCACACGAGTCGACTCTTCCCAAAGGGTACGCTTTGCCCAATGGTTTTTTTCACCAAGGTGGAAGCCATGATCACTCCATAATACAACATACGTGTTTTTTGCATATTGGCTTGCCTGTAACGCATCAACCACAAGACCAACGCACGCATCAACAAAACTAATAGAGGCGAGATAGGCCTGTGTCAATTCTCTCTGTTTTCCATACTTCAACACTTCAGCATGCGTTGGAGCAAGTGCGTAACTATTAATATTCAAAAAGTTTTTTGGTACATCATCCAGATCCCAACTTGGGATATTCGGCAGATGAATCAACTCAATATCATATTTTTCAAACCAGCATGGTGGCACAAAAAGAGGTACATGAGGCCTATAAAAACCGACTGAGAGGAAGAATGGCTTCTTCAAATTACTCTGAAGGAATTTTACTGAATCAAGAGCAAGTTGGTGATCAGCCATTTGTGCATTCTCATCAGGGTACCTACCCCAGTCCCAAGCACCGCTCCAGCTTGAAGGTCGATTCATTGCCTTTCGAGGACGTGGGCTTTTTTTTCTCCCAAGTGATTGATCAATCGCCTCGGAGAGCTTCCCGGTGAATCCGTGATGAAGCACTTTCCCGCCAGCTAATGTGTAATACCCGTGATCTTTAAAGTACCGTTGTATTGTCGGCACTTCATGGAGGGCTGGTAACTCCTCGTACCTCGGGCCAATCTCGTAACTGCCGTGCGTCGTTGGAGCAGTTCCCGACATCACACTAATGCGTGATGGAGAACACACGGGCACCGCACAGTGCGCATTCGTAAAGCTTCTTGCTCGCGATGCAAGTGAATCCATGTTTGGAGTCGAGACATCTGGATGCCCACCCAAGAATCCTGTCCAGTCATTCAGATCATCAATACTGATCATCACCACGTTCGGCTCTTCAGCACCGCAACTTGGAAGATCACTCAAAAGCACTACGGAAAAGATACTGACCAGTAATAGAATATATTGATACATCGAATTTCTCCCCGTTTAAGAAATGACGTACGTTGCTCGGTTTTTTTCACACTACGTCAAGTTATTCTTGACACACTCAAGTCATATATGTGCTCGCTATATCGCCTACAAGCCCACCTGCAGGCAAAGATTCAGTGACTTTGCAATCGATGGTTGTTTCCCAAACGCATCACCGTTTGCAACTGAATAGCTCTTGAGAGATTTAGCAAGCGTACGTGTCACTGTTTCGGTTCCTGGGCGACCGAAGAAATTGTGTAGCTCATCAGGATCCTGCTGGTTATCGAAAAGCCATGGCCTGTCATTGACCGAAAGTATGAGCTTATATCGTGAATCAACTACACAAATCCAACTAGCCTTCGTTCCAGCATTACGGAGAAATGTATACTTAGAACTCGCCGCGGAAACTTCATCGCGAAGTGCAACTGATAAGTCTCTTCCTTGAAACGTGTCCGCTGAATATTCATTACCAGCCAAATGAAGAAGTGTTGGTGTAATATCCACGGTACCAAAAGGCTGGCTATAGACTGAACTGGCAGAAACCTTCTTTGGGAATCGTATCAGCATAGGCACTCGTGCTGACCCTTCATACGGATTACCCTTATTGAGCCGATCGTGCTCATAACAAAGATCTCCGTGGTCAGATGTCATCATAATAATTGTTGAATCAAGCTTGCCATTTGCTTCCAAAGCATGAAGTAAACGCCCAATGTTGTCATCAAGACATTTCACCATGCCAAAATATTGCCTCATCTGACCAACTTGAAACGTTGTGTGACCTTTTTCATTACCCAACCACTTCGGCCCAATCACATCCTCAAGGCCATAAGTTCGAGGTGGTAAAAAACGCAGATGATCAAACATCGTGTTATATGGGGCACGCACAGTATTCGGACCATGAGGGTCTGGGTAGCTCACCACTGCTAAAAATGGCTTCGACTCTTTTCCTTCCACAAAATCAATACAGCGGTCGGTAAGAAAATCTGTCGAAAAACTTTTCTCATCTGCATTATCCAGACTATAGGAGGGCCCACCTTTTATATCCTGGGAAGCCACCTCTGCACCTGTCTTGGTCAGTTTAAACTTTTTCCAATGTCCTCTGTTAAACATATATTTTTTGTGAATAAAACCTCCGTCAATCTCAGGAGACCATTCCGGCTTCCCTTCACCACCAAGGTGCCATTTCCCAATGAATCCTGTGCGATATCCGGATTGATTGAGCACTGAAGCGAGGGTTGGAATATCTGTTCGAAGCTTGTAGTTATTCGTTGGCACACCTGTATTTTGGGGGTACAGGCCAGTAATCATTGCCGCCCGACACGGAGAACAGACTGGTGCAGTCGCATATGCTCGGGTGCAAAGCACGCCCTCTTTTGCAAGACGATCAATATGTGGTGTTTCGACAATTACCCCTGGACCCCACATTTCTGCTTGCTCTTTTGGCAAATGATCTCGATAGCAACCGAGTGTTCGGAAATTATGCTCATCCGTGACAATCAACAAAATATTTGGTGGCTCGGATGCCTTCACCATCCCAAAGCTTACAAACACGAGGACGGCAATGACAGATACAGATCGCATAAAAGCCCCTTTCACTAGTAATGTTCCTTGCACCTACCTACCTGTTTCTAAAACCTAACATTATGCTTTAGATATCATGCTTCAAATGCTTCCCTACCACAAACCCCGTTATCACAATCTTTTCGGCTGGAATGGGGTTGAGGGGACTTTCCCCGACGCACGCTTATATAATTGGGTGCGGAGCCGTTCTATTACATCAGAATTTCCTGAATCTGGACGAACTGCAAGATTATGAAATTCCATTGGATCAGCATGATGATCGTAGAGCTCAACACCGGCTTCTCCCTCTGCCCACTCCGTGTATCGCCAACGATGATCACGAATACTACAACCCATAACCGGTTGTGGCAGACGCCCATCGGCAGGACGCAGGACTTGTGTCACTGCGTAACCGTTCCATTGCGTAAGTGGATCAACTAGGAGCGAACTCAGGTCACGACCGGGCAGGCCGCTTGGTGCCTGTATATCCGCAAGAGAGGCGAGCGATGGATAGACGTCAATGAACTCAACCACTCGTCGACAAACCTGACCATTTCCAACTTTGCCTGGAGCCCGAATAATCAACGGCGACCGTGCTGCTTGCTCAAAAAGAGTACGCTTCTGCCAAATCCCAAGATGATCTCCAAGATGGTACCCATGGTCACTCCACAGAACGACAACTGTATGCTCAGCCAGCTCGAATCGGTCAAGTGCATCAAGCAGACGCCCAACCTGTGCATCAATAAAAGAAACACAAGCGTAATACGCTTGAGTGGCCTGAATCAAAACATCTTTTTCAAGTCCATAATCTGGGTTCGGACAATTGTGAGCAAAAGCTGCGATTGGTATATCTTCACGATCGTCTTGTGGTGCATACGGCAGCTGCAAATTCTCTGTGGAATAAAGGTCAAAATATTTCTTTGGGGCGATATAGGGTGTGTGTGGACGAAAAAACCCAACTGCAAGAAAAAAAGGATTACCTGCATTTGATGCCATCAGTTGAATAGCCTCTGTGGCGATCATGCCGTCTGTCTGTTGTTCATCACTTCCTTCTGCGGCCAGCCAACTCAGAGCAGCAGAAATTTTTTTGTTCGGCTCTGCATTAAAAACAAGGTGCTCTTCAGCGGTGTCCCGTCCTTTAGGATTGACTACACGCATCCACGATGGTGGATCATCAAGGCCGTTGGTTCCGATTGAAGCAGGTACATTGTAGTGATATATCTTGCCGACCCGAGCCACGTAATATCCCGCGCGTTGAAATGCCTGCGGAAGAGTTACAACCTCTGGCAGTTCTTCCCGAAAATGTCTATCCAGGTCATATACCTTGATCTGATCTGGGCGTAGGCCAGTCAGAAGAGAAGCTCGCGTCGGATTGCAAAGCGGCAACTGATTGTATGCCCGATGAAAACATACGCCACTCGCCGCGAGCCGGTCTATATTTGGTGTCTTCGCAACCTGATCACCATAGCACCCAAGCGTACATGCAAGGTCATCAACAGCTATGAACAAGACATTTGGCTTCACACTTCGTGTCGTTCCTACAGCAACGGCAGCATCACCTACCAAAAAAAGAACGGCAAAGAGTGTCCTTGTCAAATTCAACAAAATGCTCTCCCAACAAAACACATTTCCAATTACACAATGAATTCCCAGCTGAAATATGTAGACTGTAAGTTTCCCGAGCCTACCATGCCAGCTTCGAACAACTTTTCTACATGCTCTTTTTTACTTGACCAGACGAGAGCATTGAGTAATCGCGGACACCCCAATTTGTTGGCCGACGGTTTATCCAGAACTTTCTCACCGAGCCCCACATCACGAGGCTTGCATTCTGTCATGAATACTATTTTGTGACATGTTAATTCAGACTTACTAATGCATTCTCAATCACAGTAAGTCCTTCCTCAAGTTCTTCTTCTGGTATTGTCAGCGGCACAAGAAAACGAAGGACGTTTCCATGCGTGCCGCAGGCCATGAGAATAACACCATGTTCGTAGGCATAGCGAACCACCGCCTGGGCTGCAGCCTTGTCGGGCTGTTTTGTAACGGGATCAGACACAAGCTCAATAGCACGCATTGGGCCGAGACCTCGGGCTTGACCAATGCACTGAAAACGCTCAGTAAAAATTTCAAGTCTATGTCGAAGAATCTCTCCAATAGTCCGAGCATGTGAAAGAACAGCCGGGTCTTCAAATCGATCGAGTACTGCAAGTGCGGCCGCACATGCCAATGCATTCCCACAGTACGTGCCACCAACTCCACCGAGACCAACCGCATCGATAATTTCAGCTCGACCCGTCACTGCTGAAAGAGGCAGGCCATTGGCTAAACCTTTTGCCATCACAACAAGATCAGGAGTGACATCTAATTGATGACAAGCAAGAAGACTACCTGTACGCCCAAAACCAGTTTGTACTTCATCAAAAATCAGTACGACACCGTGCTCATCACACCATTGGCGAAGCATTTTTAAAAACGGTGCTGGTGCCGGCACAAACCCACCTTCGCCAGCAACAGGCTCGATAATAACTGCTGCAACATTCTGTTCACCAATTTGGCCACGTGCTATCTCAGCAAATGAATTAAATATTTCTCGACAAAAACATCGCTCGAGTGGACACTCCGTTGCATGAGGACATCCTCCAGGGTCTCCTTGCACACCAGGCCATCGATAAAAATCGGGATAGGGCGCACGATAAACCTCCGCTGGAAACGGAGCAAAACCACTCTTATACGGATGCGCTTTAGCCGTGAGTGCCATTGCCATGTATGTGCGGCCGTGATAGCCGTGTTCAAAAGCAATCACTGCCTGCCGACCTGTTTTCACACGTGCAAACTTTATGGCATTTTCAACGGCTTCCGCTCCGGAATTAGCAAGAAATGTTTTACAGGGAGAAGCTTCCGGCAAGAGTGCATTCAGCCGTTCTGCCAGTCGAATATATCCTTCGTAAGCAACAACATTAATACTTGTATGAACAAATTTTTCAGCTTGTTCTGCAACTGCTTGCATGACGGTTGGGTCACGATGACCGAGGTTTGTCACACCAATTCCACTAGAAAAATCTAAGAATGTGTTTCCATCAACATCGGTGACCACAGACCCCTCAGCATGAGCAGCTATCATCGGAGTTGTGTGAAACGGCCCGGGGGAAACATGTTCGTGCCTTACTTCTGAGAGCTCCCGCGAACGAGGTCCAGGTATTTCAGTTCTGAGATTGATAACTGGCATTTTTGATAACTTTCCAAAACACGTACGGACTATAACGCCAAACCTTTATATACGAACTCTATCGGCATTTTGTTCCTCCCGGCCGCTGGGAATTTGAACACCTAACTAACCTTCTCTTTGCTTGAAGACGTTGCACATACCTGTCACGCCAAAGAAACACTGGGTTTTTCATACCCTCAGAAATCAGCCATTTCGCTAATACATTTTTTAAAAGTGTGTCACAAAAAGTTACTTTGTCGCTCGTCAAGAAATAATACAATTCATAAAAATGAAGCAGTCCGTAAGATAGTAAAGTAATTGGTTCACAGGAAGAAGACTCACCCAAAGACCAGACGTATCGAACCTGAGTACAATAGATACTTCTCAAGATACTTCTCAAAAACATTTTCTGGAAATACACCACCCCGCATTAAAGCATATTGCCATGATACGAACCTCCGCCGAAAGACTTCTTCTTTTTGCCTGCATCTCGATCCTTTGTGTTTCTGGGGCTCAAAACGCCTTATCCCAAAACCTCACTACACATCTTCTAGACCAGACGAACGAGGCCCTTGCCGCCCAGATAAAAATGCGTGGCGACCCAATGCGTGGTGCCCTTTTATTTCACACATCAACTGCTGGCTGCATCAAATGTCACTCTGACGGACAATCACCCTCACTGCTAGGACCAAAGCTCACTGATATCAATCCCTCGACCAAGTACACATATCTCATTGAATCTGTTCTGAACCCATCGAAAGCTCTTAGGGAAGGCTACGAGACTGTTTCTATTGTCACCACAGATGGGAAAGTACGAACGGGGCTCGTGGTATCACAAAATGATACGCAGATCGTTCTTCGTGAACTGGTAGACCTCTTACATCCCATAGTGATTTCACAACATGACATTGATGTCGTCGAAAAACTGCCAGTGTCAATGATGCCAGCTGGTCTTGTCGATAGCCTTCGAAATGAAGGCGACTTTTACGACCTTATGCGATACGTATTCGAGGTTGTACACGGTGGTCCATCTCGCGCTTTAGAGCTCCGCCCATCACCAGAAGAACTCGTCATTGAAGACGACTCCATAGGAATTGATCACGCAGGTATTCTTCAACACCTTGGATCGAGGGACTTTAAATCTGGCAAACGAATATATCTAAGCCACTGTCAAAACTGCCACGGGGCAAACGGTAATGAACCAACAATGCCTCTTGCCCGAGCCTTCGGAACAGAACCTCTAAAAAACGGCTCTGATCCGTACAGTATGTTTATGACACTCACCAAGGGACGCGGGCTGATGGCGGCAGTGCAATATCTTTCACCAAAAGAGCGATATCAGGTGGTTCATTACATACGTGAAGCGCTGATAAAACCTAGCAATCCACAGTACAACACTATTGATGCAGCCTATTTGGCAGAATTACCAAAAGGTACAAGCCTCGGTGATCATACTGAATACAAACCACGTGACTTCGGCCCTGCTCTCGGTTCTCAGATAGGAACACAAGTCAATAACGCTTTGACAATAAAACTCGATGAGACGACAACGGCGAGCTACGATCTGCATCGCATGAAACTTGTCGGAATCTGGGAAGATGGTTTTCTCGACTTACGTGAAACGCATCACTATCGTCAGCGTGGTGAACAAATGCCCCAGATAGAGGGAACATTACTGCCGGGTCTTGACGGCTGGCAATGGGCATACGCTGGGTCTTTTGACAACACTGATGACATCAAGCCTCCTCGTGGACCAATTGATAAAAAATTCATGCGATATGATGGATATTCGCTCTACGACAATGATGTAATCCTGCGATATGAGATCGAAGAAAGAGCTATCCTCGAATCACCACAGAAGACTTCTACAAGTTGTGGACCCTGTATTACGCACACTCTCCACATTGAGCCCGGCACACAACAACTTGAATTATCTGTAGCTCGATTTCAGACAATGGGTTTGGATTCCGGAATCTACACATTGGATGGAATATCTCAGAAGAGCTTGCAAGGAAAAGCTTCAGAATGTGCGGCAATTATTACAGATGCCTCAACACAAAATGAGTACTTTGTCGAATCAGAACGAGCAGGTGTGCTTGATTTAGGCACACCAAAGAGAACTGTTATGGTTCGATTCCGAACAACTGAAGCAGGAACCCTGATATCTTCCGCTCCCTCAAGTGGCAGATGGAAACCAAATGGTAAAACATTATTCCTTCGAGATGACGAGGTTGTTTTTGATATTGGCTGGGTAGGTGCTCTCAGCGGAAAAGCTGATGTTCGTGACGGAAAGTGGCACATCGCAGCGGTGGTCATTTCTGAAGATCAAACAAAGCTCTTTATTGACGGAGAACTTCTTGGAACACGCCAGGGATTCAATCGACCTTACGTAAATGGACACGTCCTCAAAATTGGTTCAACAGCGAGTGATTTTGGAGGTGATTTCCGAGGCGACATCGAATGGGCTCGTATTTACAAAGGGGCCGCGTCTGTCGATGAATTGCGTGCACTGGCAAGCAAGAACCAGCCTCCTCCGAAGCCTCCTTTTTTTGAATGGGATGCTGCGAGTCGACTGAAAAATAATCGGCAAGGTACACCTGTAACCAGTGTTGCCGCACATGTTACAGGTGACACTGAGAACCTCGTCTGGAAAGTACAGGATCAAGGCCGACTTGTGCTCGAAATTCCTGCGGGTGTGGAAAGTAGAACAATTCAAATTGCAGTTCTCTCTGCAAAAAATTCTCGTGAAAAATTATTTCAGCAGATCACTCGAGCAAGCAGTCAACACATTGATGATCTCACAACCAAACTGAAAGGAAACTCTCGGCGGTGGCTTGAACCTATTCAACTTCGTGGCCGCTTAGGTGCAGATATCAACGGGTATGCGCTCGACACAATTCCTATTCCATTTATTAATCCATGGAACACTTGGATGCGGACAAGTGCCCTTGATTTTTTCCCAGATGGGCGAGCTGTCATCACAACACATGGTGGTGATGTCTATATTGTTTCCGGAATTGACAACACTCTTCATACGGTTCGATGGAATCGATTTGCAGCCGGCCTTTTTGAGCCTTTTGGAGTCAAGGTTGTAGATGAGAAAATATATGTCACGTGCCGTGACGGACTCAAACGACTCCATGACTTCAACAACGATGGTGAGGCAGACTTCATTGAATCATTTTGGAACGATGATGATGTCTCGTGCGTTTTCCATGGTTACAACTTCAACCTACAAGTTGACAACGAAGGAAATTTTTATCTTGCGAAGGCTGGGCAACATACAAATCATCACCGTCCAGGAACCATTATGAAGGTGCCTCCTCAAGGCGGAAAAGCAGACGTTGTCGCATGGGGCATACGCACACCAAACGGTATGGGCCGGCTGGCTGACGGCCGATTCACTGTCTCGGATAACCAGGGGCCATGGATGCCAGCTGGAAAAATATCAGCTATTAAACCCGGTGGCTTTTATGGCAACATGCCCATCAATGCTGATCAGGACCAGTGGCTACGAGAGAAATATAACGGCGAACTACCAGAAGATTTTAATAAACCATTTATTTGGATGCCGCAGGAGCTTGACAGTTCGTGTGGTGGTCAGGTTTGGGTCGATGATCCACGATTTGGCCCTCTTTCCGGCCGGCTTCTGCATTCATCGTTTGGAAAAGGGTGGCTTTATTACCTCTCGCTTCAAGACATCAAAGACCAGACACAGGCGGCAATTATTACATTGCCACATCAGTGGGATGCCGGTGTCATGCGACTCCGGGTGAATCCTGCTGATGGACAACTTTACGGCACAGGCCTGTCCGGATGGCAGGGTCCTGCAAACGGAAAAGATGGGTGCTTTCAACGACTTCGATATACCGGTGGAACGTGCCGTCTTCTTGATTCAGTGACCGTGGTACCCAAAGGAATTGAGTTGCATTTCAATTTTGATGTCGATCCAGCGAGTACCACCTTTGTGAACGACTGGCATGCTGAGATGTGGAATTATCTCTGGTCCAGAAAATATGGATCTGATCAATTTTCAGTACTTCACCCAGGGCAGAAAGGCCATGATCTCGTATCTATTGCAGATGCTTTACTAAAAGACTCACAAACAGTCGTTCTTGGAATCCCAGACATACGCCCTTGTGACCAATTGCTACTCGAAGTTGAGACACGTGACCGAACAGGTGAGCCATTTCTTGAAAAAGCTTATTTGACAATTCACTCAGTCCCTGAAGAATCTGATAGCGTAAACTAGTTGAGTCATATTGACTTTGAACACTGTAAGACGCACTTTCTTGCATGCAAAGGCTCTTCCAGAATCAAAAAACACTCTGTTTTTAATATAGATAAATGCGTGTAGTGTCAGCCAACTGAAGGGCTGGTTGCGGCGTAAAAAACATGAGGCCGCCTAATGATCGCACCTCAGCAGATGCGACACCAAGCCGTGACCATTCTTGCCAGCCACAAAATTCATCACTTTCTCGCATCCCATCTTGTTCTTGAGACATTTTTTGCCAGCCATCGCCAACACATTGCCATAGCTTATTGAGGCACGAACGTTTTACATGAATCGCATCTATTCCATACCAAGAGCCTGGTTGACGGAGAATGGTGACACGATGACTCTTTGATAAAGAACTAATTTCATTATTTAACTGAAGTGATTGATCTTTGATCGCTTGCAGTGAGTGCTGACATCCGGGTACCAAAATTGACTTAAGAACATGAAATCGAAGTGATCCCATAGCCTGAATACTCTCGATTGGCAATTGTGTAATAACAACATCAAACCCTCGCTGCTGAAGACGAAAGACAATTTCCTCTACCCAAATAACTATCTGTTCTACTGAAAATCCATAGAGCAAATCATTTCCGATATCTGTAATGACTGCTAACCGTGTAGTGCTATTTAAAGCATCGCTGCCGAAATACCGATCCAGTGATCTCCAAAGACCACTCCCAAGAATTGATGGCAATCTACGACTCCAAATACGGCTATTTGCGCCATACGAACGACCATGTCCAGCCCCGGCAAAGAGATCAATTGGCTTTGAAGTACAGCGACGACAGATCGTGACAAGCCGTGATAACCCTCGCGAAAGATTACTAGCGCCCAACGCTACAACAAGTGCTCGTTGTTGACTGCGTACAGAAGATGTTGAACCACTTTGCACGACTTACCCTTTCACCATAGCCTTGCGCGATTCGCAACCAGTCGTTGATAGCACCCCACACAGAGAAACCCGAACAGAAACATCAGGTATGTTTCCTGATGTTGATATGCCCAGAGAGCTAATGTGCCAGCAATTAGAAGACCAAAGAAATTTGAAATCTGTTCAGCGGCAGAAACACCACATACGTTCAAACTCTCCAAGACAACGTGCCCACCATCAAGCGGTTGAACTGGCAATAAATTGAGAAGTGCCCAACCAATATTCACAAAAAGAAGGTGGTATACAACGAGCCGTCCGAGCAAAGTCGGAATAGGTTGGCCCGCCGACGAAGATTCAGCTAGAAAATCACCAATGATTGGTACTGATCTCAAGAACCCTGCATCTGGCACCCTATATCCGCACAAGATGAGCCCTGTAATGACAACGACAGCGAGACAAAGCTGAGCCAATGGACCAGCAGCTGAAACGAGAAGTCGACGGGAAGGTTTCTTCAGAGCCTGTGCAGGCACTCCAGTCGGCACTGCCAGGCCACCAAAGTGATAAAGAACAATTCGTGATGATTGACCACATACAGCAAATGCCAATGCATGACCAACTTCATGGACAAGAATGGAACAAAAAACAACAATCACCCACACAGCTAAATAAATTAACAGCATTCGAGTATTGTCACCAGCAAGTGACTGAGATGTACCCCAACCAAAAAGACCTACCGCTGGCCAAAACCAACCAGTCACTCGGACTGGAGTTTGACCAATTCGGAAGTGAAAGTCCGCGGGCGTTTCTTGTGGCTCAGAAAGTAGCATGTTTTAATTATGCCGCCTGCTCAGTTTGCTGACCAGAAATAAACACGCCGTTATTCGACTGAGACAGACCACATGTTGCAATCTCGAGTATGACTTTCGTAGCCCGAGATGCTGATCCGGGCTGTGCCACTTCACTTGCGAGTTGTTCCAATGCTGTCACTTTCTGTTCGTATAACTCTGAATCAGTAAGCCACTCTTTTACATGGTCCGCAAGCAGGGAGGAGGGATCTGCGACGGTAAGATATTCCGGATAAAGCATTTTTGGATCTGCACGAGGTGGTTGCCGCGGTGGCCAAAACACTGGATGAATTGCTCCAATTGGCTCGGGCATTGCCAAAAGATTAACCAGCGTAAAAGACTTACAGTGTCTCGCCCAACTCTGAACGACATAAGCAAAGCCTGAGAGTGAAAAGACCATTACGGAGGGCACTCGTGCCGCGAGTAGTTCCAGTGAAACTGAACCACTCACACAAAGAGCAACCGTCGCCTGAGGAATTATTTCACTTGTTTTGCCTGCTTCGACAACTAATTGTTTTGGATAACATCCTTCCAAGGGACCATTCATCTGCTCCCTAATGTACTTTTCATGCCGCTGATGAAGAGCGGCAATGACAAACTTTGCCTGCGGGATTTCCTGTTCGACTTTCTTCGCCGCCAACAGAAGACTCTTTAGATTTGCTTCTATTTCCTGCCCACGGGAACCTGGCAATAGTAACACCAAAGGATTTTCTTCTATCTGCTTTGCTCTTTTGTCAGGGGTGTGCCGAACATCAAAAAAAGGATGACCGACATATGTACTCGAAACTCCATGTGATACAAACCATTCGTGTTCAAAAGGTAGTGCTGATAAAACGTGATCAATAAGTCGACGCATTTTATGAATTCGCCAACTTGCCCACGCCCAAATCTGAGGTGGACAATAAAAAACAACAGGGATGCCGTGTCGTTTTGCACGCCACGCTAACCACCAATGGAAACCAGGAAAGTCGACAAGAACGCAAACGTCTGGTCGTTCATCAAGAAAGTTTCTCTCCGCTCTACGCGCTAAATCCACGAAACAATGTACTTTGGCTAATACTCGAAAAAACCACATCACTGCCAGGTGCGTCATATCAGCAAGAAGCTCGCAGCCTGCACTTTCCATCTTTGGCCCACCAAGTCCGACACACACAGCCTCAGGACACTGTTCCTTGATAGATTTACAAAGTAGTGCTGCATGATGATCACCAGAGGGTTCACCAGCAGAAAGAAAAACTCGCATAGAAATATCTTGTAGTAGCTTTGTCAAAGTCGAGTTAAGAGTATTTCAGGTAAGGCGATCACGTTACAGATCAATTTTTTGATTTCTCGATGTCTAGCAAGCTTTTCCTGGGTTCCGGGAGCCCAACGGCAATCATTGTGCCAAAGGCAATGAAGACCGCACCAGCAATGAAAAACGGGACACCTCCGAGTACATCAATGCCCCATCCAACAAAAGGAGAGAGGATAAATGGCATTGCCAATGCACCTCCTACAAGGCTGACATATCGTGGCTGGAGCGCGACTGTTGGAGCAAGCTCAAGTGCATAATTACTAATGATTCGGAGCATGATGGGGTTTAATCCGAGTGGTACGTACGCCAACCAAAACAACTGAATACCACTCGGCAGTGAACACATTGACAGGCCAGCTACAAAAAGTGGTGTGCCTGTACAGCAGCCAAGAAGTCCAATAAGAACAACACGATTTCCCCGGTGATCAGCAAGCGGACCAACAACGAGACTTGCAAGACCTGTTGCAATATTTTGTACGATAATCCATGTCAGCAGTGAATGACTGGCAACCCCAAACCGCTCGCGTGCAAAGGCTTGATAATGTGGAAAAAGAATTATGGCTGCCGAGAATGATGCTGCAACTATTGAAAGTCGAACAAGCGCGCTGTCATTAGAAAACAACTTCCAAAATGAATGCTGATGAACAGAAACTGCCGTCTTATTACATTCCTCTGCCAAGACATTTTCAGGTTCTTTAAAAAAGAACGGAATTGTAGCGGCTAAAAAAAAGAAGAAGCTTGTTGCCGCGAAAATTTTCACAAATCCATGAGGGTCTTGGAGCCATGGCCCAAGTGCAAAAAGTGCCGCAATGATTGCAAACACACTGCCACTTGTCACACTTAAAACTAAAACTCGTCCCCGACGTCCAGCAGTTATCAGCCGACCTTGCAGTGTTGCAACAAGGAGCTGATTACAACCATTAATTGCGGAAAAAACACCGTATATGCAAAGAAACGTAATCGCAAGAAAGACGGGTTGGTTTGTTGCGAGACGAGACCACGCTACTGACAAGACAGCAAAACAAAGAGCCAATCCTGTTGTTGTTCCAGCTATAAGCAACCGGATAGATTTTGTTCGTGAAACAAATGGAGCTACAAGCAATGGAAATAGGCTTGTTCCAATGCGATTCAGCACTGGAAGAAAACCTCGCAACAAACCAGAGGGAACACATGTATCCAGAACGACCGGCATAATGACGGTCTCTGTTTTAAAAATCCAACCTATACGAGCTACTACCTGATACGTCACAAGGCAGGCAATGTTCCGGGGTTCATGAGCAACCACTCCAGAATGATATTGGCTCTTTTTGCCATGCTTTATCTGGTTTTTTTCGGATGAAATCATCTTATTTTCAAAGAGGAGCAACCGCATAAAAAGTGGTTACACTAGAGGCTTTCAGGAATCATACCGTTCTATTCTAACTCTTGTGAGAGTTTTGCTCCCAAACCTCCTTGCCTTATGTCTGAAATAACTCATTGCATCATGTGCTTACAAAAACATGTACTTTTTCTGACGATACGTCGTATCCTGTCGTCTCTGCTTACATTTTTTTTATTTTGTTGGCCTACCGGCTTTGTTCATGCAGATCACTTCGTTTGGTTTGGCACCTATACAGGCAAACCGCCTCGCGGGAATGGAATTTATGTTTCTCGTTATGACGAAGTAACTGGTGAAATAAGTCAGCCAAAGCTAGCAACCGAAGTAAAAAACCCATCATTTCTGGCTTTGCACCCAACGCTTTCCATTGTCTATGCGGTCTCAGAAATTGCAGACTTGAATGGCAAACCAACTGGCGGCATTATCAGCTTCAAGGTTGACGAGCATAGCGGCCAACTTACGCAGCAAAGCGCTCAACCGTCACTGGGAAAAGGACCTTGTCATCTTTCACTTGACGCAACAGGCAAGTCCCTCCTCGCGGCAAATTATGGGAGCGGTAGCGTTATTTGCTTAGGGATCGCTAATGACGGAAGCCTTCTATCGCCAGTGGCCACAAAACAAGATAAGCCTGGTGGATTCATTCAACACGTCGGCAAGGGACCCAACAAAAGTCGTCAACAAAGTCCACACGGACACAGCATGAACGCTACTTCAACTGGCAAATTTGCCATTAGCTGTGACCTTGGTGCCGATAAAGTATTTGTTCATAAACTCAATGTATCAACTGCGGTGATAACACCTCACAATTCTGTTTCAACGCAACCTGGAGGCGGACCAAGACACTTCGCACTTCATCCTCGACTTCCTTTTGGCTACGCGAATAATGAACTAGATATGACAGTCACTGCTTTTCGCTTTGATGCCGCAGAGGGGAAACTCCAAAAGATACACTCCGTCAGCACTATTCCAGATTCGATACACGAACGTACAGGATTTTCTACTGCTGAAATCGCCATTCACCCATCTGGTAAGTTCCTTTACGTATCGAATCGTGGCCATGATTCTATTGCCCTGTTTGGAATCAATGAGCAAAGCGGGAAACTTTCACTGAAAAGTGTTGAGCCAACTCGCTGTCAAACTCCTCGTCACTTTGTCATTGCCCCTGGCGGCAAACGACTTTATGCAGCAGGACAAGCATCCGGAACCATCACAGCCTTCACTATTGATTCCAAAACAGGCAAACTATCCTTCAACAAACGGATTCTCAAAGTTCCAAAACCTGTTTGTATCGTTTTCTCTCGCCCTATTTCGTCCACACCGAAAAAACCATGAACATCTGCTTACTAAAATCAAAAATTCATCGAGCTGCTGTGACCGGTGCATCCGTCGATTATGAGGGAAGCCTTACAATTGATAAGGTTTTAGCGGAGCGAGTCGGACTGAAGGCCTACGAAAAAATATTGGTTGGAAACCTAGCGAATGGTGAACGGTTTGAAACCTATTGTATTTTCGGCGCTGCCGGAAGCGGTGTGATTGAGCTCAATGGCGCGACAGCCCACCTTGGCAAAATTGGTGATCGGCTCACCATCATGTCGTATGGCTATTACTCTTCTGTGGAGGCCGTTGAAGCAAAGCCAGCTGTGCTTTTACTCGATGAAACAAATACCATTGTTCGTGAAAGTGGCACTGCTCATTGCTGAGTAATTCGTATGCTGCGAAGAGTCATTGAAGACCTACCGAGGAGCCTCCTGCTTCCTAAGAAGAAGTTCGAGATAACTTGCCGACTCAGGATTTTTCAAACCAAGTTCCCGTGCCAATGACTCGACACAATCCCGTGCCAATGGTACTTCACCTTCTCCGGCGATGATTTCAAATTCGGCAAAACATCCAAGGTCAGCAACTGTATCAATCGCTACCTCCACGTCACTTCCATGCCAATGAACTCGTCCAGGAATTCGTGTCTTAACGACCTCAAAAACCTGATGAAAGCCGAGTGACTCGAGTAATTCTGTCCACGCTGCAACGGTCGTCTGTCCCGTTGGTCCTTGCGGCATAACCCCTAATTCGATTTCCTGCCGAACTTTTGTTGATGTATCAACTCGTGGACCTTTCCAAGTTACTTCAACCTTATCACCTACTTGCCGAAGCCGTAAAGCCTCGTCTGTTTGAGCAAAATTACGTATTGGATGTGAGAAATAACGATCATTTTGCTCCATGCTATCTCGGAAACGAACTGCCATATTTTCCAGTCGCTTCACGACGTTTTCGTCATCTTTTAAATCAAATTTGAGTTCAACTTCGTACACTCGTAAAATCCTTATTGATTACTTTGCTTCTAACCAGTCTACACATTCACCACCCACAATGAATCTCATGGCGATTACACAACACCAACGAATTCTTTTTATCCTTTCTTTTTTCGTTATTATTGGGTGCGAACCGACCCGCAATCAACAAACTCAAAGACACATAGGAAAAATTGTTCCAGAAATCTCGCTTGTTCCACTGAACACCAGTGACACCAAACTCACGCTTGGCGGAAAAATTACTCTCCTTAATTTCTGGGGTACCTGGTGCCCTCCTTGCCGGCAAGAATTACCTGGACTTGCACGGCTTGCATCACGATTATCAGGTGAACCACGGTTTCAACTCATTGCCGTTTCGTGTGGTGGCGGAACACGTGACAATCTTGACCAACTACGTGGTGACACGGCAGATTTTCTTACGTCCACGGGAATCAAAATCTCTCCATGGGCAGATCCATCAGGGTCAACTCGCTTAAATTTTACTGAGGCATTCGATTTTAGGGCATATCCTACTACATATTTGATTGGTCCTGACCGAAAGGTTCTTGATATTTGGACTGGGTACTCGCCCTCCGTTGAGACACAGATCGCACAATCAGTTGCTCGTTCACTCAAGGAGTTTCCAGTGACCGATTCTCCGTAGGACTAGATAGGAGTGAACACATCCGGCGAACTTCCTCGCCTGGATTTGCTGCATCGGTTATCGAACTAGCTACTGCAAACCGGTTCAATCCTAAGTGAAGAAGCCGATCGATGTTATCACAGGTGATGCCACCAATCGCAAAGGTTGGCAAGCGTATTTCCTCTGAAACCTCACGCAGAAATGTATCGGTTGCAAAATCTTTAAATTCTTTTGTCTTTGTTGGAAAACAAGGCCCAACTCCAAGATAGTCCGCACCAGCCAACACAGCCTGCTTTGCCTCTTGTACAGAATGCGCCGTACGGCCGATGAGAAACTCATGACCACAGACCTTACGAGCCAGAGAGACCGGCAAATCAGTTTCTCCAAGATGAACACCATCCGCACCTGCCGCTACGGCCACATCTACTCGGTCATTGACAACAACAATACACTTTTCCTCCGTCGTCGACTCAGCATGCTCTCTGGTTTGTTCCAAAGTGATTTGCGTCCGATGACAGAGCCGTGCGGTTTCAGCTTTTTTATCACGCAATTGGATCATTCGTACACCAGCAACTAGAAGTTGATTCACAAGACTTTGGAATTCGACTTCTGACTGGTCAAGGCTAAGCAGGACACACAAATTTATATTGTTCAAATTTTTATGACTAGCGATGATTGATATACCCATGCGTTCAAGGGCATATATCCGGTATCGCAGTCGTTCAAATATTGCAGTAACCGCTGGTGCTACCAACCGACTGCATTCTTCAAGGCTGCGGATTGATTGACCTGCCCGAGCAGCGTTTGCAGCGAAGACATGTTTGATTTCAGTCCGGAGCGGTGTCGTTTCAACCTTGTTATGAACTCCAACATCGCCGGCAACGTCACGGAGCCGTATTCGTGCCTGGAGGTCATCTCTTGCAAAAGCAACTGCAAGTTCATGCCGAATCGCCTTTGCTTCTTGTGAAAGAAAAGCATCGTTTAAACAAAAACGAAAGATATCTTCGAGCACACGGACTGCCTCAGCACTGCGATTCGCCGAGGCATCGAGTGTTCTCCAAATACCCACTACTGCGCTGTTTCCCTCGGGCTTGATTTCTTTCATTTTTGAGTTTTCTCCCTCTAGACTCGCCATTGGTCTGAGTCTAACTGATCTCTAAACTCTACTCAGGCTAATTCAGCTTGCGTCGTGATTTGGAAAGGTTCGTCGTTCGTGTCATTTCTCCGCTCACTCACACTTCTCTGGCCTGGCTTACCCTGGGCATGGCTTCGAGGAAGCTGGGCTGGCCTTGTATTAGCTATCGCCTTTGCGATCTGTCTTAATCTCAGCATAATGACTGCTTGGATTTGGACTGATTTTATTGAACTCGAAATGACTTTCGGTATCTGGGCTGCCACCGCTATTATTTGGACAGTATCATCAGTCTCGGCATTATCTACGTTTCCACAACCTCTTATAAATTATCGTGATGAAGTTACTGAAAAATTATTTATTGATGCTCGGGACGCTTACCTTGCTAGAGATTGGTTACGTGCAGAAACAAAGCTACAGACAATTCTAACTCTTTCACCGACAGATGGTGAGGCACAGCTCCTTCTTGGCACGCTCTTACGAAGAGTCAGCCGATTTCAAGAAGCAAAAAAAGCTCTCGAAACACTTACTCGGAGTGATACTGGAAAGCTTTGGCAGCATGCCATTGATCGCGAGCTTTTGCTTATCAAACAAAAAAATCAAGCAAATTGTGAAGATGTCAAAAGGGAACTCGCTCCAGCATCACACCCAGGACCAAGCCATCAAAAGGCAGCCTGATCCGCAATCGAGCAGACAGCATGTGGAGGCATAGTATGCCTCGGACAATCAAATCCTTCCCCGCCGAACAGTGGAAATGTGTCTCATTCGTTAGAATCCTATAGTCAGTGAGCGGTTTCTGTGCAAACCTCCGTGAAACTGGGAGGTGCAGGAGACAGTAACGCAAGCTATCCCTACAATAAACCGGAAAGTTTTTACTAAGTACAATTTTGAATAACTGTTTTCTGCGGTTGGCTTAGTTTTTGCAGTAGACAACAAATAGATCAATTTAGATTTGGTTTCTGCCGGAATGGCAGGGGCAGCGTGCAGGTCGCGTTTAGCAGTCACAAGAGGAAGTTTTATGTACGAACGTTTCACAGATCGTGCTCGTAAGGTAATGCAACTGGCAAACCAGGAAGCTCAACGATTTAATCACGAATACATCGGAACAGAGCACGTTCTTCTTGGCTTGATTAAAGAAGGCAGTGGTGTCGCTGCCAATGTATTGAAAAATCTTGATGTTGACCTTCGCAAGATTCGACTCGAAGTGGAAAAACTCGTACAAAGTGGACCTGATATGGTCACGATGGGCAAATTGCCACAGACACCACGTGCCAAAAAAGTCATTGAATATTCAATGGAGGAAGCTCGGAACCTTAATCATAATTATGTCGGTACCGAACATATCCTGCTTGGGTTACTTCGTGAACAAGAGGGTGTTGCTGCTCAGGTATTGATGAATCTTGGGCTCAAGCTAGAGGATGTTCGTGAAGAGGTGCTTAATCTTCTTGGACACGGCATGGACGAGGGCGGCGACCGATCGGGCATGGGCGGCCGTCAGATGGCTGGTGCTGGAGGCGGCGGCAGTGACGCCCCAACCAAGAGTGGTAAAAGTAAAACTCCGGCTCTTGATTCATTTGGCCGAGACCTCACCGAACTCGCCAAGCAAGGCAAACTTGATCCTGTTATCGGTCGGGAGCATGAGATAGAACGTGCTATTCAAATCCTCTGTCGCCGAACAAAAAACAATCCCGTACTCATAGGTGAAGCCGGCGTTGGCAAAACTGCCATTGTTGAGGGATTTGCTCAAAGAGTAATTGAGGGGAATATTCCTGAACTTCTCGCCGAACGAAGGATTGTTGTTCTTGACTTGGCCATGATGGTCGCTGGCACAAAGTACCGAGGGCAGTTCGAAGAGAGAATCAAAGCTGTCATGAATGAGGTCCGTCGAGCCAAGAACACTATTCTTTTTATCGACGAACTTCACACACTTGTTGGTGCTGGAGGAGCAGAAGGTGCGATTGACGCATCAAACGTCCTCAAGCCAGCACTCGCTCGTGGTGAAATTCAGTGTATTGGAGCAACCACACTGGATGAGTACCGCAAATACATCGAAAAGGATTCTGCGCTCGACCGACGGTTTCAACTCGTCATGGTAGAGCCCGCTTCGAAAAAAGAAGCAATCGAAATTCTGAAAGGGCTTCGAGACCGCTACGAAAGTCATCATAGAGTTTCGATTACTGATGACGCGCTCGAAGCGTCCGTTGAACTTTCTTGCCGCTATATCACAGGGCGCGCCCTGCCTGACAAGGCAATTGATGTGATTGATGAAGCAGGAGCAAGGGTCCGTCTTAAAGCTATGACTCGCCCGCCAGACCTCAAGGAAATTGATGCGGAAGTAGATCGGCTTAACAAGGAAAAAGAAGAGGCCGTTGCGAATCAAGACTTTGAAAAAGCAGCTGCACTTCGAGATCAGGCTGACAAGTTAAAAAAGAAAAAACAACAAATGACCAAGGAATGGCGAGAAAAATCTCGTGAAGCCGATGGCGTTGTTGATGAGGAAGTCGTTGCTGAAGTTGTTTCAAAAATGACTGGCATTCCACTGACTCGAATGACGACCGAGGACAGCCAGCGATTAATGCAGATGGAAGACTCACTTCATAAACGAGTTATCGGGCAAGACGCGGCAATCAAAAGCATTTCTAAGGCAGTCCGGCGAAGTCGCTCAGGACTCAAAGACCCAAAACGACCAATTGGTTGCTTCGTTTTTGCTGGCCCAACTGGTGTCGGAAAAACCCTACTCGCTAAAGCACTTGCTGAATTCATGTTCGGGGATGACGAGGCACTCATATCAATTGACATGAGCGAGTATATGGAGAAACACAATGTGAGCCGCCTTGTTGGTGCGCCTCCCGGATATGTTGGGTTTGAAGAGGGTGGTCAACTCACAGAAAAAATCCGTAGGCGGCCGTATGCTGTTGTTCTTCTTGATGAAATTGAAAAAGCTCATCCAGATGTTTTCAACATGCTTCTCCAAGTGATGGAGGAGGGGCGTCTCACCGATTCCTTTGGAAGAAATGTTGACTTCAGAAACACCATTCTCATCATGACGACAAATGCCGGTGCTGAGGCGATTAAGAATGAATCTGCCTTTGGTTTTCAAAAACCAGAAGATGACAGTGGCTATGAGAGCATGAAGGGCCGAGTCAACGAGCGAATCGAAAAGGTTTTCCGCCCTGAATTCCTAAACCGCTTGGATGACTTGATCGTTTTCCATCACCTCACTATTGAAAATCTTAAGGAAGTTATTGATATCGAGCTGGCAAAGGTACGGGAACGACTACTTGAGCGTGGCCTCAAACTGGAGTTAACTGACGAATCGAAGAAGTTCCTGATCAAAAAAGGATCTGATACCGATTTTGGGGCACGGCCTCTTCGTCGTGCTCTTGAAAATTACATCGAAGACCCTGTTTCTGAGGAACTTCTAAAGGGGGAATTCGAGGGCAAGGACACCATTGAAGTGGACTGCAAGGAAGTCGCTGGCAAGAAACAGCTTGTTTTCAAAGGAACTGTCACTGAAGAACCCGTAACTGCAGGATCTTCAGAAGAGCCTGATGGTTGAAAAAGGTCGTTGTGAGCACGTTGTGGATAAAAGATCCAGATAAGCATTATGTCCTCTCCCATATGCGTCAAGCACGATAATGCTTATTTGTAGTCAAAGCACACTATGGCTGCCCTATCGTCATCCGGTCCTGTATCAAAAGGGCCAACTTGTTCTGACCAGCGGTCTCTTCGATTGATTGAAGTTAAATTCCTTTTGAACAGGAAAAAAATTTCACTCAGTCGAAACTGGTCCCAACCTTCTTGAAAACCGCCTAGCACCACACACTGCTGAAAAAGCAGCGTGTTTCACTCTCATCGAGCCATTTGTCTGACTGGAATCGGTGTTCTCTAGTTTTCGAATTCTCTCAAAAGCCCGCAGATACCATAACTCTCCCCTAAACGACTCAAGGTACCTGATCGTTCGAGCCGATTTAATCGACAAGGAGCGCTGCCACCGCGGTGAAAGTCTGTTTTCATGAGTCCATCTGTCGCAACACAACCAGAAAATGCTGCTGACAACGTCACCGGTTGGTTTGCAAACCGAGTCGCCGATGTTGGAGACATGGCAGTGACAATGGTCGCTGGCATTGGTGATGTGACTCTCTTTGCTTTACGTACCGTTGGTTGGCTATTTGCCCGACGTCAACGACGGGATGTACTCATGCCAAGCTTTTACCAAATCGGAGTTTTATCGCTGCCGGTTATTGCATTAACCGGACTCTTCATCGGCATGGTTTTAGCAGTACAAAGTTACGCTCAATTTAAAGCCCTTGGCCTGCAGACACGACTCGGCTCTGTAATCAACCTTTCACTCGTTCGTGAACTTGGGCCAGTACTCGCGGCAACTATGTTGGCAGGACGAGTGGGAAGTGCCATGGCCGCAGAATTGGGAACAATGCGGGTCACTGAACAAATTGATGCCCTTGAGAGCATGGGTGCAAATCCAATTTATTATCTTGTTGTACCCCGCTTCCTTGGGTGCCTGGTACTCATCCCTACGCTTACGATCATGGCTGATTTCATGGGCGTACTGGGTGGATACGTCTATTCACATGCTATTCTTGGCATTGACTATCACCATTATTGGGCAAATTCTCGTGCCTATATCGACGCCTTTGATTTTTTAATGGGGATTTTCAAAAGCTTCTTTTTTGGCGCCGCTATTGCTTTGGTTAGCTGTCACCACGGCTTTCATTGTGACCATGGTGCACAGGGGGTAGGCAGAGCAGCGACAAATGCGTTTGTCCACTCATTCGTACTCATTCTCATACTTGATCTATTTCTCGGCATTGGCCTCAACAATTTACAGGACTTTATACGACCTGACGGCCCGAGAAGCCTTCTTTAAAAACAAAGTCTTACAGAAAATATTACCGATGAACGCCCCTGTTATTGAAGCACCACCTCAAAAGGCAATGCCCGCAGGCCCACTGCTTTTTATTGATTCACTTTCGGTATCATTTGGCAATCAGCACGTATTACGTAATGTATCTCTCGATCTTACTTCTGGTGAAACTCTTGTCATTCTAGGAGAGAGTGGATGTGGAAAAACAGTTCTCCTGAAGACCATGATTGGTCTCATAAAACCATCTGTAGGTGATGTACGATTTGAAGACACTTCACTAGCTTCCATGACAGAGCGACAACTTGCTCACCTCCGCACACGATATGGTTTTGTTTTTCAAGGAGCTGCCCTTTTTGACAGCGCAACGATAGCTGACAATATTGCGTTTCCTTTGCGAGAACACACCCA